>Ga0209427_10001265_pt1 | contig 28832 bp, 28 predicted proteins | sample DeeMarSWOR136_30_FD_187465 | JGI IMG/M metagenome (GOLD analysis project Ga0209427, IMG submission 187465) | Marine sediment microbial communities from White Oak River estuary, North Carolina - WOR-1-36_30 (SPAdes) (version 2) | ecosystem: Environmental > Aquatic > Marine > Intertidal zone >...
CAGAATCGCCTGTAATAGTAAGTAACCCCGAACAAATACAAGGAAAGCGCGTTTTAGTGGTAGAAGACGGGCCAACGCTCACCCACGGGGAAATGCCCTATGGCGCAGGATTCATTGCTGCGAGAGAGTACGCTGCAGCTCGAGTTGTTGATCCGCGACCATATGCGGTGGGAACTATTCACGAAACATATCTTCTGTATCCCCATACTGGGCCGGTGCTTCCAGCTATGGGCTACAGCGGGGAGCAGATTCAGGATCTAGAACGCACTATCAACAGCGTCGATTGTGACCTCGTGCTTTTCGCAACACCTATCCAGCTCACCCGAATCCTTTCAATCAACAAGCCTACCATCCGTGTGCGTTATGAATACCAAGATCATGACCACCCCTTTCTCGAAGAGGTTCTACTAGATCGACTTAAATCGAAGATCTCATGGTAACTCATTCTGCGCTGCTTTGTGTGAGATAAGATCATGAAAGACAAGGCCAAAAAGGAGATTTTACTTGTCGCCCTCGGGGGCAACGCCCTCATCCGTAAGGGGCAAGTCGGTACCGTGGATGAGCAATTCGAAAACCTAAAGGTACCAATCAGGCAAATTGCACGCCTCTCAAGACACTACCGGATCATTATCACCCACGGTAATGGGCCCCAGGTAGGTAATCTGCTCCTCCAGCAGGAGCACTGTGACGCTGTGCCCCAGCTACCTTTAGAAATCTTAGTGGCACAAACTCAGGGCCAGATCGGGTACATGATCGAGTCTACCCTGGACAGTGAACTCATGGAGCTGGGAATTGGTACACAAAAACCTCTGGTCAGCTTGATTAGTTATATAGTGGTAGATGAAGGAGATCCAGCCTTCCAGAATCCATCCAAACCCATTGGCCCTGTTTATACCGAGGCACGGGCAGCCACCCTCCCGTACCCGACACAAAAGACCCCAAAGGGTTATCAACGGATTGTGGCGTCACCCAAGCCCATTACCATTGTCGAAAAGCGTGAAATCAGAGAGCTTATCGACAGGGATTTCATTGTCATCTGCTGCGGAGGAGGAGGAATACCGGTAATCAGGGAGGGGAGAACCTTCTGCGGGGTAGACGCTGTCATAGACAAGGATCTGGCGAGCGCCAAATTAGCCGAGGAGGTGGGCGTCCATGTCTTCCTTATTGCAACTGATGTTGAAGGGGCCGCCCTCCGATACGGACAGCCGGATCAGCAGTTTCTTCGTACCATTACCATGAGTGATGCAGATCTGTACCTCAAAGAGGGTCACTTTCCACCCGGTTCCATGAGGCCCAAAATCGAAGCAGCAATTCGATTTCTTCAAAGTGGTGGAAGACGCGCGGTGATAACTTCAATCGAGGCGATCGAGGACGCCGTTGCGGGAAACGCTGGTACAGAAGTCATCCAAGGCTAATTAGGTGAGGTGCACTTATCCAAACCGTTTTCTGAGGCCCCTCTCCACAGTCACCACAAAATCCTGCACATTGGTGAGAATAGACCGGGCAGTGAGCGATCCACGGTTGGCCAGCTTATTTATGGCAAACTCTGACATGTCTACGGTGTAGAAATAGACGGGTCGTACTTGATCTACCTCCACCACCTTGTAAGCAGGCAGCATGTTTCCAGTCGCAATAGCATGAAGTTGGGTTGCCAGCGCGATAACCGTGGTTGCACTCCGTGTCAAGGTCCGCATCTCGTCCTGAGCCTCATACACATCGGCAATCACCTCTGGAAGAGGCCCATCATCGCGAATGGAGCCCGCCAGCACATTGGAAATACCTCTTTTCATAACCGCCCACATGACACCGTCCTTTATGAGCCCTTGATCAATGGCCTTTTGGATAGATCCCAGGGTTCTTATCTTGTTGATGGCATCCAAGTGGTTGTAATGGCCCAGCTCAACGCTTTTCTTGGAGTAAATCTCCTGTCCCAACCCCGTTGAAAAGAGCGCCGCCTCCACATCGTGCACCGCTAGCGCATTTCCTGCCAGCAACGCGTGAACGTAACCACTTTCGATCAGCTGCACAAAGGCATTGCGCGCATCCCGGTCAAACACCACTGCTGGCCCCAGTACCCACACGATGAAGCCGTTTTTTCGTTCGAACCCTAGCAGATCGTATAGCTCGTCATAGTCGATAGAAAAGGACGTCTCCCTCGTAATCAGTGATCGAAAAACAAATTTATGCGAAATGTCTTCGAGAAAGTCAAAGGCTTCTGTGTGGACAAAAATGCCATCCTCGCCGTTTTCCCCTCTGCCACAGGCGACACGATCGTCCACCTGGAGATGGCGAAATTCCTTAACCTCAAGCGACCCATCTTGTCTCAGTGCCACAACACAATCCATGCGCGACTCTTTCAAGAGACGCCATTCGCCTTTTCGAATGTGGAAATATTCAGGATAAATTGAGGTGGCGTGATAGTTCTCAGGTGCTACACCCGGTTGAGCCACCCTTTCGAAGGCCACCATAGGCGCATCAAGAAACTGTCGTTGGTTGAAGTCTGGGGGATTGTACGTGGGAAGGCTAAAAGACACTCGGCACCACCTCCTCACAATAAAAACCTTCAGGCGATAAGGGTTCAAAATTTTACGGGAACACTGTAAGATAGGAGTGCTTACGTGTCAATGGAAAAGGCATTGCAGGATTAAGAAACAGGATGCCCTCCAGTAGGGAATGGGTTAAGGAGGGCATAAAAAAAAGAGAAGTAGACTGCCAAGGGGAGCGCTGAGCAGCCAGCAGTCTCTCAGCTCTGTCAATGGTCAAGTTCAGGACCGAGATCTCCTCCTCGACCCTTGGCTTCTGCCACTTAGGTAACAATGCAACTGCTTGGCGGCTCTGTTAGCCTGGTATCAGTGATGGCTATACGTGGTATTTTTTCTGTAGCTCTGTATCCTGTGGTAGCCCCACGATCTCCTCAATCTCCATGGGGGTAAAGCCTGGCGCTATTGAAGGGACCCTTGTTCCATCCTTGAGCCCACTCTTCAACTCTCTTACAGCGTTACGTATTGCAAGCGCAGCAGAGGCGAAAATGGGAGGGATGTACGTGATCAGTTTATATCCCATGGTCTCAAGCCTGTCGGGGGGTACCAATGGGATCATAGTGCCTGGTGCCTGTACTGCCATTAGTGGAATGGGGGATTCCTTGCCAAGTCTCTCCATATCTTCAACGCGCTTAAGTCCAAGAACGAATGCCATGTCCGCTCCGGCCTTACCATAGGCGTTAACGCGGGTTATGACTTCATCCATACCCTCGTAGTCATCGGTTCTGGCAATAATGACAAAGTTGGGATCATTTCTTGCCTCAAGGGCAGCTCTCACCTTCTGGACCATAACTCCCGCAGGTTCCATACTGCCCCCTCCCAGTGCTGAACACCGCAAAGGTCTCTTGAGGTCTTCAACGATAATGCCCGCTGCCCCGACCTGCTCAAAAAGCTGAACCGTCCTGCGAACAATCATGGGATCTCCGAAACCATCATCGCAATCAACGATTATTGGCACACCTACCGCATCCACAACTCTACGGGCAACATCGAGCATCTCTGTCAGGGTTATGTATCCAGAGTCTGTTCTGCCAAGAAACGACCATGATACCATTGAGCCCATGAGATTCAGAAATTCGAACCCTTCCTGTTCTGCCACTTTCGCACTGAAGGGGTCCCAAATACCAACACTGGCAGTTGATCCTGATCGGTTGATCACTTCCCGTAGCCTCTTTGTCTGCATACCCATTGATTTTTCCTCCTTTACCTTTTTGAATGTCACCTTTTTGAAAAGATAGAACTCGCAGAACTTGTCTCTCTGTGTGAGAAATGCTCATTTATTCAGGCTTCCAGTACCCTCGCCTGCGTGTTCAATAATTCCACGGCGAACCTAATAGAAGACATTTCTCGAGTCAAGCCCTTTTTTTCAAAGGCCACAACTTTTAAGCAATCGGGTGGAAAGGCCCTTTTAGATCTTTTCAGCACAAGGTGGTGTGGCCCCGCTCACGAGGGCAGGCATCGATAATATTCCATTGATGTTGCGCGGTGAAGCCAGTGGAGAAATCCGCGAAATGAAGAACTCAAGATACAGCAGAATCGAAAACAGGATTGCTCAAAGACCGAGAACATATTGACAGGGCATGTTTGTTTTAGTTACTTTATAATTGCCAAGTAGCCATATCTTAGGAACCCATTTGACCGTGTGCACAGCGTTCAGATGGGATAAACTCGATGGATAAAATGGATAAAGAGGACAGAGCCATGGAAGAGAGGATCTGGCACAAATCTTATGCCTCTGAAGTACCCCCAAGCGTTGATTACGAAAACATCACCATGCCTGCGGCCCTGGAAAGGACGGCGAGGAACTTTCCTGATAATGTCGCCCTGGTCATGATGGGAAAGGAAATCAGTTTCAGGCAATTCGATGAATGTGTCAATCGGTTCGCCATGGCCCTGGCAGATCTGGGTATTCAAAAGGGAGACAAGGTGGCCCTTTTGCTTCCCAACATGCCTCAGGTGGTGATCGCCGCTTATGCTATCTTCAGGCTTGGGGCCGTGGTGGTCATGAACAACCCTCTGTACACAGAGACGGAACTGGAGTACCAGCTCAACGACTCTGACTCAAAGGTGGCCATATGCCTCGATCTGCTTGTTCCGAGGATCCTTAAGCTGAAGGAAAAGACCGGGATCGAGACCGTGATCGCCTGCCACATTCGCGATTATCTGCCTTTCCCCAAGAAGCAGCTCTTTCCCTTTGTAAAGAGAAAGATGCACAGGAAGACCGATCCAGGGGAGGGGCTGCATGATTTTATGGACCTCATGAAGAGATATCCCCCGAAGCCCTCCCCGACAGAGGTTGCCTTCGATGACCTCGGCTGCCTCCTTTATACTGGGGGCACAACAGGCGTCTCCAAGGGGGTGATGCTTACCCACAGGAACCTCAGCATCAATGTCCAGCAGCTAAAGGCATGGTTCTTCGACGCAGAAGATGGCAAGGAGAGCATGATCGGCGTGTTTCCCATCTTCCATTCCGCGGGATTTACGGTCGTGATGAACCAGTCTATCTACAGGGCGCTAAAGGTTATTCTTGTGCCCCGCCCAGAACCAGGGGTTGTTCTCGAGATGACTCGAAAGTACCGACCGAGCGTTTTTACCTGCGTTCCGACTATCTTTGTGGGGGTACTTAACCATCCGGACTTTCCCAAGACTGATTTTTCGTCTGTAAAATGGTGCGTCTCCGGTGCAGCCCCCCTGGCACTGGAGAGCATCCGCGAGTGGGAGAGGGCTGTGGGGTCGACCATCGTGGAGTGCTACGGTCTCACTGAGACCACTGTCCTCGCCAATGCTAACCCCTGGAGAGGAAAGACCAAGGTGGGAAGCGTGGGCCTTCCGGTTCCGGATACGGACTGTCGGATTGTGGATATTGAGACAGGAACTAAGGAAATGCCCCTTGGGGAGCCCGGGGAGATCCTGCTCAAGGGGCCCCAGCTCACCCAGGGATACTACAAGAAGCCCGAGGAAACAGCCCATGCCATCCGGGATGGGTGGTTCTACACCGGGGATATCGGCTACATGGACGATGAGGGATACCTTTTTATCGTGGACCGCAAAAAGGACATGATCATAGCAGGGGGATATAACATTTACCCAAGGGATATCGACGAGGTCCTCTACGGACATCCCAAGATTCAGGAGGCCTGTGCGATAGGGCTCCCTGATCCCTATCGAGGAGAGACGGTCAAGGCCTTCATCGTCACAAAGCCAGGTGAGACACTAACCGAAGAGGAGGTTATCGGCTACTGCAAAGAAAAACTGGCTGCCTACAAGGTGCCCAAGCTGGTGGAATTCATGGAAGATCTCCCCAAAAGTACCATCGGGAAGGTGGTAAGGAGAAAGCTGAGGGAGATGGAGATGGACCAGGCCAAGAAGGAAAAATAGGAGATCTTATGGAAGGCTATGACGTGGTGGTAATAGGGGCCGGTAACGGTGGCCTTACCGCATCCGCGTCCCTGGCTCAAAAGGGCCTCAATGTCCTGCTGCTGGAGCGGCATAATATACCAGGAGGATGCGCGACAAGCTTTTGCCGTGGGCGATTTGAGTTTGAGGTGGCACTGCACCAGCTCAGTGGAATGGGAACCTCTGATAAGCCTGGTCCCCTTCGGTTGATGTTGGGCAGCCTTGGGGTGCTGGATGATCTTGAGTTTGTGGAGATGTCCGATCTCTACAGGGTAGTGGTGCCCGATGGACTTGATGTGAAGCTCAAGGCTGACAGGTCCCAGGTTGTTGAGGGGCTTCACAGACTGTTCCCCCAGGAAAGGGAAGGCATCGAGAGGTTCTTTGATTTATGTTACAGATACGCCAATCAGATGCTCGCCGCCTTTTACTTCAGGGATCCCGATATTTCCCGCAAAAAGTATCCTGCGCTCTATGAGTACGCGTTCAAGAATGCCAAGGAGGTACTGGATGAATTGTTTTCCGACCCACTGCTCAAGGCAGTCCTGTCAGTCTACTGGGGTTTTCTTGGGTTACCTCCCGACCGCCTGGCCTTCCCTTACCTGGCGATGCTTTTCTTCACCTTTATAGAATTCAAGCCATTTCATATAAGGGGTGGTTCTCAGGCCCTCTCCAATGCGATGGTAAATAAACTCCTTTCAAACGGCGGCACTGTCCGTTTCAATTGCGGGGTTAAGCGGATAATAGTAGAAAACGGGGCCGTACAGGGCATCATCACACAAAATGGAGATCAAATACCGGCGAGATATGTTGTCTCCAATGCGTCCCAGGTTTCCACCTATGTGGAGCTCATTGACCCCGAGCACGTACCTGGCGAGGCCTTAAGGGAGATGAGAGGACGGAGCCTCAGCCCCTCCGCATTTGTGGTGTTTATGGGATTTGATCGTGAGCCGGGGGAGTTGGGTATTACTGATTCGACGAGCTTTATCCTATCCCACACGGATATTACGGATCTACCCTACAATCAAATGCGGAAACTGGACATCAACTCCGACCTCATGGTTCTCAGCTGCTACGATGTGGCTGATCCACAGTTTTCTCCACAGGGTGCCTGCCAGGTAGCTCTGGTTACCCTGAAATTTGCTGAACCGTGGCTTCGTATACCCCCGACACAGTACGCAAGGGCAAAATACCGATGTGCCGAAGCCATGTTGAGCAGGGTGGAAGAGATATACCCGGATTTGAGGAAGCATATCGAGGAGATTGAGGTAGCCACACCGCTCACCCATATGCGCTATCTTGGTCATCCCGGTGGGGCAATCTACGGATTTGAACACCACACAAAAGACGCCCTTTTCTTTCAGCCATCACGGCGGTCTCCTATCAAGGGCCTTTATTTTGCGAGCGGGTGGGTCGGTGATGCCGGATTCCAGACGACCTTACAGTCCGGGGCATCGGCAGCCAAGGGTATAATAAGGGAATTGGAGCACAATGGGGGGACACAATGACAACGAAGGTTATTCAGGAATTTGACGGGTACAATGATATTATCCGGGACATTGAAGCATGCAGAAAGTATGGGGTGGCGTATACCTTTGATAAGGACTCCGTTGATCAGTATATCAACCGTTTGCATCCGCCTCAGCTGAGGCTTCGTGTTTCGGACATAATAGAGGAGACACCCTCGAGTAAGACCCTTCGACTGGTTTCCCAAGATCACTATCTCCCTCCCTTTCAAGCAGGGCAGTATATCGCGCTTGTCCTTGAAATAGGGGCGATACGAACGAGCCGGCCCTACAGCATTTCCTCGGCGCCTAATCAGACCGGGTACTATGATATCACGGTACGGCGGGTTGAGGGCGGCCTGGTGTCCAGCTATCTGCTTGATGAGGTAAAGAGAGGCGACATCCTGGAAAGTTCAGGGCCTGCCGGGAATTTCTATCACAGCCCCCTTTTCCATAGCAGAACCATGGTGTGCCTTGCGGGCGGCAGCGGCATCACACCCTTTATGAGCATGATTCGTGAGGTAGTTGAGTGCGGTCTGGATCGAACCGTATACCTATTATATGGCAACAAGGGCCTAGAGGACGCCATATTTCATGATGTGTTACACGACATATCTGAGCGATTCGAAAATATTCACTACCTCCCGGTAATCGAAAATCCCCCGGACGGATACGAAGGTCACGCTGGCTTGATCACAGGTAACCTTATCGCCGGCACCTTGGGTGATTTAAGGGATAAGACATTTTACCTCTGCGGCCCACAGGAGATGTACGATTTCTGTATACCTGAGGTGGAAAAACTGGACGTCCCGGCCAGGAGAATAAGAAAAGAGGTGTATGGTGCACCGGTTAGTATCTGCGATTATCCTGGATGGCCGCAGGAGATAAGGGCCGATGATGTCTTCACGGTAGAGGTACACGGCACCGCCACGGTTGAGGCCCGAGCCAGCGAGCCATTGCTGGTTGCGTTGGAGAAAAAGGGGATAGTGGTGCCCTCTCTGTGTCGCTCTGGTGAGTGCAGTATGTGCAGGGTCAAGATTCTGTCGGGAAAGGTGTTCCAGCCCGCTGGAGCCCTGGTTCGAAAGTCAGACAGGCAATTTGGCTACGTTCATTCCTGTGTCTCCTATCCGCTGGAAGACCTGGAGGTCTTGATTTAATGGCTTGGGACGTCGACAGCTTCTTTAAAGCATGGGCTTTGGTTCCAGTTGATTAACACCATAGATTCACCCTGTGAAATAATCCTCTTCAAACATTCTCCTTGTTGTAAATCCGCTGGAAAGCACGAATGTTAGCAGATACTGGATCATACAATTTAACAGGGCCTGCCCTCCGGGTCGTGTGGAGCCTACACCTCGGAGAGAGGCAGATTCTCAGATCCCGTCCCCCCGCCATAGCCTAACCCAATAGCGACATATATTGTGGATGCCTTCCCCTTGACACACAAGGCCACTTCATCTATATTTTCCATGGAACTAAGGGAATTCTTATCAGTATAAAATGCCTCTGGGGCATTTGTATTGGCAAAAGATTTAGGAGAAAAAGAAAGATGGAATCAATTGGTTCTCTTTTAGACCACGCTGCCAGGAAGTACGGTGAGAAGACCTTTGTCTTTTTCAAAGACGAGGAAATATCCTTTAGAGAGATGAACGATCTGGCAAACAAAGTAGCTAATGCCTTTTTGTCGGAAGGTATGAAAAAAAGTGATCGTGTAGCCATAATGCTTACCAATCGGCCAGAGTATCTATCTGTCTGGTTTGGATTGAACAGGATTGGAGCCAGCATGGTTCCTATCAATACGGTTTTCACCACATATGAAACCGAGTATATTATTGACAATTCTGAATCTAGCGTGGGTGTAGCCGGCGCGGAGTATTACCAGACTGTAGAGGAGGCTTGGGCCAAGTGTCCTTTGTTAGAAAAAATGATCTTATTGGATAGTGATAAAAAACCAGGAAATGGGGGTACTTTTCAAAGATTTTGTTGAGGATCGACCCGTCGAACTAAAGGAGAAAGAAAGAGAAGGAAGACCTCACAAAGGGATCTTGGGATAGGACGGCTCACATGAAATTGAAGAGAGAAAAAGAGCATGAGCTCGACTGGAAGAACTTGACAATTGGAAAAGCGTTAAAGGAAGCCTCTAAAAAATGGGGAAACAAAGAGGCTATAGCTTCAAAAAACAAAAGATTGTCCTATTCAGAACTTTTTGGTGTAGCTTGCAAGCTGGCAACAGGACTTGACAAACTAGGCATCAAAAAGGGTGACTCTGTAGGCACTATTTTTGGAGGTGTACTGGAGTGGGTTTATGCGAAGTATGCACTTAATATCATAGGTGCCAAAATAGTTCCTATTAATGTGAATTTCAAAAAGAGGGAGATCGAATTTGTTTTGAGGCAGGCAGATGTAAAGGTATTAATAACTACTGACAAATTAAGGTACGGAAAATATCTGGAAATTCTATCGGAAGTGGATCCTGAGATAGCCTTAGCTAAGGAAAAGAAGATCCAATCTACGGTACTCCCTTCCCTTGAAAAGATAATCTGCTTCAGCCCAGAGAAAAATACATATCCTTATTGTTACGATTACTATCAGGTTATGGATTCGGGCAGTGATTATAAAGAAGCTACTGTTGATTGTCTTTTGGATCAAGTGAAACCAGATGATATTTGTAACATACTTTTCACATCCGGTAGTACAGCATTCCCTAAGGGTGCCATGCACTGTCATACTAGTTTATTAGGTATTGGTGCAAGTTTGTTCGGTAAGACATTTAATCTCAACTCATCACATAAATTATTGTGCTTTTTACCATTCTATCATATTGCGGGATGCGTCTATTACATTCTAGGAGCACTAAGTGTAGGTTGCTCGGTGCATGTTAACGAGTTCGCGCCAGACGAAATACTACCTATCATTCAAGATGATAAAATAAGTCTATATGGCGGTTTTGATGCTCATTTCAATGCAATCAGTGACCATCCAAAGTTTAAGGATTTTGATCTAAGCTCAGTGAAATTTGTCCTTCTTGCAACCGGTCCAGAGTGGTACGATAGATGTCAAAAAATATTTCCAAAACTCGAGATAATAGCCCATCATTATGGTTTTACTGAAGGAACTGGCGTGAGCGTCCCGCCAAATGAGACGGATTACAAGGTAAGGAAATTCACAAATGGAAAGCCATGGCCAGGGATAGAGACCAAAGTTGTAGACCCAAGCACTGGACAGAGAGTTCCACCTAATGAAGGGGGTGAGCTGTGCCTGCGAGGATGGAGCAGGTTTCAAGGGTACTACAAAGCTCCTGAGGAAACAAAGCAGGCTATTGATTCGGAGGGATATTTCCATTCAGGAGATTATGGTTGGATGGATGAAGAGGGTAATGTAGTTTATCGTGGACGATACAAGATGATGATTAAAAGTGGCGGGGAGAATATATCGGAAAGGGAGGTTGAAGTCTTATTGGAAGAGCTGTCGGGCGTTAAATCCGTTCAGGTCATAGGGGTGCCAGACAAGAAATGGGGGGAGACAGTGACCGCTGTTATTGAAGTAGAAGAAGGAGTAAGCTTAATACAAGATGATGTAATAGAATTTTGCAGGGATAAGATGGCTAGATTTAAGGTTCCAAAGAATGTTTTATTTATTAACGGGAATAATTGGCCATTGCTGGGAGCCGGGAAAGTCAATAAGATTAAACTAAAGGAATGGGCAGTTTCAAAACTGAAAAGCAGTTAATATAATTTAACATAATAAACACAATAAATCACATTAGATGTCTATTGCTTGTAAGATTATCTAAATCACGTCGCCTCAGGTGAGTAGCTAAAGGAGGGATTTCACGATGATTAAGAAAATTTTTGCTGACCTAAAGATAGGCGATAAATCAATATTTGAAAAGACCATAACAGAGGCAGATATTTTTGCCTTTTCTGGCATATGTGGAGATTTCAATCCCTTACATGTTAGCGAAGAATTTGCTAAGAATTCAATGTTTAAAGGCCGGATAGCTCACGGCGGATTAGTCGCGGGGTTAATTGATTATACGTTAACAGACATTGTTGGTTTGGGTGGTGTGCACATTTCCCAATTTTGTAGATTCAAGGCACCTGTTAAGATAGGAGATACCATAACAGTTGAATCAGAATTAGTCGGTAAGAATCCAAAAAAAAACCGGCTTAAAATCAATTCGACACTAAAGAATCAAGACGGGGTAATTGTATTGACCGGAGAGGCAGAAGGAATGCTGCCAGAATAAGATTTTAAGGAATGTGATATGATTTGAGAAAACTAATTGAAGTGAAGTTGATGATTAAAATGCTTAGGAATTTCCTTTTTTGCCTAATGATTTCCATATCGTACGATTAGTCGCATCAACCAAACGATTCTGGATACTAGATTCTTGATACTGCCTGCGACTTGGTCCGAATAAGCTATTGCTCGTCCAACATTTTAGAAGCGGTGCTTACTGAACTCCGGCCATGCAACTCGGTCTGGGCCAGGGAGTACCGGGATGTCGCAGATCCTGCCTGGCGGGGACGGGGTCTGAAAATTGAGGGATTGATCTTAAAGAACCAGATTCAGTTATAAACTTCATAGCAACCAACTTCATAGCCGCCTAGCATAAAATGTATACCACAAAAGCCTTCAGAGGCAAACCTCTGGGGGCTTTTGTGGTATACAAATCAAAGTACGGCAGGCAACAGAAGGTCTTTGATGCCCTAGAATGGCCCCGCCGATAGTCGGGATGTAAACACTCGCTGCGATGTCTTCTCATATACCTGATAAAGGAGAACAGATGGTCCGCTATTATGGCTACTACAGCAACATCTCCCGTGGGAGACGGCGAAAGGAAGACCAGGATGGGTTGATACCTTATACTATTGAACCGGAAGAGGATTCAAAAGAAAACCGGAAGAATTGGGCAAGGTTGATTAAAAAATATATGAGGTAGACCCCATTACCTGCCTGATTGAATTTCCCAGAGGGAACCCTATTCAACAGGGCGTGCCCAAAATGCGAGGGTCGGATGCGAATTTTATCTTTCATTGAGGACCAGGAAGTCACCCACCCGTCTCGCCTGAGCTCGCGATGGCGGGCAGGTCAAAAAGATCTTGAAGCACTTAGGGATCTGGTTAATCAAAAAACCCTCAGCCAGGGGCAACGCTCCACCAGTAGATATCCGCTTAGATTACTCCCCCCGGGGCGTAGGCCCCCATGGGCCGGAGGCAGATTCTCAGATCCCACCCAGTGAGGATCAATTATATAAAGATCCTGATTATCGGCTTGAGATTTATACCTCCTAGGTTTAGAGACGCCCATGGGAGTCAACGGAGGCCTCTGAAACCCCTGACAAGCCCTCCCCCTATAACCTAAGGCAATAGCGGCATATATTGTGGATGCCTTCCCCTTGACACACAAGGCAACTTGTTCTATATTTTCCAACGAACTAAGGGAATTCCTATTATCAGAGACCCTTAGAAATGGCTTTTCGAGCTAGAACTCATGAAGCTTCGAGTGAGAGCATTTTTAGTGGTTGTGGGTTTGCTCCTATTTGTCTGTCCTATTATGGCGTTTTCCCACCCCCACCTTTTTCTTGAGAACTGCCTCACGATCGTTTTTGATCAGCAAGGGTTGGCGGGCATACAAGTGAGATGGGTCTTTGACGAATTCTTCAGCAGCATGATAGCTGGAGATTATGACCGGAACCACAATAACAGGCTGGAAGGTTCTGAGATAAGAATGATAGAGAAGGAGGCCTTTGCTAACCTAATCAATTTTGACTATTTTACCTTTATCAAGATTGAAGGAAGACCTTTCAAGGTACAGTATATCCAGGACTTTTCGGCAGTGCTGGCAGGAGGCAAACTCATTTATGATTTCTTGATTCCTTGCCACGTCAAAGCGAGCTCGACCTTCAAGGAGTTCATAGTATCGCAATACGACCCCACCTATTATACCTTGGTGGTCTTTGCCAAAGACCAGCCTGTGAAGGTGGAAAACGTGTCGAATTTTGAAATCAGTTACCGTATTGCCAAAAACCCGCAGGAGGCCTACTATTACGGCCAGATTCATCCCGTAGAGGTGATTCTAAGGTTTAAACGGAAACATGGCTAGGTTAGTCACTGTTATTCTGATAGCCCTATTGTTGCTTACCATAACGCCCTTGGTAAGGGGACAGAATCCCTTCATTTCAAAGGATAGCCCCCAGAAGGTCTCAGCTGCCACGGGGCCGCCACCTCCATTTCTGGCCAGGATCGCTGCCTGGCAGCAGCATCTCAACCAGAAGATGGCTCGCTTGACCAGGGAAGCTAGGGAAACAGGCAGCCTCCGGCCTCTACTGTCTTTGATAATGATCGCATTTTTGTACGGCGTGCTACACGCCGCTGGTCCTGGCCACGGCAAGGCCGTGGCCACATCCTATCTGATTTCTCGTGGGAGGAAACTAGGCGAGGGAATCCTCTTAGGCAACTTGATAGCCTTTTTCCACGGTCTGTCCGCGGTACTGCTAGTGGTGGCGGTGCAGTTCGTGCTCAAGAGAGGGATCGCTGGTCCTCTGGAGAGCGTAACCCGCACTACCCAACTTATAAGCTATAGCCTGATCGTTTTGCTAGGAGCGGGCCTGCTGACTAGAAGCTTGCTTTCGTGGAGCAGGCGGGCCAGGAACGATGGGTCGAATCCGGCAAGGGGCTTGAAGGAAAGAAAGGGGGGTCCACTGGCGATGGCACTGGCTGTGGGCATGATACCTTGTCCTGGAGTGGTGTTGGTGATGCTCTTTTGCCTCTCCCTGAACCTAGTAGGATTAGGGTTGCTGCTGGCTTTTTTCCTGATCCTGGGCATGGCGGTGACAATCTCGGCAGCGGGTCTTGCGGGACTTGCCGGCAAGAACCTGGCCTTGGGGGCATTGGAGCGCCGACGCAGGCTTACCGAGACTATAGAACGGGGCATCGAGGCTACCGCTTCCATCTTAGTAATGGCGTTTGGATTACTTTTCCTTGCTGCAACCCTTTGAGCCTGTCGAGAGCCTCCAGGTCGAGCGACTCAAGGCTGAATGGCACTTCGGGGTATTCATGGTAAAAAAAGACATCTCCATGCTCTTTTCCAGACGAAGTTCTTTAGGAGGGTGAAGGCATACAACATCTGCTTCTTGAGGCCCGCCCTAAGTGCTAGGGAACCATGAAGGTGATCGGCTTCATTGAGGACCAGGAAGTCGCCCTCCCGCCATAGCTTGAGCCAAGAACCGCATATGTGTTGGACGCTTTTCCGTTGACACACAAGGCCACTTCACCTATATTTTCCATGGAACTGAGGGAATTCTTATCATTTAGACCAACCGCAATTAGCCCGATCGGGATTGAGTTAAGGGAGCTGAGGAGTCAGAGTGCTTCATTGAAGGAATTTTTGGATACGGTCTCAGTGATGACAAGCCGTCAGGACCTGATAGAGAGCCTCAAGTGATACTTCTATGTTATATTTACACGGGCTGGACTTTGCCGGGACTATTTATGTTGAGAAACAAGGAGGCGCCATGAATATTGAGCTAGGTAAGGCTACCATCGTTATTGGTTGTCGTACCACAAGGATTTATTGCCGCCCGGACTGCCCCGCTGGGAAGCGCGCCAAGTCAGAGAACCTGGTACGTTTCAGTTCAAGCGAGGAAGCTAGGGCTAGCGGCTACCGGGCTTGCAAAATCTGTAAGCCCGACGGATCAGATGTCATGCCGGAGACCTTCTTTCTAACTCGTTATGATAGTCCGTTGGGGACATATGTGGTGGGTAGCTCTCAGCGTGGCGTTGTCTGTGTCAAGACGGAGGAACGCAGGGAAACTTGGTTTGAGCGATGGATGAGAGAGGGCATCCAGATAAAGAATGACCAAGGTCATAACAATGAGGTTATCGCTGAACTGGACGCATACTTTGCCGGGGATTTGCGTGAGTTCAGGGTGCCTCTTGACCTTCGTGGTACTGAATTCCAGCGTCAGGTATGGAATCTCCTGCTACGCATACCTTACGGAGAAACCAGGTCGTATGGTCAAATAGCTACTGGTCTGGGCCGCCCAAACGCTAGTCGGGCAGTGGGCCGTGCCAACGGAACCAACCCGGTGGCTATTATTGTGCCCTGTCACCGGGTTGTTGGGGCTAATGGAGACCTAGTTGGCTATGGGGGTGGCTTGCATAGAAAACAGGCTCTCCTTGAGTTGGAAGCTAAGGTATTGAGAAAGCGCTGAATTTTGACCTCATCATCTGCCATGCAGCAAGTTGTTATCACTTTGCCGCCCACACCACCTTATAGTTTTGACCTCACCGCTGCTTATGCCACCTACTTTCGTGGTCGTTACGGCGGTGATACATTTGAAGATGGCGTCTTCCAGCGATTGCTGGACTTGGGAGACCAGCTGTGCCTGACCAAGGTTCGTTCTGCAGGGACGATAGATTCGCCGACCCTGGAGGTGCAACTAATCGGTGCTGACCTGAACCAGGTTGCCATTGCTAAAGCACAGGACCAGTTAGCATGGATACTGGGCATTAACCAGGATGTCACTCCTTTCAATCGCCTGGCACAGAGTGACCCGGTGCTGGCGCCACTGGTTCAGGCCTTGCAGGGGCTCCATATTCCCCACACCGCATCTGTGTATGAAGCCCTGGTTCTGGCCATATTAGGGCAGCAGATCAGCTCTCATGTGGCGCGCGTACTGCGCACCCTGCTTATTGAAAGATACGGGCCGACCCTAGAGTTATCAGGTATTAGCTACCATAGCTTCCCGCGCCCCGAATCTCTGGTGGCTGCTGGAGTAGCCGGACTCCGTGCTTTGGGGTTTAGTGCGCGAAAATTGGAATATATCCTTGATATCTCGGCTAGAGTAGCCTCAGGTCAGCTAGACTTGGAAAGTTTGCGCGTGCAATCCGATGAAGAGGTGATACGGGTGCTGACTGGTATCCGTGGGGTGGGCTTGTGGACGGCAAACTGGCTCCTCATTCGGGCACTGGGTCGTACCGATGGGTTCCCACACGGCGACCTGGCACTTTGCCGAACCCTGGGACACTTGCTGAACGCAGGTGCTCCCTTTAAGCCGGAAGAAGCGCTGGAATACTCCCAGCGCTGGTCTCCATACCGTAGTTATGTCACTGCTTACCTGTTTGCCGCCATGCGGTCGGGTTACACTCCCGCCATAGCCTGACCCAACAGCGGCATATGTTGCAGACACTTTTCCGTTGAAATACAAGGCCACTTCACCTATACTTTCCATCGAACTAAGGGAATTCTTATCATTTTACCCAACTGCTAACCTTGGTAACCCGCTAGACGTGGAATCCACAGAACGGTATCCGGAAAATACGTGATGATTGCCAATGCGAGCAATTCAAAGGCAATAAAGATGAGAATTTGCTTCATGACTTTGGCGAGGGGCGTTCCACTGATCCCGCTGGTGATAAAGGCGGTTGGTCCAAAGGGCGGTGTATCCAGTGCAATCATTAAGTTGAACACCGTCACCACGCCAAAGTGAACGAGATCGATCCCGACTTCTCTAACCAACGGCAATACAAGCGGCACAATGATGAGCAAGATACTGGATACATCGATGAAACAGCCCAGAATGAGAAAAAGGATATTTAACGAAAGCAGAACGGTCATCTGGCTCTTCATGAGGCCCAGGTCGATAAACGCGTTCGTGATCAGGGCCGGTATCTCTTCTCTCGCCACCACGTAGCCGAAAATAAACGCACATGCCACGATAAAGCTGACAAAACCGCTACTCACGATGGTTTCAATGAACACCTTGTAGAGCAACTTTAGGCCAACGGTTCGATAGACAAATAATGACAGTAGCAACACATAGACGCCCACTACGCCCGCAGCTTCTGTGGGCGTGAAAATCCCACCGTAAATGCCCCCTAAAAGAATAACCGGGGCCATGAGAATAAAGAAGGAGCGCGCAACGATTTGAAGGAACTCCTTGATGGGAGGCCATTGGCCGGTCGGGTAGTTTCGGATACTGGAAAGAATAAACACCAGGAGCATGAGAACCGCGGCCAGGATGAATCCGGGAATGACACCCCCTAGAAACAGATATCCCACCGACGCCCCTGAGAGCATCGAATAGATGACCATAGGAATACTCGGGGGAATGATCGGCCCAATGGTGGCCGAGGCGCAGGTGACAGCACAGGCAAATGGTCCATCATAGCCGGCATCTTTCATGGCCTTAATTTCAACCGTACCCAAACCCGCCACATCGGCAATTTCAGAACCGGACATGCCGGCGAAGATGATACTGGCGACGATGTTGACATGGCCCAGTCCTCCCCGCAAAGGTCCCACCATAATCTTGGCAAAATCAAAGAGCCGGTCGGTCAATTTTCCGGCGTTCATGACCTTGGCCGTAAAAATAAAAAGGGGAACCGCCATCAGGATAAACTGGTTTTCGTATTGGATCACCATCGTATCCATAACCGTTGAAATATCGATGCCGGATATCAAAAAGTAGAGGACTGCGCTGACAAACATGCCGAATGCGACCGGATATCCGATGGCAAATATGACCAGAAACGTTAAAAGCCAGACGGCTACTGCCACGGTAGCACCTCGTCGCGCTCAGTCGCCTTTCCCATCAATTGGCCAACGTTGTGGACGATGTCTCTGATATTATGGAGCACAATCAAAACGACAAAAATCGGAAAGCACATCAGCAGATACGTCCAGGGAATTCTTAAGGCCGATGCCTTGATACTGTAATTCCATACGGTGTAGTTAACACTGGGAACCAGTAGAATTAGCATCACGATGGTGAGGAGGGAATCAAAGATAATATCGACCAGGAGTTGCCCCTTGCGAGGAAATTTGCGGTAAAGGATATCAAATCGAATATGTTGGTTGTAGCGCTTGGCCAGAGCAGCGCCCAAGTAGATCGTCCAGACAAAGGAGTAAATGGAAAGCTCGAAAAATTTAGGGGTGGGAGTATTTAGAACGTAACGCGAGAACACCTCGATGGAAACCGAAATGAGCAGAAGAATAAAAATCCAGGTTGCCAGGTGAATCTCCAAAAGGTCGAATATTCTTTTCCCAAGAGTCTTCATGCAATTTTGTCTTTGTTTTGTCCAGATCTTCACGCCTCTGTTTTGATAATAGAGATTATAAGATTGAAAGAATTTTTTAAATAGTCAATCGCCAATAGAAAATCGCCAATCATGTGAAGATGGTGAGAATATACCTTACACGTATCTCGCCACAAAATGCACAGATATAATACTGAAGGGACTCAAGAGTTGGCTTAGAGGAAAAGGCCTGCTGCCGATTTCTCTAAGCACTAGGAACATGTTATTTGACATTCTGGATTTTGGAATACATGCCGGCGCCCCAACGTTTGTCGAATTTTTCCTGGCCGTAGAAGGTCTGGGCACTCTCCATAAACGCCTTTTTCTCCGGTATAACGACCTTCATGTCAAACTCCTCTTGAAAGCGACCGAGCAGCGAGGCTTCCTGATCCAGTATCAGGTAGTTTGAATAATTTCGAGCAACATCCAGGGCCTTCTTGATATAGACTTTATACTCCTCAGGCATCTCTTGCCAAACCTTCTGGCTGATAGTGGGGGTGACATAGCCGATCATGTGATCGGTGAGCACGATGTACTTGGTTACCTCATAGAACTTTTGGGCAAAGTCGGTGGGAAGAGGGTTGTCCTGTCCATCGATGGTTCCTGTCTTCAGGGCCATGTAGACCTCGCCGAATCCTAGGGGCGTAGGCTTTGCGCCGAGTGCTCTTCCGACATCGAGCCAGGCTTCCACGTTCGGCATTCGCAGCTTGACACCCTTCAAGTCGGCGGGAGTTTTGACGACCCCGACTTTTTCGATGAAGTTGAGTTGACGGGTGCCGAGATACCAGACGTCCAAAACCCGGAGTCCTGACTTTTTCGCCAGGTTATCCCAATATTGCTGACCGATGGGTCCCAGAAGGACACGGTACATGTGATGGAGATCACGGTAAAGGTATGCAACCTCCAATACACCAATTTCGGGATAGCTTGCCAGATCTGCGAACCACGAAGCACTGGCATCAATGGACATTTCTATGGTCCCTTTCATCATACCTAAGATGCTGGTCTTTTGATCCGCAAGCTGTCCGGAATGGAAGACTTTTACTTGTATCTTTCCGCCGCTGAGCTTGCCGGCAACTTCGGCAAACTTTTCCATGCCTTGGACGATTGGCTGTGTCGGTCCGGCAACGGTGGTAAATCGCAACGTATACGTCTTGTCTGCCGCCAGACCGATGCTGGTGCCGAAAATCAGTCCCAAAACCAAAACGCCGAAGATAATGCTGGAATGTCTCATGGCTAATCCCTCCTTTGTTTTGACAATAAAAAGGGTGAACTCTACTCTTAACTCTTGTCTCGCACGTTTAAAGGATTTCAAATTACCTAAGCCATTGTTGCGCAGTGCTCTAGTGTCCACTATAGTGCATTGTACTCCGGCAGAGAAACTGCATAAGGACCAAAAGCAGCGGAAGCATCATTATATTTTCATCGGTCTGCTCAAGGTCCCCATAGAACGTATCAATTAGCATGAATACCTTGAGTGGGAATGTCTCCTTTGGATCAAGGTTCACCGCAAGTGGATACAAAGGCCCTCTTTTTCAGGATACTGGAATGCAAGCTCACCAATGGCATCGCCAAGAGCGCTACCAACCATGTTCCTTAGTAGTTATATTATTTTTCCTTAGATATTGACCCATAGGTTCTTATGAGGAGCCAACAAAAGTAAGGGGGATAATTCCGGTTTCCATTAAGGTAGTTGTAGAAGCCCTTGAGAGCTATCACGGCTCTCAAAGTGTATACATTCAAGTATTTTCACCTTGAGCTATAATCAAATCATCTTGATTCTTTAAGGCCCATGACCAGGTGACAAAGACTTTGTCCCCTCTTGAGGTTTTCTTCTTATCGATTACCTCAACCTCCACTCTAACTCTATCGCAGGGGTAAAGCGGGGCAAGCACCTTCATGTTATTTGTGCCCACATATACATGTTCATTGAGGCGCTCTCCAAGTAATCCGAACACCAACGCTAACAAAAAAGCCCCTGGTACCACCCTTGCTTTGAAGCCTAAGGCCCTGGCGGCTTCGTCATTCAAGAAGACATCCAGTCTCATCCCGGAAATAGCGCAAAACATGTCCAGCTCAGTCCCAGTGATGATTCTCGACCCACCTTCAAATTTATCACCAACATTTCTCTCTGCCACTAGTTTTTCCGCCATCATTGTCCTCCTCTCCTGGAATGAATGATATAAACTTGCTTTTTGTGGGAAAGAGTATAGGGAAGGGATGCGTGGGTGTCAATGGAAAAGGCGTCACAAGATATGGAGGCTGGATGAGATCCTCTCATCAAAGGAGTTCTCGGCGACAGTGAGAGATAGAGGTCGGGGACTTGGCAGCGCTAGAGATTGCATCTTCTCCAGAAAATATGGGCAGATGAGTCCTGTTGAACCCACTCTCTGGTTTGAAAATCAGGAATACCACATCAAGATACTGTGGTGAGTTTTCCAATCGAGAATTATCCATAGTTTTAACAGCGATTCGTACACAATTGAATTGATTCAAAGTAGACTATTGATGAAGATTTCGATAGGAGAGTCGAAAAATTATTGGCAGAAATCAAAAAGAAGTATATTTTTTGATTCTAAAGATGAACCAATATCGGAGTCTTTGCCATGGATCTTATTGTTAAGGTAAAAGAGATAAAGGGGACCTGCCCTGTCTACAGCCTCGGAGACGCAATTGTCATACGAGAAGGCTATATCCTTGATACCAAAAATAGCCCCGCAGTGTGTATGCACTCCCTAGCCTCCCTTATGCCGTACTATGTTGCCCTGTCTAAGGGGGTTGCTCCACACGCCCTGGGCCTTTCAGGAACAAAGGAGGACATGGCCTACCTCCAGTGCCTTGACCCGTGTGATATTACAGGTGGGGGAACGGTGACCTTTGAAATAGCCACAGGTTGACTCTAAAACACGACATTCATCGCTTTTAGCACTTTGACGATCTGGATATGCCGCACGAGTGATATTGAAGAGGATAGCAGAGATAGTCCAGCCAAAACCAACAGACGCAACCAAAGCTGAGCGTGTTGGGAAGTGTATCATAGGAACGGTAGCCGGGGACATACATGATATTGGCAAAGACATTGTTGTCTTTATGCTGGATGTGAGTGGGTTCGAGGTTTACGACCTCGGCATAGATGTACCAGTGCAGAGGTTTGTCGAAAAGATAAGGGAAACCAATACCAGGATTATCGGGCTAAGTGGATTTTTTATGGAGGCTGTATCGCTTGCCAAAGGCTGGTGAGGAGGTGAATAACAATGGATAGGACGAAAGAGACCCTTGAATTGTGGTGCTCAGCACCGGGTGTACAGTTCATCAATGAAGATGCTGAAGAGGCTTATAAAAAGAAGGCCAAGAGGGTTGCGGACGTCATCCAGCTCAAGGTTCCGGACAGGGTCCCGATCGTGCCAAGTTTTGGTATGTTCCCTGCCATTGACAATGGCTTTACCTGCGAGGAGGTCATGTTTGACTACGACAAGGCCCACAGGGCGTGGATGAAGACCCTTAGTGACTTTGAGCCGGATCTTTATCGGGCCTCAAGTTACGCTTTCCCAGGGGCTGTTTTAGAGGCACTTGACTACAAGCTGCTCAGATTGCCCGGACGCGGAATCCGTCCAGATCACGTGTATCAGTTTGTTGAAGGAGAATATGTCAAGGCAGAGGAATTCTACGATGCTTTCATAGATGAGCCGACGGATTTTATGCTGAGGGTCTATTTACCGCGCGTATGTGGATCGCTGGAGTCGTTGAAAATGCTTCCCCCATTTTGTGCATGGTTTGGATACTATATAGGGATTATTGCCAATGTTTCTTTTTTTGGCATGCCCGAGATTGCTGGTGCACTTGAGGCTTTGCAGAACGCAGGGGCTGAAGCGCTAAAGTGGGCTACCCATGTACGTGAGGAAGGTCAAGAAATCATGTCAATGGGGTTTCCCACTATCTTGGGTGGACACTCGGCCGCCCCCTTCGATATCATCGGCGACTGGTTTAGGGGAACACGCGGTATCATGGTAGATATGTATAGAAACCCCGATAAACTTATAGAAGCTATGGAGAGATTGGTACCAATACAGATTAGTATGGGGGCAAACCAATCCAAACGAATGGGAAGACCGGTAGTGATGCTCATGCTCCACAAGGGCGCCGAGGGATTCATGTCCAACGAGCAGTACACGACCTTTTACTGGCCAACTTTGAGGAAGGTCATGATGGGATTGATCGATGAAGGCCTTGTGCCTTTACCACTATTTGAAGGGGACTACACCGCACGCCTGGAGATCATCAAGGATATACCCAGGGGAAAGGCGATATATTGGTTTGAAAAGGTGGATATATACAAGGCAAAGGAAATCCTGGGCGATAGGGTCTGTTTCAGAGGTAATGTGCCGATCTCGCTGTTGTATGCAGGCACACCGCAACAGGTGAAAGATTACGTTAAGGAGCTCATTGACATTGTTGGCAAAGGCGGCGGTCTCATGGTTGACTGCGGAATATGGTTTGACGAGGCGAAGCACGAAAATGTGAAGGCAATGGTGGATTTCACAAAAGAATATGGCGTATACAGGTGAGAGATGATTGTTGAGGGAAGACAGGGAACTTTTGATTTTGTTCATATAACTACGATTACCGCAGGTGTTGTGATTATTTGTTTTTAAGGAAAACAAAAGGAGGTTATTAACGACAAAGAAAAGGAAGTCATCAATGTGAGAAAAAAGGAAGGTAGAATCTTAAAGGTTATGGGTTATCTCTGTCTGTCATCTTTTATTGCCTTTGGTTTGATGACAGGTGTATGCTATGGTGCTCAATCACAGAAACATTTAAGGGCAACCTAGAGCCCAGGAATTATAGCCACCACAGCGTATGGGAAGATCAGGGGTTTTGAGTCTCGCGCGGATACCTTTGCCTGGAAGGCCATCCCATATGCGAAGCCACTTGGAGGTGCGCTCGGCTGGAGATCGTTGTCAGTTGTCCGTCTTTAGGAAGGGAAGATAGAATCATTTTAAACAGATGTCACCACGATCATGGCTATTATGATGCTTCAGCTAAATGTCCTAAAATACAAGCACAACTGACTACTGACAATGGACCACGGACACTAGCCAAATTTGACGAGTTTAGAAAATAAAATACATTCAATAATCAAAAGGAAGGGGTGAAACATGGAAGAGAAGATTAGGAAGGTTGCCGTTGTGGGCACCGGTCTGCTGGGCACTCAGATCGCTATCCAGGCCATCTGCTTTGACTACGAGGTCTCCGCCCATGACCCCGATGAGGGGTCATTCAACAGGGTGATCCAAATCCTGGATGCCATGATGAAGTTCACGGGCAAAGCACCGGTCGTCCCAATGGAGGAATGGGAAAAGGGGGCAAAGAGGGTCAATCTCTGCAAGGAACTGGAAGAGGCACTTCGCGATGCCGACCTCGTTATCGAGGCTGCCCCAGAAGAGTTAGGGCTGAAGCGAAAGCTTTTCGAAAGGCTCGATGCCCTGGCCCCCAGAGGGGCCATACTTGCAACCAACAGCTCCTCAATCCCGATTTCGAAGATCGAGAGCGCCACCAACAGGCCCGAGAAGTGTCTGAACACCCACTTCTACTCTCCGGCCACAGGATTAAACATGGTGGATATCATGGGGGGAACAAGGACAACGGCCGAGACGATGGAGGCAGGCAAGGCATGGATTCGCTCCATCGGCTGCGTCCCCCTAACAGTCAAAAAGGAGATCCTCGGCTTCTGCTTTAACCGGGTCTGGAGGGCAATCAAGCGAGAGACCCTCTATATGTGGGCAGAGGGGTTTGTTGATTTCAGGGATATCGACCGGGCCTGGATGATCTTCTCTGGAATGGCTCAGGGACCCTTCGGGCTCATGGATGCCGTTGGACTCGATGTGGTCTACGACATCGAGATGGTCTACTACAACGAGTCAAAGGACCCCAAGGACCATCCTCCAGAGGCACTCAAGGCCATGGTGGACCGAAAGGAACTTGGCATCAAGACCGGAAAGGGCTTTTACACCTACCCTGAGCCTGAATACAGCTGGCCGGATTTTCTCAAGGGATAGGTGAGTTATATAAACCGATGACAAGGTGAAGAGGAGGGACAAAGATGGATGTTGAAGAGATATGGAGACGCTTTCAGAAACACATGGGATATACCGATGAGGAGATGGAGATCTTCCGGTCCGATCCTGAGAAGGTGAAGATGGTCACCCAAACACCCGAGTTCGTGAAGTGTCGGGTCATAGCGGAGGTTATCGAGTCCCATGGCTGTCATGCCCAGCACCGTGTTGGGGACCGGTTCGTAATGACCGCGGGTGGACAACTGATCGCCGAGGAGTGTCCAAAAAGGCTCTGCATGTTTGCCCTGGGACCAGTAAGCAGCACTCTGCCGGCGATTTACGAGAGGCTCATCACCAGGTCAGACCCCAATTTCGAGCGATCCCACATCGTGCAGTGCACGGACGTGGGGCTCGACAAGGGGGGTTGGGGAAAGATCCTCATGAAGGTCTATGTCGAGAAATCCCGTTGATTCGACCTTTGAACTATTGATGGAATTATACCTCGATTTCTTGGAGCTGTGCTTAGAAACACAGCTTTTTAGGCCCCCTGGTTGGCTGAATCACATTTTGGGCAGATGATTTTACCAGACTTTCTCTAAGCGTAGGTATCCCCGGCGCCGAATACGGACCACCCTCTTGTGCCGGAACAGCACCCAGAGAAGGGATGCGATTAAGTGAAAAGGCGTGCAAAGAAGCTCCATAATTTCTTGAGCAAACTGCGAGAGTATTTGATGCCTTCCGGACCTGCCAATAACAAACCCAATCCTAGCATCCCCCAGCTTAAAGCGTATGCCCCTATACCCAGGAAGAAAAAAAGCGTATTGTGTCTATGTATAGCTATGGCATTGCATATCAACATGGCCCCCCAACCAAAAGGTTGATTGGTTACCAATAAGATAATTCCTATCCGAAACTTAAGGCTAAATTCCATAATTTATCTGGCCCCATGGATCCCACATTCAAGGATACGTGCCATATGCGATGCGTAATCCAATTTCACTACAAGATACATACTGTAATCATAAGTCCACCAATGAAAGCCAACTCTCAGATATCAAATTGGTAAGACGGTTGAGAAGGAGAAAGCATTGTTGTGATGATGTAGGCTTGGCAGAACTCCTCTAGCATCCCGGCCACCCTGTCACGGGTAATAATCGTTCTGGCTTCGCTATCCTGCCCAAGCCCATCAATATTCATAACAACGGTGTGAGTGTCTTCTGTGATGCGAGTTTTATGCCCATTGCGCCAGTTCCAGCGACGGCACATCACCTCCCCTGACTCTGAAACCACATAAATGATCTCACCAGGGTCAGGATGCTCTGTGCTTTCCGGGTTACCTAAGGGGGTGAAAGTTTCGCTTCCATTAGCATAGCGGAGTTCCAGGCTTTCTCCTGCTTGGATCACGTCATCACCACCCACTGGCACCACATCGATGATCGAATTGTAGTTCATAATGGCGACGACTTTATTGATGAAAGGAACTTGAACTCCAGGTTTCTGTACCCGCTTCAGAAGGGCATAGTGTGCGGGCGGAAATTTATTTGGATTGGAACCGAATTGCCGATGGGCTTGATTCCAAACAATTGTCCGGGGATCAGTCTTTAAGTCAACTGGCTGTTTAGCGGCTTGTGCGATTGCCTGGTTCAGTTTGGCCTCAAGTTCCTGTGAGTGGCCATGATTTTGGATCTTTTTGGCCACGACAATCCCCCGTCTGAAAGTGGAATATTCCTCGAAGATGTTTTTATGAATCCGAATTTCAGTCATAAGTCATAATTGAATAAAAAATGGTAAAAAGCCACTTTTTCTAGAGAAATATAGACAAATCGGTGTTATGTGTCAAGGGTGAGAGATACACTGGAGTAACTACCGCACTGAGCTTGGGTTTTACCCTTTCAATCCGGCTAATGGCTTCCTCGGAGATTCCGGCAGGAGAAACCGGCTTCTGACGCACCTGCTCTGCCAATCCAAGTCCATCATATCGGTTGAACTCCTTAAACCTCCTCATTTAAGCCCCCTTGCCATTGAGTTATGCTCGAAAAGATACCCGTATGGCCCGACGACTGCCTTGTGTTATAATGTTTGGCGCAAGGAATTTTGTCACAATTGGGGCTATTGCCGGAGTGACTGAGATAATTAACGGCGTTCTTACGAGGGCATTCTAGGGAGAGGGAATTATGATCATAAATTGGGCATCCAAAAATTCGAAAGGAGCATGAAATGCGCAAAATTGTTTTGGTTGATGAAGTAGGTTACGAGAAAGTGGAGTGGGGACTGACGAAGAATCTCGTAGGACCTCAGAGTGTCGGATCAAAAAAAATTAAGGTAAACATAACCGAGTACCTCCCTGGCTCTGTCCACAAACCCCATTCCCACCCCAGGCAAGAAGAAGTTATATATATCCTCTCGGGCAAAGGCATTACGGAAGCAGAGGGGGACAGAAGGGAAATTGGCCCAGGCTCCGTGGTCTTTATTCCCGCGGGGGTAAAGCATGCTACATTGAACCTGAGTGATTCTGAATCTCTCAAGGCAATAATAATCAAGGCACCCCCAGAAGAGGATTCCTGAAGCAAGCGAGCTACCAAGGGGTTTCCCTATTTTTCAGGGGGTCGCCGCAATACGATGAAGATCATCTTTTCCAGTGTTCTAACCCTCCCTCATCCTTTAAAAGGCCAAAAAGGCCAAGTAAGACCTGCCGATTTGAAAAATGCCTTGACAAAAAAGTGCCCAGTTGTATTTTGTTGACTGTTCGATTATTTTAGTCATCGAACAAGCACTTAAAATGCTATGAACAAAGGAGGCATGCACATGGAGATTGCAGAAAAGTTTGCGAAGTTTGTCGTAGATACGCAGTTCAAGGATGTGGATGGTGTCATTGAACACGTTAAGAAGTTGACGCTAAAACAGGTCATGGGAATGCTTGTAGGCTCAGCTGCCCCTACTTCCAAGAAGCTCATACGATACACCAAAGATAACCTTGGAAGGCAGGAGTGCGGGGCCTATGGTTGTGGTTTCAGGACGGATGTCGCCCAGGCAGCCCTCCTCAATGGGTTTTTTGGGCATGCATCTGAGATGGAAGACGATCAATTTCCCGGAGGCGGTATTAGCGACGTGACTACCTGGCCAGCTTTGTTGACCGCAGCTGAGAAGTGCAAGCTTTCTGGACAGGAGATAATAGTGGCCCTGTATGTGGGACAGGAGATGCAGAACAGGATCGCCATGTGGGCCTCGGTGGGGACGGATGGCATCGGAATCTGTAACCTACCTTTTATCGGGATCTACGGGGCCACGGCGAGTTGTGCGAGGGCATTTGAATTGACCGAGGAAGAGACCAAGGCATCTTTCGGTCTGGCTATGGTCCAAGGACTGGGTTATATCCACACCTGGGGTACAGATGCACATTTCTGGGAATCAGCCACTGTTTGCCGCAATGCTATTTTGAATGTCATTTTGGCAAAGAATGGCGCAACTAGCAATCCAGTGATCGAAAAGTGTTTGGACATGCTTACGGGTGGCGATAAAAACATCGAATTTGCCAAGATGACCGAGGGATTGGGCCAGCCACCCTTCTATACCAATAACACCTGGATTAAGAAGTGGGGGTTTTGCTTTTGGAACCACAATTTTGTTGATGTTCTGGCTGATCTGATGACAGAGAACAAGGTCAAATGTGAGGATATCGAGGAAGTTGTGGTGCATTTTGATGAGTTACGAACTGTTATTGATCGACCAGAGCCGAAGGATGCAGAAGACAGCCGTTTTAGTATCCAGCATATCTTAGCCTACCAGATGATCAACGGAGAGTGCGGGCTGGAGACCTGTACGGAGACAGCAGTGCATGACCCACATTTAGCTGAAGTAAGGAAGAAGGTCAAAGTCGTATATCATCCAGAGTATCCAAAAAGATACTTCGCGGGGGAGGGTCGTCTGGACTTACATCTCAAGGGAGGAAAAACCCTCACAGGTGCTATGGATCAGCCCTATGGGGGACCAAAGTATCCCTTAACCATGGATGAGGTGGTGGATATTTATCGCAAGTATTGCAAGGGGATACTCTCTGACGACCAGATTGAACGTACCAAAGATATCATCCTGAATATGGAAAATGAGCCGGACCTCCAGGAATTGTTTGATATCTGCACCTTCAGACACTTGGTAAAGTAAATGAGAATTACCAGCCTACAAATTCCACTCTTGAGTTTGATAGCTTTCGAAATCTCCCGGTGACCAGTATCGGCAACGTTTTCCGTTATGGTCGTGGAA
>Ga0209427_10001267_pt1 | contig 28821 bp, 24 predicted proteins | sample DeeMarSWOR136_30_FD_187465 | JGI IMG/M metagenome (GOLD analysis project Ga0209427, IMG submission 187465) | Marine sediment microbial communities from White Oak River estuary, North Carolina - WOR-1-36_30 (SPAdes) (version 2) | ecosystem: Environmental > Aquatic > Marine > Intertidal zone >...
TGGGACTTGTATTCATTTTCCTCATCCAGAACCGATCCTAATACCGTCGAGCCATCGGCGGAAACGGAGTAGGTGCAGATTTTAGGATTGGAGGAATGGATAATGCCCAGTTCCTTGAAAGAGGCGGTCTGGGCCGTCACAATCATCGGGATGCCGACCAAAACAAGAAACGCTGTCAGGACGGTTTGGGCTCTTCTTTCTGTTATCATAATGATTCCCTCATTTAGAATTCAACAGTCCGTTATCAATAATAGTGTCCCTATTTATCTACTTATCATTATTGTCCCTTATACCACCACCTTTTAGCAAATAGATCAAATTCTTGAGTACTCATCTCGATTCCATACTTCTTAGTCATATTTTTCAACTCGTCTATAGATTCATTAGATATATGTGGTTTAAATTTCTGAGATGCTTTAGGTTTAGTTGTATCAATAGGAACACTGCTTAATATAGGATAATATATTCGCTTATCATTCCTCCTGCAGTATATTTCACTTGGTATAATCTCTAAGTTTTCATAAGGATATTTAAGATAATCTATATGCCTTTCAACCCATAAATCTACTTCCAAAAGACCTTTTTCTGAAGTAATTCGATAAGTTTCCCAAGAAACATCAGCATTAAAGCCAAGAAAAAACCTGCATACAGTTTCATCGTTTTTCTGTTTCATCATATCCTCACAGCCATAACTCATAAGAATAAGTACAATCGATAAAACAAACCTTTGAATCTTTTTATTACTCATTTCTTTATCACTCCTCTTTGAAATAAATTCAACCCGAACTACTCCACATGAATAGAAGAAAAATCAATTATCAGACTATCTCCCCGATGGGATTCCAGGCACACCTTCAATTCTTGGATATGTATAACTAAAAGGCCTTATAATGCCAGGAACTGTTGGTGCCGGATAAGGCTGCACCCATGGAATATCTGACCAACTAGGAGAACCTGGCCAACTTCTATCATGAACGAAGCCAGTGTTGCCCATAAAACCATCATCTATTCTTACTATGCCGCCACCAGTTCGAGTCGATAATTCAACATAATAATGTACCAAATCACTATGTACATAGTCAAGCATTCCATGGGATACATTCCAACAACTTGAACCAATACTGTTGGCGGCATCATAAAAAGCAGCCTCCCAATCCCAACAAAAATATCCGCCAACTCTATGCTCTCCAGAAACCGTGGGTCGACCAAAATTGTGGTTCCATGTCCGAGCAAGAGCTTCAACTATTCTTGCAGCATCATTTTTACACTGGTCTATATCAGCTTGGTCAATATAACACGCCTCGCAACGCTTTTCCATCTCAGGTTTAGCTTTTGATAACCCCCGAGCACCTTTTTCCTTTTCAGATTCAGTGGGTGAAAGTGCTTTGGAGAGGGCAAATGAAGCAGCTGCCGCTGACGCGCCCCACATGGCCCCTTCGCCAAAGGAACCACCAAAAATCTCAGCGGAGATTCCCCCCATAAGAGCCCCAACACCGGTGGAAGCCGTTAACTGTTTGAAATATTGCTCTGTTGGTGAGCCTGAGAAGGAGCCGAGAATGCCATTGTCATTAAACAAGCCCAATGACACGGTCGAAGAAATAGCCGCAGTGACGGCAGCCATGCCAGGATCTCCCCCGGTCACCAACGCGCCGAGAGCGCCACCGGCCGCATTGCATAGAGCAAAAGCCACAAGATTGTCGGCACCGAAAGTCGTCCAGGCATAACCTCCAAATGCGCCTGATATGGCGCCGGCTAAGGCCCCCAACCAGATATCACGCCCTTGAGCCCCCTGAGCTGCGGACATACCTCCGCCAACAATAGCTCCGACGATTATACCTAAGGTAACGGGATCAAAGGCGTGTCCTGAGGGATCAACGAACAACAGGGGATTGTTAATGCAGTACGTGTACCGGTTAAGACCCTGAGAACTGGCATCTGGCACAATGCTGTCCGGCTGGATGAAGCGAGCCAGTTCGGGATCATAATAGCGTGAGCCGTAGAAGTACAGGCCGCTCTCTTCATCTAAATGCTGGCCCGTGTAGCGGTTGGTCACGCTAAAGGCCTGGCTATTGTTTTCGCAGCGTTCGTTGCCGAAGGGCAGATAGCCGTAGTGCTGGACCAGTTCGATCAGTGAAAAAGGATCAAGAGCTTTTGTCGGTCCAATAAAAACCCAGCGCTTGTTCACGGGCATACAATGTTGTGTTTTCAATGCAGCCGAGGTTAAGTGCCTTGTCCACCATGACGATGGGGAAAGAGGCGGGTTTGAAAGACGGGGCGTTGAGAAAGCCCGGCGTTATCTGCATGGACACAACAAGCGCCCGATATTGCAGGGAGTGAAGAAAGAGAATGATGGTTGTTCAGTCACGGCAGACCAAAGTCCTTATAACGCTGCTGATTTCTATGATAGTCGGCGTCGTCATGTTGCGCGCTCTCGGGTATAACCCCCCGTCGGCCGGGGGCTTCTGCCTTTCGGAATATCACCGTCTCAGGCCGGTCGAGACCATCGTTCTCTGCCGGACGGCTCAATCGCTTGACCGCTGGGAACGGATTGAGGTCTGCCGGGGCGACGGGGATACTGACTGTCATTTCATTGTCTGCAACGGGCTTATCGGTCATGACGGCCAAATCCTGCCGACCGAGAACTGGACACGACAACGCCCAGCGAGGGGTCAATCGCCCGACAACGTCCAGCCGGGTGGGCAAGATGCTCGGACTATTCTCATCTGTGTCATCGGCCATGGCACAACCGCCCCCCCAACCAACTATCAGATGAAAAGGACCGAGACCCTCGTGCTCGAGTTGTGCAGGGACTTTGGCATCCAATCCGAGTCCGTTTTCTATCCCGAAAACCGGTGGTAGAAAGGGGTGTTGGGTCCGATTATCCCTTGATTTTCAGTTGAAAAAGAGTTATGTTCTACTCGTGTGCCTGAGTTCTGCCCATGAACCAACTGGGATTCCGTTATGAGCAAGCGAAAAGGATTTACGTTGATAGAGCTTCTGGTGGTCATTGCCATCATCGCCTTGCTGCTGTCGATCTTGATGCCCGCCCTGGAGCGGGTCCGGCGCCAGGCGCGGGGCGTGGGCTGCAAATCCAACCTGCACCAGTGGGGCCTGATCTTCGCGATGTATACACAGGATAACGACGGCTATTTCTACAGCGGTCTGTTACCCAGCTTCGGGGCGGACGTGGCCCACGGCGATTGGTGGCGCGAGTGCCTGCGCTCCTATTCCAAGAACAAGAAGATGTGGTTATGCCCTACGGCCACGAAGCACCGCTCGGCCGCGTCCATGTCGGCCATGGCGTTAGCGTCGACTCCGTTCGATGCCTGGCGCGTGCCCGCCTCCCACGGCAGTGATGAGGGCAGTTACGGACCTAACGGCTGGATGTGCAATCCCCCTGCCGGCCTAACAAGCCTTTGGGGACGCAGCCCGATCGAGTACCACTGGCGGACTCACCAGGTCCCCGGCACGTATAACATCCCCGTCTTCACCGAGGGCTGGTGGGTGGACGCCTGGCCGAGGGACACGAACCTGCCGCCCGACGTCGGAGACCGGACGCCGGTCATTGGCGGCCACGAGATGCGAACGCTTTGCGTGAACCGGCACGGGGGCGCACAGTTCTGTCTGTTTGCCGACTGGTCGGTGCGAAAAGTGGGCCTCAAGGAATTATGGACGCTCAAGTGGCATCGCGAGTTCGACACGAACGGAGCGTGGACCAAAGCCGGGGGCGCTCAGCCGGATGACTGGCCGCAATGGATGGGAAGCTTCAAAGACTACTGACGGATCGACGGTTCTGCCGGATCAGATACTCAACTCATAGGGAACTCACGACAGAGCTCCATGACTTTATGTCGTGTATCATCCTTGAGAGCGTCCTCTATTTCGTATTTTCTCTCGGAAATTATCTTTACGCTCCTCAAGGCCGTGTCGATCAATCCGGCGATTACACCCATCTGTTCAGGCCCCATTCCATTTCTTGTGACGATGGGCGTACCTAACCTGAGGCCGCTGGTAACGGCGGCGCTTCTACTATCGTAGGGGAGCCTGTTTTTGTTGACGATGATGCCACAGTCTTCGAGGCATTGCTGGGCGATGGCGCCCGTCATGCCTTCTCGCAGATTGGCGATGTTGATCAGGACCATATGGTTATCGGTGCCACCGGTCATTACGTCATATCCGAGGCTGAGCAGGTCGTTTGCGAGTCTCTTGGCGTTTTCCACGATTTTGAACTGCCAAGCCCTGTACTCATCGGAAAGCGTTTCTCTGAAGAAAATTGCCTTGGCCGCCACGTTATTGAGGTAGGGCGTTCCCTGTACGCCCGGAAACGTCGTCTTCTGGATAAGTTTCCACAAAGCCATCTTCTGACCCGAAACCTCTATTTCTCGGTCGAAGTCTTTGCCCATGAGTATCAGGCCGCCTCTGGGCCCTCCCGGCTTGTATGTGCTCGTCGTGCTAAAATGCGCCTCGTCGATCGGCGACGGATGCGCTCCGGCAATGACTAATCCCGCGATATGCGAGATGTCCGCCAGAAGGTAGGCGCCGACCTCATCTGCGATCCGGCGGAAGGCCTGGAAATCAATGATACGTGAATAGGCGCTGGCCCCGCATACGATCAATTTGGGCTTAAAGGCCAAGGCCTTTTGACGGATGCCCTCGTAATCAAGGCGATAGGTCCGGCGATCCACATAATAGTTCTCGATGTCGAAGAATTTGCCGCTAAACGAAACATGTGCTCCATGCGACAGATGCCCTCCCTGGTCCAGGCCGAGACTGAGCACTCTCTCGCCCCTTTCCAGCAGTGCGGTCAGGACGATCTGGTTGGCGGCGGTGCCGGAATGCGGCTGGACATTGGCGTATTGAGCTTCGAAGGTTTCTTTAGCTCGGGCCACGGCCAGTTCCTCGACGTCGTCAATCACCTCGCAGCCGCCATGATATCGGGCGCGGGGGAAGCCTTCGGTGGTCTTGTTTTGGACGATGGAGCCGAGCGCCGCCAGGACCGCTCTCGAACACAGACTCTCCGCAGCAATAAGTTGCAGGCTGTTTTGCAGCCGTTCGTATTCTCTGGCTATGAGTTCATAGACGTGTTCGTCTTGTTCTTTCAGAGCACCCCATATACCTTTGTGATACTCTTGTGAAGATATTCTTTCCAGCGAACCCATGAAGTTACTGATAATCCTTGCGCGCTCAGCTAAAGAAGCTTCGGACGATATCGTTAAACGTCACGTAGAGAATGAGCGTGAGGATGAGCGCCCAGCCGCCGTAGGCGATGATCGCCTGGACACGCTCGCTCAATGCCGAACCTTTGATTTTCTCGACGAGCAAAAGCACCACCAATCCCCCATCCAGGGGCGGCAGAGGCAAAAAGTTGAACACCGCAATGACCGCGCTGATCAGGCCGAGGAAATAGACGTAGTAAACCAGCGGCTGCTCGGCAACAATGCGATAGCTGAACGTGATAATGCCCACGGGCCCCATCAGATTCTTGGGACTGACCAGCCCGCCGATCAAACGCCTCAGGGTGACATACGCCTGGGCGACAAACATAACGGTCCGTCGATAGCCCATCACCACCGCATCAACCGGGCCATTGGCTTTGTAGGGCTTCTCCAGTCGATCAAAAGGAATCACTTCGGCGAACGTGGATTTGACGGCGAAGGAATTCTCGTCTGCGCCAACCTCTAAGGGAACACTGCCCGTCGTGTTCTCATTGAGGCGATAGTCAATCGTGACGCGCTGCCCGGCGTGTCGCTTGACTTCTCGGATAACATCGTAGAAGTTTGAGACAACCACCCCGTTGACAGCCGTGATCAGGGCTCCGCGCGGTATATCCAGCTTTGCCGGGCCACCATCGACGGCGATCGTCTTGGCCACGACGGGATGTTCGGAATCGAACAAGCTGGAGAATGCAATTCCTATTCTTGCCTCGTTCGCATCCTCATTCAGCCTTGGTGTGACACGAATCGTATGCGATCCTTCCACACCATCAGCGCCCGCTCGCAGCACCTCTATTGCCAATTCCTTGTCTTCGTTCTCCCTCACTGTTGCCCGGAACTCCTCATATGTGGGGCACGTGACTTGGCCGATCCGCAAGATGACGTCCCCGCTTTGCAGAAACGGCTTTTCCTCCGCCGGCTTCGTAATGCCCGCTTTCGCCAACAGGCGACGTATCCTGGCGGCAATCCTTTCCCCCAATGACTTTGCCACGGCGAGGTTCTCCATCTGAAACCGAGGCACCATGGAGTAGATGTGTCCGTCGCCGGCCGGAACCAACCTTAGTCTGATTCGGCTCTCGACCGATGTGATCCCCTTGGCTTCATCGTTTCGCTCGGCCGACAATGTGACCTCGGGAGCCAGTATGTCTTCGACGATGTCCATCAGCTCCCAGTGCGTTTGCACCTCCTGGCCGTTGACAGCTCTGATACGATCACCGGGACGCAAGCCCGTTCTCTTAAAAAGGATGTCGGCGTCTTCTTTGGCGAGTTCGGCGATCGTAAGCGTCTCCGGCGTTAGGATTCCGAACGTCTTCATCGGCTCATCCGGCGCTTGCTCGGCCACAAGTGTGTAACCGTCCTCCGTGCCGTCCTCGTGTTTGACCCTCATGGCGATCTCTTCGTCTCTGCCGGAAAGAGCCGCTGCTATCGCGATATTGGTGAAGTCGAGGTCCTTCTTCTTTCCTGCGATCTCAATGATCTCGTCGCCGGCCCGAAGTCCCGCCCGTGCCGCTGGCGAATCCGGTATCACTCCGCCGACCACGGCCGGGGGCAGGTCAATGCCTTTGAGAAAAGCGATCATGAAAATAATCACGGCACTGACCACGTTGAAGGTGACTCCGGCGGCCAACACGGCGGCGCGTGTGTGAACGGGCTTGTTGGAGAACGAACGCGGGTCCTCGGTGGACTTGACCGGCCCGATGTCATCCTGGCCCAACATCTTGACGAAACCTCCAAACGGAATGAGACCGATGCGATATTCCGTGTCGCTGGCATTACCCTTGCTGCCCAGGGTGAACGTCAACGTGCCCTCAGCCGGCCCATCGGCTTTTTCTCCTTCTTCTCCCTTCTTCGTGGTCAGGATCTCCGGCAATATCCGAAAACGAATGCCCTCTTCCGTTCTTTGCACGCCGAACAAGATCGGCGGCATAAACAACGAGAAGGCTTCCACTTTGATGCCGGACAATTTGGCAACAACGAAATGGCCGAACTCATGCACCAAGATGACCGCTCCGAATCCGAGCAAAACCAGCAGGATATTGGCGACGACGCCTATGTTCATGATGGCAAGAACAACGGCCGGGATACCAATGAGAACCAGCATTAAAACTCGAAAGTGCTTATCAAAGAAACCGTTTGACTCAGACATTAGGATCCCTTCAAAATCAGCAAACAGACCGCCCGCTACACGCTATAGGCCAGTTCGGTCACTTCTCTTCTGGCCCAGGCATCCGCCTCAAGTAACTCTTCGAGCGACGCGGTTGCCCTCGCATGATGCTTACCCAGGCAATGTTCGATAAGTTCGATTATATTAACAAATTTGATTCTGCCGGCCAGGAACTCCTCGACGGCGGCTTCGTTCGCCGCGTTGAAGACGGCCGCGGCCGTACCGCCTGCTCGGGCGACCTCATAGCCCAGCGGCAACGCACGAAACATCTGCGGATCGGGTCTCTCGAACGTCAGTTGTCCCATTTCTTCGAGCCGGAGTCTCCGGGCAATCCCGGCGACGCGTGCCGGATGCGTCAGGGCATACTGAATCGGCAGGCACATGTCCGGCTCGCCGAGTTGGGCGATCACGGAGCCATCCACAAATTCGACGAGGGAGTGCACGATTGACTCGGGGTGAATCAGGACCTCTATCTTCTCGACCGGCATGCCAAAAAGCCAATGGGCCTCGATAATCTCAAGCGCCTTGTTCATCATCGTGGCCGAGTCGACGGTGATTTTCGGCCCCATGTCCCAAACAGGATGCGCCAGCGCCTGCTCTAACGTCACGTTTCGGATATCCTCAGCGGAGGCTTGCCTGAAAGGCCCGCCCGAGGCGGTCAGGATAATTCTCTCGACTTCTTCGGGATTGCCCGATTGCATGGCCTGGAAAACGGCCGAATGCTCGCTGTCCACGGGCAGCATCATGCCGCCGCTCTTTTCTGTTTCTCTCCTGAGCAGCTCACCCGCGATAACCAGCGGCTCTTTGTTGGCGATTGCCAGTCTCTTGCCCTTCCGGGCGGCGGCAAGAACCGCCGGCAGACCCACCGCGCCCACGACCGCGGTAAGAACGATATAGACGTCCTCGAGTTCTGCAATCTTTATCAAGCCATCCGGCCCCGCGAGTATCTCGACATTCAGATCACCGCTCAATTCTCGGAATGGCTCGACCCAATCGGTGTTTGTGACGGCGACAAATCCCGGCCTGTGTCGCCTCGCCTGCTCGGCCAGCAACCGGACGTTACGGTGAGCGCTCAGCGCCATGATTTGATACTGCGGCCCGAGCGCCTCGATGACGCGCAGCGCATTTCTACCGATCGATCCGGTCGAACCCAAAATAGCAATCTTCTTCGTCACGAATAGCCATTCCCGCAATTCAACACAGCAACAATCCCCAATGCGGCGACCTTCAGAGGTAAGTATACCGGATCGGAGACAGATAGCAAGAAAACCATGGTTCGTTTTGCGTCAATTGTCAATGAATGACCTTGTTAAGAGGATACGTGATGATGGCTGAGGCACCGGCTCGTGTGAGCCGGGGGACCAGAGACCGTTCGATCTTGTCGTCGATGATGACCTCGATCGCCACATAGTCCGGATCGGCCAGGGAGGACACGGTCGGGCTTTTCTCGGCCGGTAGTATGTTCAGGATCGAATCCAAATCGCTCCTTTTGACGTTCATCTTCAAGCCGACCATGCTACTGGCGTTGACGGCGGCCTTGAGCAGTATGGAGATATTCTCTATTTTCTCGCGCTTGAACGTGTCGTCCCAGGCCTGTCTGTTAGCGATGAGCCTTGTCGTCGAGCGGACCACGGTATCTATGATGCGCAGATTATTTGCTCGCAACGATGTGCCGGTCTCGGTGAGTTCGACGATGGCATCCACCAGCCGGGCCTTGACCTCGGTTGCACCCCAGCTAAATTCGATCTTGACGTCGATGTTTTTGTCGTCGAAATACTTCCTTGTTACGTTTTCGAGTTCAGTGGCGACGATTCCTCCGGCCAAGTCCTTCGCGCGTTTCACTTTAGACTCATCAGGCACGGCCAGGACCCATCGGGCGGGCTTGCTGGTCGCTTTGCTATAAGCCAGCTCGCAGACTTCGACCACATCTGATCCGTTTTCCGTTATCCAATCATGGCCGGTGATGCCGGCGTCGAGGACACCATCTTCCACGTATCGGCTCATTTCCTGGGCTCGCAACATGATGAGCTGTATCTGTTCGTCGTCGATGCGAGGCTTGTAGCTTCTCGCGGAGTCCGCGATATGAAACCCGGCCTTGCCGAAAAGCTCGATCGTCGCCTTCTGCAAACTGCCCACGGGAATGCCTAATTTCAGAATCTGTTCAGCCATTATTTCTTGTCTCGCTTGCGACTTTCTTCTTAGCCGGATCGCTTACTTCTTCGCTTTCTTTGGTGTTTTCGTTCTTCTTCTGGCCGTCTTCTTGACAGTAGTCGTTGCTTTTCGCCTTTTGGTGCTTCTGGATTTCTCACTCTCATGTCTCAAGAGAGCGTAAAAGTTATATCCGTTCTTGGCTGGAATCTGCTTTGTCAAGAAGCCCGCGATTTGATGCTCATCGGCATCCGGGTTGACCAGCTCGTTGTTCCGGAGGTACTCGAGCATCTTCGTCGTAAGCGGTATGGCGTGCCCGCGCAGAGATACGAGCATACAGTAATCAACGGCGAAGCGGCTGAGACCGTCGATTTTTTCGAGCGCTTGCTTGGCCGGGCGTTTACCGATCTTCTTCAAGGCCTCCAAACTGACCTTGTGATATTCGTCGAAGATGGCCCGAAAGACTTTGATGATGGTCGAGGCCACTTCCTTTGTTGCGGGTGTATCCTTGCCCAAAGCCTCCACGATTTCTTCCACGCGCGAGACGCGCAGATCGTTCCAATCGACGAAAGAATCCGCGAACCGGGCCATCGCCGAGTCCGCCGCTTTCTCGCTAAGCTCGGCGCTGATGATCGCGTAGACGATTGAATCCACAACGTCATCGCGGTCGGCTTTCGGCACTTTCGGGTGCTTCCGGCTCAATGTGCGGTATAACGTTTGTATTTTCTTGGCGTACTCTCTACTGTTCTTCATATCAGCCTCTACAGGGATGGTCGCGCAGATGCTCACAGGAGGGCAGGCGCAAACATATCAGATCACTGGCTCCTTTTCTTCATTCGTCCTCATCGTCGAGATCTTTCTGCTTCAGTTCTTTGACGGCCTTGTCGATCAGCTCGATCGTCTCCAGTGTCTTCTTGAATTTTTCATCTGTGTGAAAATGCAGAACGGGACAGAATTTGCTGTGCATCCGGCCGGCCAGCAGAGACTGAATTCGGCTCTTCGCATGTGTTATCGCCGCAAACGTCTTGTTCTGGCTGGCCTGGTCCTTTCCAAAAACGCTGACGTAGACGTCGGCATTGCGCAAATCAGCGGCCACGTCGACTCGGGTGATGCTCACGAATCCTTCGATGCGCGGGTCGCTGAGATGGTGCGCGATCGCGTCACTGACGGCTTCTTTCACCACACGGGCCACTTTTTCCTGCCTTCGGGTTGCCATTTCACGGTCACGTCCAACGATGGAAAGCCCGGACGCGAAACACGTTCAAAGAGCGAGAATGCGAAATGGAGTCTTCCGAACATTGATGTTCGAGTTCTGTTGTTGTTTCGGGTCCTGGATTTTATGCGGCGCTATTCTATGCCTCACGAGACACACATCAAAACTCAAGCGTTCGGGCTACTTTCACGATTTCGTAGAACTCCAGCACATCATCGACTTTCACATCGTCAAATTTCGCAATTTTGATGCCACACTCCAGGCCCGTCTTGACCTCGCGAATATCGTCCTTGAAATGCTTCAGCGACTCGATACTCAGGTCATCCTTGAGCACAATATTGTCGCGTATCAGTCGCACCTTGGCGTTCTTGCTCGCGTGACCGCTGCTCACGTAGCAGCCGGCCACCGTGCCAATTCGCGAAATCTTAAACGTTGTTCTGACTGCCGCTCGACCGATCGCATTCTCTGTCTCCTCCGGTTCGAGCAGCCCGACCATTGATTTCTGCAAATCCTCGGTGATGCGGTAGATCACATTGTAGAGCCGTACCTCGATGCCTTTGGCTTCGGCAATCCTTGCCGCGTGTTCCTCACTGACAACGTTGAAACCGATAATAATGGCGTTCGAGGCCTCGGCGAGCACAACATCGCCCTCTGTAATGCCACCCGGTGCCGCGTGCAGGATATTGATCTTCACCTCCTCCGTGCTCAAATCCGACAAATACTCCTTCAGAACGTCGACCGATCCTTGAACGTCGGCACGGATAATGAGATTGAGCGACTCGGTCTTGCCCGCTTCTATCTGGCTGAACAAGTTGTCAAGCGTCACCAGCCTCCGTTCCGCCAGTGCGCCTTCCCTCTGCAGCGTCTGGTTTTCCTCGGCGGCGGCCTTTGCCCTGTTGATATCATCCAGGCAGTAGAATCTGTCGCCTGCCTGAGGAACATCGTTCAGGCCCGTGATCTCCACGGGCATGGAGCTTGTGGCCACCTTTGTGTTCTTGGCGTGGCTGTTCTTGAGCATTTTCACTCTGCCGTAGGAGCCGCCGGCGAGCACGACAGCACCCTTCTTGAGCTGGCCTTCTTTCACCAACAGCGTCGCCACCGGGCCGCGCTGCGCGGACATTCTGGCCTCGATCACCCATCCCGTCGCAGGGATCGTATTGTCGGCCTGGAGTTCAAGCAATTCGGCCACGTAGTCCAGCGATTCAAGCAGATCATCGATGCCTTCGCCGGTAACCGCGCTGGTTTTGACGACCTCCGTCTCCCCTCCCCACTCGGAAGGTGTCAACTCCTGCTCGGCCAACTGGGCGTAAATACGATTGATGTCGCAGCCGGGCAGGTCGATCTTGTTCAACGCCACAATGATCGGCACGTTCGCTGCTTTGCTGTGGGCGATGGCCTCGGCGGTCTGGGGCATGACCCCATCGTCAGCGGCCACCACCAGCACCACGACATCCGTCATGTTCGCGCCTCGGGCGCGCATGGCCGTAAAGGCCTCGTGCCCCGGCGTGTCAAGAAACGTCACTGTCTTGTTGTCCCAGGTCACTTCGGAGGCGCCGATGTGTTGCGTAATGCCGCCTGCCTCACCGGCGGCGACATGGGTCGACCGGATCTTGTCCAGCAGGCTGGTCTTGCCGTGGTCAACATGCCCGAGCATAGCGGCGACAACCGCCCGCTTCTGAAGATTCTTTCTCGGGCGCTGTTCAAATTCGGCCCGTATCTGCTCCTCCACCGTGGTCTTGTGCTCCACGACCAGCTCGGTGTCGAATTCCAGGGCGACGAGTTCCGCAACATCGCTGTTGATGACCTGATTCGCCGTAGCCATGACACCCTGCTGCATAAGCTTGAAGATAATATCCGTTGACTTAACCGCCAGAGCTGCGGACAAATCCTTTACCGTAATCGGCTCGGTTACAACGGCTTTTTGTGGCCTGGCCGGCGCGCCGACTCTTCGTTTCGACCGGCTGGCGATCTTGCGGCTCGGCCGGGCCCGCAGACCCTCGCCACCGGCTGCATCAAGCCGGGCCCGTCTTTCTTCAATGTCTCTCTGCCGCCATCGGCCACCGGCCTTGGGTCTTTTCGCGACTTCGGCCTCCCGCTCGTCACGCCTTCGCCCGTGCGTTTTCTCCTTGTGCCGCTTCGGCGCGTGACGCTTCTCCTTCGTCGGAGGCAAGGTCCCATCGTCCTGCTGGCCTCGGCTGTACATCAAGGGCTCGGTAACGGGCGCATCATACCTTCCTCTTTGTCTCGGTTTCGGTCGTCTGAGCGGCTCAGGGGCCTCGACGCGAACAACCTGGGGCCCGCTCAGCCGAGCGGGCTCGGGCTTTTCCAGAATCGGCCCGGCAGGTACGATGGGCTCCGGCTCCGGTTCGGGCTCAGGTTCTTCCGGCACTTCGATGATCGGTTCTTCTGCCGGAGGCGGTTCTTCGGTGAGCGTGGCAGTATCCGCGTGGTCCTCGTCGGCGGTGGGCGTTTCGCGTTCCTGCTCTTGTTCACGTTCTTCGGCCTCGGCCACAGCCTGTACCGCCTCTGTCACCTCGACCTGTTCGGCCGGTTCCGGCTCCTTGGCTTCCAGAGCCTTTGTTTCCTCGGCGGGCGGCTCCGGCTTGGGCTTCTTCTTCCTCTTGATTCGGACCCTTTCCAGATCCACTTTCTCAGAGGTTTCAACCGTTGTAACGTTCTCCCCTTCGGTGAACCACTCCCGAACGGTCGCCGCCAGACCCGCCGATATGACCGACATGTGGTTCTTGACGTCCAGACCCTCATCCTGGCACTTTTGCACAACAGCAGAGCTTTTTACGCCGAGTTCCTTGGCTAAGATGTATACTCTTGTAGTCGCCAACAACTAATCTCCAACCACATTCGTGTTCAGCGAGTTCTTTTCTCGAACGAGATGCGCCTATGGTTCCTTATCCGGTGTTTTTGTCTGCTGAGCCAGTTCCTGTTCAGCCTCGTTCTGTCTTGCTTCCTCTGCCAGACGCTCCGATTCTGTTGCCGCCGCCGCGACCAGCTTCTCCGCGGTGTCCGGACCAAGCCCCAGTTCGTTGACCAGCGGTTCGACGCCGACGTCGTCCAGGTCCGGAATCGATATGACGCCCAGCGCGATCAGCTTGTCAACCACCGTCTCATCAGCGCCTTCCACGGTTTTGACGCAATTGGCCAGGAGTTCAATGCCTTGATTGTATTCTTCGGGCGTGAGGATATCGATGTCCCACCCCGTCAGCCTGGCGGCTAATCGTACGTTTTGCCCGTGCTTGCCGATGGCCAGACTGAGCTGGTCTTCATCCACCACCACGGTGGCTCGCCCCAGTTCAAAACAGAGGGCGATTTCGCTGACTTTCGCTGGCATGAGTGCGTTCGAGACGAGCACCTGGGACGAGTCATTCCAGCGAACAATGTCTATTTTTTCTCCGCCAAGCTCATCGACGATGTTCTTTATCCTGCTTCCCCGCACGCCCACACAGGCGCCCACAGGGTCTACCTTCTCGTCGAACGAGGCCACGGCGACTTTCGTTCGGTAGCCCGCCTCTCGGGCGAGAGCCCGTATTTCGATGATCTTTTCCCCGATTTCGGGCACTTCCAGCTCGAACAGCCGGCGGATGAAATCAGGATGTGTTCGGGAGAGGATAATCTTGACCTGATTCGACGTCTCTTTTACGTCAAGAATCAAACATCGCACGCGCTCGCCCACGCGATGGTTCTGGCCCATAATCTGCTCGCCTTTTGGCATAAAGCCTTCGGTCCACCGGTCGAGGGTCACGATGAGCGTTCCGCTCTCGTACCGTACCACCGTACCGCTGATGATTTCTCCCTTGCGCTGGACGAACTCGGCGAAGATGCTGCTTCTCTCGTCGGCCCGTATCTTCTGAATGATGACCTGTTTGGCGGTTTGGGCAGGGATTCGGCCGAGTTGTCTTATATCGATTTGAACGCCGTCCTTGAAGGCGGCGATCTGGCCGGTGGTGCGGTCGATGTTGACGACAATATCGCTGTCCAACTCGCCGAAGTGCTTTCTCGCCGCGGAAACCATGGCCTCTTCCAGGTCCACAAATATCGATTCCTTATCGATGTTCTTATCGCGAGCAATATTCTCGACGACTCGTAGCAATTCCTGGTTCATCGTTTTCTCTTCCTGACTAATATTCTGCAACGCGGCGCCGGCAATGCAGTCCTGAAAAAAAATGGAAACCGTCCAGGTTTCCACTTCGAGCGGGAGCCGCCGAAAAGACTGGCTCCCTTGCACGCCAAGAACGAACAGAGGTTATCCTTCCCTTCGCGCTACATCATCTGCCTCCCGTGAGGAACCCGATCATATAACTTTCTTTGCAACCGGGAATCCAGTAACAAAACCTCGTTCGTTTCCCGACATTGAAGCAGAAACGGCGATTGCCAAGCCATCACAGGCGCATAGGCGCTGCCACGCACATCCTTTGTTTGCCTACTTTGCACCGTTCGCTAATCCCGTCAAAAGCATTTCATGCACCTCTTGATTCCTAAGCTTCGTTTTGGCAGCCGTTAATCCTTATAACTAAACTGCTTATAATAGTCGTCAAATCCGCTAAGGGCAATAAATTTTTTTCAAATTTGCACATTTTTTGCTCCGGTCCCGTATGCGGCGTTTTCCGCCAATGAAAAATCGCCGAGGTCCGTATAAAACGGCGTTTCCTGCGGTTAGGAGGCGATTTTCCCCCAAAGCACGCTGCGATCGCTCGTTGCTCATAGCCGGCCCCAAGTTGTCGGACTCTCTGTCTTCTTGCCTTTTTTGGGCCTTTCGCCCGGGATTTTTCGCGATGGGTCCAAATGACGGGTATCACGAGGCCGGAACCAAACGGGCTGTCAGCTTCTTGTGGTCTACGGTTATTTTCTCGATACGGACTTTCCTTTTTTCAACCTCGAAGACCGGCTCGAACGGCTCGCCGTTCAGCAATGAAGCGGCTATTTTTGCCTCGATGGCTTTCGTGTCCACATGCACCGTGCCGATTCTCTTGGCATACATCTTTTTCGCAATCAACTTGGCGAGCGGCGTAATATTCATCGCGCCGACTTTGACCTCTGCCACTCGCAAGTCTGACAGACCGTCCTTGTTGATCTTCGGCTCCAGCACGATCGTTACGACAAACTCGATACCTTTGACGCTGACCGTTCCCATCAGCACCACGGAGCCCGGCACAAAAAGCACCGCCGGAGCGTACAACATGGCCCCCTCCGACATCCTCGGCCATCCCCAGCCGGCGACGATTTCGTTGATTCCCTCCTGCGTGATAACCAGCTCAAAGGGCTCGCCGCGCTGGGTGCCGTTGTAGAATTGAGGCGACAGCTCATGCGTGAGGTACGGACTGACCTGGCCGGGATCGTGGTCGAAGGAGTTAACGTCCGCCGGATCGTAACGGCGGGGCTTGTACAACAGCAAGGTAAGCACGACCACCACGACCACCAGGTCGATGAAAAGCCAAACGGCCAGTTTCTTGAGTCTGGTTCTTTTGCGGATTTGCGAATCCGTCTGCGGTTCTGGTATTTCTTTCTTGCCTGAAAACATCCACGGGATTATAGTATCCACGACGTTGACGAAAAAGGCTTTTCCAAAGACAAGGAACTAAAATATGGCAAGTCATTTTGCTGACCGCCTCTGTGAGGCCGTGAGAACCAAGAAGACTTCTCTCGTTGTCGGGCTGGATCCCGTTTACACGAGACTCCCAGCGGCGATACGGGACCATCGTCAGATGAACGACGAGTTTGACGCCGCGGCGGCTGTGGATGCGATCTTCGACTACTGCACGCAGACCATGCGAATCGTCGCCCCGATGGTGCCGGCGGTGAAAATAAACATCGCTTTCTTCGAGAAATATCTCTGGGAGGGTCTGGAGACGTACTACAACCTGATTACCGAGGCCGACGATCTGGGCCTGGAGATCATCGGCGACGTGAAACGCGGTGACATCGGCCACACGGCGGAGCTTTACGCCGCAGCGCACCTGGAGAATCCGGAGCTGACCGGCCTTGAGGATACGCTGGCCCCGGATGCTATCACCATCAACGGCTACACCGGGACGGACGGCATCGCGCCGTTTGCGGATATGGCCGCCAAGCAGGGCAAGGGGGTCTTCGTGCTGGTCCGGACCAGCAACCCCTCGGCGGCGGCGATCCAGGATTTTGCCGACGCCGATGGCCAACGGATGTACGAGAAGCTCGCTGAAGTCGTTGCCGGGATTGCCGGTGAGAGCAGCCGAATCGGCGAGAGTGGCTACAGTAATGTAGGAATGGTGGTGGGCGGCACCGCGCCCGAAGTGACAGTTGCTTTACGGCAGAAGTATGACAAGGTATGGATTCTCGTGCCGGGCTACGGTTCCCAGGGAGCCTCCGCTACCGACTGCGTACGATTCTGCAAGCCGGATGGCACCGGGGCTCTGATCAACGCGTCGCGCTCGATTATCTACGCCTACGAAAGGCCGGAATACAAAGGCCAGTTCGGCGACGACTGGAAGCGCTGCATCGAGCAGGCCGTCATCGACGCCAAAGTCGAGCTTGCCAATGCCATGCAAACCTTGATATAGAGAACGATGATACGCCTAATCGAAGACAACCGTGAGGCAATCAAGGACTTGTGTACACGGTATCGAGTACAGCGATTAGAAGTATTCGGTTCGGCTCTGACTGACAAGAGCTTTCATTCCGTGCGGAGTGACTTGGGTTTTCTGGTCGAATTTCTACCACTCAAGCAAGGCGAATACGCTGACGCATATTTTGGCTTGCTCGACGCTTTCGAGGAGCTTTTTGGCAGACACGTTGATCTGGTCATGCCCGGCGCTATAAAGAATCCCTATTTTCTTGAGTCTGTCAACAGGAACCGAAAGGTTTTGTATGCAGCATGATATGATGTCGTTGAAGATTCTGTCGTTTGGGACGTGATTACCGACAATCTCCCTGTGTTATATGAGCAAGTTCGGATTCTGCTTGGTAAAGAAGATTCATGAAGAAAGAGGCATTCACCGGCAAGAGAGTTCTGGTGATGGGCCTGGGGCGCTTCGGCGGGGGAGTGGATGTCGCTCGATTTGCACATGGTTGCGGCGCAAGAGTCACCGTAACTGATTTGGCTACGGCTGAGCAATTGCGTGACTCCATCAGTCAGCTTGAGGAGCTGGAGGGCATTGAGTTTCATCTTGGCTCGCACGATCGAGCGGATTTTGAGCAGGCCGACATTATCATCGCCAATCCCGCCGTTCCCGGCGATAATGAGTTTCTTCAAATGGCCCGCCGAGCTGGCAAGTTTGTTACCTCCCAGGTAAACATTTTCTTCGAGCTGTGTCCGGCGCCGATCATCGGAATCACGGGCGCCAACGGCAAAAGCACAACTGCCGCCCTCACCGCCCATTTGCTTGAGAATGCGACATACGACATACGACATACGACATACGAAAACGTCTGGCTCGGTGGCAACATCGGCAACCGGCCGTTATTGACAACGGTGGATCAAATCAGCTCTGACGATTTGGTCGTCTTGGAGCTGTCGAGTTTTCAACTGGAACAGTTAGCTCAAATTCAGAGAGCCCCCAAAGTCGCGCTCCTGACGAATCTTACACCGAATCATCTCGACCGTCATGGGGCATTTGCGAATTATTGCGCCGCAAAGGAAAACATCTTCAAATGCCAGGCCCTGAACGAGGATGCGCCCGCCGTCTCCATTTTCAATGCCGAAGACCAAATTGCTGCTGAGTGGTTTGAAAGATACAAGAACGATACTGGCAGGATCTGTGTGAAGTTTTCGGCCGACGATGTCGGCGAGGCAATTCGCAGCGTTTTTCCCTTGCCCGGCCGAGCGAATCTCTCGAACCTCGCCGCGGCTATGGCCATTGCTAGGCATTTTGGCGTTGATGATGAACAGATCAAGAGCTGCCTGCCGGGATTCAAGGCGCTGCCGCACCGGCTCGAATTTGTGGAACAAATAGACGGCGTCTCCTGGTACAACGATTCGATTGCCACAACGCCCCAGAGTGCTATCGCCTCTCTGGAGGCTTTCGAGCAGCCTGTGATTATCATTGCCGGAGGATATGATAAAAAACTGCCTTTTAATGAATTCGGCGAAAAGATCGCCGAAAGAGCCAAAGCGGCCATCCTCATAGGCGAAACCGCACAGAAAATTCGATGCGCGATACTCGATGCTCGATACTCGATGAGTGGCCGACGAGAATACAGAATCGAAATCGTTGATTCGCTCGAAAAAGCTGTTGACTTGGCCCACAAACTTGCGGTTCCCGGCGATGTTGTATTGTTAAGCCCGGCTTGCGCCAGCTATGACATGTTCGATAATTTCGAGCACCGCGGCCACGAGTTCGTGAGCCTCGTACAACACTTAAGGCGGCTCAAGGTAAGATCATAGCTGAATGGTTAAGCAGATGAAAGTTGTGGACGCAATCGCATAACGGATGTAAATTTGTAATCTGTTAGCGACACGGTAACAAAGATTTGTGTAAACGGAATCGGGCGTACCGAGGTAATCGGCAAATGAATCAAGAAGCACTGCTTGATCAAGTCAAGCAAACGATTCTTGAAATTGAACCTGATGCGGATGTCATCATCTATGGTTCTCGAATTCGCCAAGAAGCGGGCCCAGAATCTGACTGGGATTTTCTCGTTTTGTTAGATGGCCATGTCGGACAGGAACGCGCGGACACCATTCGCCATCGGCTCTACGATATCGAATGGGAACACGGGGAAGTCATCAGTTGTATCGTGCGCAGCCGGGAGGAATGGAATAGTCCCCTTTATCAAGCTATGCCTTTTCGCCAAAACGTCGAACGTGAAGGGACGGTCCTGTGAAGGATTCGAGAAGCGATTTGGTCCACTACAGAGTTCAAAGGGCCTATGAAGCACTGGAGGACGCTCGCATCTTGGCCGACGCCGGTCGCTGGAACACGTCTGTAAATCGTCTGTATTACGCCTGTTTTTATGCGGTTTCGGCTCTTCTGATAAAAGACGGTTTATCATCTTCCAAACACTCAGGAGTCCGTAGCCTATTCAACCGACACTATGTCAAGGATGATAGAGTCAGCAGGGAGTTCATCGACCTCGTGCGGATGCTTTGTATTAAGGGGGCCAGCGTTGAGACAGGAAGCGCATGAGAAAGGCCGAACCAAATCGATTCGGCCTTTCTGATATACTTTGTTATTCCAGGAAAGTGAGTTTATTTTGAATTTGGAAGATTCTCGGGTGCGACGTCCTCCACCCTTAGATCGCCGTAGATGACGCGCCAGGTGTCCGAATCTTGCGGCTGATACCAGAATATCGGTGAATCCCCGTCGCCCAGTTTCACTCCCTGTCCGGCGTAATGATATTGCCCCTGACCTTTGAAAAAGCGGATAAACACCAGTCCCTGTCCCCATTGTATCGCAATGTCAGTTTGCTCCTGTTCCGTAAGACCGGCTCGTTCCAATCCCTTCTCAAATTTCGGGCCGATCTTGGCAATGTCCTCAAAGCTGATGCTATCGGGGAATTGCCCGTCCTCAATGATCTCCGCCCATATGCGTAGAGATTCCACAAAAGCGCTCTCGCTCGATTCGCTGAAATCGACCGCTCCCACATCCTGGGTCGTGTAGCCATCGGGCACTTCCGTGCTGAAAAGCGCTTCGTCGAACTCCACATCGAACTTCAGGTTATCGCATACGGTTTGCATATTTGGCGTCTCGTGCTCTATTCGCATCGGCAAAGCGGTCTGAGGGTCAGCCCAAATGGTGATCGTGTCCGTGTCGCCGTGTGCAACAAAGACAACATAATCACGTCCGTCGACTTCCTGCACGCCCCGATTCTCCACTTGGAGGTTTGGGTTTTCCTGTAGCCTGATGATCGTATTCCGCAAAAGCTCGACGTAGTTTTTCAGGTCTGGCAGGCCATCCAATCCAAGGTACATCACGGTTTTCTTGTCGTGGTCGATTGTCACTAATTTCTGCTGCTCTAAGTCAATAAGGATGTTCGAGTTCTCCAAGTTGGAAACCGTTCGTCGGATGCGCGAACCCATCACGTCATCATGGATCACAACTTCCCCGTCCGGCGAGCCGATCAGGATATCAAGACTTGCCGTCCGGGCGTTCAATATCGGCTTAATAACGTCGGCCCATGCGACAGAGGGACTTCCAGGGATTCCCACTAATTCGTGTATGCCTAAAGACACTGCGATAACAACTATTGCCGCCGCCGCAATTTTGAATGATTTAGTTTTCATGATTATTCTCCACATATCTTGTTGTTTTGTTTGCTTTTCCGTCGTTTGCTCGATCAAGCGCTCTCTTGCCCGTTCCAGATCGCGGGCGGCTACCTCGGGGCTCGGCTCGAATTGCGATATCACTTCGAAACGACGCTTGATTTCTCTTTCATCCATTTCCGACATCATTCTACCTCATCATGAGGTCATACCTTTTCACGTATCAGCACCTCTCTAAGCTGGGCCATGGCCTTGGCACACACGGAACGCATATGTTGCGGCTTCTTGCCGAGCCGTTCGGCAATTTCCTCATACGAATCCTGCTCGATATACCGCATCACAACGACATCGCGGGCCAAATCCGTCAATCGCGACGTCGCATCGAGGACTTGCTCCAATTCTTCGGCCTGAATCATCTTGCCCAACGCCGAAGAGTTTTCCTGTGCGGGCGGATAGTCTCCTTCTACCGGTTGGCACGCTACGTGCTGCCGCCGGCGCCATTCGAAGGCGAGGTTTATTGCCGTGCGGTAAGCATACGCAAACGGATCGTCCGCTTTGTCGAACGTCCCGGAATTCCATAGTCGGATGAAAAGCTCCTGCAACAGATCGCCGATCACGTCTTCTCGCCGGGTCAGTCGCGCCAGAAGTCTGTGCAGACGCGGCCCTGAGGTGTCTAATAACTGCAGAATCTTTTGTTGCCGGTCTATCAAGAACTGTCCTCGATATTCTTAACTTTGTAGCTACATGACCATGGTTTTCATAATTATAGATGAAAAAGAAGGCTCTGCGCACCTCATTTTCACCTGTGCATTTTTTTCTGCCACCCGAAAATACCGAGCAGAGATTATTCCATGACTCTGGGTATGTGCTCTCGGCGTTTTCTCCCGAAGGAGACGAGCAGCAGGGCGGGCAGGATGAGGAGATCTCCAACCAGGGCGGCGGCGAATCCAATGCAGGCCAGGTAGGCAAAGTTTCTAACCATGGGTATCGTGCTGGTTATGCAGCTTCCGAAACAGCATATGAAAATGATGGTCGTGATGACTAATGCCTTGCCTACCGCTTCAAAGCTGCGTTTGTTTGCCTCGTAGGCGTCGCCGCATTCTCGAAATTCCGTGCGAAAGCGCGTCATGAAGTGAATGGTGTCATCGACGGCGATTCCGAGGCAGATGGTAAAAACGAGAACGCTCACCGCCTGCAACGATTGGCCTGTAAAGAACAAATAGGCGCTGATAACGGCCAACGGAAAGATATTCGGGATCAGGCAAATCAGGCCGTAGCGAAACGAGCGGAACTCAAGCGTGATAATGCCGAAGATAACGACGGCCGCCAAGGCCAGGCTTTTGGCCAGATCGGTATTGATCCTGTGAAGACTACGGGAGATCACCAAGGGCACACCCGTCATACGAAACCGAAGGCCCTCGTATTTGTGCGAGAGCTCCGAGAGCGATTGTCCGATGCGGGAGAAGGCCGGGACGCTCGCCGATCCTCCCAGGATGGGGCACCGCGCATTGACGACGGCACAGCCGTGATTGAAATGAATAAACCGGTTCACCAGATCCTTCGGGAAGACCGAAAGCAGCGCGAGACTTGCATCCCCTTCCTCCGGCTGAATGCCAATACTCTGCACCAAATTGAGTGCCGAGATTGGATGGTTTGTGAAAGAGTCTCCATCGAATATGGTGTGAACGTCCTTCAGGGCGCCGACAAGCGTGGAGGGGACATCGTTGGAATCCTGCCAATCCACCCAGGCATGAATCATTCCACCGCCGCCGAAATGCCGCTCGAAGATCTGCAGGGCCTGCATCGAGTCACTGTGAGACGGGTAGAAATCGATATCGACATCGGGTTTCAGTCCCAGAGCGGTCGCTGACAGGCCGATGGTGATCGACACGCTGGAGACTGCGATCAACTTCGGTTTGGCCAGCACGCAGCGGCCCACCCAGTCGAAGAAGATGTTCCAGCGACCTGCCCGTTCAGATTTGGCCACGGCGGCACAACGCCGTCCGAGGAACGTCCCCGACAGCAGGGGCACGAAAGCCATCACGGCAATAAAGGTCAATACGCAGCCCATCGCACAACTACCTCCGAAGTCGCGCACGGACGGGCGGCTGGCCAGCAGCAGCGAACCAAAGCCGACGCCCGTGGTGAGCGAGGTGAGTGCACAGGCGATACCAATCCGGCGAATGGCCAGAATCGCACCGTCTCTGGCGTTGCTTCCGGCGGCCACTTCTCGCCGCATGTGCAGCATCAGATGGACGGAATCGGTAAAACCAATCGCGGTGAGCAGGGGAGGGATGGCGGTGCCGAGCATCGTCAGCTCGATACCCATCCAGCCCATCGCTCCCAAGGTCCAGAGGGTGCCGAAGAGGTGGCCAGTGGATGTAATCAGAACGGCGCTAAGGTTCCGCAATAGCAGCATGGCGATAACAAGCGTGATGCAGCACGCAATGATGATCAACTTGATTCTCTGAGTGCGCATTTCGTTGAACCAGTCCGTCATGAGCGCGGGTGACCCCGTGACGAGTACCTCGACGCCATGGTGCCCGGCGACGGTCCGGGCGATACGCCGAATATGTTTGACAGTGGAAAGAAGTTCATCGATGGATGATACCTCTTTCAGACGGGCAATGATAACGGTCGTCTCGGCGTCCGACGAAAGCAACTGGCCGGCCACCAAAGGATGAGCCATCGCCACCTCCCGGGTCTGTTGCAGCACGCTCGGGTCTGTTGGGTCTCCGGGAAGGAGCCGGCGCGGCAGCCCCCCGGAGATCACGGGGACATCGTCAATGCTGTAGACCCGTGCGACACCGTCGCTTTGACGCATCTGCGACACGAGTTGCCTCAATGCCGTGATAGCTTTGGGGGTGAAAATGCTGTCTGTCTTCAGCAGCGTCAGACAGGCCTGCCCGTCAGGGTCGAATTCGCCATAGAATTCCCTAAGGACCTTCCAATCCGCATCGTCGCCGCGAATATCGGAGCTGGGATTCATCGAGCAGTCGAGCCGGCTTATTCCGATCAATGCGAGGGTTGTCAGAAGGACGATCAGACCGAAGACGAGTCTACGGTGACTATCAATGGTGTCTGCGATCCAATTCAATCGGTTCAAGCCCCAACATAACTTAGAGTATTGTCTATCAACTCATTCTTCCGGCATAGTATAATCGTCCGGGATGTTAGGCTCAAAAATTTTCGGATCAAGCTCAACGTCCCATTGGAATTCGCCAGCGAACAGTTCAATCTTGCCCGGCTTACCACCCGTTAAAGCTGTGAGGCCTTTGTCGCTGGACATTGCTTCGGCCTCTATCACAACAGGCAAGTAGGTTTTAACATCGACCCACATTCGGATCACGATACTATCTACTTCAATAGGAGCAACCACCATATCAGTACTTCTTATCTCGAGCCCCTCAACACTCACGCCGTCGATCGTCTTGCGGCCAAGTTCGACGTGCTCGCTCGTCCTGATCATGTTGGCGATCCCATCGGGAGTCATCTGGTAGAGTATCCTTTTTTCTTTTTCCGTCAGGGGCTTACGTGTGTATGCCTTTGACAAAGGTGCAATCTGGACAAACTCATTCTTTTTCAGGAGCCAGAAATTTTGTACCATGGATTGTCCGTTATTTTGCATATCCTCTCTGACACCATGCTCTGAAGAAGCGTATTTCATCGCTTCTAATCTTCCCAGAAAGGGAATTTCTTCCCCGTCGCATGTGACAATTAGCTTTTCCCGGGATATTAGTGTATGGGCCTTTTCAATGGTTTCGATGACTTTGGCCCACGCGACGGTCGTTCCGTCAATCGAACCTCCGAATTGATGGATACATACAAGAGCGGCGATAACAATTGCCGCAGCGGTTGCTAATTTCGTTATTTTGCTTGTCATGATAATTCTCCATATTGAGATGGGCGTAGTCGTTCTTTCCGGTGTTTTCGAAGAAGTTGAGAATTCGGCTGTCGATTGCTCCCGCAGTGTATTTAGGAATTCTCTGTCGGGTGCAGGGGCCCGCTCATCTACGGTAGAGAGCAACGAGGTTAATCGTTTCTCTGCTGGTTTTTTGTTTTGTGCCTTCATAGTGATGCCTCCCACAAATCCGGCGTTATTTAAACAATTTTTCTAAATGCCTTTCGAAAAGCTTTTCTGGCTCGGGCCAGCCTGGAGCGGATAACCACGTTCGAGCATTTCATCCGCTCGGCGATTTGCTTCGTCGGCTTCTTGTCAACATATTTGGCCAACAGCAGCGACTGGTAATCCGGCGGCAATTCACTCAGGGCGTATCTAACCAGCGCCGCCAATTCCTGTGATTGGGCCATGTCCGGCGGAATAGCCGCTTTGGCGTCAATCCAATCGAATGTGGTGCCATCCAGCGAGGTCCACCATTGCTGCGCCTGACTGAGAGCGATCATCGGCTTTTGCCTGCGATAGTATAGAGCGACCTGTCGACGGGCGATGGTCCATAGCCAGATCCAGAGCGAGCCGCGACGAGGATTGAAATTCTGTGCCGAGCGGGCGGCGGTAAGGAATGTCTCTTGCACGACGTCCGCAACGGTTGCCGAATCGCTACCAATGAGTCGGGCGACGTTTCGCCAGACTGATTCAGCGTATGCCTCGTACAGTTGCAGCCAGGCCTCGCGGCAGCCTTTCTGCAAGCCCTTTGCGATTTCTTGCTCTGTTTTTTTATCCATGCATGGCCTAACGTTAGGAACCGGACCAAGCTCTTACAAAATCTTATTTGCGCTCGGATGGTAAAATGTGTCGAGGAAAAAATGTCTTCGAGACGTTGCAGCATTCGCCAAGCCACTTAAGACGTGGTTATAGGAATTTATTCAGCGAAATCAAAAAAAACATAAAAAACTTTCAAGCGGCTCTCCCTTCATAGCGGATGAAAAACGTAACGATTATCTCTATCAATTCGATGAGCTGTGATTTTCCCGGCGCCTCTTGTCAAGTCGGCCCATAAATCTGTCGATCTGGAAGCAAAATTGAGAAATTCTGGGGTGAATGAAATGGAAGAAAGCAACGAACGAAGAACAGAGCAAAGATTACGGTATTATTGGCCCATCTGGTTCGCCGAGGATGTTGACAGGACACTTTTGCAAGGGCAAATGGTTGACATATCGAGCAAAGCGGCGGCATTTACATGCTATGCCGGCGATGGTTGTCCCAATGACGGACAACAGATCACCGCTCGCTTCAGTGTCCCCCGTTACGGCTCGGATGATTCGTTCGATATGGCAAATTTCACGCGTTCGGGTTACGTGTACCGCGTCGATAATGTAAGCAGTTTCCTGCGTCGCGTCGTCATACAGTTCGCCGAACCGCTGCCGTTCAAGCCGGGCGAACAGGAGACCAACGAATCCGAAGCACAACCGACGCTCGAACCCGCAACGGTGTGAACCGATCGGACAGCGTCTGTTCTTCCAAGTTGATTGGAGCTCGTCAGTCCAAGGGCGGAGGTCTTGTCCTATCGCAGAAGAAGAGCGGCGGTTTGCACTCCCGGCTCGGGCACGCAACCGCTTTCTTGTCGGCGACTATCGCCATGCGCCGCATAAACGAGCCGCTTGGAGTCGACTCAAATGGACATCGTTTGGTTCAAGCATGACAGGACGGTAGAAACCCTACGACCGGCCGTATTGCCCGATGATAGGAGACTGTTCCTATATCCAATCGCTGTCGGCTTGGTGATCATGGCGACCGGTTTCTGCCTCGACAATCGCATCATGCTCGTGCTACCGCTGATTGTACTGGCCGTCTTTCCGGGACTTCCCGTCTTTTTTCACTTGATTTATCATCTGTTTATAAAGATAGAGCTCTTGCCGGACAGACTCGTCGTGACGGACTGGGTCTCTGACGGCTTTGTCAGATGCGACAGACACCAGGAGATATTCTTCTCTGAGATGTACTACGTCACCTACCTGAGCAAGGAAATCAATCTGCTGCTGAATCTAAGAAACAGACTCAAGGCATTCAAAATACCGGGGCGAGAGACGGACTATACGAAGGCCAATCTCGTTAGCCGGCATGGCGTGCCGGAAGCCTTGTTCGAGAGGTTTGAGAGAAGCTCGCAGAAGGCGCTGACCGATCTTACGGCGACAGGCGTGTTGATGAGACTTGACGAAATCTGCGACAAATATGACGTCTCGAGAGAGACGAGGAATAGGATCAAGAAGGCGTTGACGAACGACAGCAATTTCAACTTCGAGTACTTGGAAGCGGTATTTGCCGGCTATTCCATCGACTCTCAGGATTTGGACAGTCTTATTGATGAGCTGACCCGCATCAACGCCGACACGGTGGCGCCGTTTCTCCGGACCAATGTCAACCTGGCTCGGTATCAGAGAGCTGAGAATCAACGACATGGAGCGCATGTTACAGCCCGGATAGACAACGGTCTGGTGCTTTCCAACGAAGACGGGACGAAGAAGGTCTATTTCACGCATTTCCATGACTTGTCAAACAGAGACTTGCACCGATTCATAGAGGTCGTGAGAAGCAGGCAGCCCCGCGCGGAGTTTCTCATGACTCAGAGAGAGCTTCGCCGACTGCTGGGCAGGTAGTCCTCCACCTACGGCCGAGGCTGTGCTTTTTTCGAGGAGTTCTGCATAGGTAATTTCCATTTCCTGCCCTGCCGGTTCACGTCGAGGAACATTTCGCAAGACGGCATGGAGACGACGACCGTTGCATTCTGGCGGGGATTTGGTATCCTCCCTGTGGAAGACGCTTCAGGTTGCGGTTGAAGCCGCCGGATACGAGAAGAGTATCGACGGGGTGTGTTAGAGCTGCCACTATGATGAGAATGATTGCTTGTATATGTGCCTTCTCCGCCGCGCTTATGGCCGCTGGTTGCACATCCGGCGGCGTGCCGGTCCACGGCACGGACTATGTGACCCTTTTCAACGGAAAAGATCTGACGGGCTGGACCGTCAAATGCGTACCCGCCGATAGCGACGAGCAATTCTGGCGTGTTGAGGACGGCACGATCCTCGCCGATTCCATGGGTCGCAAAGAACACGATTACGTCTGGCTCCTCACACATCGGCAATACAGAGATTTTATTCTCCGCTTGCGATTCCAGGTCTACCGCGACAGCCCCGGCAACAGCGGCGTCCAGATTCGAAGCCGATACGACGACCGGGCCGGCTGGCTCGACGGTCCGCAGGTGGACATCAATCCGCCGGGGCCCTGGCGTACCGGCATGATCTGGGACGAAACGCGGGGCGTCAAGCGCTGGCTCTATCCAGATGTTCCCAAAGGCCAGTGGGTAGACCCATCGATGGCGAATCCCGACCTCGTTTTCTATTACAGCGATGAAGGTCCCGGATGGAACGACCTCGAGATCACGGCGGTCGGCACAAGACTCACGGGGCACCTGAACGGGATCAAAGTCATGGACTACAACGGCAACGGCGTTCTCGACGACGAGGTTCACAAAACGCGAAATGTCGGCATGATGGGCCATATCGCTCTGCAAATCCACAGGAATGACGAGCTGAGAATCCGTTTCAAGGATATTCATATCAGGGATTTGTCAGAATCGACCGAGAGCGACTGACTTCTGGAAGAGCCAACTGTCGCTTTGACACATCAAGACCAAGTCCCTGATTCCTGCACAACCTTTTTTCGAAAGACGTGCATAACTGCAAGGAATTTTCTTGACAGCAAGATGAATAATATAGTATAAGTGTTACGTCTACAAGAACTATCTTGGGCACATAGGGACACAACGCAGTAAATGTTAGATTGTTGTCCGTCGTTTTTGTCTCAACCTTTTTGTAGGAGGAGTATCATGCGTAGGAAATTGATCTATATACTCTCTTTCGTTTTGATACTGGGTTTGGCTGGTAACGCCTTCGCTGCTGAGGATCCGTCTCTGGTTATCTACTATGACTTTGAGGG
>Ga0209427_10001270_pt1 | contig 28802 bp, 23 predicted proteins | sample DeeMarSWOR136_30_FD_187465 | JGI IMG/M metagenome (GOLD analysis project Ga0209427, IMG submission 187465) | Marine sediment microbial communities from White Oak River estuary, North Carolina - WOR-1-36_30 (SPAdes) (version 2) | ecosystem: Environmental > Aquatic > Marine > Intertidal zone >...
GTTTTTCGATTATTTAAGAATAGCAAAAATGCAATTTTTTCCCTTTTAGCTTATAACTCATAAGAAGGTCTCTCTTATTTTAATCTAATCTTTATATCATAAAATACACGATAAATCCTGGAAGAAAGAATTTCCAAAAATCATGTTTGGTATTTTGAGTCACTTTTTTTCTTTTTGTGCATATCTGAGATGCAAAATCCCCAGCGGTGCACTCTTTTCCCAGGATGGTTTTATATTCTCCGGTTTCCTTCACGTTTCCAGAGGTTGGAACGTCATACACAGAAAATCGCATCCAGCTTGATCTTCTCATTTTTAGGCTAAATGTTTTTTTTATGCCTTCAATCACTTTGAAGACATAGACGCTCCACCAGGAGTGGATGGATGTCTCTGACTTCAGTATAAAGCTTGATTGATCGACATTTAATCCTTAGACAACAGGCAGTTCGATCAGGTCCACATTGCCTTCCCAGGCTGCAAAATGAAGTAAACATTCCCCATAATCATTGGTTGTGGCCAGGAGTGAGGGATTGGTCTGCAGCAGGTTCTTCACTGTGCTCAAATCACCCCTTTTTCAGGCCTCTGCAATCTCAGTCTCTCATATATAATTAAAAGGAAGTATAATCCTTCGCTCAAGCTGGCGCATGATATCGCCAAAGCTCTGCAGACCACGATCAATGAGCTGTTTGTTTTTGACGATGATTGATGCCGGATAAAAGGAAATCGAGCTTCCCCATTTTGAGGTCAATAACAGGAAATCAGACTTAATTATTATCTGAAATTACCCGAAATCGTTTGACGAAACTGTATTCTTCTTCGTCCCTGAAGATGCTGTATATTTTTCCATTCTTTATTTCGTTAATAGGGAGGGGGACGAACACCTGTCTCAGATAAATCCCATCCGGTGAAAATATGTCGTATTTTACGCCTTGTTCGTCTTCTTTGTTGTACTCTCTCAGCCAGAGATTGCCTTCTTCGTCGAAAAATGGATCACGAAAGAAAGCTGGGAAGTATTCTGATAAAAAAGAGTCCTTTTTGTAATACGGTTTTTTTAGAGGAGTGAATTTCCGTCCGAATTTGAATATCAGTTAACCGTCTGGACCATAAACACTCATCTGAAAGTGTTCATTGTACCCGGCATAGAGCCTGCCTCCGCTGTTGACAACCCAGACAGTCGTGTAAGCGTCCCGATACCTTACTGAAGTACTCCTTATTGCGCTTGTTTTTTTTCTACTCATCATTTCGCCACGGAAGTTTCCAAAAACGAAAGGATTCTTCCCATCTAGATCCACGCGGCAGATTGTATGTATCCGCTCTACTATCTGCTCAGCACCGATCACATCTTTAGTCTCGTAGGATGTCTTTTGATAGTAGATGTGGTTCTTTTCATCGAGCTTCAGGTCGCTGCAGATTCCGGTGAGCTTGAATCCTGAAAGATGATTCCCGGCCAGGTCCAGGACATCAAGCTGACGGTGCCTAGCGCCGTGCAATACGAGTTTTCCATCAACAGATATTTTAAAATACGCCGGGGATTCGAATTCTCCAGGGCCTCTGCTTTTCCGGGCCACTGTTTGCACGTATCGGCCTTCGTTATCGTAAGCTCTTATGTAATCTTGCTGCCAGTCCATCACATAGATGTTTCCGTCAGCGTCGACTTCCAGGTCATTAGGGTAGCTCAGCATATAGTTTTCATCCCCTTCGATCACGCCGATGGAAAGCTCTTCCTCGAGCTCGCGAACATGCCTTCCGTCCCGGGGAAAATCGGGATTGGTGATGACTTTGACTCCCTCTATGAGTTCTGCTTTGAACGGATATGCAGCCTCTTCAGGAGGTGTTTTTTTCCCGGTGCAGAATAGCGAACCTAAGAAAATAATAACGATCATGATGACTTTTGAATAACGCATGGTTTTATCTCTCCATCCATTCAAGCTAATGGATACGCATTAATATAGTGAATACGGGTTTATTCTTATTGTTGGTGATACTATCGCTATTCCTGTTATCACTATTCCTATCATCTCCCAAATCTTTAAAATAGCATCGCTTTAGTCAATTTCAATTTTCTTGTTCCGTTTTGATTTTTTATTTGCAAACTTATCGTTTCGACAAGGTCATTTCTCATCATTTCCATCAGGCCGATCAGATTTTCAGGAGTGGCTTTTTTCGAATTGAAGGCAATAACTTGATCTCCCACTTGTATATCTGCTTTATCCGCAGGAGAACCTTCCCATACACCCTCTACCAAGATTTCATCTTTTTCAGACAGATTTAAATTTAAACCCAGAGACAATTGATTGCTCTCAAAATGAATATCTGGATTCGGAATCCACATCATTTCATCCTTGGGATAGTTAATAATCATTTTAAATTGAGATAATAGATCTGTGCCGATCAATGCCATTGAGAGCAGGGGAGGCAGTTCTCCAAAGATGCACATGGCATCTGCAATCACTAAACTTCCAAATTCACAGGATTTTAATCTTGTCAGATAATTGTATTGCGGAGTTGTTTGCGGCTATTTTATCATCAGACCTTTTGACCGGATAGAAACGGCCTTGTTCGACTTATCATATTGTTCAAAATCCTTAAACGGTAAAACCACAGGGTAAGGCTGACCCGTATCGATCATCCCAAACAAGAGTCCGGGTAAAGGAAAAAGAATCATTGTGATGAGGATCGATCTTTTCATATTTTTTAAAATCCTTATGTGAAATACCTTTATTTTTGTGACTCTACTGCAAATCTTTTTTAAAAAAAGCGCCAGATGGAATCGGGAGATGTTTTCCTTTTAAATCTTCTGTACAGAAAACACAGCGGGTAAAGAACCGCCAGGCCAACAAGCCAGGTCACGTATAACAGTCCATACCCGGTTCCTTGAGGAAAGGCCATCCCGATAAAGGCAAAGAGGTAGAGATGAACGATATAAAAGAAAAGCGCTGTCTGCCCGAATATCAGAAGCGGCCTCGCCCATTTTTCCAGGGTTGTCTCCCACTTTTTTAAAGAGTAGAGTATTAGACAGTTCAATCCCATGAAGAAGAGGATGAAAGCCAGACTTGGCGGATATTTGGTCAAGTTGAGAAAGGCTGCCAGGCTGGTACCCTGAGGCGGATGAATGTTTCCGAATGACTCCAAGGCTCTCACGATCAGAAAAAGGATGATTGAAGCCATCGCGGCGAATAAAGTCCAGTGATGAGTGTTCTGTCGGTTCTTGATGAGTCCTCTTCCGAAGATAATTCCCAGTCCCGTGATTCCCAGCCAGGGCATAAGGGGATACAAAACCCTCATCATTCCCGTCTGTCCGGGAATGAGCAGTGCCCGAAGAAGCGGGGAATAAAGCTTTTCCACATTATCTGCGGATGGAATCAGAATCTGGGTCAGCAGTATGCAGGCAAAGCTTAGAGCAAGGACGACAGAGGATTTGAACCGAAAAAACAGAGCCCAGAAAACCATTGACATCCCGAGGGCATATAGAACACCGAAAAAGAACCGGATCTCCTCTCCGCCTCCAGGAATCGTGACGAAACTCAAAGATTGAGTTTTATCACTGAGCAGGCCTATCAGCCAGGCCGGATTTTCCAGAAAGAATTGCAGAAGAACAAGGATGAATCCCCTCGTCAGAAGGAACCGGGTGATCTTTCCCTCCGGCCATCCCTGGCCGCGGCGTGAATCCGCAAGCAATATCATGCCGGTTCCCATCAGGAAGAAAAATCCGGGGGCGCAGATATGGGTGACAAAGCGGGTTATAAACGATATTGCATCTGGATATTGAGGAAGATTAACACCCCAGAATTCAAAGTAATGTTTCTTGGCAACGAAAAAACTGACATGGTCCAGGGCCATGATGATCATGATCAATCCTTTGAAAAGATCCAGAGATGCAAGCCTTTCACTCTTCATGCTTTTCCCTTCCTGGCATGATACCATACAGGATTATTGGATGAGAAATATTTTGTATGAACCTAGTCTTCAGGAATGATCAGAGTGTATTTTCTGCTGCGTTTTTGATTTTCGGCGAATAATTCTGGTTCTATCCTGGAGATTATCCTGTACTTCTTGCACTTCATGCACATTGTGCTTTGTTTCAATCCCAGAAATTTTGATGCCTGTTTCTGGCTGCCATTGAATTGAATAAGAGCCCGAATCAAGATCTCTCGCTCAACATTCTCGATAAAGTCTTTCATCCGGCCGCTCTTTTTTGTGAAACATTTGTATGAGGAATCATAAAGGTTCCGAAGAGATTCAGTAGTCGCTGAGTCTGTGAAATGAATTCTCGCTTTTTTGCCGCTTCGCTTTGCTGATTTGATAATTTCAACTTTCCTGTTCGTTGGTCTTTTCTTTCCCAAGAATTTTTGCGATAGATGCGTCAGTCCATGTGGTGTCTTATTTTTTTTCATCATTTTTCCTCTTTCAGAACTTCGTTGAGGAGATGAAGTTCTTCGGATTAGTATTCAGTAACATAGGATTAACTTTGTGTATCCTTTAGAATTAAAATGAAAATCCAGAGAACTCCCCCTATAATAAAAAAGCAAAAATGAATCTAAAATAATTTACTGTATATCTGCCAGTTTCACATTCACCCAGAACATGTACTTCTTTGGTTGACTTTTCCTCATCGCCGCAAGCTCAGGACGGTCGCTCCAGCTCATTCCTCTTACGTCTTGGGGATCTGCTCCTTCTCTGGCTGGATCGTCAGCGGCTCTCTCGTCGCGGGCTCTGGAACCAGCTGCGCCCATCTGGCTGGCAACGAGTTGTTTTAGGTCTTTTGTCCAGCCTCCCCATTCAAAGCCGATAGTGAGGCTCTCTCCTGGCTTAGCCCCGATTCCGGGAGCTAGTTCTGTGGCTCTTTCCAGCGGAATAGCGAGCTCGTAGGTGAAAGTTTTCTGCTCTCTTACCATCCGGAAAACGGCTGGAGTGATCCTCTCGCTTTCTTCGGCCGTGATGATCTCCTCGGTATCCTTTTTGATGATACCAGAGTGAAATAGCCAGTAAGCATCATGAGCTTTGATCTTTTTCTTCTCTTCTTCGCTCATTGGCCCCTTGTTTCTTTCCATCCAGGCTATGAACTGGTCGGCGGTAAGCTGAATCTTGCGGAAATTGATGGCGCGTCCCTTTTTCTGCTCGCCTTGCGCGCTGAAATAAAGTGTCATTCCAGTTATTTCACCAGTGGTCAGATATTTGAGATCGGTGAACACGAAAAGGACATAGAAGTATTTCTCATCATTCCTGAAGCCCAGCTTTACGCCATACTTTTGAGAGATAAGAGGGAATCCTTCCCAGTCTTGACTCAGTCCATCGATCTTCGGTGGTGTGGCGGCCCATTCACTCGTGATGACCTCGTTCTTATCCTTGCTGAAGCAGAAGGCGCTGATTGCAAAGGCCATGAGTACCAAGAGCGAGATTTTGAAAAGTCGTCTCTTTGCCATTTTACCCTCCCTCACATAGAGTTATATTTTTTAACAGAAGAAGCTTCTGTTTCAAAAATTGCCATTTTAATGGACCTCAATTCAATATTATATTCTATATTTTGCCCATTTTATACTGAATTTTTTAACCTTCAACTCTGTATATCAGCAACTTTGATGCCAATTTTAGGGAAATTGTAAACAGTTGCAATTTAATAAGTTACATAGAAGGAATAGCAAATGGATGTTATGGAATTTTGCATATGTAAAGCGAATTTACAGCCCCTTCAAATTCTGCTTCAGGGAACCATTCAATGGCGTCTCACATAACATGCACAAAGATTTTGATTTATTCGTGAACGGATTGAATCTTGTGCCATTAGATTTTGCCTCGTGCCTAGTTCTTATAGTATAAGTTTGTTCGGTACCAATAAGCCCTGCCCGTCTATCAAAGGAAGAAAGTGGTGTTTTATCTCCATCTCAACCAAAGATTGGTGATCTCAGGGAAATCCGAGCTAGAGCGGCTCTAGGAAGAAAAGAAGATATGATTTTTTTTTGTTGTATTGACTTATAAGAATCTTTTGAAAGTCAGCATCAGTAAAAAGAAGACCCCAAAGAACTCCTTGAGCCCGCTTTAAAGCAACATCTTTCTCTGTTGAAAGATTCAATCTTTCAACGACTTGGCTGCATTTCTTTAATACCAGTTTAAGAGATCCGTCTTTTGATGCATTGAAAATCGTTTCGAAGGTGAAAGCCTCGAGTTGGGCTTTTCTTTTCTCATAATCCACGAATCCTTCTCCGGCCACGCAGAGCTTGTATATTACACTGCCGTCATCGGAAAGCTTCATAGGGAGTATGTTTCTTACGGCTACAGCCTTGAGGTCTGCAAGGGAGATCTTCTCTTTAGGTAAATCTTCCATAGCTGCAATCACATGACCTTTTGCCGCTAAATAGGAAGCAAAAAGAGAAATTATAGGAATCAGCTGTTTCTTGTTTTTTTCTAAGTATTTCTTGTAATGAGCAATAACTCTATCAGGTCCTTTTATATTCTGGTCTTTGTTCTCTAGAAAAGAAAAAAAATGGTCCTTAGCAAGATAATCCACGTAAAAATAATTTTCTGTAAGGAAAGCATCGCATAGACTCGGAAGAACAGCGTCTGACTTGATATCTTTGATGATCTTCAGGCTGTATAGATCTCTTCCCTGATAAACTTCATGGTTTAGAGATAAGCGGCTTATGATCTCTTCTTCGACTTCTTTCTTATCGAATGCGGTGAGTGGATTGCTTTGTAGACCTATCAGTAACAACACAAACATGCCTATCAATTTTTTTCTCATCGTTACACTCCTTAGTCTTAGAATTTGTTTTATTTAAACGGCACTTCGATCATAATGCTCATATTCAAGCTGGGCCACGATGGCAAGGTCTAACGGTCTTGATGAGCCTGATACAAATATCTGCACCTCTGAAATAAACCATTAAGGCAGGATTTCAATTCATTATCGATTGTGTTTTTATCAAGCGAGAATTTTGTGAGACAGGTTTTTTTACTGGCTAGGTTTTATTTTTACGGCGTATTTGACGACCTTATGGAATTCCCGGAATTATCCCCAGAATGAACAATATCAAGAGAAAGATAAAAAGAAACAATAAAATTATGTTTTTCACTTAAAGTCTCCTTTATTAAACCCCTGCTGTTCTTTAATTACCTTTCCTTACTTTGTGCTTGATGAAATTCCTGTAGCGGGAAAAGGACATGGCCATCAAATCTTCAAGAGTGATGTCAAAAAGATATGCTCCTTTGAGAGAGGGAGAGTAAGGGATTTCGAGCGTGACATACTTCTTGCTGGAGATTTCATCTTCTGTATAGCTTGACGATATGATCTCCTCGAGCTCGTCAATTTTTTTGTGGTTGCGGTAAATGCATACTCTTACCTTGAATTGGGAATGGAGTTTTTCGTCCTTTTCGTCGAGGAGAATTCTCTTAGTGGGTATCCTGAGGATGATGGTATTGTTTTTAAACTCCCCCTCGAACTCGAGCATCCTTTTGACGTCGACCCTCAGTTCTGGGGAGACCATATTCAGCTTTGCAGTCTCCATGGCATCCAGCAGAGGCTTGCTGTAGCCCATCAATTTCCACTTGCCATGCTCATCCTTCAAGAAAAAGATGCAGATATCGTAATCATAGTAATACCAGCGTTCCATGCCGTACCTGTTGTCGCTGGCCCGGTTCCTTCCCCCGATCCACATATCGGTTTGTCCTCCGAAGACCAACTCATCCGGATCGCCAAAGATGAGATACATCCTGCCCCGGTCGGTATTCCAGCCATAGCCGGTGGTATACTCAGTCCCCGGTCTGAATGGGTCAAACCATACGTTTGCATACCCTATTCTTCTTTCAAACTCGGTTTTTGCCTCGTTTTCCTCACTGGCTGGGTACGGGTCTCTGATTTTCCAGAAATCCTCGATAAATTCCTGTTTGGATTTTTTGTCGGGAAGGATGCTGTATATCTTCAATTCCTCCTCTGTCATTATGATCCTGGCTTTTTCATAGAAACTTTCATAAAACGGGTCTTTTTTGATGTTGATTCTCGGAGTGCACCCGGCTGAATGGATCATGATGATGGCCCAGACTATGAAGAGCTTGAACATGGATGCGTTGAAGTCCCTCATTCGAATCCTCCACCTGATTGTTGTATGTTCAATCACTGCCCTTTTTGAAGAGCGTTTTATATGATTTGAATAAAGCGAACACGCATTTATACCAGGTGCAATATTTATGCCAATTCAATGGTACGTACAAATTTATTAGAGTTTAATGGCAAGACAGGCTACCGCCGTTAAAAAAAAGAATGGATCTCCAGGTTTTGCACTGTTGAACGAGCCCAGGTCTTAAGATTCCCGTTTAACCAGCTCTGTCCTGTTCGGCAAAGGTTTAGGCTTCATCAGGATTTCCTCTCAGCAATATTATGTTAATGCTGACGAGATTTTTTTTGATGAGATAAACTTACCATTTTTTAAAATGGTAGGTTTGTACTAGAAGTATCCTTGAGAAGCTATTGACAGATTTTATGAATAATTCAGGAGCTGTAAAGGAGGACTAAGAAAAGAAAAAAGCCTAGGGGGCTCTGCCCGTTTGCTCTCGAACCAGGTTGATTAACTCCAGCCTGTTCTTCACACCGAGCTTTTGATAGATATTGTAGACGTGGTTGCGGACCGTGTTTTCAGAGATGAACAGTTTCTTCTCTATTTCCCGATTGCTCATTCCCTTGAGAATAAGACGGAGGATCTCTTCTTCACGGCTGGTGATCCCGTACTTTTCGAAGAATTTTCTCAGTCTTTCCTCGTAATCGTCCCTGGTGACTCTGGCTTTTCTTGCTGTCCTGTAAACTGCGAGAGTGAGAGCAACGACGGCGAGCAATACTGTGCCCCTGAACCAAACAGTCTTCCAGAACGGAGGGGGTATGTTTATACCTATCGCTATGCCTTTTTCATTCCAGACTCCGTCAGAGTTTGAGCCCTTGACGTGGAGGGTATATCTTCCAGGCGGAAGATTGGAAAGAGAGACAAGCCTGTTTGCGCCGAGTTCAGTCCAGTCTTCATCCCTGCCTTCCAGTTTAAAGGCATACTGGTTTTTTTCAGGATTGGCAAAGCACAAAGCGGCAAACTCGAAAGAAATAAAGTCGTCACCGGAGGAGAGAGAAAGGTTTTTTACTTCTGAAAGGGGCTTATCAAACTTCACTCGTTCATCAAATTTATAAAAGGCTGTCCAGATTAGAGGAGGAATAAAAGGGTTGTTCTTAATGTCTTCAGAATAAAAGCTGTTATAGCCGTTGATACCCCCAAAAAAGAGCTTCCCATCGTTTCTTTTTAAGCAGCCACCGGGATTGAACGAGTAGCTCTGGATTCCGTCCTGGATGTCGAAATTGGTAAAGGTCTCTGTCTCGGGATTGAACCTCGAGATTCCCCGGTTGGTGCTCAACCAGAGGTCTCCAGAATTGTCCTCAAGGACTCCGTATATGAATTCCCCGCCTAACCCGTCATTTTTAGAATAAACCTTCCATTCTCCGCTTGCCCTGTCGAATCTATCCAGCCCCTGGCCGGTTCCTATCCAGAGGTTGAGGGATTTATCTTCGTGGATTGAATTGACTGTTTTATGGCTTATATTATTGGCCAGTTTGGGTTCAAATTCATAACGAGTCCATTTTCCGCTTGCTTTATCAAATCTGTTCAAGCCTCCATTCAAAGTGCCTATCCAGAGGATTCCGGTTCTGTCCTCTAAAATGGATAGAACCTGGTTGTTACTTATGCTGTTGGAGTCTTCCAAGTTACGCCGAAAATGTGTAAATTGATGAGTTATTTTGTTGAATTTGTCTAATCCTCTTTCCGTCCCGATCCAGATAATATCTTTGTTCTGGCTATCTTGGTGGATGCAGTTGATTTGATCGGAGATAAGGCTGTTCAGCACCCTGAGTGTCCTTTTATAATGTGTGAACCTGTTTGTATCAGGATCGAGTTTGTTCAGCCCTCCTCCGTATGTCCCCAGCCATATCATGCTTTCCTCATCTTCGGCTATGGCTCTCACACTGTTATGGCTCAATGAATTCGGGTCGGAGGGATTATTCTTAAAATGAGTCACTCTATTATTTTGGATGTTGATTTTATCCAATCCCCCATCTGTTCCGACCCAGAGGTTCCCGGAACTATCCAGATGAAACGACCGAACATCATTGTGGCCCAGGCTGAATGGATCATCGGGATTATGCTTGTAGAGCGGGAATTTTTCCAGATAGTGCAAACTCTTATTTATGCCGTTTCTTCCGGTGCCAACCCAGATTATCCCGGAATTATCCTGGTGAATTGAAGTGATGATGCTTCCGCTGAGGCTGTCCAAGTCATTGGGGTCATGATTGTATGCGAGAAAAGTCTTGGCTTTTTTATCGAATATCCTCAGCCCGCCTCCGGATGTTCCGACCCATAATTTTCCTTCCCGGTCCTCAAGAATGGCGGCAATATTCTGTCTGACTAAATCGTCAGGTTGATTCTCGTCTCCGTAAAACCTGATAAAGCTGTTGGTCTCCTTGACGAACCTGTTGAGACCGCCTCTGTTGGTCCCTACCCAGAGAGCGCCTTCCCTGTCTTCATAGATCGACCAGACGTTGTTGCTGCCCAGGCTCTCTGGGTCTTGGGGATGGTGCTGATAACGTGTGAATTCCTCTGAATCCGGATTCAGCTTGAAAAGCCCTAATTCGTTGGTCCCGATCCATATGAGCCCATCCTGGTCATTTGCTAAACACCAGACCGTGTAGTTGTTTTCGCTTTCCGAGCTATTGGTCCTTAATGAGTAGCACGTGAAGGTTCCTGTCTTCCTGTCGAGTTTATTTAGACCTCTGAACCGGGTTCCTATCCACAGGTTTCCGTTTCTGTCCTCAGCTATTGCCATGACAGTATCATCGCTCAGGCTGTCAGGATTATTCGGGTCATGCGAGTAACGAGTGAAGGTTTCTTCATCCTTGTTGAACCGGTTGAGGCCTCCCCCATCAGTTCCAACCCAGATCATTCCTGAACTGTCTTCGTAGATAGGAAATATAGAATCATTTGAGAGGGAATCCTTTCTGGATGGGTTGTGAGTGTAGAATGTGAACCGGTAGCCATCATATTTGACCAAACCGTTCCCGGTTCCGAACCATAGAAAACCCTCTCTGTCCTGAAGGATGCTCGAGATTCCCAGAACGGCCTTTTCTTCGAGCTCAGGAGCAAGATGTTCGAACCGGATGTATCTTCCATCCGAGCCCAGAACTTGCAGCGGAAAGATCAAGAAAAGACATAAAAAAAAGCAGGAGATTGTTTTCATAATATTGATTTTTTCAATATTTTTACTTCCCTAAAATCAATATATTAACTTCGCCGGAAAATGTAAAGTTGCTCAGAAGCTGCGGGTCGGAATATTACTTTTGATGGTGAATGGTGGATTTATCCTCTGGATAGTCCAAAAAATTCAAAAAATCTAACTTAAAGGGGCCTAAAAATTGCTCCCGCTCCAGGGATTCCTTTTTGTGGGGAGCTTGATACATTTTTTTCAACAGAGCCTGGCGCTAAAATGCGGTCAGATGGAGCAAAGAGTAAATTCTAAGAAATCTTGCCTGCCTGGGGTTGCTTGCCAAACCGAGAGCGGATTTGCCGCCTCTCCTCATTCATAACGAAGCGAGTCCACCGGATTGGCCACAGCTGCCCTGATAGCCAGGAATAGGGTAGTCAGTATGGCTATAAGGATAGACAGAACTCCGGCCAGGAGAAAATACTGAAGCCCCAGGGGAATGCGGTAATAATAATTATCCAGCAGGGCCTTCATGGCAAAATAAGCAAGAGGCCAGCTGATGATGTTGGCGATTGCGACCAGCCAGAGGAATTCCCTTATCAGTATGTCGATGATCTGAGAGACACTGGCCCCCAGGACTTTGCGGATGCCGATCTCTTTGGTCCTGCGGTTGACGGCGATGGATGTCAGCCCGAAGATACCCATACAGGCGATGATGACAGCCAGCGCCGAGGAATAGCCCACGATAGCTCCCCATCTTTTTTCTTCGTTGTACATGGCTTCCATCGTCTCGTCCAGGAAGGAGTAGAGGAAGGGTTTGTCCGGCTGGATATCTTTCCAGGTTCTTTCCAGTTGAGAAAGAGTCCCGGAGATATTCTGCGGGGATATCCGGACCAGCATCTGGCTGATTCCCCAGTTCGGCTTGATATGATGGAGGGCCGGAAGGATGCTGTGCCGGAAATCTTCAAAGACATAATCCCTGACCACCCCGATGATCGTCAGAGGTATGTAATATCCCTCAAGCGGCTTGCCCAGAGGATCTTCTATCTCCAGCTCTTTGAGCAGCTTTTCGTTGACGACCACGGCCTCGGCATCCGTACCGAATTCAGGAGAGAAGGTGCGTCCCTGGGTCACTTCGATATCCATGGTCTTGAAGAAGTCATAATCCACACGGTTCTGATAGACATTGACCTCCCGCCCGTCCTTTTTAAAAGGATAAACGCCGACATCGCCGATTTTTGTGGCTGTTCCTGAGATGGAGACGATATTCGGTTGCTGAATCAAACGTTCCCTGAAAAACCTCATGATAGCGTTGCTGGCTTCAGCTTCCGGCTCCTGGGTTGAGATAACCACAACACCTTCCTTGTTGAAGCCGGGATCCGCAGTGAGCATGAAATGGATCTGGCGTCCCATGATGATCGTGGCGATGATCAGAAAAACGGAGAGGGCGAACTGAACGACGACCAGAGCTCTGGTCAAGGGTTTTTTCCCGCCGATTCTCAGCTTCCCTCTGAGGATTTCCACCGGCCGGAACCCGGACATGACCAGGGCTGGATAGCTCCCCGACATGATACCCACAACCAGGAGCAGGGCCAGGAGGACCAGAATATGAAAGGGTTGGAATATTCCTTCAAGGCTCAGGCTCCTGCTGGAAAGCCGGTTGAAGATCGGAAGAACCAGCTCTGCCAGGACAAGGCCGGCGACCATGGCGATCCCGGTTATGGCCAGGAATTCTCCCCAGAACTGACGGATGAGCTGCCGCCTCTCAGCCCCCAGGACTTTTCTCATGCCGACTTCCAATGACCGGGCCGAAGCCCGTCCTATCGAGAGGTTCATGAAATTGATGCAGGCAATGAGCAGGACGATGAAAGCGACGCCGCTGAGGATGAATATGGCGCTTAGATTGAGAGAGCCTGTGACATAAGGATCCAGGTGGACGCGCGAGATGGGCTGGAGACCGAACGAGAACGGAAAACCTTCTCCCTTCCACCGTCCCCGGCTTCGCCATTTCTCGATCTCGGGTCCATAATACAGAGCAGTAAAATTTGGGAACTTTTCCAGCACATTGCTCATAGAATCCCTGTTGTTGAGGAGAACATAAGTCTGCCAGCCGAAGCCGCCCCAGTTATCCTGCCACCTCTTGTTCATCTGAAGTCTAGTTCCGCTTTCTATATCGATCAGGATGTCGAAAGTGATGGTGGAGTTCGAAGGAGGCTGGACCGAGACTCCGGTGACCACGAAGTCACGTTGTTCCTGTCCGCTGATCAGGGTCAAGGTCTTCCCGATGGGATTGACATCACCGAAATATTTCCGGGCATGATTCTCTGTGAGGACCATGGCATTGGCCTGGGAAAAAACGGAGGCTGGGTTGCCTGCGATCAACGGAAAGGAAAAGGCCTGAAAGAACGATTTGTCCACCTGTGTGACTCGTTCACTGAAAAGCTTTCCTTCTGTCCGGATGGTGGCACTATTTCTGTCCATACGGATGGCGTTGGTGATTTCCGGAAAATACTCTTCTATCGCAGGTGCCATGGGCATGGTGACCCCTCTGAATGTTCGGTCGATGCTTCCGTCTTCCGCATGGAAGCTGACATAAACTCGATAAATTCTTTCTGTGTTTTCGTGAAACCGGTCGTATGACAACTCGTTCTGGACAAAAAGGAAGATCAGGATGGCTCCGGTCAGTCCGACAGCCAAGCCCAGGATGTTGATGGCTGAATAGATTTTTTGTTTGGCCAGGTTCCGAAAGGCGATCTTTAAGTAATGCTTGATCATGAATGTCTCCTTTGTTTCATATTTATTGGCAAGAAATGTGCCAGATGAATTTTTTTAGAGTAATAATTGGAGTTCACAGGAAAATCAGTGGAAAAAATGTCCGATGTCGAACACAGGATGTCCAGGAATGAACATTCGATTTATAGTTTTATAGCAAAAATCGATAACCGTCCAGGAAAGAATTGAGGATACGCCTTTTATCGATTGTCGACAAAACGCCAAAATGTTATTGTAAGAATAAATGAGAAAGACAGAGACTTCCCGGCTTCTCTGCTTAAGGAAGTCGATTGTCCTTGCTTTGGTTGTTTGGTTTCTATTCTGTTCTTGCGGTTCAGAGCGTATTCTGGCCGAGCGACAACCCATTTTCCGGTACACGGTGATTCCCGAGAAAAGCGGCCAATTCATTTCAGTGCAGGCTGAGATGGAACTTCAGCGCAGTGTGCCCTACTTGAAAGATTTTGGTCAACTGGAGAGCATCCTGTGGTATATCGAAGAGAAAGAAGCTGTTGCCGAATCCGAAAGAAGGGAAGATATTCTGATTTTTAAAGGATTGCCTCCATCAGGGAAGGCAAGGATCATCTATAAACTCAGATGTGTCACCAAGCCTTTTCCTGGTTACAGAAAAAGACTGATGGGTTCATCGGATTTCGTTTTCGCCCGTGAAGGCCTCTACCTGGGGATCAAAGGGCTTGAGAACAGCTGGGTAGAGGTTAACTGGGAACTCCCTCCCGGCTGGAAATTGGGCTTAGGGCATCAAGGTGTTCAGCGGTTTTCCGAAACTCAAAGAACTCTCTGGTTCGCCGGGAAAATGAAACAGATGACAGATGAGACAGTGGATGACCATGTCTTCAGGATTGCAGTACTTGAGGGTGTTTCCGTTTCAGACTTAAAGCAGTCCATTGATGCTTTAAAATCCATATTTCGACGCGCCTGGCAGGAGTATGGTCCTCTTCAGGCAACGCGGTATGGAATTGCGATTTTTCCCAAGGGGAGCATCGGCGGTGGCACCCAGCTTCATCACACCATTGCCAGTGAAGAAGATTGGACCACAGCTGTCCACGAGATGCTTCACTGGTGGACAAATTTTAAGGCCCCGGCCTGGTTTCGGGAGGGGGTTCACACGTATATGGCTGCGAAGATTCTTCTCAAGTCGGGCCTTATGGATCAACAGAACTTTGCCCTCTTTATAAAGATGTGTCTTCAGGAACATCTCAGCGTCATGGAACGTGAAGGAAGGCTCCAGACTCTGGCGGAATCTTCGGCTAACTATGATAATCGAAAAGGAGGCGGAGACATTTACGGCTTGATGCCTATCTTCGCCTACAAGCTAGATCGGGAAATCCATTCTTACAATCCCGAAGCCGACCTGGACCTGATTTTTGCCACTGTCTGTCAAAAGCGCCATCAAAAGCTTGACATCCTGGCTTTGATCAAAGAGATAACAGGCTACGATCCCGGACCTCTGTTCCAGAAGTATTTTTACTCCAAAGTCGATGATGTTTCCGAGCTGTTGAAGTGAACCGGCTTCCGATGGTTTCCCCTGAAAAAGACAGTTCTTGTCTCTCGCTTCCTGCATTCTTTTATGAAAGTTTTGGCAATTAAGTTTTAAAATTTTATCTGGTACTTTTTTCCTGATTTCATCGTCAAGGTTTTGACCTGGTCCCCGTGCCTGATTTTCACCTCTCCGCTAAAATCCGGACGGATCACGGCTTGAAGAAGCTCTCCGTCCTTCCATTCCTGGTCCACGGTATAGCCGCCACGGGCCCTCAATCCATTTATCCAACCCTCGAACCAGGCATCGGGCAGGGCTGGCAGCAGGTGGATCTCATTGTTATGGCTCTGGAGAAGCATTTCAGCGATTCCGGCTGTGCCCCCGAAGTTGCCGTCGATCTGGAAGGGCGGATGGGCATCGAACAGGTTGGGATAGGTCCCTCCTCCGGAGTATTGGGTTTCAGGTGAAGGGTCCACATAATTGAGGTGAGTCCGGAGCATCCTGTAGGCATGATTCCCGTCCAGTAGTCGTGCCCAATGGTTGATTTTCCAGGCCTTGCTCCAGCCAGTGCCTCCGTCCCCTCTTATCTCCAGCGACCTGCGGCAAGCCTCAGCCAGTTCGGGTGTTGTGAGCGGGGAGATCTGGTCATCCGGATGGAGGCCGATCAGATGAGACATATGCCTGTGCTGAGGATGGTTGTCCTCCCAGTCATAATACCATTCCTGGAGGTTTCCTTTCCGGCCGACCTTATACGGACAGAGCCGATCCAGCGCCTCCTGGACTTCTTTCCGGAAAGCGGCATCGGTTTGTAAGACTTCAGCCGCCTTAAGAACCTTATTGAAAAGTCCCCGGATGAGAGCCAGGTCAGCCGTGGTGCCGATGGACACTGCTCCGGCGTATCCTTCCGGGTTTTTGTACAGGTTTTCCGGCGATGTGGCCGGAGCTGTGACCAAGCAGCCGTCCGGGCCTTCTATCAGCCAATCCAGACAGAACCGCGCCGCTCCTTTCATCAGGGGATAGGCGTAATCTTTCAGCCACTCTGAATCGCGGTTGAAATCAAAATGCTCCCAGAGATGGAGGCTGAGCCAGGCGCCGGCCATCGGCCAGCTGGCCCATACCGGATGTCCCTTACCGAAATCGCCGACAGGATTGGTCATGGCCCAGATATCGGTATTGTGGTTGCAGCACCATCCTCGGCAGCCGAAAAAAGTCCTGGCCGTGACCTGGCCCGTAACAGCCAGGTTGCCGATGAACCCCAGCAGAGGCTCATGCATCTCCGGCAGGTTGCAGACCTCGGCTGGCCAGTAGTTCATCTCCGCGTTGATGTTGGTGGTGTAGTTGCTGCTCCACGGCGGGCGCAGATGAGGGTTCCAGACTCCCTGAAGGTTGGCCGGTATGCCTCCAGGCCGGGAACAGCTGATCAGGAGGTACCGGCCGAACTGAAAATACAGGCTTTCCAGGTCAGGGTCTTCTTTTCCTTCCTGGTACTGCTGGAGACGTTGGTCAGTGGGAAGCCTCTTCTGGGAGTTTTCTCCTGCAGAGAATTCGACCCGGTCGAAGAAGCTTCTGAAATCCCGTATATGCGCCTCTTTAAATCCCTGATAAGGTCTGCCCTCGACTTTTTTCAACCAGGCTTCGGCCTGTTTTGCAGGGTCCTTGCCTTCGGTCCCCGGTTCCTTATCAAAGCCGTTAAAGCTGCTGGCTACGGCCACGGCGATGATTGCGTTTTGAGCTTGATGAACGGATACTGTTGTCTTCGAGCGTTCCAGCATCCCGTCTGTTTCCAGGACGCGTGCCTGAACCTGGAACCGCATGCCCTTTCCCTCAGGATCGTCGTCGTAGACGAGGGCATCGGGGATGTCGCCCAGATAGTTGGGGGCGGCATGGACAGGGCCGCGTCCATCGAGGATTAAGCGCTGATCCTCTGTTGTCCGGACCTTGTAACGGAGCTTGCTGGAGCAGCGCAGAGTGAAGTCGAGAGCTCCGGGTTTGCTGGCAGAAAGCCGCATAAAAAGCAACTGGTCCGGAAAAGAAACGAATACCTCTCTTTGAAAAGTCGTATCGCCGATTCGATATCTGGTAGCGGCAACGGCTTTCCTCAGGTCCAGCTCGCGGGAATACTCCTCCGCATCCTGGACGTGATGCAGGTCAAGGTAAAGGTCTGCCAGGGGCAAGAATGACTGGGAGAATTTTCCCTGCATGTTCCGGACTAGCTTATCGGCAAGAGGATAGTCTCCCTTGAACAGCGCTTCGCGAACCTGGGGCAGGAACTTGACCGCATCAGGATTCATGTCGGGATCCACCGGTCCGCCAGCCCACAAGGTCTCCTCGTTCAGCAGGATGTGTTCTGAAGGAATGGTGCCGTAGACCATAGCTCCTATCCGGCCGTTTCCCAGCGGCAGGGCTTCCTCAAAGTAGGCAGCCGGCCTCTCATACCAGAGGATCCTATCCGGCAGGGCATCTTTCGCTTTACATCCGATAGATCGGATGAAAAGAGTGATGAAGATTATTGAAAGGATTATCCGTCCGAGGTTTGATTTTTTCATCGATTTTCCCCCATTAATGGTATTGACATACGCGACTATGACTTGCCCGCAGAGCCTCCTTCAACAGAGGTAGACGCTGAAAGCTTTATGGATATTTGTGTCTCACGCCTTCTTCTCCTGAAACGCATGCCTCCGTATCAAGGATGACCGCGATGCTGTAAATCTGAAGGTAAGCCTCACTTGACTCTGACAATATTGGATATTTTTACCCTGGAGACAAGCATCTGTCCTTCTGCAGGTAGCTGATGAATTTTCCTGACCACATCCATTCCTTCCAAGACTCTCCCGAAGGCAGAGAAACCCTGTCCGTCCGGGTTCCGCTTGCCGCCGAAATCCAGCTCGGGCTGGTCTCCGACACAGATGAAGAATTCCGAAGTCGCTGTCCCGGGCCCCAATCTGCCCATAGAAATGGCGCCGTCTTTGTGGAGGATGCCGGTCTCCTTCGTCGTTTCATGCTTGATAGGGGGAAGCATTTTATCCCTGCTGGTGAAGGCCAGGCCTCCCTGGATGACCTCGATCTTGATTTTATCATCAGGCTGGTTGTCCATCCTGACAACCCGGTAGAAACAGGACCTTTTGAAACGACCCTCATCCACATATCTTAAAAAATTGGAGGCCGTGACCGGCGCAGCCTTTTCATAGATTTCAACCGTGATGTTGCCGAGCGCAGTCTTGATGACGGCATGTGGATTCTCGCTGCCTCCGCCGAAAATGAGCACACTCAAGAAAAGAACGAGAGTAAATGATGGCCAGAGTTTTTTCATCCTCTTTACTCCTCAAAAATATTTCTATGTTTAATTACATTATCAAACATTGGACAGGAATCTCAATAGGATCCTGTGGAGAAGGTCAGGCGTATCCTCAAGACACCGAAGGCCATTGATTTGCGGCCCTTATCGATGATGGTTCGATGTTTGTAAAAAATTATTCTTTTTGTCAGGCTTTTGACCTCGTCCTGCTGCTGTGATATAAAGCGTTAACAGAGAAAAAAAGACGGGAGGAAGAGGTGTTGCTAAAAAGAGCTCCTGGGATAAAGCCTTCAGAGGTCACGGATAAAAAACTCTACATCAACCGCCGTCAGTTCATATCAGGCTCCGCAGCACTTATCGCTTCCGGGCTGGTCGGATCCTCCTTTCCAAGCAAACCTGGAGAAGTTCCCCAGGAAAAGCTGACCATCGCCAAACGCGGAGAATACACGATTTCGGAAAGTATCACTCCTTACGAAGAAGCCACAGGCTACACCAACTTCTATGAGTTTTCGACCGGAAAAAGGTCCGTCAAAGAACTCAGCAGATCGTTGCGGACCCATCCCTGGACTGTTTCAGTAGAAGGGCTTGTGGAAAAGCCAAAGAAATATGATATCAAAGAGCTTATCCATATGTTTCCGCTGGAGGAACGGATTTACCGCTGGCGTTGCGTGGAGGCCTGGTCCATGGTGATTTCCTGGATAGGGTTTCCACTGTCAGGCTTCATCAAGAAGTGTGAGCCCACATCCAAAGCCGAGTATGTTGAATTCACTACACTCTATGATCCTGAGCAGATGCCCGGGCAGCAGACAAAAGCTCTGGATTGGCCCTATATCGAGGGTATCAGGCTGGACGAAGCCCTGCATCCGTTGGCGCTTATTGCGGTCGGGATGTACGATGAGCTGCTCCCGAATCAGAATGGGGCTCCCCTGAGACTGGTGATTCCCTGGAAATATGGCTTCAAGAGCATCAAGTCCATCGTAAGGATAAGATTTGTCGCAAAAATGCCGAGGTCAAGCTGGACGAAAAAAAGACCTGAAGAATACGGATTTTATGCCAACGTGAACCCGAATGTGGACCATCCACGCTGGAGTCAGGCCACAGAGCGGCGCATTGGCGAAGAGGGGAGGAGAAGGACCCTCATGTTCAACGGCTATGCTGACCAGGTCGGTCACCTCTATTCAGGCATGAACCTGAAAAAATTCTATTGATTCTAACCTTCAAATCATTTTCGCGAATTTATTTAACATATTTTCCCGGATATCGTCCCTCATGGACATGCTTTTAAAACTCCTTTCAGAAGCATAATCCTGATGTGTCTAGCCAGCATGACCTCACCGTCCAGTTCGAGGGCCGTGGGGACTTCTGTTTCAATGGCGACTTGCGGAGTCCTCCAGATTCTTGTTTTCGGCAGGCCTGTGAACCGGGAGCGGGCCAATGAAAACAGGGTCCTCATTTTTTCCCGGACTTTCATGTTTTCGCAAAGGGCAACACCAAAATAATGGCTTTGAGGGCAAACATCAAAATCATAGCAGAGATTTCCGCTGAAGTGAGGATTAATGACCACACTGAGGTTTGTAATTTTTGTCTCAATAGTTTCCCTATTCATATGCAACCTGGCAGGGATGTTGTCTGCAAACAAAATTGTTTTCAACCCCGCATACCAGATTGTTCCCAGCACCCAGCGAGACTTCAGCCAGTTGACGATTTTTTCCTTTGAATTGAACAGATAATTGGCCTGGGCCACAATTCCGACGCTAGAGTTAATGATGAAATATTTTCTCTGCAAGCTATCGCTGGCGTCTATGTAATCCACTTGGCCGATATTATGATAGAGGGCGTTTCCATGTTCCAATTTGAAAGGGATTCCTTGGGAAAGGCTCTTACCGGGTGAAAAGGGCTTGTGAAAATCATTGCTCGACCCGAGCCCGATGGCTCCCAGGATGATTTTTCTCCTCTCCTGATCGCTGAGCTGCATAACCTGGTTGAGCAGAAAATTGACAGTCCCGTCACCGCCCGCCGCGACGAAGACGCTCTCTCCCCCGGACAAAGCTTTTCGAAGTGCTGCCCTGATATCCCCTCCGTTGGAAATCAATTGGTAGTCTCGTCCAAGAAATTTCTCTTCGAGCTCGTCTCGGCAGGCTAGCCACTTTTTATATCCCTTGCCATTGTTTGCATTCTTGTTCAGGAGGATGACCATTTTGTTATGCCTTTTTTTCTTCGGCTTGGGATTTCAGGGTCAATTCAAAAAAAATATAAAAATGGGTACAAAGCCTGACTATCTCAAATTTTTAGGAGGTTGCTGAAAGTTTGTCAAGAGCTTATTCAGGTTTTTTTCCGCCCTCAGCCATTTCCGGAACATAAAAATATAAGATGATAAGTTCTGTCAGGAACTGACAGAAGCCTTATTTTAAGGTTTCAGTTTAACCGCGCAGCGAAAAGAATTGAGATGAAAGACCACATTTTTTTATTTTTCTGTTTCTGGAGTTTGCTGTTGTTCTTGTCCGCATCCTTGGCTTTACTTTGCTCCGGCAAAAACCAGGCTTTGATTTATCTCCTGGATAATGCTATATAATATGCGACGAATAAAAAAGAGGTTGATGTTCTCTTAATCGAAAGAGAAAGGGAGGTCGAAATCCAGGTTGAATTCAGAGGGATAGGAATCCCGTCTGATGATTTGGCCAGGATATTTGAGAAGTTCTACTGAGCGCCAGATGCCGGTCACCTGAATCCTCAGGGTGTGGGGATCATCTTGGAGATTGTCAAGCATATCATGGATGCTCAAGGGGGGAGATAAAGGGGGAGAGTGAGTGAGCCGAACAAAGGGGCGACATTTCGAGTTCAATCACTGCTGGCAATTTTAATATACTTTTTACAAATTCTTGACAAGTTCTTGGCAACTTTTAGAGGAAAAGAGTTATTTTGAAAACGAACCATATGAAAGAACCTGAGAATTGGCATTCTCACTCTGACTAGAGGGATTTTTTATGATCGATAGACGAGAGCTATACAGATTCCCATGGTCCAAGTCGGATAATGCGGGTGGCTGGGTGGAAGTGACTGACGAATGCACCCTGTCCTGCCCCGGGTGCTACAGACACAAAATCGAAGGTCACCGTGCTCCAGAAGTCGTCAAACAGGATATTCTTGCCTGTCAGAAGGTGACCAATTGCGATGGGATGGCCATCGCAGGCGGAGAGCCGCTGATCTACCCCCATATCATAGAAATCGTAGAGTTTATGTCGAAATTAAAAATCAAGCCGATCATTTTATCTAATGGTGAGAAATTGACTCCCGCCCTGGCGAAGGAATTGAAAAAAGCTGGCCTGGCCAAAATTCATTTGCATATCGACAGCGCTCAAAATAGGCCGGGGTGGGAAGGGAAGACCGAGGTCGAGCTGAATGAGCTTCGTCAATATTATGCTGACCTTCTCTGGAAAACGGGGGGAATTCAGTGTGGGTATCATGTGACGGTCTTTCGAGATACACTGCCCTATCTTCCGGAGATAACAGAGTGGTGCAAAAAAAACATTCACAAAGTCCAGCACATTTCTTTTATCGCCTTCCGCACGTTGCCGATTGCGGATTGTATTGAATATTTTGTTGACGGCAGGAAAGTCGATCTCCAAGGCGTCAGCTACGTTCCCCGAGGCCAGAATGAAATCAGCATCACAACCGAAGAAATGTTTGAGCGAATCAAAAATCGCCATATTGACTTTGAACCTGCTGCTTACCTCAACGGATCAACCAGCGTTGAAACGTTCAAGTATTTGATAACTGTCTACGTGGGCAGTCAAAAAAAAGTCTATGGGTTATTGGGCGCCAAAACCATTGAACTCGTTCAGGTTCTCTATCATTTTTTCAAGCGTCGTTATCCCTCTTTTCTGCGAAGCCCAGTAGCCGGGAAGAAGTTGTTCTTTTCTGCGTTATTCGACAAACAGCTGGGCCGGACATTCAGGAATTATGTCCGGAGTTGTCTGCGGAACCCTGTTCATCTGTTCTCTAAAATTTATTCACAGTCTATACACCTTCATCAACCGAATGAGCTCCTGAGGGGACAGATCAATCTCTGCGATAGCTGTCTCAATATGATGATCTATCAAGGGAAGCTGATCAACTCCTGCCGTCTCGACGAATATCGGATATTCGGCGCAACCGTGACGCCCGTCGAGGTGGTCAACAAGGGGTAAAAATAAGGGAAAGGATAAAACCATGCCTATTGATAGAAGAAAAATGTATAAGTTCCCTTGGTCCAAAGCAGACAATCCAGGGGCTTGGGTTGAGGTCACGGATGATTGCGATCTGTACTGCCCCGGCTGTTATCGGCACCGACTTGAAGGACACCGGCCTCTGGAAGAAGTGAAAAATGATATCTTGACATGCAAGAGATTGACCAATTGCAGCAGAATATCGATCTCCGGAGGAGAACCGCTCATCTATCCTCATATTGTCGAGGTCGTCGATTTCGTATCTCGAAATCACTTGCAGCCATTGATCTTCACTAACGGGGAGAAGCTCACCTGGGAGCTGGCTGTCGAGCTCAAAAAGGCCGGAGTTTCTCAAGTTTTCTTCCATGTCGATAGCGGACAGAAAAGGGCAGGCTGGGAAGGGAAATCAGAGTCTGATTTAAACCAGCTCCGGCAGAATTATGCAGACCTGATTTGGGACCTTGGCCAGGTCCAGTGTGGTTTCAATATGACGATCTTCCGCAGAACGCTGCCTGAAGTGCCCGCGCTTATGGATTGGGCAAGGACTAACATTCACAAAGTTCAAAATATTTCACTGATTGCATTTAGGGGTTTGGCCGTGACAGAAGATAAGAAGTATATGGTCAATGGAAAGGAAATTGATGCCTCACTTTGGAAAAGCTCCTCCGAGGATGAGCACGAAATCTCCATGACATCCAATGATATCTACGAGATTATCGAAAGATATTTTCCCGGCTCCAACCCGTCTGCCTATTTAAGCGGCACGGCAAGGCCTGAGACATATAAATTTCTCATCATCCTTAATCTTGGCTCCCCGAAAAGGATATTTGGTACAGTCGGAGCGAAGGCTGTGGAGTTGAATGAGTTCTTATTTCACCTGAGAAATGGAAGATATACAGCGGGATTCAAAAATCCCAAGATCGGCAGAAAAGTCTTTTTCCTTTCCCTTTTTGACAAAGAGATCAAAAGAGCCTTTCTCCGCTACCTTGGCGCTTGTTTAAGAAATCCCGTTCGACTTTTCGATAAAATCTATATTCAGTGCATTAATATCCAGCAGCCAAATGAGATGCTGGATGGAGAGATCAATCTCTGCGACGGGTGCTTGAATCAGATGGTATACAAGGGCGAGATGATTCCTTCCTGCAAGCTGGATGAATACCGTTTGTTCGGCGGGCCGATCATTGAGATCAAAGGAGATAATAAAAAAAGAAATGCCAATAATCATTAAGGACGTATGTTCCAAAAAAGATCTCAAGGTCTTTATTCACCTGCCGGAGAAAATCCATCAGAACCATTCGAATTGGCTGCCGCCTCTATATGCGGACGAACGGCGTTTTTTCAATCCAGAGAAAAACAGAGCTTTCAAATATTGCGAGACATGCCTTCTGCTTGCTGTTAAAAACGATGAGCCTGTCGGCAGGATCATGGGAATCATCAATCATCGCTCGAACGACCTGCATGGTGAAAAAAACGCTCGGTTTGGCTTCATGGAATGTCCAGAAAGCCAGGAAGTCGCCAGTTTGTTACTTCGGTCAATCGAGGACTGGGCGAGAAGCCATGATATGGTCAAAGTCGTCGGACCTATGGGATTTTCGGACCAGGATCCCGAAGGATTCATGATCGAAGGCTATGATGAAACGCCGACGGTTGCCTGCACCTGTAATTTTGTCTACATGAATCGTCTCGTCATCAATGAAGGCTACAAAAAAGAGGTCGATTATGTCGTCTATAAAATCAATGTTCCAGAGAAGATTCCGGAAAATCAACTGAGGGTTTTCAACCGGATGCTCAAAAGAGCGAACTTCAAGATCGCTGAGTTTTCCCGAAAAAAAGTCCTTAAGCCATTCATCCGTCCAGTTTTCAACCTGATGAATGAATGCTTCAAAGACATTTACGGATATGTCCCTTATGATGAACAGGAAATGGATGAGCTGGCCAAGAGGTATTTCTTCATTATCGATCCCCGCTTTATTAAGCTCGTTTTCGATAAAAATGAAGTGCTCAGCGGCTTTATTATCGGGATTCCCAATCTTTCGGAAGGGATACGAAGATCAAAGGGAAGGCTTTTTCCTTTGGGGATTCTCCAAATAATCCGGGCCGCAAAAAAGACGAAACAACTCGACCTTTTACTCGGTGGGATCAAAGAAAAATACAGGGGGTGCGGGCTGGATGTCATGCTTGGCTTGAGCATGATCGTGTCTGCACAGAAGGCAGGATTTAAATGGCTGGACAGTCACCGTGAACTCGAGACCAACGTCAAAGTGCGGGCAGAGATGGAGCACTGGGGTGGCACAATTTATAAGCGTTACCGGATATATCAAAAAAAGATTTAGCGAATGTAATCCTATTTATACTGAGGTTGCTTATAGTGGGTCGAGTCCCAGCTTTTTTCTTAAAAAAGGCATCATCCACCAGATAAAAAGAGAAAAGAGTATTCCGGCAACGATATCTGAGACATAATGAAACCGACAATAAACCGAAGAGATATAGATAAAGATCACAAAAGGAGCCAAGATGTAAGACAAATGCCGGTGATAGCGATAGGCCATCAGCCAGATGATCGTGGTCGCTGCGACATGACCGCTGGGCATGGCTCCTCCCGTCGATATCAGGTTTTCCCGTATGAACTCTCCGATGGACGTGAAGAGATAGCCATTCAGCGGGACAGAATAAAGGTGGCCTAAATGAGAAATGGGATTAGCCACAGGATAAAGAAAATAGCAGATATTGCAGAGGATATTATTGATACTGATAGTGAACAAAAAATCCTCCATTTTATATTCGCCCCGCTTGAAATAGAGTATCGCTCCAAAAATGGGATAAAGCGGAAAATAAAGAAAATAACTGATCATCATCCATTCAGTCAGGCCTGGAGACATGAATTCCTGGAGCCAAAGGGTCGGCTCTACTCCAAAAATCTTCTGCTCCAGATTGATGATCGATTGGTCCTGCCAGGTTCGGAAAAAAATGAAGGAGAGCCGGATAGAAGCCTCATAGATGTAAATCAATATCAGTGAAACAGAAGATATCCTCAGAAAGAATCTTCCTCTCCGACTGGATATTTTCTGATGGAGATAAATAAGCGCCAAGAAAATTAAGATGCTTCCCAGGTTGGTAAGAATAAAAAAAATGCAACTCTTGACTCTGGAATTGAAAGCACAGGCAAGGAGCGAATAAAACAAGAGAATCACGATCAGAAAAACATCGGTGAGCTGGAGTTCCAATTTGAAAAAACGAATTTGGCTTTTTCGCATCAGATGATAGTCTGAAGTTCGGGATTCTTTTTTTTGCTGAATTTTTTGACTATCGTCCTCAGCATTCGTGCTGAAGATATCTTTGTGGAAGTATATTCTCCAGCGATTGTCGATGTCAAGGAAGCTGGCAAGTTGACAGGCTGTTGACAAGGAATTATCCATGATGATATTTTCGAAAGGGGGATTTAGCAATGCCTTTACCGTTAAAGGGGAATATCGCTGTATCGACTAAAGGCAGATTCCTCGGGGAGTCATGAAAAAAGTCCTGTTGACAACCATCCATCGCCCTCTCGCCGTCGAAAGCGATACCTGCACCAAAAATATTACATCTGAAATTTTTTATCCTCAAATTACATTCGTCCAGGGTCCTTTCAGTCCGAGAATTCATTGCACTGGCTGGGGACAGGAAATGATTGCGGCGAATATAAAAGTTCCCGTAACGGTTATGCATTATCCCACGAAAAGAAGGTTCCTTAAGGAACTTCGAAATAATTATGACTATGTGGGCATCGGTTTTGTCATTTGCACCTTTCCGAAGGCTCTAGAGATGTGCGGTTGGATTCGCCGCTATGCGCCACGCAGTCAAATCGTCCTCGGTGGTTATGGTACAGTCCTCCGTGAATGTGATAACTATGCGGATTATGTCTGCCGTGAGGAAGGCGTCCGGTTTTTTAGACGTCTTCTCGGAGAAGAAGAGAATGCCCCGCTGAATATACCTGTCTTTAAGAGGCCTGTTAGGATTCTTTCAGTCTCGGTAAGAAAAGAGGCCGTTATCGCCGTCGGACTGGGATGCTCCCGAGGCTGTGATTTTTGCTGCACGAGTCATTTTTTTGACCGAAAACATATTTCTTTAATCCAGTCCGGAAGAGAGATTCATCACACTATTAACGCTATAGATTTCGGAGGGGAGAGCGCTAGAAACATCGGAATCATGGACGAGGATTTTTTGGCCGATAGAAATAAAGTCATGGAGATGGCCCAGCTCAACGCTCGAGAAGTCCAGAAACCGATTCTGTTTATGTGTTTTGCTACGTTGCAGAGCTTGGCGCAGTACTCTATCGAAGAGTTAGTGCGGATGGGGCTTTCCGGAGTCTGGATCGGGATTGAATCCAAGAAAGCCGAATATCCGAAGTTGAGGAACGTGAATGCCCCCAAGCTTATCGCTGATTTGAAACGGGCGGGCATTACCGTCTTAGCGTCTATGATCCTTGGGTATGACTGGCATGACCGAGAATCTTTAGAAGAGGATTTTCAGTATCTTTTATCTTTAAAACCGTGCTTCACCCAATTCATGCTCTACAGCCCTTGTCCTCAAACTCCACTCTATTCACGCCTGATGCAGCAAAACCGGCTTCTCGATGTCCCCTATAAACACTACGACGGATTTCACGCTCTCTTCCGACATCCGCATTTCGGAGCGGAGGAACTCGAGAATATCTTGCATGAGTTTATCTGGCGGGAGTATGCCGAGCTAGGGCCGTCGATTTTTCGAATTCTCGACGTCCACTGCTCTGGCTATGAGACATTTAAGAACAGTTCTGATCCTCTTTTTCAGGCTCGAGCACTCGAGAATAAAAAAAATTGCCTCATGATTTATCCTCTTCTTAGACTCGGCCGACAGAAAGCTCCATCTCGAAGAGTCAGAAAATATCTCGACGATCTTCAAAAAAGAGTTTGCAGCGAATTTCGCATCGGAGCTCGAGAAAGAATCAAGGAATTAGCTTCTCCGATTTTTTATTACTACACAAAGCTGCACAGTCAATTTCCCGCATTGGAACAGCCGCGGACCGAGATACATAGATATAACCATATTCATTAAAGTATGGACAGGAATGGGTTTTTCTGATTAATAAAAAAATAAGAAGGAGGAATAACAAATGTCGGATCGTCTAATAAGGTTTGGTTACAGCTTCATTCCATATGTTGCTTTCGTTGGAGCAGCCTATGATCTCGGCTTCTGGAGTCTCTATTTTTCAAATGTGTTTTATGCCGGAAATGAGACTGTCAGGCAGTTTGAGGCATCTTTTTTTGTTTCAGATATCCTTTTTTTCGTAGCGCTTGTTCTGACGGGAATTGGCCTTAAAAGGCGGAAGCTATTTGGTATTTTCTTTCTCTTGATATCTTCATCTTTTGGTCTTTATTTGGGACCTTTGGACATTTTGTTTTACTGGAAGCAAAAAGCTTATTTCCCCCTTGCCACCTCAAGCATATTTGAGATCGGGCTCAATTTATTTTGCATTATCGGTGGATTTATAGGCATGTGGTTTGCCTGGATTTTCTTGAAAAAACTATTGACAGGATCTTCTTCGGCCGCCTGAAAGATAGGCTAAGGAAATTCTCTCGGAGTTATGCGCCGATTGTAATGACTTCCATTTATTCCCTGTGGAAAGAGCAGACACTAATCAGCATTCTTTTAAACCTGTCAAATCGGGAGAAAACGTAAAAAGGCTTGACAGATATTTGCAGTCGCGTCAATGCTAACTCGGTCGACGCACAGCCCACATTTACTCTCAGTTTCAGATTGACATCCCTGTTCGTCATGGTCTACTATCTTTCACGGTCGA
>Ga0209427_10001271_pt1 | contig 28774 bp, 27 predicted proteins | sample DeeMarSWOR136_30_FD_187465 | JGI IMG/M metagenome (GOLD analysis project Ga0209427, IMG submission 187465) | Marine sediment microbial communities from White Oak River estuary, North Carolina - WOR-1-36_30 (SPAdes) (version 2) | ecosystem: Environmental > Aquatic > Marine > Intertidal zone >...
AATGAAATCGCGCTCGTTGAGAAACTGTCGCATGGCATTGATGACCTGGCTGCGGGTCTGGAATGTTAGCTTGGTCTCCGGGTTGCTGATGAGGTCGAGGTAACGCTGGCGATATCTGGTGTCGACATCGCTGAGGCCGTGCCATTTTTCCGGCAACGGTTGCAGCGACTTGGCGAGCAGGTTCATTTTCTTCACAGCAACGGTCGGCTCGCCGGTTCGGGTGCGCAACACCTGCCCCTCCACGCCGATAAAATCGCCGATATCCAGTTCTTTAAAGAGCTGTGCCTGTTTTCTGGGGAACTTGTCCGTGTCCTGAAAAAGCAGCTGTATCTTGCCCGAGCCGTCGCGTACATCGGCAAAGGCGCTCTTGCCCATACGTCTGATAGCCATTATCCGGCCGGCAATACTGACCTGCTTCTCCTCCTTCTGCCCGGCTTCATTCTGCTCGAGGAGAGCGATCGCTTCCTCAGTGGTGTGGCTGCGCTGGTAGCGGTGCGGGTACGGGTCGATGCCTTGCCCGCGAAGCCTTTCCAGCTTCTCGCGGCGCTGCTGGGTAATGCGGTCCAGTCTGGTCGTCATTTCTGCATCTATAGGATTAAAGTTAAAGGCGTGAAAACGCTATGCCATTATAACATTTTTCACTTGCCCAAAGTATACTCAAATGTCCTGTACGTATTGACATAGCAACGTTCGGTGCTATAATTCGTGCCATAAAGAGGGATGTATTGTGGACTTTAAATAGCAGGTATTACGTATTGTGAGAAATCCATTTAAAGTATTTAATTGGGCTATTAAATCAGTTGATGAAATAATAAAAGAAGAGGGTTGCTCGTTATTAATCCTTTTTGGTGGTTTTTTAATACTATTTGGCATTATTATTTTACCCATTGGGACTATTTATGCGTCGGTAGTTTCAATAAGTAGCTGGATTAAGGGCGAATTCAATATTGGTAACTTTTTTGCATTATTACTGTCGTGGTTTATATTCTTGTTCGTATATTTATTATTATTTATTTTCATTGGAACAGTCTTCTAAATAATTACTAATAAAGGTTATTTTATCTGTTGACGCAGCGTATAAAGCCAGGCGGCCGACCTGACTTCCTGCTCCAGGAGGTATTTGAGGTAATTGCTCAGGACAATCTCCAGTTCCCGGGAAAGTTCAGCGTCTATTTTCAGACGTTCCACCGTGCTGTAGTCGCTGTCCTGAAGAAGACGCAGCACCTTCTGGGCGTTCAGGGAAAGGGGGTAGCTTGATGGGTGGTTTACCGCGCAGTCCGGGCATAGCATGCCACCGGAACTCGGGCTGAAAGAGTTGACCACCGGTTCCAGCGGTTTCTGGCAGGAGACGCACTGGTGAAGCTGTGGCCGGTAGCCGACTTCATCGAGCAGATGCAGTTCGAAATAACGCAATGTCAGCTCTCTGTTGCCTGTCCGGCATAGCTGCTCCATCGTTTCCCGCAGCAGCTGGAACAGGGCGGGGTTCTCAACATTGTCCGCGGTAAACTGGTTGACCAGTTCAATGACATAAAGTCCGAAGGAGGTGAGCCACAGGTCGCTCTTCAGAGGCAAAAAGCTATTGATGGTCTGGCTGCCGATTATGGTATCCAGATTGCGTCCTCTGGCCAGCGAGACCTGGCTGTAAGTAAGAAGCTCCAGGTGTCCGGCCATCTTGCTTCTTGTTTTGCGGACGCTTTTGGCAAAGGCCTGAATCTTGCCGAGATTTGGCGTATAGAAGGTGAATATGACGTCGGCTTCTCTCAGCCTGGTCTTCTTGATAATGATGGCCTCTGTCTGATAGGTGCGCGGTTTTGACATTTCAGTGGCCTATTCCTGTATTCCACGTTCCCGATGTACGCTCACCAGATAGCGGATTACACCCCGCAGCGCTTTCCAGTCGATGATAATATGAACCAGTGTGACGGCGATGGTGGCCACCGCCACCCAGAAATGAATATCGCCCCATTCGCTTTTGGTCAGGTCGAAAAGCAAAGGCTGCTGGCCGGAACGCTGGCCGGAAGGTGCTGCCCAGATGAGAATACCGGTAAACGTAACCAGCGCCCACACGATGAGCAGCAGTATCGCGGTTACGGCTCGAATATAGACTTTAACTTTAATAGAGCGTCTTGTCGTCACATTAATCTCCTGTACTGAGTGGCAAACGATTTATATTATTTTGTTGGAATTTTTCCGTGCCAGGATGTATAGCAGGACGTGAGTGTGCGGGCCTTCGCCGTGGTCCTCATAGTCTTCGGTAATTCCAGATTCAATTGTTTGAAAATCCTGGAAATAATCGTGCAGCTCTGCCTCGGTGAAGTGGTGCACCGGCCTTCCCGGTCGGCTCTCAAACGTGTTCTTCTCCACTTCCTGGCCCCTGCCAAAGCTTGGCTCTCTTTCCGAGAATGCGGTAAAGAACAGCAGCCCGTTATCTTTTACTTTTTCGGCGCACTGCTGCAGACATAAGAACCTCTCCTCTTCACGGAAGAGGTGTAGAACATTATAGCAATATACGGCGTCAAACTGGCCAGGAACCATAGACATGTCCAGGACGGAGCCGTTATAAGCCCTGGTCTGCGGGTCATATTCCCTGGCCATCTCACAGGCGGTATCCGATATTTCAAGTCCGGTGACTTGAAAACCTGATTCGCTGAACGGCTTTGTGTTTCGCCCGTAACCGGAGCCGGGCACGAGGATTTTCTTTGCCTCATCCTTGCGGAATATTTCGATGGCATATTCGGCGGTCGGGCTCGGCGCCGTGCCCCACACGTAGCCCTCTTTCTGAAATCGCTTATTCCAGTAGGCTTTTTTATCCATAATCAAATTCAAGTCTTCCTTAAACCAGACATTATGATAGTATTTCGGGATTATGGAGAAGGCCGCCAGTTTTTAAGGGCTTGGTATAAATGGTGCAAACCAGAACCTAAAAATCCTGCCTGCCTTCAATGGCCCGGGTGAGCGTCACGTCATCGGCGTATTCCAGCTCGGTGCCGAAGGGCAAACCGCGGGCGAGGCGGGTGACCCTGATGCCCAGTGGCGTTATCAGGCGGCTGAGGTACATGGCGGTCTGTTCCCCTTCAAGGTTGGGATTGGTAGCCAGGATAACCTCCCTGACCGAGCCGTTCTTCAGGCGTTCCATTAGCTCCTTCACCCTGATGTTTTCCGTGCCGATGCCTTCAGTTGGGGAGATGGCTCCGTGCAGAACGTGGTACATACCATGATAAATACCGGTGTGCTCCATGGCCAGAATGTCCTGGGGTTGCTCCACGATGCAGATTTGGCTGTGGTCGCGCCTGTCGTTGCGGCATATCGGGCAGGGGTCAGTCTCGGTTACGTTGCAGCAGGTCGAGCAGAGGGTGATTTTTTGTTTCAGGGAAAGGATGGCTTCGGCGAGATATTTGCTCTGCTCATCTCCGGCGCGCAGCAGGTGGAAGACGATGCGCTGGGCACTCTTTGGCCCGATGCCGGGCAGCTTGCTGAATTCCTGAACGAGGTTATCTATCACATCGGCGTGGGGAAGAGTATTCTGGTCCAATGCGGTATCTCCTTCGATTTTTTAGGTTAGACCGGGAATTTTCAAACCGCCGGTAAGGCCTCCGAGGTGCTTGGCCGCCGCTTCCTGTGACTTGGTCAGGGCTTCACCGACCGCGGTCAGCACCAGGTCCTGAAGAAGCTCAACGTCTTCCGGGTTTACCACCTCGGGTGATATTTCGACCGACTGTATTTTCTGCTGCCCGTTCATGGTGACTTTGACGGCACCGCCCCCGGAGCTGCCTTCAATGGTCAGGCTGCTTAATTCCTCCTGGGCCTGGGCCAGTTTGGCCTGGATTTTCTGGGCCTGCTGCAACATGAACTTGTTCATTTCTCCTCCGATTCAATTATCTGGGCACCTATTTTCAGGGCTTCTTCTATCAGGTGGTTTGCCTCCGGTTCGTGAATACAGCGGATGCGGCAGGCACGGCCCAGACAATTGCTGATGATTTGTTCCGCTATCTTCTGGTTTTCCGTTTTCTCCATACTTTCCTTATGCAGCGGGAACCTGAAAGACAGGATAACGGTATTATTTTCAATGGCCTTTGGCTTGGCGCTCCTGAGCAGGGCAGCGGCGGCGGTGCGGCTCATGCTGGAAGGGGCGTCCCGGATGAACTGCAGCCAATGCAACTGCAGATATTCAATTTCTTCCTCACCGCTTCCAGCGGAGACTGCGGGAGCAAGCTCTACCGGCGTCGGCGCAGGTTCCGGTTCAACCTTTTCCTCTTCAGCTTCTGGCGTCGGGGCTGGTTCTGGCTCTGGCTCGCCTTTTGCCTTCTCCGTTGGTTTAAGTGTACGGTCTCCTTTAGCGACCGCTGGTTTGGCCGCGGGTAGCGGCGTTTCCGAGGCTGCGGGTCTGACCGGCTGGCGTATCTCAGGTTCAACCCTGGCTGGCGGCGGTTCTTTACCAAGGGGCAGGGTTGCGTCCATCAGGGCCAGTTCCAGTGGCAGCGTGGAGTAATTATCGAGGCTGAAGTCGAGCTGCCCGAAGAGCTTTACCGCTTTCAATATCTGGGGCAACGAGGCTTTGCCGGCCATTTCCTTCAATTCTGCAATATCCTCGGCCGGAAGGTCTATTGAGTCATCGGAGCCGGTTTTCACCAGGAGCAGCGCCCTGAGGTATTCCACCAGCTCACGATTGAACTGGCGCAGGTCAAGACCATCACTGTTGACGCCGTTTATGGTAGATACTCCGGCAGCGACATCGTTATCAACGATATGCCTTACCATCTCTTTGGCCCGCCAGTCGCCGGTAATGCCCAGAATAGTCTGTACCTGCTGCAAGGTGACTTTCTTGCCGTAGTAGGTAGTCAGCTGTTCCAGAAGGTTTTCAGCGTCTCGCAGGCTGCCGGTGGCGGCCCTGGCGATGAGCCGCAGCGCCTCTGGCTCGATTTTAATGGTCTCTTTCTTGCCGATATCGGTTAATTTTGTCACCACATCGGCCTGGGAGATGCGCCGGAAATCAAAGCGCTGACAACGTGACATGATGGTGGGCAACACTTTGTGCACTTCGGTGGTGGCCAGGACGAAGATGACATGCGGCGGCGGCTCTTCTAGGGTTTTGAGCAGAGCATTGGAGGCACTGGTGCTCAGCATGTGTACTTCATCAATGATGTAGACTTTATAGCGTGCTTCATTCGGCGCGTAATTGACCCTTTCCCTGAGGTCGCGGATACTATCGACGCCGGTATTGCTGGCGGCATCGATTTCGATGACATCCAGAGCCCTGCCTTCGGTGATTGCCTGACACATCTCGCAGGTATTGCAGGGTTCGCCTTTGCCTTCGTTGGTGAGACAGTTAACCGCTTTGGCCAGAATGCGTCCGGTGCTGGTTTTGCCGGTACCGCGCGGACCGCAGAAAAGGTAGGCATGGGAGACGTGGCCACCGCTCAGGGCATTTTGCAGCGTCTTGGTAACCGGTTCCTGTCCGACTACTTCCGCCAGGGTCTGTGGACGCCACCGACGGTAAAAGACCTGAGAAGCCATTTTATCTATTATAACCTATCTGCAAAGGGGTTTCTAGGCGGTTGCAGTCCACTGTGAAGTCAGGTCTCGGACATGGAATACGAGCGTTTATAACTTGCAAAAATAAAAAGCCAGCTTTACCGCTTTGGGCTCACTGCCTTTCTGCCGTAAAGCTGGCTTGCCGGTCTAGCTTGCTTCAGGAGAGCAGGGAGGGAATATCTTTGGAGGCATCTTCAATGGCTCTCAGTTTGATCTCGGTTTCCTCCTGCCGCTTCTTGAATTCGGGGATAAGGGTTGTCGACTGGGCGTAGTAGCTTCTCACTTTTTCCACATCGCTAAGCTCAGACAGGATGACGGTAACATCGAGCATGCCTCTCTCCCTTGGATAATCTCCGTTTCTGATCAGAGCTTCTGGAGCTATATCCCTCATATAATCGCCAAGAGCTTTGACCATATCCATGTTCATCTCTTTGCCGGGTGCCGAGATGAGGTACAGGGCTCGTTTTGAATCCACGGGATTGCACTTTAAGGAAAGCTCACTTATGGCCTCGTCCATGGCTTGAACGCCCTTGAGGGTTTCATCGCCTTTGGCCCTGAAATCGCGCCTTGACTCCCGGCGGAACCTGATGAGAGGGATATCCGACTTGCCGTAACCGATTACCGTCCAGCCCACCAGCGTCTGGATGATATCGCCGGCGTCGAGTACCTTTGAGGCAATGTACTTGGCCTTCTTCTCCTCGCCGGCACACAGAATGTTGTAGAATGGCTCCGCTATCATAGTGTTTATTTTGGCGATATTACCCTTGATGGAAGAATCCTTGCGGACGAACCTCTGGTTATCCACCAGAAATACGGCATCAGCTACTGAGTATGAGGATTTGAGGCAGGTGGCCGTATTGTAAATGGTCCTGTCCTCGGTGGTTTCTTCGTGCTCGAAGGGCAGGACAATGAGGTTGTAAATGGGCTTGTCCGCATAACGTTCTTTGATATGCTGCGTCATTACGGAGATTGACCCGGAGCCGGTGCCACCAGCGGCACTGGCGATAAACAGGAAGGCGTCTGTCTCAAAGAAACGCTTCGTGGTCCTTATCGCGTCGATTACCTTGTCGCCGTCCTCTCTGGCGATTTCCGCACCGAGCTCATTTATTTTGCCCACTCCATGCCCACCGGTCTTGCGACTGCCAATGAGAATTCTGTGCTGGTAGTCCTTTCTGACGCTTGTGAGTCCACTCAAATCAGCCGCATCAGCGTTTACTGCATAGCAGCCGGTAACTATTTCAATGCCACGCTGGCTCCTCGCTTTCTTATTCAATCGGGCGAACTCATCTGCAATTCGACCACCGCACTGTCCGAAACCTACAACTACTAGTTTCATAGCTCACCTCTAATATTTATCGAGTTATGTTATTTTAAACACACTTACCATTTATTGTCAATCACTTTATCGCCAACAAGCATAGATATTCCTAGTAAGAAGGTACCTGGTAATAATGTCGTGGTTGATATAGAGCGTATGCCTGCTAAGGCATCATTTTTTATTTTAGAAGCTCTCTTATTCCATAAAAAATGTTGAAAAACTGTAATGCCTATATTAGAATTGTGTAAAACAATTTGGTATGGGGGCAATGGCAAGAGAGGCACCATCACGCGAAGTATTGGAAGGTTCCGGGCACGATATTAGTGCCTTGGAGCAGGCGGCAGCACGAGCGGAGCAGCTGAGCCGCGCCGCTATGCAGGCGGCAGGAGCAACTACTCAGGCGGCTCATGATGCGATAAAACGTGCTGAGAAAATGAGCCTGGAGGCGAAAGAGGCTGCCGAGGCAGCTGGTAGAGCCGTGGAAGAGGCGATACAGCGTGTTGAAGCGATAAATCGTGAGACCAAGGAAGGCGCTGAAGCTGCTATTAGAGCCGCCGAAGAGGCGATAAAACGAGCCGAAGGAACGGCTCGCACGCCAAAGGAAGCAGCCAAAGCAATCACCAAGCGTTTTCAGGAAGCGATCGATCGTGCCGAGGAGATAAGCAAGGAGGCTATGGAGGCAGCGGAGGCGGCATATGTTGCTTCAGAAGAAGGGTTGAATCGTGTCAGCGAGATAAGCAGCGAAGCCAAAGAAGTCTCTGAGTCCGCGACCAGAGCAGCTAAAGAGGAACTTAGTAAAGCTGAAGAAGCTGGTCGTATTGCCAGAGAGGCATCCGGGGAATCCATCAAGGCAGCCAGGGAAGCTTCCAGCACGGCGGAAAAAGTCAGCCAGGAAGCCAGAATAGCCGCTGAGGCATCCATAAAGGAAGCCAGAGCCGCCGCCGTCAGGGCGGAAAGGGCCAGCCGGACGACAAAGGAAATGGCGGAAGCGGCATCACAAGCGGCTCAGGAAGTAGCTATCAGGGCAGAAAAAATTAGTGCCGATGCTAAAGGACTTGCCGAAGCATCATTGCGAGCCTCGCAAGAGGCAATTATCCGCGCTGAGGCGATAAGCAAAGATATGAAGTTGACAGCAGATAATTCCGCCCGGGTTTCACGGGAAGCAATAGGCAGAGCCGAGGTGATAAACAAGGAAACCAGGGCAGCCATAGAGGAGGCTACCAGGATTACCAGAGAAGCCGTTGAGTCTGCAATTGTGGCCTCAAAGGAAGCTGCGGAGGTTTCATCCAGGGAGTCACAGGAAGCAACCAGTCGGGCAGAAGCCGTAAGAAATGAGATAAAAGCGGCACATGATGAGCTAGTTCAGGTATTTCAGGAGACTCTTGAGCGTGTTGAGGTGATGAGCCGGGAGACACTGGAAAGAGTTGGAGAAGTGGTCAAAACCACACAGGAAAGGGCCGAAGAAGCAGCCAGGACCTCGGTAGAAGCGATAAGTCGTATTGAGCAGGTCGGTCAGGAATCCAGTGAAACCGCCGAAGCCTCCGCCCAAGCAGCTCAGGAAGCTGCTGAAGCGGCGATCAAAGCTGCCCAAGAAGCTGCCGATGCATCAACTGCCACCTCGCTGAAGGCAATAAGCCGGGCTGAAGAAATTGGACGGGAAGCCAAAGAAACCAACGAGGCGACAGCGCAAGCAGCTCAAGAAGCAATTGATGAAGCGGTGCGTATTGCCAAGGAGGCAGCTGAGGCAGCTACTAAAGCCTCTGAGGAGGCGATGAGTAAGGCGGAGGCCATCGGCAAGGAAACCAAGGATACTGCTGATGAATCGATCAAAGCAGTGAAGGAAGCTACCCGGTTAGCTACCAGCGCTGCCAGAGAGGCGGCTGAGACTTCGGTAAAGGCCTTTGAAGAGGCCATAAGCCGGGCTGAGTTAATAAGCCAGGAGACGAAAGCGACTGCGGAAGAGTCTTCGAGGACAGCTAAAGAAGCTACCGAGACCACAGTACAGGCTGCCAGGGAGGCAACCGCTGAAGCAACAAGGGTTGCCAGAGAGGCAGCGGAAACAGCCATAAAAGCGTTCCAGCAGGCCATAATTCGCGTTGAAATATCCGGCAAGGAAGCGAGGGAAGCAGCGGAAGCGTCACTGAAGGTTTTTGAAGAGATGGTCGGGGAAGCGGAGAAGCCCAGTGAAAAGGAGAAGGAGGTTGCCGGGGTGGTAGAGGAAACTGACGACGATACTGCCGAGGCAAAGCTCAAAGCGTTTGCCCAAGCAGTTAGCAGGGCTAAGGAGTCCAGCAATAAGGGAAAGTCAAAAGCGGGGGAGCGCAAGGGTAAGGAAAAGATAGAGGCGCGTTTGGACTTTCTGGCCCGTATGTATGAGACTAAGAAAAACGAACCGAGTAGCGAAGATAGTGCGGCTGAGGAGGATGAAGAAACGGAAAAATAAATCGCGCGGTAGCCAATCACATCTAAGTGTATCAGTAATATTAATGCAGGAGGTACTCGATGGCGAATCCAAAGCAATCAGCCAAGAAGGTCGGTGAGGAAACCGAAGAAGTAGTTGAGGAAGCGGTCGAAGCTGTTCCTGAAGAAGTTGAGCAGGCCAGTGCCCAAATGGAAGCCCAACCACCCAAGCCGCTTGAAGAAGTGTTGGGGCAGGCAGAGAGGGCCTACGCTGCTTTCATGGAGGCGCAGCGACAGGTGGCCAATGCCTATCGGGCCAATGAGCAACAAATCGCACAGGCTTACAAACGTGCCGAGCAACAGGCGGAAAAAGCCTGCAATGAGATGGTTAAAGAGGCGATGAGGGCGCGCGATGAGTCTATAGCGACCGCGCTCAAAGCGCGTGATGATGCCGTCTCCCAAGCAGAAAGAGCGTTCAAAAGGGCAAAGGATCAGGCAGAGAAGGAACTGGAGGCAACGGTAGAGGAAGCTTCGAAAAAGAGAGAAGAAGCACTTGCGCAGGCCTGGCAACTCCGTGAGGAAACTGTGGATCAGGCCTGGAATATTTACGCCAAGCTATCACGATAAGTACAGCCGTAGGGCAATTCGAGTACTTCCTGTTTCGACTGATACAATTGTGCGCGATTGGTAGTTTAACAAAGTTTAATAATCAGATCAAAGACGGGATATCTTTGAGGGTGACCTCTATTCCCCGGTATTTGTCTTCGATACCTTCCTGCCGCTTCTTCAGTGCGGTAATGAGGCTGATAGTTTTGGTAAAATAGTTCCTTACTTTTTCCACGTCACTGAGTTCCGACAGAATAACTGTAACATCGAGCAGTCCTTTTTCCCTGGGATAATCGCCGCTTCTGATGACCGCTTCCGGGGTGAGGCTCTTGAGGTAGGTGCCGAGCTCTTTGATAAGGTCGACATTCATTTCCTTGGGCGGGGCGGATACTAGGTAAAGAGCTCTCTTGGAATCTATGGGATTGACTTTGAGCGAGAGGCCGCTGATAGCTTCGTCCATGGCCTGAATTCCCTTTTGCGCTTCCGAGGCCTTGTTCCGGAAATCGCGTGTCCGGGTCAGGATTTTCTTGGCCAGCGATATTTCAGATCGCCCGTAACCGATGGCGGTCCAGCCGGTCAGTGTCTGTATAATGTCGCCGGCATCAAGTATCTTCGCCCCGATGTACTGGTGTTTCTTCTCCTCGCCAGCGCAGAGTAAATTATAAAACGGGGCCGTAATCAGGGAGTTAATTTTGGATAAGTTGCTCCGGATCGAAGCGTCTTTCATCACATATCTCTGGTTATCAACCAGAAAGACGGCATCGGCTACGAGATAGGTTGATTTCAAACACGTGGCCGCATTGTATATGGTCCTTTCCTCGGTGGATTCCTCATGTTCGAAGGGCAGGATTATAAGATTGTAAACTGGCTTATCCACATAGCGTTCTTTGATAAGCTGGGTGATAACGGGAAGCGAGCCTGAGCCAGTGCCTCCGGCGGCCCCCGCGATCAGCAGGAATGCATCTGCTTCTGTGAAACGCTTGCTTGTCCTTATGGTCTCAATTATCTTATCGCCATCCTCTTTGGCGATCTCGGCACCGAGTTCGTTAATTTTGCCGACACCGTGCCCCCCGGTCTTCCGGCCGCCAATAAGGATACGATGCTGATAATCCGGTTTGATGCCGGTCAGGCCGCTGAGGTCGGCAACATCAGTATTAACGGCAAAGGCGTTGGCGATGATGTCAATACCACGTTGGACATGAGCCCGGCGATTCAGTCGGGCGAATTCATCAGCAATTCGACCGCCACACTGTCCAAAACCAACTATAATTAGTTTCATTTTTTAGCTTATTTTTTGACTTGTGTTATTTTAGGCATTATTTCCCTGTAATGTCAATGATGGACTATTGTTAAATATACCCTTAATGCAGAGTGAATGGGAAATCGGTGCGTACATGGGCTAGAAAAAAGTCCTTCCCTCAAAAGTAATACCCATTTATTTAGAGTCCCGATAATGGCTTACCCCTTTTTCTTAACATTGATAGCTAATTTTTTGGTCTTTTTTACAGCCCCTTGTCCGCGATGAAGGCGGTCAGGTCAGCCAGGCGGCAGCTGTAGCCCCACTCGTTGTCGTACCAGGCAAGAACTTTGACCATATTATCGCCGATGACCATAGTGCTCAGAGCATCAACGATGCTGCTGGCGGGATTGCCTTTGAAGTCCATGCTGACCAGCGGTTCCTCGCAGTATTCCATAATGCCGGCCAGAGGACCTCTGGCCGCGGATTGGAATGCTTGGTTAACCTGCTCTACGGTTACCTTCTGCTTCAAATCGGCGACGAAGTCTATGACCGAGACGGTGACCACCGGGATGCGGAAGGCCATACCGTGCAGTCTGCCCCTAAGCTCGGGAATGACAAGGGTGACGGCGCGGGCGGCACCGGTGGTGGTGGGAACGATGTTAACGGCGGCGGCGCGTGCCCGGCGCAGGTCACTGTGCACCATGTCCTGGATTCTCTGGTCATTGGTGTATGCGTGGATGGTGGTCATGAGCCCCTTATCCACGCCGAAGACATCGTGGAGCACCTTGACCACCGGGGCGATGCCGTTGGTGGTGCAGGAGGCATTGGAGACGATGGTGTGCTTCGCCGGGTCATACTTATCCTCGTTGACGCCGAGGACGATGGTGATATCCTCGTTCTTGGCCGGGGCGGAGATGATTACCTTTTTGGCGCCTCCCTTGAGGTGGGCGGCGGCTTTGGTGGCATCGGTGAAAAGGCCGGTAGACTCGATGACAATATCGACGCCGTGGTCGCGCCAGGGTATGCTGGCGGGGTCCCTTTCCGAGATGACCTTTACCTTATGGCCGTCAACGGCAATGGCACCCTCGACGGCGGCCACAGTGCCCGGATAGGGCCCGTAGGTGCTGTCCCATTTCAGCAGGTGGGCATTGGTAGCCGTATCGGCGAGGTCGTTAATGGCCACCACTTCTAGTTCACCCTTGTGGTACTGGTTGATGGTGCGAAAAGTCAGCCGGCCGATGCGGCCGAAACCATTGATCCCAATTCTAGTGGACATCTTATTCCCTCCCCTCATTCTAAATTTAACAAAGTGCTACCGCTCTGTCTTCAAATGGATGAATGCCCCCATTCCGGCAAATCGGGCTGACTGCCCCAGCTCATCCTCTATCCGGAGAAGGCGGTTGTATTTGGCGGTGCGTTCAGAGCGGCAGGGAGCCCCCGATTTAATCTGCCCGGCATTGAGGCCAACCGCCAGGTCGGCAATGGTCGTATCTTCAGTCTCTCCCGAACGGTGGCTGACGATGGCCGTCCATCCTGCTTTCTGCGCCATCCTGATGGCAGCGATTGTTTCCGTAAGCGTGCCAATCTGGTTGGGCTTGATGAGGATGGAGTTGGAAGCTCTAATTTCAATACCCCGGCGCAACCGGCTGACGTTGGTGGTGTAGAGGTCGTCGGCAACCAGCTGCACCGTTCCTCCCAGTTTCTCGGTCATCAACTTCCATCCGTCCCAGTTGTCCTCATCCATGCCGTCTTCGATGCTGATAATCGGGTAGGCTTTCACCCATTTGACATAAAAATCTATTATCTCCGCCGAGCTAAGTCTGGTACCTTCGCGTTTCAGCACATATTGGCCATCTTGGTAAAGTTCACTGGCGGCCGGGTCAAGGGCAATAAAGCAGTCTCTACCGGGCTGGTAGCCGGCTTTCTCGATTGCCGCCAGGACGGCTTCGATAGCGTCCTTATTTGAGGGCAGGGAGGGGGCGAAACCTCCCTCATCGCCGATGTTGGTGCTGAGCCCCTTATCCTTCAGGAATTTTTGCAGCGAATGGTAAACCTCGGTGCCCATCTGCAGGGCCTGGTTGAAGCTGTGAGCTCCCGCAGGCACCACCATGAATTCCTGGAAGTCCGTGGAATTAACAGCGTGTTTGCCGCCGTTCAGGATGTTCATCAATGGTACCGGCAGGGTATAGTCACTGGCTTTGCCAAGATAGCGGTAGAGTGGCATATCCAGGGAGCTGGCTGCAGCATGGGCCACCGCCAGCGATGTTCCCAGAATGGCATTGGCGCCGAGGCGGGATTTATTATCGGTGCCATCAAGCTCGATAAGTTTGCGGTCGATGGCTTCCTGGTCGACGGCGGCCATCCCCTTGATGCTGGGTGAGATATGCTCGTTGATATGGTTTACCGCCCGTAGGACGCCTTTACCGCCGTATCTTTTTTTATCCCCATCGCGTAGCTCCATCGCTTCATGGGTGCCGGTGCTGGCCCCGGAGGGCACCGCTGCTTGCCCCACTGTTCCATCGGAAAGCGTTACCGCTGCTTCCACTGTCGGGTTGCCCCTCGAATCGAGGATTTCCCGCCCTTTAACCTGCTCGATGATGGCATCCTTGCTCATACTGAATCCTTAAAGCTGGTTAGCTGTCATATTGAGCGCTTTATTTACCGCGTCGGCCGGATTCTGGGCGGGAACAATGGAGTTATCCGGCTGGCCGTTTCGTGACAGCGACCAGGTGTTCAGGCCGATGACCGGTATATCATTGCGCAAGGCGTGGCCGATTTCGGACAAGGTGCCGTAGCCACCGCCGATGGCTATCACCGCCCCGGCGCTTTTCACTATAATCACGTTCCTCACTTCCCCCATACTGGTAACAATTGGAATCTGCACGTACGGGTTGGCCGTCTGGCGGCTGCCTCCGGGGAGAATGCCCACGGTCAGTCCATCCTCGGCGCTGGCGCCTTTGCAGGCGGCTTCCATGATGCCGCCCAACCCCCCGCAAATGAGAATGGCGCCCTTTCTGGCCAGCTCACGCCCCACCTCTTCCGCCAACCTGGACTCCTCTGGCGTGCAGTCGCTGCCACCAATGACGGCGATAAACCGTTTCTGCTCTGTCATCTCCGGGGGATACAATTACATAATTATATCATTTAGCCTGTGCTATGGTAAAGAAAGATAGAGGGTATAGGTGTTCTCTAGTTATACCGGTTCATGGCGGCGGTCAGACCTTCGTCGATGAGGCAGAGTATGGCCTCGGCAACTCTAATTTTGACTCCGACGACAACCCTGTTCTCACTGGCTTTGAAATCGCCGAGCACATGGTTGATAACTTCAGCGTCCTTTTCCGCAGCATTGTCCATCAGGTCAGGTCGGCCGATGCCCACTCTGACGCGGATGAAGTCGGTGTTTCCCAGCTCTTCGATGATGGACTCGATGCCCTTATGTCCGGCGGAGCGTCCTCCCTGCCGGATGCGGATTTTACCCAGCGGCAGGTCAAGGTCATCTTGGATGATAATCAGGTCTTCAGGGCTGATTTTATATCTGCTCACTAGGCGACTTACTGAGTGGCCGCTCCGGTTCATCATGGTCTGTGGCCGGGCCAGGACCACCTTCACGCCATTGATTTCGCCTTCGCCGATGCGGGCATAGCCCTGTTTGCGGGCGAGGCGTATGCCATGCTTTCTGGCGAGGCAGTTGAGGCACATAAAGCCGATATTGTGCCGATTATGTGAGTAGATTACCCCGGGGTTACCCAGGCCAACAATTAGTTTCATCTCAGCCTTTCTGATTTAACAGCTGCCGGAACTCCGCTTCGTTCATAATTTTGGTGCCCAGACTCCGGGCCTTATCCAGTTTGGAGCCGGGTTCGGCGCCGACTACCAGATAGGTGGTTTTTCTGGTCACGCTGCTGCCTGTGGTGCCGCCTAGGGCCTTGATTCTATCCTCGGCTTCCTTGCGGGGAAATGCCTCAAGGGTGCCGGTAAGGACAAACTCCATGCCGGAGAGGGGCAGCACCTCTGCCTTCATTGGCTTTTCCTCCAGCTTGACTCCGGCCTCCTTCAATCTTCTGATGATATCCCGGTTCTCTTCCTGGCGGAAAAAGGCCATGATGCTGTCAGCAATCTTCGGCCCGATGGTATCAATAGACATAAGCTCTTCGCGGGAAGCTGCGGCCAGCTCAGCAAGGCTGTGGAATTCCCCGGCCAGAAGCTCGGCAGTCTCCTCGCCGATGTGGCGTATGCCGAGGGCTAGGATAACCCTGGCCAGCGGGCGGTTCTTGCTCTTCTCAATGGCGTCGAGCATATTGCTCACGCTCTTCTCCCCCATCTTCTCCAGGCCGAGAAGCTGCTCTCTCCTGTCTTTGAGATAGTACAGGTCGGCGATATCTTTGATTAAGCCTTTCTGGAACAGGGTGGCGGTCAGGTTTTCGCCAATGCCCCTGATGTCCATAGCGCCGCGTGAGGCAAAGTGCTCGATGCGCTGCTGTGCCTGGGCAGGGCAGGCGGCGTTCGAGCAATAGTACATCACTTCACCTTCAGGCTGGAGAACCTCGCTGCCGCAGACCGGACAGGCCGGACGCTTCTTCTCTTTGTCGTATACCTTCTCCAGAAGGTCGAACTCCTTTTCTTTTCCGGTGCGCTTGCTGACAATCGGCCCGACCACCTCCGGAATCACTTCGCCGGCGCGCTGGATGATGACCGTATCGCCGATGCGGATATCCTTGCGCCTGATGTCATCCTCGTTGTGGAGGGCGGCCTGGCGGATGGTCACCCCGCCCACCGACACCGGCTCCAAAATGGCATAGGGGTTGAGGGTACCCGTCCGCCCCACACTGATGCCGATATCAATGAGCCTAGTGGTGCCCTGTACCGCGGGGAATTTATACGCTATTGCCCACCGCGGCTCGCGCCCGACATCTCCCAGCCTCTGCTGCAGGTCAAGCTGGTTCACCTTGACCACGATGCCGTCGGCCTCATACTGGAGCTTCTCCCTTTTCTCCACCCAGGTCTGGTAATAGCTTTCCACCTGCCCGATATCAGGCAGGCGGCGGTTGTTCGGGTTTACCTTGAAGTCCAGCGACTTGAGGTATTCCAACGTTTCCCAGTGAGTCGCTGGCGTTGCTCCGCCTTCGGCATAGCCGAGCATATAGATGTATATGTCCAGCGGGCGCCGGGCGGTAATCTTGGGGTCAAGCTGGCGTACCGAGCCGGCGGCGGCGTTTCTGGGATTGGCAAATAACGGCAACCCCTCTTTCTCCCTTTCCTGATTAAGTCGGTGAAAGCCATCAACGGGCAAAAATACTTCGCCGCGCACCTCAAACCTCGGCGGGGTGTCTTTGGGCACGGCCAGAGGAATGCTCCGGATGGTCCTGAGGTTCTGCGTGATATCCTCGCCGCGGAAGCCATCGCCGCGGGTGGCGCCGGTTACGAAGCGCCCGTTTTCGTAGGTCAGGGCCACCGCCAGGCCATCTATCTTGTGCTCGCCGACTAAGTCAAAACTGGCCTGGCCGAGCAGTCGGGAGATGCGGGTGTGCCAGGCGAGCAGTTCCTCACCGGAGAAGGCGTTGCCGAGTGACAGCAGGGGGAGGGGGTGTTCCACCACCCCCAAGGCTTCTAGAGGTTCGGCACCGACGCGCTGGGTAGGCGAGTCCGGGGTTAAGAGCTGGGGGTATTGCCCCTCCAACTGCTGAAGTTCCCGCATCAGGGCGTCGTACTCAGCATCGCTGATTTCAGGGCTGTCGAGCACATAGTAGCGATAGTTGTGATGATTTATCTCGGCCCTTAGCTTTTCGATTCTCTTCTGTGCTTCGGCAAGGTCCGCCATAAGATTATAAAGGGAAAACTGGTTTACAATAAGAGTATAACACAGCCAGAAGTGTGTGGAAAACTGAACGAAGGCCTTTGCCTAGTGTAAGTGGGAGGTATCGTTAAGCAATGTCAATGTGGCTCCCTGCGAATGGGTCTCCACAATGCTGAGCGAGGCTAAATCGGTGCGGAGCTGCCGCCAGTGCCATATATCTATGGGCAACAGGTGGCAGATAAGAAGGCGTACCACTCCGGCGTGGGCCACCACCAGCGCTGTGTCCTCGGAGGCATGCTTTTCCAGTCGGCTGAGGAATTTCACCACCCGCTGGTCGAGGTCGCTGATGCTTTCGCCTTCGGGGAAACAAAAGGAGGGATCCCGGGTCGGCCAGGCGCTGACCAGCTCTGGATAGCGCTGACCGATTTCATTGAAGGACAGCCCTTCCACCTTGCCGAAATTTATCTCGAGCAGTTCCGGGCAGGTGATGACCTCCATCCGGCGGCGGGAGGCGATTATTCCGGCGGTGGCCGAGGCCCGGCGCAGCTCGCTGGAGTAGATAGCATCAATGTCCTCCCCGGCAAGGCGGTCAGCAAGCCGCTCCGCCTGCCATATCCCATTGGCATTAAGTTCGACGTCGGTCTGCCCCCAGAACCTTTCTGCGCTGTTGCCTTTGGTGTTACCGTGCCTTACCAGCAGCAGCCTAGGCAAGGGCGACCTCCTCAGCGAGCAGCAATATGTTCTTTTCCGTCCTCAGGTCAAATACCTCCGGGAACAATTTTATCCAGTTATGTACCACCGTATCAAATGGCACCCGATGGCCGAGAAGCGCTGCCATTGAGGTCATCGCGGCCCCGTTCAGGCCACAGGGGCGGATATAATCATAATATTTTAGGTCATTGTTCACATTGAGGGCAAATCCATGGGTGGTGGTGTGGTGACTAACATTGATGCCGATGGAACAGATTTTCTGCCCTCTCACCCAGACACCTCCCGGATATTCATCATGGCGCTGCGCCTGAATATCGAAGCCTCCGAGAAGGCGAACAATGACCTCCTCCAGCTTCCCGATATATTCGCGGACGCACAGGCCGTTTGCTCTGAGGTCCAAAATCGGATAGCCGACCAGTTGCCCCGGCCCATGATAGGTGATGCCCCCGCCGCGACCGGTGTGCACGACCGGGATATTTCCCGGCAGAGCAATGATATCCTTCTCGCCACGGAATCGGCCTGTGGTGTAAACATGCCGGTGCTGGAGCAATAGGACCGTGTCCGGAATTCTGCCTTCCGCCCGCAACTGCCTCAGCGCCTCCTGCTGGATAAGGGCATCTTCATACGGAACTACGCCGAGATATTTAATACTATATGCTTTTGGGTAACTTTGGCCAATTTTAGGCGTCGCTATCATTTCATTTTCCAGCGCAGGTTCGGTTTTCGGGCAGCGTTAGCCTCATCCAGCCTTCTGACCGGAGTGTTGTGCGGCGCATGATGCAGCAATTCTGGATTCTGTTCGGCTTCTCTGGCGATTTCAATCATGGCTTCGATGAAGGCATCGAGCGTCTCTTTGCTCTCAGTCTCCGTAGGCTCAATCATGATGGCTTCCTCAACCACCTGGGGAAAGTAAACGGTGGGCGGGTGAAAGCCGTAATCAAGGAGCCGCTTGGCGATATCCAGCGTGGCAACCCCCCTCGCTTTCTGTTTTTTGCCGGAGAATACCACCTCATGCATGCAGGTGCGGTCATAGGGCAGATGGTAGTACGGCTTCAGTTTTTCTTTGATGTAATTGGCGTTGAGAACGGCGTTCTCGCTGACCTCCTTCAGACCTTCGGCGCCTAGCGAATGGATATACGTGTAAGCCTTGACCATGACGCCGAAGTTACCGCAGGCCGCGCCCAGCCGGCCAATTGTTCTGGGTGGTGAGGTAAACTGGTATCTCTTTTTGTCTTTGGCCACGAGGAGGGAAGGCAGGAAATCGGCCAGACCTGCCTTGACGCATACCGGCCCTGAACCGGGGCCGCCACCGCCGTGCGGGGTGCTGAAGGTCTTGTGCAGGTTAAGCTGGACGCAGTCAAAGCCTAGGTCGCCGAACTTCACCTTTCCCAGCAGGGAATTCAGGTTGGCGCCGTCGCCGATGAGCAGCCCGCCTCTCTCGTGGACTATGGCGCTTATCTCGGCAATCCGGGGGTCAAAGAGGCCGAGCGTGGTGGGCATGGTCAGGGTCAGGGCAGCGCTCTCTTCATTCATCAGGCTGACCAGACTTTTCAAATCGAGATTGCCATCGCCGTTCGACGGTATGGTCTTTACCTCGAAGCCGCACATGGCGGCCGTGGCCGGATTGGTGCCGTGTGCCGAGTCCGGCACCAGTATTTTACGCCGGCGGTCTTCGCCGCGCGAGCGGTGATAGGCTCTGACCATCAGCAGGCCGGCCAGCTCCCCCTGGGCTCCGGCCATCGGTGTCAGGCTGGTGGCATCCAGCCCAGTGATTTCGGCGAGCAATTCCTGAAGCTCGAACATGAGCTGCAGGGCTCCCGGCACGATATCAGCTGGCTGATAAGGGTGAATATCCTGAAACCCGGGAAACCGGGCGATGTCCTCATGCCATTTAGGGTTGTACTTCATGGTGCAGCTGCCAAGTGGATAGAATCCGGTATCCACGCCGTAATTTCTCCGGCTGAGGGAGGTGAAATGCCGCACCAGTTCGGCTTCGCTGACCTCGGGAAGCGTCAGTTCCTGGCGCAGCTTTTCCCGGGGAGGTAGCTCAGCCGCCGGAACATCGAGCTCGGGAAGCTGGCAGCCTACCTTTCCCGGCCGGCTAATATCCGGCAGCAAATAGTGTTTATTCTTTTTCATAGCGCTCTCAGGGCGGAGACAAGGCGGTCTATCTCCTGTCTTGAGTTCATCTCGGTGACGCAGAGCAGCATCCCGTTATCCACCAGGTGGCTCACATCGAGGCCGCCGATGATTTTCTCTTTTAAAAGTATCCGGTTTATCTTTTCTGGCGACTGAGGGCAGCGGATGACGAACTCCTTGAAAAAAGGCTGTTTGAAGGCCAGCGAATAGCCTTTCAGTTTACTTATAGCTTCGGCGGTATAGTGGGCCTTGTGGTAGCAGAGCTCGGCGGCCCGGCGCAGCCCGCTTTTCCCCATGGCCGCCAGATAAACGGTGGCGGCGAGCGCCACCAGCGCCTCATTGGTGCAGATATTGGAGGTCGCCCGCTCCCTCCGAATATGCTGCTCGCGGGTGGCCATGGTGAGGACAAAGCCGGTCTGGCCTTTAGCGTCAGTGGTGCGGCCAACAACCCGGCCTGGCATCTGGCGCAGGTGCTCCTGGCGGCAGGTGAAGATGCCCAGTCCCGGCCCGCCGAAGTTAAGCGGATTGCCCAGCGGCTGCCCCTCGGCGACGGCGATGTCCGCTCCGTAGCTCCCCGGCGGTGGAAAAAGGCCGAGGGAAATCGGGTCGAAGATGACGACCAGCAGTGCTCCGGCACCGTGCGCAATCTCAGCACAGCGCTTCACCTCTTCAAAATAGCCAAAGAAATTGGGCTGCTGCACTACCAGGCAGGCACTTTCATTGGGCATTCCTTTGAAATCTGGCGGCAACTCATGTATGGTCAAGTCCTGCCCGCGGCCATAGGTGCCGATGACTTCACGGTATCTCGGGTTTACCGAGGATAGTACTGCTACATTTTTTCGGCCGGTAATACGGCCGGCCATCAGGGCTGCCTCGGCCGCCGCCGAGCTGCCATCGTACATGCCGGCGTTGCTGATTTCCATACCGGCAAGCTGGCAGACCAGCGACTGATATTCGTATATCGCTTGCAGGATTCCCTGGCTGGCTTCGGCCTGGTAGGGAGTGTAGGCGGTGTAGAACTCGCTACGTCCGGTGATGTGGCCGATAACGCCGGGAACAAAGTGGCGATAGTAGCCAGCGCCGAGAAAGCAGGCATAATTATCCAGGCTGGCGTTCTGGCGTGACCGCCGGTTTAATTTCTCCCTGAGTTCCAGCTCGGTGAGCGGCAGCGGCAGGTGGAACGGGACATCGCGGAACGGCGCGGGAATGTCCTGAAAAAGCTCGTCTATGGAGCCCGCGCCAATGTCACGCAGCATGGTGGCGCAGTCCTGGTCAGTGTTTGGGATATATGGTGAAGGCATTGAGCTGCAACCCCCTCAGCCTATTCTGACGTCTCCTGAGATAGTCCAGCGATAAATTTCTCATATTCGTCACTGCTCATCAATGCTTCCAGTTCGGCAGGCTGGCTCAATTCAATCTTTAACAGCCAACCGGCGCCATAAGGGTCCTCATTCACTAGTGCCAGATTATCCAGCACCGCCTGATTTCTTTCCAGCACTTTCCCGCTGGCCGGCGAGAAAAGGTCGGACACCGCCTTTACCGTTTCAATCTCGCCCATCTTCTCGAATTGCGTCACCTGAGAGTCGGGCTCGGGCAAATCAAGGAAGACGATATCGCCAAGCTGGGACTGGGCGTAGTCAGTTATCCCGATCTTTGCCCTGTTTTTCGACTCAGAGCAGAGCCATTCATGTTCCTGCGTATACCTATACTCTTGCGGTTTCATTTTTGCTCCATCTCCAATTCCTTCCCTTCGACTGCAAATAAAAAGGGGCCAATCTACAATCATTATAGATCAGCCCCTCTGTCCTTTTACCTGAGAGATAGCCCGTTAATACGGGTTGCCCCTTCGGTGACCCCAATCCGGGGTCTCTCCAGAGGTGTTATTTATGGCAGTCCTTTTGCCTGAGAGTTTCATGGCATTGGGCCTTTCCCGTTGCCACTTTCCCCTTCGGCTCCCCTGCGGGTATCTCCTGCCGCTATGTGGTAGCACATTAGCATAACCCATAGCTATTGTCAAGGTTGGCCGCGGGCGGTTTTATTTGCATTTGGTTGGTGGGCGGGTTATCCTCTACTAAAACGGATAGTAGGGGGTATAAAAGAGAACATGGCAGCGATAATGATGACGGCAGGCGGGTTATTAATTCCATTGAGTAGCGTTAAAGATAGATTTGCAGGCAGGAGGCTATGATAATGGTTGCGGATAGAATTATCATACCGATAACGATAATAATAGTAGGAGGAATATTAGGTTGGTATTTGATTGTCCCTCTTATGCTTTATATGTTGGATACTATTGCTTTTCTGATTGCTAAGATATTAACCACGCTATTTCCAAGAAATGTGAATATGCCTAATAGTCCAGAGCAAAGCACTATACAAAGAAAATGCAGAGTATATTCCCCAAACCCACTTAACTATATCTTGAATCGTGTTCCAATCACCCCAGAAGAGGTGGCTCGCTATTTCAACAATTGTGGTAAAAACCCATACCCAAAGGATACTTTTGATGTGCCCTTCAACCCAGTAGTTAAAAAGGCTAATCGTAGTCTTTTTAAGCGTACCCATCCCAACCACATTATATCAAGGGTGAAACGATGAAATAACCAAATGCAAATAAAACCCCGCGGGCGACACCGGTGAGGCGATGCTTTTGACATAAAGATTTAATTTGTGTAGCATTATGTTGACGGAAAAATGCCATTTCATTTAAATCACGGGAAAGAGGCAGCTTATGAAGGTCCTCGTTGCCGATCCAATAGCACCACAGGGCATTGATATCCTGCGGCAGCACGCCGAGGTCGCGGTGAGAAAGAGCATTAAACCAGCCGAATTGCGCTCAATCATCGGTGATTATGATGCTCTGGTGGTACGTAGCCAGACGAAGGTCACTGCCGATATTATTGAAGCCGCGGGAAAGTTGCAGGTCATAGGCCGTGCGGGGGTGGGGGTGGATAACATCGATGTGGACGCAGCTACCCGCTGCGGCATCATTGTGGTCAATTCTCCCGAAGGCAACATCGTCTCCACTGCTGAGCATACCATAGCTATGCTGCTGGCCCTGGCACGCCGCATACCGCAGGCACATGGCCTTCTCCACAGTGGCATATGGAGCCGCGACTTGAAGGGGGCGGAAGTCCGTAACAAAGTGCTGGGCATTATCGGTCTGGGACGCGTGGGAACCGAGGTGGCGGAGATGGCCAAGGGGCTGCGCATGGAGATTATCGCCTATGACCCGATGATTTCGGAGAGCCGGGCGGAAAGATTGGGGATACAGCTTGTGGCACTGGAGACGCTGCTGAAAACGGCCGATTTCATCACCATACATGTGCCACTCAACGCCAGCACCAGGAATTTAATCGGTCGTAGCGAACTAAAACTGGTCAAACCTACGGCAATGCTGGTCAACTGCGCACGTGGTGGCGTGGTAGATGAAACGGCACTCTATGAGGTGTTAAATCATGGGAAAATGGCCGGGGCTGCGGTCGATGTCTTCAGCCAGGAGCCGGCACAGGGCAATATATTGCTCCAGAGCGATAAGGTAATCACCACTCCGCATCTGGCGGCGTCAACACTGGAAGCAGAGGCCAGTGCCAGCATTGACATCGCGGAACAGGTGGTGGCTGTTCTTCAGGGGTATCCGGCCAAGTCGCCGGTCAACGCACCGATGATTCCGGCGGAAGCCATGGCGATACTCGGGCCGTATATCCAGGTCGGGACGACTATCGGCAGAATTGCCGTGCAGTTGCTGGAGGGGCATCCGGACTCCCTGTCCATTCACTACCAGGGTGACATTGCCAGAGAGGACACCAATCCGGTAAAGGTGGCGGTGCTTGCCGGCCTGCTGGAAGGTCTTACCGAAGAGCGGGTGAATATGGTTAATGCCGATATAATCGCTGACAGCCGGGGCTTGAGAGTTACCGAGCATAAAGAAGCCGTCTGTGAGAATTACGCCAATATGCTGACGGTGGAGGTCAGCACCAGAGCGGGAAAGACGCTGGTCGCCGGGTCATCACTGCGCGGCCGCACCCACCTGACGCGGATGGGCGACTACTGGCTGGAGATAGAGCCAGTGGGCAGCTACATGGTATTCACCGAACATAAGGACCGTCCCGGAATGATTGGGGTGGTGGGTACCATAATCGGCAATGCCGATATCAATATCAGCCAGATGCAGGTCAGCCGGGGGGTGCACCGTGGTGGCGGTGCGATGATGGTGTTCTGCCTGGACGACCCGATGACGGAAGAGTGCTACCGGCAGATGCGCGCCATTCCAGACATGTACAAAGTGCTCATAGTGAAACTCAACAAGTAACGGTATAGATACACGGTGGCGTGCTTGTAAATCGCCGCCGATTTATATTAAACTTGGTAAATCCGCCCCATATTAAGAAATGCTCAAACAGGAGGCAGATGGAATGAAAGGGTCAACGGTGAATCGTGCGCAGGTTGGCGTGGATAAACTAATCGCCACGGCCAAGGAATATTTATGGCCGGCTTTCGGCCGGGACTCTACCTTTTTTGATCTCCCCATGTCCCTCATCAGCGCCGGCGAGGGGAATTACGTCATTGACAGCTACGGGAACCGCCTGCTGGAGACGAATTCATGTGGTGCGGCGGCTTCCCTCGGCTTCAATCCCCCGGCACTAATGGCAGAGATGAAACAGCAGATGGAGAAGATAGCCATTACCACTCCCAACCTGTTCGCCCCCACGGAGCCGGTGGTCTGGCTTTCCGAAAAACTGGCTCAGATATCGCCAGGCAGTTTGAAATATACCATTTACAGCAGCAACGGCAGCGACGCCAACGAGACCGCGCTCAAGATTGCCCGTCACTACTGGAAGATTAAAGGCCAGGGGACGAAGTACAAGGTCATCCACCGCTACCCTGGAGACTACCACGGCATGGGCATGAGCACTTCCAGTGCCAGCGGCCACATCTTCCGGCGGGTTCCGTTTGAGCCGCTCATGGCCGGTTTCGTGGCTATCCATGCCCCGAACTGCTACCGCTGCCCGTATAACCTGACCTATCCGGAGTGCGACCTGCTGTGCGCCGATGAGCTGCGCAAGGTTATCGAGTTTGAAGACCCGTCAACCATAGCCTGCTTCATCACCGAGTCGACAAATACCGGGCTGGGAATCATTCCACCGCCTCCGGGATATATGAAGAGAGTTCGAGAGATATGTGACCGGTATGAGATTCTGCTCATCTGCGATGAGGTAATTACCGGGTTCGCCCGCAGTGGCTTCTGGTTTGAGTGTGAAAAACACGGCATCGTGCCCGATATGCTGGCCCTGGGCAAGAACCTGTCCTGGGGCTGCGGTGCGCTGGCGGGCACGCACGTTAAGAAAGAGATCGCCGAGACCTTCACCGGCAAGGATACCCTGCAGCATGGCTATACCTTCGGCGGTACCGGTTATCTGGCCGCCGCCGGACTGGCCGGCATCGAGTACGTGGAGGAGCATAATCTGCTGGCCCGGGCCAAGGAAATCGGCGACATCATGGGCAGAGAGCTCAGTGCCATAAAGGACAAATCGGCCGTCGTGGGCGATGTCCGCGCCAACGCCGGTTTGATTGCCGTGGAGTTGGTCAAGAACAAGGCCACCAAGGGGCTGTTCCCCGACCGTGCGGCTGTAGCTGGAGTCGTTGGCAAGGTGGGACGGGAAAACGGGGTTCTGTTCGCCTGCTCGACGTGGTACGGCGATATCCTCTGGATGATGGTCTCGCTGACCATGACCAATGACGAGCTCGGCATGGTCGTTAACGCCGTTGATAAGGCGGCCGCCGCGGTGGAAAAACAGTTCACCTAAAAAGAACGGCGGCTATGGGCTTCTTGATGCCTAGGTCTCTTTGTCTTCGTCCCGACGCTTCTTCACCAGCAAGCGCTGCTGGGTGGAGATTACCTGCCGGAGAGACTTAATCCGGTCTCTGACATCTCTGGCTACGGCCTCGTCATCGAGCAGCTGCTTCAGCCTCGACTGGTCAAGGCCGATTACCCTTTCCCATAAGCCTTCAGGCTCGAGGAAGGCCCTGACCTCGTCTTCATTGTAACCGGTGATATCCACGAGCTGGTAGGTGATTTCATTCTCCGGTCCAAAGACACGTTGCACCTCTTCGGCTTCGCAGTAATCGATTATCTCCTGCCGCAGTGTTCTCAGCTCTTCTTGGAGCGCTTTAATCTGCGCCTGGAGCGAGGCGTACCGCTCCACCTCTTTTCCCTCGATGGCTGCGGGCAGCGCCTCTCCGGCAGCGGTTTCGGCCGTTTCTGCGCGGTATAGATGGCGGTAGTATGGACAGTACTCAGGGAAATCGCAGGGGCAGTAATCATTTTCCGTGGCCGGAAAAACTTGGCGGTCGATACTGTCAGCGACATCCAGCACCAACTGCCTGGCATCGTTGAGCTGTATCTGTCCACGGCCGGAACAGCTCACGGGCGTGTTCGACCTCATATGGTACAGGGTCAGCCTCTCCACCGGCAGCTGCCAGAGCTGTTCGGCGGCAAGCTGGTAAAGGGTCAGCTGGAGGTCATTTTTCAGGTAATCCGTGGTGAACAGCTCCTTGCTCGTTTTGTAGTCAACGATGGATAAACCTCCGCTTGCCAATTTGTCCACGCGGTCGATGTATCCCCTCAGCTTCACCCCGCCGATGTCGATGTAGAACAGTTTCTCCACGGCCAGCGGCATCTGGAAATCGCGACTGTGGATTTCCCAGAACGCGGTCAATATCTCTCTGCCGTAGGCTTTATAATTCGCCTCCTCTTCGGCGGACTCGTAGCCTTCAGGGCGCCAGTTCTGTTCGTAAAATTGCAGCAATTCTTCAAGAGTGGGGGGTGGCGGCACTCTGACCTGGAAAAAATACTCGGCACAGAGGTGTATGGTTGAGCCGAAGCTGAAATACCATTTATCCTTCGGCTTGAGGCCATCGATGTATTGCAGGCGGTAGCAGAGGGGGCACGTTTGATATAGATTTATCTGCGTAAAACTGAGCGGTCTGATGGCTCTTTCTCCTTAAATACTGTGAAACAAATCTCTTATTAGAATTATAGGGCTGAAACTGGCGCTTGTCCATGACGCTGGGACACGGCAGATACCGTTAGACACAGCGTTGCTACCATTGTACAATCTTATTATGGATAACATGTCAGTCGTCGTGGCTTTTACTGCCGGGCTGTTATCCTTCCTGTCGCCCTGCGTGTTGCCGCTGGTTCCGGTCTATCTGGCCAGTCTGGTCGGGCCGGAGCTGTTTCAGGCGCGGAGTGCTGGCCTGCGCTTGCCGACGTTTCTCCACTCGTTCAGCTTCGTTCTGGGCTTCTCGCTGATTTTCACCACCATGGGGGCGGTTGCCGGGCTGACCGGATTTGCCATCAACCCCAGCATCGCCCTGCTCAATATAATCTCCGGCTCCCTGCTTATTGCTTTCGGCCTCTTTTTGCTGGCGGCTCTTAAAATACCTTGGCTCAATTACGAAAAACGCCTGAGCCCATCGATGGGGAGTAAAACGGGCTATCTCCGCTCCTTTATCATTGGGGCGTCCTTTTCCCTTGCCTGGACGGCCTGCGTTGGCCCGATACTGGGCGGCATTCTGTCGATAGCCCTGAATACGGCCACCGCTTGGTACGGAGCATACCTCCTGGCAATATATTCACTGGGGCTCGGCCTTCCGTTCCTGGTTATCGGGCTGGCATTTGATTCTCTCCTGCCGTTATTACGGCGAATACAGCGTTATACCAGGATAATTCACGTTATAAGCGGCTTGCTTCTGATAATCATCGGGATTCTGGTTCTGACCGGTCAGATACACTGGTTCTCCACGCTCGCGGCGTAAGATTATTAGCGGAGGTTATGATGGATAAAGCTTTGAAGGTAATCACAATAGTGCTGGTTTCAATTGTGGCGCTCTCAGGCGTTTTGTTGCCCGGCTGCACGGGTTCCGGTTCGGCCTCGGGACAGGGGCCGGAGATAGGTAAGACGGCTCCTGAATTCACCCTGAAAGGGCTGGATGGGCAGGAGGTGTCACTCAGTGACCTGCGCGGCAAACCGGTGCTGCTCAATTTCTGGGCCAGTTGGTGTGGCCCCTGCCGCTTGGAGATGCCGTTTTTGCAGCAGATATATGAGAAATGGACCGGCGAGGGTCTGGTGCTGCTGGCGGTGAACCTTCAGGAAGACCAGAATACGGTGCAGGAATTTGTGAGAAACGGCGGTTTTACTTTCCCGATATTGCTGTCCCCCGGCAATGAGGTGCCTCTGGCCTATAACATACGTGGCATACCGGCCACGTTCTTCATTGATACCGACGGCGTCATACGCGATATCAAAATCGGTGCCTTTTCTGGCGTGGGGGAGGTTGAGTCGAAGCTGGCCAAAATCATGCCGTAGTTGCTATAATGAAGAGCGGAGACTGAAGATGGATGATGTACTAAATGAAGCTTACGGAATAGTCCAGTGTAAGGAATGCCCTTGGTATAAATCCTGCGTGACGCCGATGCGTTTCACCGCGGAGGACATACGCCGACAGCTGGAGTCAGCGCCGGGGATAAACGTTTCCCAGCCGGCTGACCTGGGAATGCAGAATCTATTATCCAGCATGGCCACGGCCGCTCAGAACTCTCTGCTGGAAGGCTGCCCCGTCTTTATCGCCCGACTGCGTGATAATCCTGCGCTGGCGCAACGCCTGAAAGAAATCATGCAGAAGTGGGGCGAGGAAGAACACTAAATCCACCCTGTCTTGCTTTGGGGTATCATAGCGGCTGATAAAATTCAGCGCACCATCATCTCATCGTTGGCGTTTCCCTTTTCTGCAATTGAAAATGAGTGCTTATCAGTGTAGAATGGCAGAAAACTACCTGCGTCTGGATACTGGGAAGCCAGAAGAGCAGAGTATGAGCGACTTCAAGATTGATGAGCTCTGCATCAACACGATAAGGTTTCTGGCGGTTGATGCGGTACAGAAGGCCAATTCCGGTCATCCCGGAGCGCCGCTGGGCCTGGCGCCGATGGCTTATGTCCTGTGGGACCGGTTTCTCCGCCATAACCCGAAG
>Ga0209427_10001274_pt1 | contig 28722 bp, 28 predicted proteins | sample DeeMarSWOR136_30_FD_187465 | JGI IMG/M metagenome (GOLD analysis project Ga0209427, IMG submission 187465) | Marine sediment microbial communities from White Oak River estuary, North Carolina - WOR-1-36_30 (SPAdes) (version 2) | ecosystem: Environmental > Aquatic > Marine > Intertidal zone >...
CGTATATATGAGGGATCGTGTGTTTCTGCGGACATGGGAGAATCTGGGGTCACCCTCTATGTAGGGGATCATGCCCTTCTTGAATTCCGCTGAGCTGGTAAGATATATTTTGATGGCTAATTCTTTTCCTTGCGTGTCTTTTCCCCAGTAGATTCGAGCCTCCTTTCCCGCCTGTACAACTCCATGAATCTCATCGATGGTTCTTTTGTTCATTAAGTCGTAGATGGTCATGAGCGTGGAGCGATCGAAAACCTCTTCGATAACTTGGTAGTCTTCGCTCCGCTTATTTCTCATCAGCCGCTCAATTTCGTATGCTTTTTCTTTCCGGTTGAGCCTCTTCTCCGCCTTTTCTCTAGAAGACACAACAAACCGTCCTACAAAACAATGAAATTTCCTATTTTATGGAGCCCGCTAGAGAAGCAAGTGTGACTTTGCTTATGATCTTCCGTTTTCTCCAAGGAGACACCTTTTGGAATAGAGGTGCATCTTCATATTTAGGTTTCTCTACCACAATTACTGAATGTCTATCGAAGAAGCTCTATTAGAGTGGCTACCAACTATTTCTGAATGTATTTCGGTTCGATTAAGCGAGGAAAAAAACTTTGAAATTTGTTAAGCTCAGCGAAAAAGGGTGGCTGGAGAGGCAAGGTTATTCTAAGAAAATCTTGCTTACCGAGGATGACTTGAAATCGAAAGGAAATCTTGTTCAGATCGTCAAGAACGAAGCTCACACAGAAATAAAACCTCACTACCACAAACAGATGATCGAAATCTACCATATACTGAAGGGAAACGCTGTTGTTTTCTGCGGAGACACAAGAGTTAGAGCCCAACCGGGGGACACCTTACTGTGCGAATCCGGAGAAGTTCACGGCGTAGTCAACGATACAGATGAAGATTTCCTGTTTGCTGTTTTCAAAATCAATGCAAAAGATGATGACATGTACTGGGTATAGCTTCTAATAGCTTTCCTATATTTTGACGATCTGGGCGTGGGGGACACCGCAGATTTCTAGAACTGCCTCGGGATGAACCAGACCCTTTTCTATGGCTTTGTTCACGATGTTAGGTCCAACCATGTTCACAATGGTGGATTCTTTCATGAGCTCAACAACATCTTCCACAGGCATCTTTGGACCTTTATAGAATTCTTCTCCCACCTTGAAAACTATTTTTCCATCCCTCAGAATCTTCCCTAACAGTTCCTCGTCACAGGTTGCGAGAAGCACGTACTCACCGCATTTCCGCAAATTGGTGTAGGCTTCCAAGGTTAAGCACGCTACACAGCTGATATGGACGATCTGGCTCCACAGGCTTCACATACCAGAAACAGGAAACGCCGATCTTTAACGATTTTTGTGTCCGGACGAGTGCAAACGGGACAAACGACAAATTCTCTGATGTACCTTTTGATGAGCCTCTCAAAGGTGTCGTAGCCGAATTTTCCTTGAAAGATCGCCCGGTTCCTCTGCATGGTTGCAGCCGTAGCCATTTCTCCTGAAAAGAACTTCAGCACGTGACGGGGATCTCGGTTAAGGGCGTCACAAATCTCCTTAAAATTCGATAGGATTGTGCGCATGCCGATGACATGACTTCGAGGTTTCGGAATCTCAAACCGTTTGTGCTCACGTACGTCTGAAGGAAGTTGCGATCGAGCACGTTCAAGCAATTCTCTGTAGTTCATCCCTAACGCCTACATTACACCTCTTTTGCCCTCAATAAAAGCCCTTCTCTTTTCTCAAGAAATTTGAGCATCAGGTGTTTTGGCTTCGGGAGCGACTGCGAACTATGTCTGTTTCTTGAGTCAGGAATTTTGCAAAAAGCTATGGGATACGTTCTTTCTCCTGTTGTTGTTACTGATAGGGTTGAAACAGAAAATCCTTAAATCTTAACTTGACAATCGGTTAATGAGACAATTTACGGGGGCCCGTAGCTCAGTTTGGTTAGAGCGCCAGGCTCATAACCTGGTGGTCGCCGGTTCAAGTCCGGCCGGGCCCACCAAAAATTCAGTTATAATTGGCTATGGCATTAATCATATATATTGAAACAGAGGTTAAATCAGATCATGTCATTAATTGTTGCTGAAGACCTAGCGAAAAGTTATGGCAGAGTAGTTGCTGTTGATAGCCTGAACTTGAAGCTTGATGAAGGTTCCGTAACTGGTTTGATGGGACCCAACGGCGCTGGAAAAACCACCACAATCAAGATGATTCTCGGTTTACTGAAGCCAGATAAGGGCTGGGTGAAAGTTTTTGGTCAAGACCCCTGGGATAACACAGCTATTCGGTCGATGATTGGAGTAGTTTATGAGAAAGCCTTTTTTCCTTCTCACCAGAAAACTTTGGATTATCTACAGAGAGTTTGCAGAATTTTTGGCGTTTCTGAATCCCGAGCTATGGAAGTTTTGGAACTGGTGAATTTGCAGGAAGCAAGTGATCGGGATATTAGGGCTCTTTCAGCGGGGATGCTGCAGAAGTTTGCTATCGCACATGCTCTAGTTCATAGTCCTAAACTGATTGTGGCGGATGAGATGACGGCTAATCTTGACCCTCAAGCAAGAAGTGAGCTTTTAGATGTAGTTTTGAAACTTCACAGGGACGAGAAAGTTGCTTTTCTTCTTTCTTCACACATTCTTCCAGAATTAAGCAGGGTGTGCGATTCTGTGGCGATTATTAACAGGGGCAAGGTTTGGGCATTTGGAAAATTATCTGAACTTTACGAGAAGTATGCTGTTGGGATTATTAGAGTCACCACTGACAACCCTTATGCGTTAGAGGCTGAAATCAGGAAGCTAAATTACGTAAAAGAATTGGAAAGTGACATCAGAGGAATCTCTGTTAGGGTAGCTGAGGGAAAGGAGGATAAACTTTACGAGGACATTCCCAAGCTGGCAAAGAAGATCAAAGCAAAAATTTTGGGGATAGAAACTGGAAGCGCCTCAATGCAAGAATTATATAGACTAGCGATTAGCGCAAAGGAGAGGAAGTGACTAGTATGGGAAAAGGTAAACCGTTTTTGGAAGTTTTATCCTCTGCTATACATGAGGACTATCGATTTCCGTTTCTTGAAGTCTTTGCTTTTCTGTATGGCTTAGGTACATTCGTGTTTGCCAGTTTCGGGGTCACCATAACTGCTACAGGCGCCACAAACCAAGTCACAGCAACCGCAAACGAAGTCGTAGCCTATGGTGCGGTCAGCTCGATTCTCAGCCTACCTCTCTCAATCTTTATTATACTTGTTTTCAAAAACATCGCCTATGGTTTAGGAAGTGATCTTGAAAAAGGAATAATTCAAACATACTTTTCGTATCCTCTCAGGAGACGGGGAATATTAACAGCAAAACTTCTTTCGGCTCTGGGTGTTGCGCTGCTCCTTTTTCTTGGCATTCAGATTTCGGGGCTTTACATTTTGGCTCCAGACATTATATTGCCTCAGTTAGGTACGGTGCTTCTGACCTATGCCGCAAGCTTGAGCTATCCCCTTCTTATAGCGGGCATAATGCTCCTGCTGACACTGAAACTTAGAAGAGGAGGCATATCGCTTGTTGTTGGTCTAGTTCTCTATTTTGCTATGAGTATAGTCTCGGGCATAGCAACAATTTTTGCCATAGTTACCGAGACTCCATTATCTCTTCAAATAATTTCAGCAATTTCTCCAAGCATTGTTTTAACACAATATTACGGAGGAACTCTTGGAAACTTTTGGGCACCAGCTTTCTCAGAAGTGTTACTTTACACTGGAGTCAGCTACGTGATTGTGGCGTTCGTATTCGTTCTAGGGTACACCTACTTCAGCAGGAGGCTTAACCTATGAAACGCTGGACAAATGTTCTAGGACGGGGAGGAACAGTTCTAATAGCCATAAGCTTAGCTTTGCTCCTAGTTTCGCTTATTCCCCAAATCAATCTAGGAACTTCCGCAGGAAGGATGCCTGTTCTTCCAGAACAGGTCTTCGCAACTGGTTCTCGAGTTCTTACGCCGCAACAAGGATTTCAGGTAAAAGTTACAGTTGAAGGCACTATCAATGTCTATTTGCTGGAGGTGGGCAGTGAAGAGCCATACTCCGAAAGTATGCTTTTCGCTGATGCTGCAGAGCTGCAAGAATTTTTAGAAGCAAATCCGAATCTGATCATATGGGATTATAATCTTGAAGATGGTTATTTTGAGAGGTATTATGCTCCAACCAAAGTCATGAATGCCACACTTGTCTTTTACAATCCAAGTTCAGCTGATGCTATATTGGATTACGAGGTAACCTTAACAAGTACCGTTGCGCCCGGAGAAAAAGTTCGAAACATAGCATACTGGGCAGCTCCGATAGGAATTATATTGGCTTTACCTTGGCTTCTAAACATGTGGAAACAGAGGAAACAAAGCTAGAATAATAGAGCTATCCCAGATGCTTCCAACTTGCTCAGTAGAGTATTTTGTGGCAAAAAGTTATACTCATCTAACGGTAATTCTGTTGTAGAGAGTGGAACAAGTTGAGAGGAGACCTTGACAGTATCCTGGCTGAGAAAGATGCAGAAGCTCTGCTTCTCTACTCGGACAGCTTCAGAGACGCTAACATGTATTACCTCACTAAGTTTCTGGCTCCAGACCCCTTCATCTTCCTAAAAAGAGTTGACGCTGACCCAGTAATCGTAGTTAACCAGATGGAGTATCCGAGAGCCCAAAAACAATCCATCATAAAGACCGTGAAGTCTTACCTCGACTACAACTACCTCAACGCCGTAAAATCTACAAAAGAGCCGCAAGTAGGCGCCATGAAATTCATCGCAAAAGTAGCAAAAAAAGAACTGCGCGCAAAAACGAAGATTTGTGTGCCCCCCAACTTTCCGGTAATTGCGGCTGACGTGCTGAGGGAGGAGGGCTTAAACATCAATCCCATGTTTGGCGTCGTCGAGAAAGCCAGAGAAACCAAAGACATCGTCGAAGTAGAAGAGATCAGAGCTGTTCAGGCAGTCACCGAAGAAGCCACTACAGAAGCAATAGATATTATAGCCAACTCAGATGTGGGCAGCAACGGAAACTTGCGTAGTAACGGAGAGCCCCTAACGGTTGGCAGAATAAAATCGTTTTTTGGACACAAACTATTAGAAAACGGATGCCTACCCGAAGAAGACATCATAGTCGCATGCGGCACAAAATCATCGAACCCACACTACTCAGGCGAACCAGAAGACAAACTCAAAGCAGACCAACCAATAATATTAGATATCTATCCCCGAAGCATCCAGAAACGCTACTGGACAGACATGACCCGTACAATAGTAAAAGGAAGAGCCCCAGACAAACTCAAGAAAATGTTCGAAACAGTCTCTGAAGCAAAAAACGCGTCCCTCGACGCCATCCAAGCCGGAGCCTTGGGAAGCCACGTCTACGATATGTGCTGTGACATATTGGAGAAGGCAGGCTACGAAACCACGAGAGGAGGAAAAAAGATAACAAAAGGAATGACGCACAGTCTTGGGCATGGAGTAGGCTTGCAGATACATGAAAGCCCCAGAATGAGTGAACTATGCACATCTCCTCTGAAGGCGCACAGCATTGTGACAGTTGAACCTGGACTCTATGACCCCCAGATAGGCGGAGTAAGATTAGAGAACATCATAGAAGTCACAAAATCTGGATACAACAACCTGACAAAGATGGAGACGCAACTAGAAATCTAAAAAAAGAGGAGTCAGCCTCCGCTCATAAGCGACATCAGAATAACGTTGTCACCATCACCTAGTTTGGTGTCCACTCCGCCAAGTTGACCCATCAAAACCCCGTTAACTGTAATGCAAAATCCAGTTTTGACATCTTTCAAGCCCGGCTCATAAACATCTTTTCTGAATGCTTTACCGTGAACCCCAGCCATCTTATTAAGCAGGTCAGAAAGGGAAGCGTTCTCCCCCAACTCGAACTGTTCCTCTTTCTTATTCACCAGGTTCTTGATGTAACCGAAATATTGAACCCTAACCTTCAACCAGCCTCACCAACACACAGTCAACCACATTGTAGCATAAACGGTCAGTATATCGTTATCAAAATAATCTGGGGAAGAATCTTATTTATCGGTTATGTCTGCCCATGCAGTATCCACACAATTGAAGGAAAAAACGAGTCTTGATTATGTTGCGTTATGCATTGCAAATAACATCGAAGGTATAAATAAAATTGTCCCAAAAAACGATAGGATAATGTTTGTGAAGTCAAAAGATAAAGATTAATATTTATCTATCCATATCACATATTTCTCTCCAAAGTGATTAATGGAGGATTAAGATTGAGTTACGCCAAACGAATTCTTTACGTAGACTTAACAACCGGAAAAACCGAAACAAAACCCTTGAAGGAGGAACTGGCTAAAAAATACATAGGAGGCATAGGACTTGGAATGCGCCTATTTCTCGACAACTCCAAGGCAGGCGTCGACCCATTCAGCCCCGAAAACCCCTTGATCTTCATCACAGGACCCCTCACTGGCACCATGGCGCCCTCAGCAGGAAACAGCTACGCCGTGGTTTCTAAATCGCCGCTAACCGAAGGAATATGTGAATGCAAGGCCCACGGTTTCTTCGGAGCTGAACTAAAACGAGCAGGCTACGACGCCATTATCTTCACAGGCAAATCTGAAAAACTAGTTTACGCATGGATCGACGACAATTCCATACAACTAATTGACGCCCAGCACCTGACGGGAAAGTCACCCCAAGAGACAGAGGAAACAATCAGAGAGGAAATTGGCGATTACTACATCCGCGTGTCAGCCATCGGAGAAGCGGGAGAAAAGCTTGTTCGAGTCGGTTGTATCATAAACGATGAATTCAGAGCCATCGGAAGGGGCGGCATGGGCGCCGTCATGGGATCTAAGAACATGAAAGCAGTTGCTGTTCGCGGAACAAACGACGTAAACGTGGCCAACCTTGAAGAGTTCACGGAATTTGTGAGAACAATCCACGAACGCATGAAAGGACCTGCTACAAGAAAATACAGAACATTAGGGACACCGGAGAATGTCCTCGTTCTAAATGCTTTGGCAGCCTTGCCCACACGAAACTTTTCTCAAGCCACCTTTGAAGGCGCCGAAAAAGTCAGCGGAGAGTACCTGAACGAGCGTTACGTCAAGAAGATAATCGGATGTGCAACTTGTGGCATGCGTTGCGATCACATTGCCTTGGTTCCTGAAGGAGAATACAAAGGATCCACCTCGAGGGTTGAATTTGAGTGTCTTTGGGCATTGGGACCCCTCTGCGGCGTTGACAGGTTAGACGCAATCATTGAGGCTATCCGTTTATGCGATTATTACGGCATGGATGGCATATCTTCTGGTGTCATAGTGGCCTTTGCCATGGACCTCTACGAGAACGGAATCATAACCAAGAAGGACACCGACGGTATGGATCTCAGCTTCGGCAACCACGAAGCCCTAGTGGAGACAATAAAAAGAATGGGTACTCGCAAGGGATGGTTAGGAGACACACTCGCAGAAGGAACCATGAGAGCTGCAGAAAAGATCGACAAAGGAGCAGAGAAATACGCCAATCACATCAAAGGAATGGAGTTGCCAGGTTACGATCTTAGGACACTCAAGACCGCCGCCTTAGGCTTTTCCGTCTCCTTCCGGGGAGCATGTCACCTCAGGTCCGGAGCTTACTCGCCTGACGTGAAGGGAAAGGTTGACCGATTCAAAATCGAAAAAGGACGAGGCAAGATAGTGATGGACGGCGAAGATCTCTACAATGTTGTTGACTCTCTGATATTATGCAAGTTCTCAAGAGGCGTGATGTATGACGGACTCAAAGACATGGCTAACTACTACACTCTAGCCACTGGAATTGAGATGACCCCGGAGGAGCTCATAAAAGCCGGCGAGCGAATAAACAATCTTGCGAGGGTTATCAACATTCGTGAGGGTAAAGGAACACGGAGTGATGATACGTTGCCGTGGAAAATAATGAATGTGCCGGTGCCTGATGAGGGAGTTGCAAAGGGAGCTGTTGTCAATCAGAAAGAGTTTGACATTGGACTAGATGACTACTACAGCGTACGCGGGTGGACAAAGGAAGGAATCCCTACACCGGAGAAACTCAAGGAACTGGGATTGGGCGATCTCGTCAACATTGTGAAGAAAAAAATTGGTTCTAAGAACTGAAGAAAATGAGGAGGAAAAAATAACATGCCTACAATTCATGAAAAGAAATTTGTCTCTGGAGACCCATCTAAATGCATTGGCTGCTGCGTCTGCGAATACGCATGCTCAATGCAACACGAAAAAACCTTCAACCCAACCAAATCTCGAATCCGAGCTGTCCGCCTGAACCCCTTCGTGAACCTAGCGGTTGCCTGCAGGCTCTGTGAAGACCCTCCATGCGTTGCCGCGTGCCCCCGAGATGCGTTGTCACAGTCAGAGGAGACTGGCATCATCTTAGTTGACGAAGAGAAGTGCAACGGTTGTGGCTGGTGTGTCGAAGCCTGCGACTATGGCGCCATTCAATTGCATCCTGAAAAAAAGGTAGTCTTCACCTGCGACCTCTGTGATGGCGAACCTAAATGTGTAGAATGGTGTCCTGAAGAGGCTCTAGACTTCACAACGAAGGATGTTATCTCGCAAAAAGCTAGAATAACTGCTGTCAAGAAGCTGTTCCAAGAAGCCCTGAAGAGCGAGAAATAGTACAGAAAGTTTCGGTGACGAACGTTTCCCGTTAGCTGTTATTCGGGTGTCGGGTAGTCTGTACCTTGTAAGAAGTTGGGGTCTGGACGGGGAAGGACTCTGAATTGAACCACCCTTTTTTGTTCAATAATCATGGTTTGTGTTCCAGTTTGGTGGTTTTCTGTAGTTTTCTGCGTCTTCAAGGGCAATTCTTTTTATTTTCTATCATGTTGACTATTGAGAAGATAATTCAGGAGAGTATAATATGGAGTTAGAAGTTGCCACTTGGACTCGGCCCTTTCTTCATGAATTACTGGAAGAGATACCTAAAGACATGGAATCGTTGATTGATGTGGGTTGTGGCAGAGGAATTGTTGGAGCCATGACGCGTATTTACAGAAATCATAAATGATTGGTTGGAGTCGATATTTTTCAGGATTACATTGATTTCTGCAAAAAGTACAGTATCTATGACGAACTTCATCGTTTAGACCTGAGACAAACAGCATTACCGTTCCAAAACAATGAATTTACTGTTGCTACATGCATAGAAACGATAGAGCATTTGCCGAAAAAGCATGGTGAAAAGCTTTTGGAAGAGCTTCACAGGATTGCTGATACAGTAATAGTGTCAACGCCCTCTTCCTTTTTTAAACAGCCTAAAAGTTATGTTAAATGTAATCCATTTCAAGCTCACATTAGCAAATGGACAGTTGAAGATTTCAAGAAAAGAGGTTACGACGTGAAGGGTGTAGGAAATCTTGCCGCACAGAAATTTGCTATTCCAACAAGAAAAGTGACTTGTAGATTCCCACGACTTTACCAGTTTCTGCTGGCGAAAACAAAACGTGGGGAACGACTCGAATAAAAGGGATTAAGACGGGTTTTATGGAAGAATCTTTAGCAAACAATGTGCTAGGTTTGTCGCCGTTTCCCTGAGTTTTGGTGTTAGTCCTTCCCCGAAGCTGGTGTCTTGTGGCTGGATTATGAGGAGGGCGATTTTGGCGCCAGTTGTCTCCGTGAGGTAGTCGCAGAAGATTCTGAGGGGCAGCGTATGGGTTGAGATGGAGGATTTTCTCATTAGTTGTTTGGTATCGGCAAGTTTTGATGTTCCGGGTTTCTGGTTCAGTAAGCCTGCGTCGATGATTAGTATGTGGGTGGGTTTGAATTTGGTTATTGGGTCTATGAAGCTTTCGGGGATGGTTTCAGCTTCTATCAGGTACACGGACTGGGAGATGCGGTTCTGCAGTTTTCTTACTATTTCAACGCCGACAAAGTCGTCTCTACGAAATGGGTTCCCTATTCCAGCAATAACTACTCTCTGTGCTCCTGAGAACAATTCTTTTAGGGAGGATTCGATGTCAACTTTTTGTTCCTCGGAACCAGCCATGCTCACTCAACCTATCGTATTATGGAAAGATTAACGAAGGGTCTGCACTTAAGATTTCTAGTTGCAGTTTTTCTGAAAAAAGGCTGTTTTCAACAATGAAGTATTATTAGTCTCCTAATATGCGGTGTTTGTTTGGTGTTTTGGGTAGTTTTTGTTTGCAGATTATGATCAGCGCTGTTGCTGTGAGGATTAGGGGCAGGATAATCCAGGAGGGAAACTCTGGGATTGCATCTGTTCCAATTATTTCTACTGTTTTGGTGCTGTGGTTGTAGTTGAAGTATAAGTATGTGTTGCTTGCGTCTTCGCTGACTACAGGAATTATAGGATTGTCATCTACAAGAACTGTCCATGTTGTTTCAGCACGTAACAAACCTTTTGGAATTGTTACTCTGCAGAACCCAGTTGTTCCATCTTCACCTGTTACATTAAATCGTATTAGGGGCCCTTCGTCAGGGTTGAAACTGAAACCTGATACCGAAAAGTTGCTGATAACATCAACATTGTAGCTGGTCCACTCCCACATCCCACCGTCGAAAACTGTGATTGGAGCCATAAGCGGATAGTTGTCTTGGTTGCTTTCAGCCAGTACATAGGATGTATTCCAGATGCCCGAAACATCCAATTCTGTAGAATTAGGGTACCTTTCTTCATAGTCGCTCCAGTAGTTGCCTCCATACGGGTAACTGTAGCCCCATATGTTCTCTCGAGCACCTGCAAAAGGCGGCATCCAAAAAGCGTTAAATTGAACCTGATCCGTATTGTTGACGAAGTTGTTGTGGTAAATATTGTTGAGTTCACTTTCCACTATGTAAATGCCAACACTGTTGTTTGCTATGTTGTTTCCATAAATTGTATTGCCGTATCCCTCATTAAGATAGATACCATAAATGTTGCCTGTTATGTTGTTTCCAGTTATAGTTATGTTGTTTGAGGAAGTGTATAGATAAATACCCGAAACACAATCTTTTATGTTGTTTCTGATTATCCTAGAGTTCCTTGTGGAGATCAACAAAATACCGTCCTGTTTGTTAGAAACAGTTAACCCTTGGACGATTATGTTTTCACATTTTACAAGGACAACGTACCCGGCGTCAGATGGTACAGTTTTGTCTTGCTCTTCAAACCAATAAATGATTGGCTTACCGTTCACCGTGTTTGAGGCATCAATGTCATTTACAGAGGTTCCGCTAACTTCAAAGTCATCCTCGTTATCTTCCATGCAGTTGTCTCTGAGCAGGTTGTTTCCAGAACGGTCGAGTCTTATGCCTTTACCATTGTTTGCCACGTAGTTTCCGGTGATGACACAATTATCCGAATACCAGTCTATTTGGATGCCATATCCTTCGTTCCATGTAACATTGTTGTCTGCGATAGTGGCGTTGCATGAAAAATGATTTATGTAGATGCCCTCTGCATTTTTTGTGACAGTGTTTTCAGAAATGATGTTTTGTTCCGAATTGCGGGTTACTTTGACGCCATATTCGCTGTTCGAGGTTATGTTGTTTCCATTAACAGTGTTGTTGTTAGAACCAATTCCGTGACCGTCTAGCCATTGGTCTCTAATGTGAATGCCATTTATATTATTCAATATTGTGTTTCCAAGGATCATGTTGAATGAGGAACCTTGAATATAGATACCTGTAGAGCAGGCTTTGATTTCCATGTTCTTTATTACCACATTGCTCCTGTTCGTCAGTTCTATCCCTGTTCCAAAAGCGCCCTGAAGAGTATAGCCTACTCCATCAACTACAACATTGTTTTTTTCCACAATGATAGAACCATAAATGTTGTCCGTGAAAGTGTAAACGTTCCCGTCACGTTGTATCTTCTCTGTTCCCTCAACAGTTCCATCAGCATTAATTTTTACAAACTCAAAAGTAGTTGCAGCCTCAGTTTTCTCGATTTGTGAAATAGAAACCACAATAACAGAAAATAACAGTAATAAAACTAGGGCAGATGCCGATTTTTTCACTGACGCTCGCTCCCCTGATTAAATGTACGGAGGCTACGTCTGTAAATGAATGTTACCACAATAACGACAAGCAGCAAAAATAGTAGGGGTATCCATGAGGGAAACTCTGGAATTACAGGAACGGGTTCCATGAGTGGATAGTTGTCTTGGTTGTTTTCGTTGATGATGTATGGTGTGTCTCCTATGCCGTCGCCGTTGCTGTCTGTTCCGTTGTAGTTGCTCCAATAGTTTCCCTCGGAGCCATTGTCCCACCTGTCTATTGCTGGTTCAATGTCAGGTAGTGTCGATAAAAATTCATCAACGGTGTAGACGGCTTGCTGATTATTGGCGAAGTCGTTGTGGTAGATTGTGTTGTTTGAGAATGGAGGGAACCCGTTGTAACTGAGTATTATGCCCCAGCCACTGTTTGATGCTATAGTGTTGCCGGTGATCGTGTTGTTTAATGCGGTGTCGAGGGTTATACCATTTTCGTTGTTTTCTATGTGATTGTTTGAGACATTGTTATCGTTCGAGTCGTATCCCCAGAGCTTGATGCCGTTCTCCTTGTTTGCGGTTATGGTGTTCCCGGAGATGACAGTTCTTCGGGAATCGTAGAAGAGGATGCCGTTCTCTTGGTTGCCGGTTATAGTGTTTCCGGTAATGATCGTGTTCTCAGAGTTCCATGAATGGATGCCATCCTCGGTGTTTGCTGTTATGTTGTTTTCTGTTATGATGTTGCCGATGCATTGTTCGTATGGTGCAAAGAGCACAATGCCGCATTTGTTGTTTGTTATGTGGTTTCTTGTTATGTGGGAGTTGCTTGTTGCAACCAGCAGTATGCCTTGACTGTTATTTGTGAGAACTAGGTTTTGGACGGTTATGTCTGTGCAGTTTACGAGGGCTACATATCCGGCGGGGGACGGCACGGTTTTGGCTTTCTGGTTGACCCAGTAGATGATGGGTTTGCCGTTTATTGTGTTTGATTCGTCGATGTCGTTGATGAAGTGTGTCATTTGAACTGACGTTTCGGTTGCCACCCAAATGTTGCATGTATTGTTGATAAGTTGGTTGTTTCTGAAGGTGTTGTTTGGGGAGTGGGTAAGAGTAACGCCGTAGGTGTTGTTTGCGATGGTGTTTCCCAGAACATGGTTGCTGCCTGAGAATAGCCTGAAACTTATTCCATATTGGTTGTCGGTTATGGTGTTTCCAGAAAGTGTAATATCTGTACAACCATCCATTGACATTCCATAAGTGAATTGGATGCCGCGGTTGAAGTTTCTGATGTGCAGATTCTTTATTTCCACATTATTTTTTGCTTGAAGCCAAATTCCTGTAAGTGTTCCATTTCCCTGAAGAGTGTAGCCTGCCCCGTCAATAACTATGCCGCTGCGGAAGACTACGATGCTGCCCGCAATGTCTCCTGTGAATGTGTAGAGGTTGCCGCTGCGCTGAATCTTATCCGTTCCTGTTACGTCTCCGCCCGCAGTAATCTCGATGCTGTGTTCGGGCACTGGAGCGGGCAAAAAGTTTGCAGAAACCAAACCAAAAAACTGTGAATCACTGAATAACGAAAGGGTTAGGAAAAGCAGAACAAATGAAGAGAATAGTTTCTTCAAGTTAACCGCCTTAACCAACTATTCTATCCTCAACAACCAATAAAACTTTTTTTGTAAAGGTTTCTTGACCAAAAAAATGAATCATGCCAAAACTTTAGTCAAGAATTCTTGACTAAAAGATTCCCCAGCTTTCAACAGGCTACAGAAGCAACCTATCAAACATAGAAACAATAACACACTCAAGAGGTCAAATAATGGGAACAACCACTACCAATTTCCAGCAACCACTCCGCAGAAAAACACTGATTCCAACAATACGCTGTTACTAGACTCCAAATATAAACTGGTCTCAAAAAATAGTCTCGTTACATTATACACCTTTTATCCAAAACTACCTTAGTTTTTTAGCTTTCACCGTTAGTTGGTGTTTAGGATTTTGGTGGCGTCTACTCGGAGTTCCTCAAGAGCCATTTCCTTCGGAGTGAAGCCCATGGCTAATCCCAGCAGTTGGGGGTAGTGGAGCACGGGGATTCCGAATGTCTCGCTTAGAAGCCTTTCTATTCTAGGCTGATTGATGTCGAACATCATGTGACAGAAGGGACAGACAGTTATCAGAGCCTGAGCATCCACAGCCTTAACATTATGAAGTTTATCTCCAGCCAGATACAGCGGAATCTTGTCGTTCACGCCGATTATCGGGGCTCCGCAACAGTCTGTTTCATACATGTAATCCAAGCATTCTGCCCCAGTTGCCTCAATAAGCCTCTTCAACATAACAGGGTTCTCCGGATCATCGAAGCCTATGTACTTCGCGGGACGTAAAACGTGACAGCCATTATGCTCAGCCACCTTTAATCCGGTGAGAGGCTTCACAACAGCGTCTTTTATTTTCTCTAAGCCAACATCTTCGACAAGAGCTTGAATGAGGTGCCTAACAGCTATTTTTCCTCCCTTGAATTCCATGCCGATCTCTTTCAGGTAACCGTTAACCCGCTCTTTGAGCCTCTTATCTTCCTGCAGACTCCTATTCACCTTCCGGAGGGTCCCAGCGCATCCCGGACACAAGGTCAGTATGTTCAAGTTCTGTTGTTCTGCCAAGCAGAGATTCCTCGCCGCCAACATCAGCATCGCATCATGATTTACACCATCTATGGGCAGCCCACAGCAATTGAATTCGGGCATCTCAACCAATTCCACGCCCAGCCGCTCCAGCACCTTCCGAGAAGAGGTTTCGTAGCTGGCGATTCTGTAAGGGATGACGCAACCCAGAAAAAGCAGATACTTCAATCCAGCCATTCTATTTCTTCTCCATCTTCGACACCTTGGAAACAGCTATAACATCAAACAGTTTAGACAAGTCCTCAACATTGGCTTCAGGCAAAGGTGGCAACCCCTTTTCCACCCGCTTTTTGAGGCGCAGCTCAGGAATCTTATACGCATATCCTGTCTTCAAGATATTATCAGTTAACTCCCTAAAGACATCGGGTATAATACCCTCCTTCACAGCCATGTTTCGAAGAGCCCTCACAACACTCGCAATATCTACGCCCTGAGGACAATGATCAACGCACGTGAAGCAGGCGGCGCAGAGCCAGAGCGATTCGCTTGAAAGAAGCCTATCTTTCATTCCTAACTGGGTCATCCGCATAATTTTTCTGGGGCTGTAGATGTCGCTGAACCTTGCTATGGGACAGTCAGCCGTGCAGGTGCCACATTGAAAGCACAATTTGATGTTTTCGATGCCTTGAACCTTGCTGAGCTCCTTTTTAAATTTGGGATCCAAGTCCCTCATTTTAATCTCCCTTTTCGGTTTGGTTTCGGTAGCCAGTTTCTTTTCAGACATCGACTCAACCTCATCCATCAGAAGGTAACTTTTATGCTTTCTTCAGAGAGTAAACCAAAGGAAAAACGTCTTTAATAAACGATACGAATCTAGGATACTCTAGATATCCAGACAATAAAGAAAAAGACGGAAACCGAAGTTTTACCGGTCACTCGCTCTGTTAGGCACCATTCTTGCTCATCAGATACTCGTGAATGCTTCGAGCAGCTTTTTTTCCGGCTCCCATAGCGCTGATAACTGTGGCTGCGCCGCTGACAACGTCTCCTCCAGCGTAGACCCCCTTCTTTGTGGTCTCCCCAGTCTCCTCCTCCTGCACAACTATAGTACCCCACTTAGTGGTCTCAAGACCTTCAGTGGTTCTTTGAATAAGAGGATTCGGAGTCTGCCCAATAGCTATAACCGCCGTGTCCACATCCATCATGAACTCAGAGCCTTGTATAGGAACAGGTCTTCTTCGACCCGACGCATCCGGTTCTCCGAGCCGCATCCTGATGCATTCAATTCCTTTAACCCAGCCGCTTTTGTCACCCAAAAACTTGACTGGATTCGTGAGAAAACGGAATATGATACCTTCTTCTTCTGCATTTTCCACCTCTTCTGCTCTTGCAGGAAGTTCCTCCTTAGATCTACGGTAAACAATGTATACTTCCTCTGCCCCTAGCCTCAACGCTGATCTGGCAGAATCCATTGCCACGTTGCCTCCGCCAATCACAGCGACTTTCTTTCCGATCCGTATAGGCGTGTCATATTCTGGGAACAGGTAAGCTTTCATCAGGTTCACTCGAATCAAAAACTCGTTGGCAGAGTAGACTCCACCCAAGTTTTCTCCGGGAATTCTCATGAAATGGGGAAGACCTGCGCCACTTCCAACGAAAATTGCGTCAAATCCGCTCGCAAACAGCTCGTCTATCGTGAATATCCTTCCAATCGTGTAATTCGTTTTAACTTCGACTCCGAGTTTTTTGATGTAATCAACTTCAGCCTGCACAATCTTCTTTGGCATACGGAACTCAGGAATTCCATACATGAGGACGCCGCCAGTAGAGTGAAGTGACTCAAACATTACAACGTCGTAGCCTAACTTAGCTAAATCCGCTGCTGCTGTAAGGCCTGCAGGTCCAGAACCCACAATCGCCACTCTTCTCTTCACACTGGACTTTTCCTTGGGAGGAACAGTGACTCCTTTCAAACGTTCGTAATCAGCAGCAAATCTCTCCAACCGACCGATAGATATGGGATCGCCTATCTTACCCAATACACAGAACTGTTGACACTGATTCTCCTGAGGACAGACCCGTCCACAGATGGCAGGCAAACTGTTCTTCTCTTTCAATTTTGCACTGGCGACAAGGAAGTTTCCTTCTTTGATCTCTTTGATGAATGCCGGGATGTCAATGTCCACGGGACATCCCTTTACACATTGGGGTTTGGGGCATTGTAGGCATCTTTCAGCCTCTGCCAAGGCTTGTTCTTCAGTGTAGCCCAAAGCGACTTCATAGAAGTTGTGGATTCGCTCCAAAACGTCCTGCTTCGCCATCGGAACTTCATGTTTTCTTTGCTCTTTATCCACGCTTCACGCCTCCTCCCAGTTTCTCGTAAATCATAGAAGCCATCCGCTCCTCGGGCAGGTAGATGCGTTGCCTTTTGATTAACTCTTCAAAATCAACCTGATGTCCATCAAATTCTGGACCATCCATACACGCAAACTTTGTTTCGCCGCCCACGGTCACTCGGCAAGAACCGCACATTCCCGTGCCATCAACCATAATTGACGCCAAGGTAACCATAGTCTTCAAACTGTAGGGCTTGGTGATCTCAGTCACAGTCTGCAGCATCACAACCGGCCCCATAGCGATCGAATGATCGAACTTCTGAGTTTTAAGCACATCCTTCAAAAAGCTGAGACCTTGGTATCCTTTGGAGCCATCGTCAGTAGCAACATAGAATTCATCGCTGACTTCCTTCAGTTCCTTCTCGAAAACCATACCGTTTTTTGTTCTGCCGGCTGCAACTATGACGACTTCATTTCCTTTTTCACGAAGAGCCTGAGCCACATAGTAGAGAGGAGCGCACCAAACTCCCCCGCCGACAAGGAGAACCCGTCCGAACTTGCCTATTTCAGCGGGGTTTCCCAGTGGACCAGACAAATCCATTATAGAGTCGCCCGCCTTCATTTTTGCCAACTTTTTTGTGGTTCTGCCAACCGAGTGAACAGCGGTTGCCACAGTTCCCTTCTCAAGGTCAATGCCGGCTATTGTGAGAGGAATTCTTTCTCCCTTCTCGTCGAGGCGCAAAATCACGAATTGTCCGGGCTTAGCTTTTTTGGCAACATCCTCTGCGGCAAGCTCTATCAGGTATATGTTGGGTGCAAGTTCTTGCTTTGTAACTATCTCATACATTTTAGATCACGTCCTAGTTTAGGTGGTTTTGACCTCCAGTTTAGGAATAGAAGAAATCTTTTGCTTAAACTCCTCCAGTTTCGCGTTGAATTCTCCCGGATACTTGGGAGTAACCCGGAAGGTGTCGAATCGGTTTTCGAGGTTGTATTGCTTAAGAACCTTCTTTAGAGCAGAGAAGTTCCGTTCAGCCAATTCTGTTCCCTCCTCAAGCTTGCATTGTTCTTCTGGACAGACGACTGCTAGAACGCCGTCAAAGCCTAAACTTAATGCTTCCAGAACAAGGACGGGATCGAAGCCCTTGGAGCATGGAAGCTCTATGATTGTGATGTCGTCTCCAAGGCAGCCGCTTTGCACATCATCTAATGCTGAGAATTCGGACCACTGGCAAACAAAGAGCAAGATAGCGGGTTTGCCCTGAGCTTTGGCTTTAGCGGTTTTGCGGCTGCAGTTCTTGATAATCTCGGACACGGGCTCAAACTCGTAGCCTCTAAGCTCTATGGCTTGATGCGGACAAACAAGGGCACAGGCTCCACAGCCCATGCAATCTTCAGTTTTTATTTCTGGCGTGCTGACGTCTTTCCACACTATGGCTTCATAGGGGCAGATGAAGACGCATTTGCCGCATCCAACACATTTTTCGGTGTCATAAACAGCCTTCAAAGAATCCTTTTTTATGATCAAGTTGTCTGGGTCATAGCCGAGCTCCTTTACTGTGTCCTTCAGCAACGCAAGTCTGTTGATGCCGATTTGGCTGCCTTTCTTGAATCTGCAAAAGTCTTCTTCGCACTGTAGGACCAGCATCTTTTCGGTGCCTGAAGCCAGATTCTTTAGATAGAATTCGGGAGGAATCCGCCCAACACAGGGTAAACGGAGGGAAACGTATTTTTCTAGATTTTCGTCTTTAAGCTTCTCTTCTATATCGTAGTTAACGGGGTTGCTGCCTCTGCAAGTTAGAACAAGAGTTTTCGCTCCTTTCTCAGCCATTTCCTCTTGGACTTTTTTGGTCAACGAGTCAACATCATAATACACAAGATCTATGGCTGATAAGGGACAAGCGCTTACACATAAGCCACAGACCCGGCACTCCTCAACGTCCAAGATGATTTTGTTCTGTTTCTCATCCTTTGATATGGCTTCAAAGGGGCAAACAGCAACACAGATTCCGCAGCGGCTACAATAGTCGTCTGCAATTTCTATTCCAGCGGTTCGGCATGTTTCATTCGCCATTTTGCTCTCCACTCAGAAGTCAATTTTTCCTGAAATATTGAGAATACTTCACTTCTTGACATCAAACTTAAAGTTTTCTCTTAACGCTGTTTTTAATCGCTGAAACTCGGTAGCAAAAGACTGCTGGAACCCGAATTAGTTCTGAGAAGCAAAACAGCTTCAGCAACCTGAATGAGGCTAACTTTTTGTAGAATGTATCTCTTTATTAGTGGCGTAATGGAAAGATGTTTTTCTGGTTTATAGGGAGTTCGGTTAGCCTTTGCGTGCCGAAATCAAGGTCAGCGGCATAGTTCAGGGCGTGGGTTTCCGCCCATTCATCTACAGAACAGCAGTAAAGAAGGGGTTGGTAGGGTACGTGCGAAACAGGGGAGACGCTGTCGTCGAAATAGTTGTCGAAGGAGACGAAGACAATGTTGCCCAGTTCCTAGAGGACTTGAAAGAAGATAAGCCTCCGTTGGCGCAAATCTACAACATAACAACAGACTATAAGGCAGAGGAAGAGGGCTTCAACAAGTTTAGGATAATAAAAAGCTCTGGAGAAGCCGAACTCTCAGGGTCTGTCATTCCACCGGATGTTTCAATCTGTGATGAATGCTTACGGGAACTGCGTGACCCAAAAAACAGGCGCTTCAACTATTTCTTCATAACCTGCACAGACTGCGGTCCCAGATACACCATAATCAATAGGCTTCCCTACGACAGACCAAACACTACCATGCAAGAGTTTCAGATGTGCAACTATTGCACCAGAGAGTATGGTGACCCGTCAAACCGCAGATTTCACGCCCAAACCGTGGCTTGTCCCAAGTGCGGACCAAAAGCCTATCTTACTTCCAGTAGGGGGGAGCCAATTGAGTGTGAAGATTCCATCAGAGAGGCGGGGAGGCTACTAGAGGAAGGCTACGTTGTCGCAATCAAGGGGAACGGCGGCTTCCATGTTGCCACAGCCACCACCAAGGCAGACCCCCTTGCTAGACTCAGAAAAGTTAAGCACCGAAAACAGAAACCCTTCGCCATAATGGCTCCTGATCTAGATACCACACGATCATTTGCTGAGGTGAACCCTTGGGAAGCTGAGCTACTGACATCCTATCGTAAACCCATTATCCTCCTGAAAAAAAGCAGAGACTATTACCTTTCAGAACTTGTTTCCCCACAATTGCACACCGTAGGCGTGATGCTTCCATACACTGGACTACATGCCATGCTCTTTGATGATGTTAAGGAGCCCGCCTTTGTTATGACCAGCGCAAACCCGCCCAGCGAACCCATTGTAACAAGAAACGATGAGGCGATAAAGAAGCTGGGTTCCACAGTGGACTATTTTCTGCTCCATAATCGAACCATAGCCCAGAGGTGCGATGACTCGGTTGTCCGCTTCCACAAAGAAGACCCATGTCTGATTCGCCGTTCAAGAGGGTACGCTCCCGAACCCATTCGAACGAAATTTGTTTCTGACCGCTGCGTCTTGGCGGTTGGCGGAGAACTCAACGTCACCTCATGCATTCTGACAGAGAATCGAGCATTCATTTCCCAGCATATAGGCGACGTAGAGAACTTAGAGACCCTCCGTTTCATGAAAAACTCGATAGAACACCTGACAAAATTGACTAACAGCAGGATCGAAGTTGTAGCCTGTGACCTTCACCCAAAGTTCACCACCACAAAACTGGCTCAAGAACTGGGAAGCAAGCTTGAATGCCCAGTTGTTCAGATTCAGCACCATCACGCTCACACTGCAGCGCTGATGGCTGAATGGAACGTTGACGAGATTGTGGGAGTAGCCTGTGACGGCTTCGGCTACGGCTCCGACGGCACCGCTTGGGGAGGAGAAGTCCTCTACTGCAACCGAGAAGGCTTCAGAAGAGTAGCTCATCTTGGGAGTCAGCCCATGGTTGGAGGAGACTTAGCAACGTATTACCCGTTAAGGATGGCTGCGGGAATACTTCATAGAAGGATGGATGTTACAGAATGGCTGCTGTTGAAGAGCCGTTACTTGCCTCATAGCAAAAGGGAAGCCGAAGTAATCCTTAAGCAGCTGGAGAAGGGGTCGACGCCAGAGACTACGAGTTGCGGAAGAGTGCTAGATGCTATCTCAGCCCTTTTAGGAATATGCTATGAACGCACCTACGAGGGGGAACCAGCCATGAAACTGGAATCCGCCGCCCTGAAGGGCAAAGACCTGTTAAACTTGGCTCCCAGATTCAACGGAAAGGTTTTGGACACCACGTTTCTTGTTCACGAAATCTTCACCAAAAAAGGCAGCTTTTCTGCGGCAGATTTGGCATGCTCAGCCCAATCCTATCTTGCTAGAGGTTTAGCTCAACTGGCTATAGAAGAGGCGGAGCGGCTACAAGTCAAGCATATCGGTTTCTCGGGGGGAGTCGCCTACAACGAATATATTACAGCAACCACCAGAAAAGCGGTTGAAAAGGAAGGCTTCAAGTTTCTTGTTCACCACAAAATTCCGGCTGGAGACGGAGGAACCTCCTTCGGTCAAGCCATCGTCGCAGGCTTCCAGAAGCAGTAAAAAGATGCAAAAACGTTTTTGATAGTTCTTCCTTGAAATTTGCGCTTATTGCAGAAAAACCAATAGGTTAAATAAAAGGGGAGTTGAGACACTTTTGAGTGTCACAAAACAAAGTTTTGGATAAAGTTCCGAACTAGCAGGTGATAACAAGATGTGTCTCGCGATTCCGGCGAAGGTTCTAGAAATTCACGGAGACGTTGCCAAAGTTGATTTTGGACAGAGAGTTGCCCGAGAAGTAAACGTTATGCTGGTGGACGCTCATGTGGGCGACTATGTTCTGGTTCACGCGGGATATGCAATCCAAACTCTTGACCAAGAGGCGGCTGAAGAGAGCCTCAGGTATTGGCGAGAAATCTTGGAACAAAACCAAAATTAGGATGTGAACTGTTTTGGCGAATCTGAAGGAAGTAGTGAAGGGTGAAGAAGTAACCCTTGAGATAGAGCCTGGAATGGACATTCTGGAAGTCAACAAACAGCTTGCCCAGAAGAACATGGAGCTTCTGCGGGAAGATAATGTGAGAGCCATCGACATTATGGGGTCTATAGGCGCCGGAAAAACCAGTTTAATCGAAAAACTTGTTCAAGCACTAAAACAGAAGTACAGAATCGCAGTTTTCAAGGGTGACTTAACTACAACCATAGATGCAGAACGCATTGGACGTCACGGCGTTCAGGTTCTTACTATCAACACCGGAAGAGAGTGCCATCTGGACGCTAACGTGGTTGCACGGGCTGTAGAAAGAATCAGCTTGGAAGACATTGATCTGCTGTTCATCGAGAACGTTGGGAACCTAATCTGCCCTGCCGAGTTTCCTCTGGGCACAGAGAAGCGGGTGGTTGTCGTAAGCGTCACTGAGGGACCCTACATGGTTGTTAAGCATCCGTTCACTTTCATGAATGCTGATGTCACGGTTATAAACAAGAAGGACCTAGCCGAAATAATGAAGATAGACACCGAGCAGCTGAAGAAACAGGTTAAAGAGATAAAGCCAGACGTTAAGGTTGCGGTTACCAACGCCCTAAGCGGGGAAGGCGTTGAAGAATTAATCAAGGCACTAGAACTATAACTTTGGGGGAGCATACCAGACAGTGCATGAGCTTTCCATGACCACACAAATCGTTGACAGTGTCCTAGAAGAGGCAAAAAAACAGGACGCAAGAAAGGTCACAGAAGTTCACTTGGTCATAGGCAAACTGACTTTTCTAGGCATCGAACAGGTTCGCTTCTCCTACAAAATACTAGTGGAGGACACCATCATGAAGGGCTCAAAGCTTATCATCGAAGAAAAAGACGGCACCATAGAATGCCCCGGCTGCGGCTACAAAGGAGCAATACCATTTGAGGATGATCCCGCTTATCACGTGCCAATTCCAACCCTTCGATGCCCCAAATGCGGAAAAGCAGCAAAAATCATCGAAGGAAACGAATGCACAATAAGAAGCATAAGAATGCTCAAGTAGGAAAAAGGGACATGCAAGTATCGAATAAAGAATTTGAACAATTCAGGGACCCAGCCTTAGCAAAGAAGGTTGCGGAGCACATCAGAAAGCTTGCCCCATCCTATGAAACAAAGTTTTGTCACGTCTGCGGAACCCACGAGTGGACAATCACCCACTATGGACTCCGATCTCTTCTTCCCAACAACGTGGATGTGATTGCCGGACCAGGATGCCCAGTCTGTATTCTACCCGCAGCCGACATTGACGAAGCCATAGCGTTGGCAAAGAAGGGTGTAACAGTCACATCCTTCGGGGACCTCATTCGTGTTCCCGGCTCAGAAACTTCCCTTCAGGAAGCTAAGGCTTCAGGGGGAGACGTGAGAATAGTTTACAGCTTGAGAGACGCTATACAGATGGCGGAAAAAAATCCTGAAAAAGAATTCGTGTTTTTAGCCGTCGGGTTCGAGACCACGTCACCCTCTACCGCCATCGAAGTGCTGAATAAGCCTCCTGAAAACTTCAGCTTCCTTGTTTCTCACAGGTTGATTCCTCCAGCCATGGAACTGCTCTTGGGCATAGGCGACCTGCATATTGACGGCTTTATTGCGGCTGGTCACGTTTCCACGATTATAGGATTGAAGCCCTACGAGATGTTTCCAGAGGCTTATGGGATGCCTACTGTGGTTGCCGGTTTCGAACCATTGGATGTTCTATTCGCCATCGATATGCTTCTGCAGCAGGTAAGGGATGGCGTGGCGAGACTGGAGAATGAGTATAAGCGTGTTGTCGCGTGGGAAGGCAACGTTAAGGCTCAGAGACTGCTGGAGCAGGTGTTTGATGTGGTGGATGGACGGTGGAGAGGACTGGGAAAACTTCCAAATTCAGCGTTGGCGTTGAAGAAGGAGTTTGCAACGTATGATGCGCGGAAAAAGTATGACCTGCATATCGAAAATTCAAGGGACATTTTGAAGGGTTGCCTCTGCCATCTGGTTATGGTTGGGAAGATTAAGCCTCCTGAATGTTCCAGTTACATGACGAGTTGTGTTCCAGAGTCTCCGAAAGGATCATGCATGGTCTCGAATGAGGGAACATGCAGAATCTGGGCAAAACACAGAGTCACCAAGCTCAGGTAAATTTTAGCTTCCAAACGCAACAAGAGAGGTTAAAGTTAACCAAGTATTTTGAATCGCAGGTTGAAACCCCAGCAATACTGGTTTTATGTGCACATGGAAGATAGGCGCATTAACTTGTTCTCGAAAATGTGGATTTGCGGAAAATAGAAATCCCCGAGTTGGGTCTAAGCCCTTGGTGCATGTTAGGCCCGGTTAGACATCGTTTTTGTCGTGTGCTTCTCTTTCAGCCTTTTTGATTGGCGCACTCGATGTCTATACGCATTGCACTTTAGGTATTGTCCAGCCCTTTGAAGCGGAGTCTTTGCCGCATAAGGGTCTTCAGCCGTTTCGACCAGTATGCTCAATGCTTCAATGCAATACCCGAGCGTGCTCCCCAACTCGGGGAATATATTACTTAGAGATAGTGGAAGATATACTTTGTCGAAGGCAAGAACATCACGTAAGCGAGGGGGCACATGGTTTTTTTAACATTTTTTTGTCAAAAAACTGGGCGCCTCCTAACTTGCCCAGCGACTAGACGCATGGAACACGAAGAAGAGTGCTTATAAGAAGATGCGTGTTGCGTGGGAACTAAAGTTTAGCCCTCAAAACATTGTAAGAACAGTTACGAAAAAATTAACCACGCTGAAGAAGATTGAAGTTCCAAGAATCCTGTTTCACGCACACACAAAAGTTATTTACATGCGGGTGTTTTTGGCGAATCTGCCATCATCCCTACTCGAGTGAAGTTTGTCAACTTTCTTCGTTAACCACCCGATTCTTTCTGCTTTTCTTTGATCAAAATCTGGAACAAAAGGCTTGATGTCCAAAAGCGGCGTTCCATCAATTATATCCACATCCTGTATATGCAGCAGGTTTTTTTCTATTTTAGTGAGACGCACAACCGATACTCCAATAGGATTTGGTCTTGAAGGCGCACGAGTAGAAAACACTCCATGAAGCCTCTCATCCAGAAAGGGTCTAACCAGCAGAGAATACTCTTGCGCCAAATGACAATGGTAAATCAAAATTAGATGCGAAAAACCCTCCACATCCCTTAAACCTTCCACATATTCTCTGGCTACCTCAACATACCCCATAACCCCTTCAGCAGCCACAGACTGTATCGGAACATCCTGAGGCACCTTAAAAGGAGAATGAACAACACCAATCGGCTTGTAAACAACTTCACTAATCCAATCCAACCCAAAACACTTTCCAATAGAAAATCAACGCACCAACTCTTTTCAGTTTTGGTAAGCAAGAACCAAACTTTAGCATCATTATTTATGTATTGTTTGTTAGCAGATTCTTGGTATCGGGTCTCCGATGGGGGGCGCCAAGATTCTTTTTCCGCCCACCACAGTCTCGAGAACGACCTCGCTGAAGTCCTCTGTTGCTTCGCCTATGATTTGGGCGTCTTTACCTTCCTTGGTCTCTCTTAGGGATGACAATATTTCTTCAGCCTTCTGGGGCACAACTCCTATGAGCACTTTGCCTTCGTTTCCAATCTCCATGGGGTCTATTCCAAGCATTTCGCAGGCAGCCTTCACGTCTCCCCGTATAGGCACCTTCGACTCCTGCACCATTATGCCAACCTTGGACTTTATGCTCCATTCATTCAGCGAGTTGGATAAGCCTCCCCTAGTGGGATCCTTCATGGCGACGATTCCGCCAACGTTCAGCAACTTCATTACCACTTTGTTCAGGGGAGTCACGTCAGATTTGATTTGGCTTCCAAAATTGTAGCCTTCCTGAGCTGACAAGATGGTTACTCCATGGTCTCCCACTGTGCCCGAAACTATGAGTTTATCGCCTTTTCTCAGGTTAGAGTCTAGAACCCAACGCGAATCGAATGAACGGTGCTTCTTAACCTCAAGGATGTTGTTTTCCAGCGCCTCGTTTCGTTTTCCTATCCCAGAAGTGTTGATGACGCAGCCTCCAAAACCGCTCTTCTCAACAACCTTTGTGTCCCCAGTGACTACGTAAACCCCGGCTTCTTTGCAGGTTTTCTCCATGCTCTCCAAGATCCGGTCCAAATCTGCTAAGGGAAGCCCTTCCTCCAGCACCATACCACATGTAAGAGCCAACGGCTCGGCGCCGATCATCGCAATATCGTTAACTGTGCCCGCGACAGCCAGCCTTCCTATGTCCCCGCCTGGAAAGAAGAGGGGCTTCACAGCATGAGAATCCGACTTTAACACTATGTTATCGATTACCGCAGAATCGTCTAAGGCTTCCAGCGGAACCTCAGCGTTGCTTCCACCAAGATGCTTCAAAACATAGTTTTTGATCAGATCAGCCATAATGGTTCCGCCGGCTCCATGAGCCATAGTTATACGTTCCATTGAAGATTCTCCTCAGGAAAGATTTGAGAACCGACATTCTTAAACACTACCCAAAAACTGTATGGAATCCAATTTTGCTTAAAACTTGGTCTTTTCCCAGTTTTTCATGAGTGTCTAGAGCAGCAATCAATAAGGTTTATAACAGTTTATGTAGCCTAATTCACAACCAAAACGCAATATCTCCAAAAAGAGCATAAAAGAAAACATTGTTTGGGTAGGGGAACTAAAAACGCCAGTAAAACTGCTCAAAAAAGAGAAAGAAAACGAACTTGTCATAGAGAGGGTTTTGCATGCCAAACGCTATTCACTCAGCTTAAACAAGAACAAGTGCACGGGCTGCGGTATCTGCATGGAAATCTGCCCCCGAGAAGCTATTGAAGTTACAAGGACTCCGAAAGCAGAGGGAGAAGAAGCGAAGCCGCCCACAGTGACTATCAGCGAAGAAAAATGTAACTACTGTGGCATGTGCGAAGCCATTTGTCCCTTCGGAGCCTTAAGCATAAGGATTAACGGAGAACATGTGATTCCCGTAGTCAACAGCGAAAGCTTCCCTCAGCTCATACGGAAGATTACGGTTGACGAAACCAAGTGCGGTTTGGAATGTCTAGAAATTGAGGAAGCCTGCCCCTTAGACCTCATTAAGGTAAGCGTGCACACCAAAGACGGAAAAGAAGTTACAGATGCAACCTCCAGAACAAACAAAAAAAACCTCAAAGTCACAGTTGAGATAGACAAGGAATCCTGTCCGTGCTGTCGCCTGTGCGAAACAAAATTTCCCGACCGCGCGATTCAGGTAAAAAAGATCTTTCATGGAAGCCTCAGAGTTAATAGCGAAAAATGCCCAGAAGGCTGTCACGACTGTCTTGATGTCTGTCCTATCTCAGGTGTCTTGTATCTCTCGGAAGACGGAAAAGTTAATGTTAACGAGTTGAATTGCGTCTACTGTGGCGTTTGCAGGATCGTTTGCCCAGAAGAGGGAGCCCTTGAGCTTACTAGAACGCGTATACGTCACACTCAGGTTCGCTCCGGGGCGTGGAACAAAGCCCTCGAAAAACTTGCTTCTACAAAGGCTATGACTAAGGAACTGCAAACCAAAAGCGGAAAAAGACTTCAAAAATCCGTTAAAAATAGATTTACCCCAGAGGCAGAGAACGATGTCTGAGGAACCGCGAGTAGGAGTTTTTGTCTGCCACTGCGGCCTTAACATTGCTGGCGTGATTGATGTAAAAGAGTTAACCGAGTACGCGCGGACGCTACCCAATGTGGTGGTAGCCATGGACAATCGCTACACCTGTGCTGATCCGGGACAAGAGGAGATCAGGAAAGCCATAAAAGAACACAATCTTAACAGAGTCGTTGTTGCGGCGTGTTCACCCCGAATGCATGAGCCGACCTTCCGAAGAACCGTAGCTGATGCTGGGTTGAATCCGTATCTTTTCGAGATGGCGAACATACGGGAGTTTGCTTCATGGTGCCATCCCAGCACACCCAAGAAGGCAACTGAAAAGGCTAAAGAGATCGTGAAGATGGCTGTTGCGAAGGCAAAGCTGCTTCAAAGGCTCGAGACGATGGAGGTTCCTGTCACAAACAAGGCGCTAGTAATCGGCGGGGGAATCGCTGGAATAAACTCTGCCCTAGACTTGGCTGGCATGGGCTTCAAAGTGTACCTCCTTGAGAAAGGCGAGAGTATAGGCGGTCACATGGCTGCGTTGGACAAGACATTTCCAACCTTGGACTGCTCCATATGCATCGAAGGACCAAAGATGGTGGACGTTTCCCGCCACCCTAATATCGAAATAATATCGTACGCCGACCTTATCAGCGTCGAAGGTTTCGTGGGAAACTTTAAGGTGAAGATCAGAAAGAACCCCAGATACGTTATCGCCGAAGACTGTACAGGCTGCGGCGAATGCAGAGACGCCTGTCCCATAGAGTTTCCTAACGAGTGGGACGAGAATTTGGGTGTCAGAAAGGCAATTTCGGTTCCCTTCGATCAAGCTGTTCCCCTTGTTTACACTATCAACAGGGACTACTGTATCGAATGCTTCAAGTGTGTGGACGCTTGTGGTGCACGTCAAGCCATCAATTTTGATCAACAGCCGGAAGAGATCAAGCTTGAGGTGGGAACAATCATTGTTTCAACTGGTTTTGACGTTTACAGGCCCTACGATGATAGTCGATACGGCTACGGCAGATTCGACAACGTTATCACAGCAATGGAATTCGAGAGGCTGATCTTGGCTGCGGGACCAACTGGAGGCAAGGTTGTGCGTGCCTCTGATGGAG
>Ga0209427_10001276_pt1 | contig 28719 bp, 23 predicted proteins | sample DeeMarSWOR136_30_FD_187465 | JGI IMG/M metagenome (GOLD analysis project Ga0209427, IMG submission 187465) | Marine sediment microbial communities from White Oak River estuary, North Carolina - WOR-1-36_30 (SPAdes) (version 2) | ecosystem: Environmental > Aquatic > Marine > Intertidal zone >...
AGCTTGGGCGCAGAGGTCATCTCCAGTTCCCTGGGGTATTTCGATTGGTATACTTTCGAGGATTTTGATGGCAATACCGCAGTTACCACCATCGCCGCAGATATAGCCGCAAGCCGGGGAATAGTGGTCTGTAATGCTATGGGAAATGAAGGTCCTGGACATGGCACTTTGATAGCCCCGGCGGATGCGGACAGCATCATAGCCTGCGGAGCTGTGGATGCTGATGGGGACTTAGCTGGTTTCAGTTCTTGGGGTCCCACATATGATGGCAGAATCAAGCCAGAGGTGGTTGCCAGAGGGGTGAATACATATTGTGCCACCGCTCTTTTAACCGATGAATATGTCTTTGCTAATGGCACCTCACTTTCCACGCCACTGGTAGGAGGATGCGTTGCAGTCCTTTTGTCCGCTCATCCCGATTGGACCGTGATACAGGTTAGGGAAGCTTTGATTAAGACTTCCAGCAATGCTTCCTCTCCTGACACGCAATATGGCTGGGGCATTGTCGATCTCTTCTCCGCATTAAATTACAACCCGTCTGGTGCATTGACCATCCTCCATGATCCTCCCCTCATTATCAGCGACAGTTTAAGCTCGATCCCATTGACCGCAACGATAACCTCAGAAAATAGCCTAAATCAAGATTCTTTGTTCTTATTCTGGCATACAGATACTTTATCTCCCTTTGTTAGGCAGAGTCTTCAGCCAATTGCCGTGGATCAATATCAGGCTGAAATCCCCGTTCAATCCTCTGGTACCATTCTTTTTTATTATTTCTCGGCTCAGGATAGTTTAGGAAATGTTGCTAACCTTCCTCTGGGTGTGCCTCGGTTCATATTCAAATCGCATGTTGCGCCCGCTTCGATTACTTTCGATTTCGAGAACGGACTTTACTTCTGGGAAACCGGCGGAACCAATAACAAATGGAACCTGAATTCTGTCTCCTCCCATGATGGACTTTTGAGTCTAACCGATAGTCCCATCGGAGGATATTCGGACACCACCGACTCTTGGGCTGCTCTCAAGCAGGGATTGGATCTGACCTCTGCGGAAAGTCCACAGCTATCCTTCTGGCACCGATACAGCCTTTGGGTTTATGACAGCTGTTTCGTGGAGATAAGCACGGACAACGGAGATAGCTGGGAAAGACCTTTGCCAGGATTTGCAGGCAGCCAGAGCGAATGGACCCAGACCAGTTTTCCTCTGGATTCTTATGTGGGGTCTTCTGATTTTAAATTCAGATTTCATATTGTATCAGACAGTATCGGCACGTCAGATGGATGGTATATCGACGACGTCCAGATCAGTCTCAAACCAACTTCAGTTCCTGAAGAGCCAATTTCCATTCCAACCTATTTTGCCCTTCATCAAAATTACCCCAATCCCTTTAACCCCGTTACCAGTATCCAGTATGCGGTAAGCAGCAGGCAGACTCGACCCATCCACACCTCACTCAAAATCTATAATATTCTCGGACAAAAGGTGAGAACTCTGGTAGATGAACAGAAGTTTGGAGGAACCTATCAGGTAATCTGGGATGGGAAAGATGACGAAGGCAAGGATCTGGCAAGCGGGATCTATTTTTACAAGCTCACTTTCAGCGGTGTAGACTTGTATCCTTTGGTGAAGCCAAAGAAGATGGTTTTGATAAGATAGGCAGGAAGATTTCTGGGATCAAAATTCTGCAAAATAAATGCTGGTTTTTAGATTTTTTGTCTTATTTTAAGGGTAGAGGCGATCTTATGAAAAAGCTAATTCTGGGGTTGATGCTGGGAGTAGTTCTGGCCTGTGGGGTTTCTTTGGCTGACACCCATTATGTCTCCAAGACCGGCTCGGATGTATACCCTTACACCTCGTGGGCGACGGCGGCGGATTCCATTCAAAAGGGAATAGATGCCGCTTCGGCCGGTGATACAGTTAGAGTTGGGGCTGGAACCTATCGGGAAATTGTTATGATGATTCCGGGAATAGTTTTGCTGGGTGCGGGAATGGATTCATGTATTATTCGCCCGTATGCAAATTCAGGGCGCGATATAGTATATGGTCAGGACAGCAGTGTAATTGAGGGGTTTCATATAAGAGGATGGAATCCGGATATGAATTTTTGCGACGGAATTTATAACTCTGTCGATGCGAAACTGAAAAGAATAAAAAATAACAGAATTTCCCAATGTGACTTGGGCATTGCTATGGGCGGCGTAAACACCGAAGTTTCTAATAACATAATTGAGGGGAATGATGTTGGTATTTCTTCAGCTTTTGGTGATAGGAGTTTCATCATTAATAACACTATGATTGGTAATGGTTGGGGCATAGATTTATGGGTCTCTGCCGGACCTACGGTCATAAAGAACCTGATAATTGCTGGGCCGGGTGACCACTATGGAATACACGGAGACTTTACTGATTCTATTTCTATTGAGAATAATGTGGTTGTAGGAGATGGAACTCCTGTGCTTTTGAGAAATGAGACCGGAGAGTTCGAAACAGCTCCTATTAGGAACAATACTTTGATGAGCGATGGCCTCCATGCGGTAGTTAACATTGGTGGCTTCAGTAACGAGATAAAGAATAATATTATATCGGAAGGGTTTTACGGAATCGCGGCGTATAGTTATGATGGGTATGCCTGTAACCCGCAGGTTTCATATAATGATCTATGGAATAACAAGCAAAATTATTATGAGTATGGTGGGGCAAGTATTGACACCTCTTTGGGCGGGAACATCTATTCAGACCCAATGTTTGTTGGTGGCAATGATTACCATTTGCAATACGGTTCACCCTGTATCGATGCTGGTGATCCGAATATCACAGACCCGGATTCCTCGAGATCGGATATTGGCTGTTATGGAGGAACCTGGGGAGAGACCTATACCTATCAGGATTATCCTCCCGGAGCGCCGGACAGCTTAAAAGCTACATCTTCTGAGACCGTGATTGTTTTATCCTGGAAACCTAATACCGAATCCGATCTTTCCCATTATCTGGTGTATAAAGACACTTTGTCTGGATTCATTCCGGATAGCTCCAGGATTGTGGGAGAAGTTCCCGACGACAGCTCGGTTTTCAGGGATTATGATTTTGTTTTAGGAAAGACCTATTATTATCGAGTTTCTGCCTGGGACTTGACATCACACCAGAGCGAATATTCGGATGAACTTGCGGTTCTGGCAACTGATGTGGGCGATTTCACAGAAGAAGGTCCTCCCATGCCCAGGATGTATCAGGTTCGCCAGAATTATCCTAATCCCTTCAATCCCAGCACCACCATAGTCTATTATTTGCCGGACGTTGGCTATCAGCCTGCCGAAGTGGAGATAGTGATTTACAACCTTTTGGGGCAGAAGGTAAGAACACTGGTAAAGGACAGAAAATATCCTGGTGAGCACAGGGCGAGTTGGGATGGGAAAGATGATGAGGGGCATGATCTGGCAAGCGGAATCTATTTTTACAAGCTCACTTTCAGCGGTGTGGATTTGTATCCTTTGGTCAAGCCAAAGAAGATGGTTCTGATTCGGTAAGACACAAATGTCGATTTTAGAAAATCGACCTACAATTCAGTTTTTAGGGAGGGAATTTTTCTATATAAAATGAGAGCCGCCAAGTCCGCATCAAAGTCTGGAGAAAAGATTACAAGCTCAAAAGCACCCAAAACTCTTTTTCCTTTTAATCAACCGAAAGTTTTTCCTTGAGCTGATGACAACCTGAAGATTAATTTTGCTTGCCAGCCCAAGAAAGCTTGAACTCTCGCTTGACCTCCCCAGTCAGAATCTCGCACAACAAGACCTGGCGACTCTCCTTGTAGATTATTGGTTTTCCTTTTGCGTAAGCTTCAAGTTCTGCTCCCCTGTCCATCTCATCCAAAAAGGAAGAAAATTTTTCTTTAATCTCGCTATTCGCTCCTTGTCCACTTTGGCGAAAGCGGAGTCTGTTCTTTTATTTTGATCTTTTTCTTCGTCAGAAAGATGCAAGAAATTATCCATTGCTCTCTCCTAATCTATTTTAATAGGATCATCTTATTCGCCTTTTGAAAAGTCTCAGTGGTGATTTGATAAAGATAGATACCACTCGAAAGTGCTCGCCCTTCCTCGTCTGTGCCATTCCAGATAGCGAAGTGTCTTCCTTTTCTCTTATAACCATCAATCAGGGTGACAATCTTTTGCCCCAAGATGTTGAAAACCTCCAACTTAATCCATCCGTTATCCGCGAGATTGTATTCGATCTTTGTTTCCGGGTTGAAGGGATTAGGGCAGTTCTGCTTCAAGACATAAAAATGGGGCAAAAGATCATCGTCGCCTTGATCTTCGACATCCAAAGGGTTGACGGAAAAGTCGCAGGTCATGGTGTCGCCTGAATCGGAGATGTTGGTCACTCCCACGTAGGTTTCGCTTCCAGCATAGCTTTGACTGTTGGGAGTGGAGGAACAATTGAAGGTCCTCCGGTCGTAGGTTCCTGGATAGGGGTCGCCGGTGTTGCCCAAGTTGATATTCTTTTCCATCTGCCAAAGCCCGTCTGCCTGTTCTGCCGCTACCTTATAATGCCCGTAATCGGTGTATCCGGGATACCATTCGTTATCGTTTGCCCCATAATCACCGACATTTTCGTCGATGTGGTAGATCAAGAGCCCGTGATAGGGAAGATAGGAATCGTAACCTATTTTCTGTCTGTTTTCCACCAGAAAATACTCGTTGGCAGGTGATCCATTGGTCCATAGCTTGAAGATGGAAGGCGAATCTTTGATCGCCGGAATCTCAACTCCGGTGGCATTGGCCATAACGGTGGTAGGAGTAACATATCCCAATCTGGTCATGCACCAGGCATCGGGATGTGCAGGGGAGTTTCCCAGAGAGCCGTTCCAGCTCCCGGAAGCCATTAAGCTCCATCTGGCAATTCCGGCGGAACTGTAATCTGTGTCATAAAGATCGGGCAATCCAAAGACATGTCCCAACTCATGGCAGTAGACGCCGCAGGTCATGTCATAGGGGTTTTGCCAGTATTCCGGCTGCATGGTATAATCCCATATCCTCACTCCATCCTTTAAGGTGAGGGACCACGACCAGCTAACTGCCCACTTATGCGACCAGATATCAGATGGGCTGCTGGTGAATTCTGCACCTGGTCCTGCGTGTACCACTATCAAGGCATCCACATACCCATCGGAATCATTGTCATATTCCGAGAAATCAATTCCGCAGGCTAAGTCCACCAGATCAACTAAATCCTCCACCAACTTTTGTGCATTTTGCGGATATGAGCCGAGGCCGTATTGGGCATTCACATAGTAACTATAGGTTTGCGGCGCAGTATGCCAGCCTGTGGTGGAAGGTAAATCCACCGTAATTATATCCAGAGCATCATAAGAGACCTCCTTATAATAATGGCGCACGCATCCCTGTTGGTTTTCAAAAACCAGAGTGTCGAAAAACGATGCATTGACCGTGGATGAATTGTCTGAAAAATTGACCAACAGGACCAAAGCTTTGAATGGTCCTACCGGTCCCGTTCCGGTGGGGTATACTTGGCTGATCGGATGGAGGCTGGGCTGATTGACGCCTCTTTGCTCCAGATATCTCGGATTGAAAATCCAATTGGGCAAGCTTTTTTTGCCTGACTTTATCTCCGTCTCGAAATCCGGATGTGGCGATATAGCACCTAAGTTTTGATGTCCGCTGATCACCAAAACTAAAATCAGAGACAGAGATACCAGACTGATTTTATTTATGCTTTTCATCTTTCCCCCTTTTTGAAAATTCACAGTTAGACTTTACTAATTTGGAATTTATTAAAAGATGAATTAGCCTCCCCGGGAAAGATTTTTCATGGATAGGTCAATTTTTAGGTGGCATCCCAAGAATTCTTGAGATGCCACTTAAAATTCTTGGGATACCACCTGGCTTAATCAGAACGATTTACCGCCGGGGTGAATGCCCCCAAACAGGTGGTCATTCACTTTTTCGTCCGCTTGCGACGGCTGGTTTTGGTTCCCCTCGCCGTCTTTCTGTAAGAACGGTTGGTCTTGGTTCCCCTCGCCGTCTTTCTGTAGGAGCGCTTAGTTTTCCTCATTCTTCTCACCCCCTTTTCTCAGAAATGTGGTCTATCCTGCCTCAGGATGAACCACTGTATTTTGAGCTTCTGGCAGGATCACCATTGAAACTCACTCGAGATAGCTAAAGCTATTCCTTTGCTTTTAGTGGGCCACAAGCCTTTATGATTAGCCAAACCTATATCCAGACGATACGTGCCCAGATTAAACCCTATGCCATTGGCAAGAGTTATGCCATCTTTTCCTCCAACTGAGATGCCTCCTAAAATATCAAGCCAACTTAAAACTCTGTATTCTGCTCCCAAAGATGCCTTTAACTTTTTTGAGAGTCCCATCCGCTCTCCAAATCCTCTTTCCAAATCCAAAGTCCACAAAAGCCTTTTGCCCTGTCGTGCCAAGCCCAGTCTCATCAGTATGGGCGTTTTGGTTGCAAAAGGATCAATATCTTTGGTATAAGAAAGTTCGGTCACAAGCGAATCCATATCGAAATTCTCTGCCAAAAGCGAATCCAAGCTAAATTGGTATCCTCTCTCTTTTGTTCCTTTGTTCCATCTGATTTGATTCAACAGATTAAAAAAGGATATCCCAAAAGTCCAGTCATCTTTATATTTCATAGCAAAACCCAGGTCCAGTGCATATCCCTTTCCTCCCTGAGCTGATTTTAGAATGAAGTCACCATCCCCATTTATTCCCGTTTCCAAAGTGAGAAGCTTCCCTTCGGTTTTTTCCACCTTCTGATAGACCACTCCTCTGATTATTCTGATATTTCCACCACAGAAGAATTCCTTCTCATTTAATTTGAAAATCGACCTGCCATAGGATAGACTAATTTCGAAGGAAGCAAAGGCTTCGCCATCTGAGTTTTCGATCAACAGTGTATCGTTGAATTTGTTTCCAAAAAACAGATACTCAACTGGCTCTTTGGGCAGAAGAAGATCGGATGACCCTTTGCCTGAGAGGGTGAAGGCGAAATTTCCTCGGGAGATACGCAAGATTGAAATGTTTGCATCTAATTTAAGATTGAATCCTTCCGAGGGAATTGAATTCAGAATGTTCTTTTTGTCCTCGGCAGTCAAAAACTGTCCATTGTATTGGGTGTAATCTCCCCAATTGAAGCTGTTGTTATTGATATTTATTCTGAACGAAAAGAAGTTAAATGTCTTTTCCGATCCTCTGGAGAAGCCCAGGTTAGCTGGATTCCAGAGGACTGATTCCGATCCTTTTGAAGCCGCAGTGTAAGCCCCAGCCATTCCCACGCTTCGTCCAGAAGCTAAAAGATGGGAATTAGAAAATAAAGTCAGTATCATTAAGATGATAATACATTTGGCTTTCATTGGGGCACTAATCCTTTTTGTTTTTTACCTCAAGTTCCAGATATGAGTTTATCCGAATAAAGTCCGTTGCTAAAGCCTTTACTGCGCTCCCCCCGGTCCCAGGGAAATTCAGGACTCCAGCCACATAAAAAGGGGACACTCTGAATATCTGGAGTTCTTCATAATTTAGACTTATAGTGTCTTCTGAGAATTTTGACTCGGTTACCACACCATTTTGATCCAATTTCCCTTTTGGAACATAAACCGGTCCAATCACCAAATCTGGATGGGAAAAGATGTTCTCTTCGTTTTTACTTACAAAAACCGAAGCCCTCGCCTCCAGAGGTAGATGACTTTCGATCTTGAAGATCACCTGGCTGGAGTTAATTTGATCCTCAATCAACGATTTTACGTCATCATTTATGCTGTGGGTATCTTGTTCAATCTCAACCTGGCAGGAGTCTAAAATCAACTCTAAAGGAGAGGCTATCTTGATTTCTCCAAAGAAGAAATCTTCCTCGTTGGCAGTCCCAGAATAGACGCCGTCTCCACAAATAACCTGCCCGGTAACCGTAAGTTTTTCTGGAATCGGATCTAACAGGGGATCAAGATTGTCCTCCTGAATGCTGGTCACTGCTGTAGCCCAGGGAGTGCCAGGTTCTATTTCTCCAGAAAGCTCTAACCTCTGCCCCTTATCACCCTCTACGGTCGCGGATAGACTACCAGGAAAATCTACTCCATTGTGAATATCCAAATTCAAGCTGGCACTCTTGATATGTGCGTGCTCAAATCCTGGCGGAAGATTAAGATCTCGCCGTATTTCATCTATGTCAACTACAGTGGGCTCAAGCTTTCCCGAAATCTGACTGAAAGCGATTTCAGACAGAAAAGCGGAAGCGGTGACCGAATCCGAAGAGCTGAAGAAAACCAGTTGATCTCCGGAATCTTTCACCTGCATTCTTATCTGCACCTCAATGGAGATGCCAGATAAGGGTTTTAAGGAATATCCATCTAAGGATAAACCTAAGTTGCAGTGACCCTCTGCAGGAATGACACAGTTTGCTTTTAGAATCTCGCCATTCTTTTTAACCTCAGGAAAATCGATTGTAATCTCCGCTGTGACGTTGGAGAAGTTATATAAGTCTAAAAACAAACTTCCAGTTCTGACCTTGGCGCTATCGATTATATGATCAGAAGGAAGAATGATTTCCTCGTCTGTGGTCAGGTCGAAAGAGGGAATTTTAGCCATTCCTTGAGTCACCATCAAGCTGTCAATAGAGAAATCAAGAGAAAAGTATTTATCCTCAAGGGATGAAAGAAATCCTCCAGGAGTATGAGCGCTTACTTGAATGGCAAAGCGATTAGAGAAGGTTTTATCTACAAAAGTTAGCTTTTGAATGATTGAATCATTATCTCGAATTCCCCCCGGGATGATGAGGGTTTCCAATATCTCCGAAGAGCCTCTATCGATTATGTCCAGCTTCAGCCAATCCAAGTTCAATCCCAAATGGTTGAACGCAATCAAAGTAGCATGTCCCTCTTGGAGAGTGACTTGATCAAAGGAGGTGAAGGTATCCAAATCAGCTTCTATGCTTGCACTGATAGGAGGAACTATACCTGGTTCACCGGAATAAAAATCGGTTACTGAAAAGATCACCTGTTTCGATTCGAATGAAGTGATGTCTATGGTTCCCAGCGTATCTTTGAAGTCTTTGGTGACCGAATCACAAACCAATTTTCCCCAAAGTCTTATGGTATCCAAATTTTCTTCTATATGAAAAAATAAATTCCCCAAGCTGTCGGTTTCAAGCGAGGGCTCATCTATCTTTTCTATCAAAGCTACCATGTCGTAGTTCTTCTTCACCAGGGGGATGGTTACTTCTGTATACCAAGTGGGTGTGGTAGGTGCCCTTAGGGAACATTGAAAAAACAATAATAGCCCGAAAAACAGAATCAGTCCTTTTCCCCAAGGAAACAAAGACGAGCGTCTTTTCTCCGATAAATTCTTATTTCTCATCAGCCCCTCAATTTTTGGAATGATAATACTTTACTTTATCATCACATTGCAAACGAAATCGATACCATCTGTTGATTTTGCCCAAAGAATTCTAAAAAACAGACTCTAAGGGGGGTTAAAGGTCAAAGAGCAACTGATATGCCAAATAAATATCTGCTCCATTTAAAATACAACCAGCTTGCTAAGTCCTTTCAAATCTTCGAAATAAAAATGGTGGACGATAAAATGGAGCTGTGAAGTCGTGCACAGTTAAAGTAAAATCATTGGATTCATCCCACATGCTATCGTGGAAAACCGATTTTTTCACAAAGACCTCTTTGAGAAGGAGGGCTCTGAAAAAAATCAACAAAGCTGGAATGTCAAGCTGCGGCTTGACCAACAACAGCGTGGAATATAAAAGACTTTTTACCTTTCTTAAGGAGTGTTTTGCATCTTTTTCGAAAAAATTTTGAGATTTGCTGACACGTTTTGTCATAGATATAAGCGATGTTCTATTTGGTAGCAATTAAATAAAGGTTCCTCTAAGGTATTTGCAGGATTGGAAGATTGAGGGTATGGGAGATGGGAGGTTTTAAGTCAATGGAGTAATTTGTACGAATTTCAAAAGGGAGAAGATCCTGCAGGAAGCGGGATCAGGTCAGCTCTAAGGGGACGCAGGCTGGCCCTCCCTTTTGAATTAGAATAGAAAGTCTCTATGTGGTAACAGACACCTTTTTCGCTCAGGACGGGTCGGTTAGCATAAAGGATCACAGACGAAGGCGTCCGTGACGAACGAGAGGCACAGAACCAATCAGATTTCGCTCATCTATTTCCCATCTTCTTCATTGATGCTTTAAACAATTTTTTCAAGGCAGGACAAACTACCTGTTGCTTTGCGACGATATTTTATTATATTGAGAAACTTGGATCTAAGGGTAGATTGGAATTCTACCATTTTTGACAAATCTTTTTGAATTGCGGAGGATGGTAATGCTCTCTACAACCGATTTTCGAAAAGGGTTAAAAATAAAGGTGGAAGGGGAAATCTACTATATCGTTGATTTTCAACATGCCCGAACCGCCCAGAGAAGAGCTTTTGTGAGAACCAAACTGAAAAATATCAAGACCGGTGCGGTCTTGGAAAAGACCTTTGCCGCGGGAGAGGTCTTCGAGGAGCCGGATTTTGAGGAGAAGAGCATGCAATATCTTTACTCCTCCGATAAGGAATATTGTTTCATGGACACCAAGACTTACGAACAAACAAGCTTAACTGAGGATCAGCTTGGTGACTACAAATGGTATCTGAAGGAGAACTCTGAGTATAAGGTAATGTTCTTTGAAGGTCAACCAGTGAATGTGGATCTTCCTGCTTCGGTGATTTTAAAGATCACCTCCACTGAGCCGGCCATAAAAGGAGACTCGGTCACCAATATCACCAAAAACGCCACCTTAGAGACTGGCTTGGTGGTGAAAGTTCCTTTGTTTGTGAACGAAGGGGAGTATGTGAAGATAGATACACGAACCAATGTATATATAGAAAGAGCTTCAAAACAGTGACCAGTGGTTAGTGATCAGTCCATTGTAGTTTGTTTTTAAATTATAACTGGCAAACTTGATTTACTGTGGTCAGCTATTTTTAATCCATCATGCGTCATTCTTCATCAATCCAGCGGCGCCATCTTTCATCTCCTTCAGCTTGGATCGGCACGGATGAATCAGGCAAAGGGGATTACTTCGGTCCTCTGGTAATAGGCGGAGTGAATGTGGACTCAAAAATCAAAAAAATTTTGGAAAGTTTGAGGGTGAGGGATAGCAAAAAAATCTCAGATGGTGTGATCAAGGAATTAGATTTCAGAATACGCTCAAGCTGCATCTATTCGGTGGTGGTGATTGGTCCAGAGAAATATAACCTTCTTTACCTGAAGATGAAAAACTTAAATCGGATGTTAGCCTGGGGTCATGCGCGGGTGATAGAGAATATCCTGATGCGGGTCAACTGTCCCAGGGCTGTTTCCGATCAGTTTGGCAATGAGCTTTTTATCCAAAATGCCCTTTTGGAGTCTGGCAGAAAGATAAAGCTCGAGCAGAGGCCTCATGCGGAAAAAGACCCGGGTGTGGCAGCCGCCTCGGTCTTGGCCAGAGCAGAATTCTTACGCAGGATGGCAAGGCTCTCCCAACAATGTGGATTCGATCTTCCCAAGGGAGCCTCGCCCTTAGTGGATGATGCGGCCAGAAAAGTAATCGACAAATTCGGAAAGGATGCGTTGAATAGATTTGTCAAGTTGCATTTTAAAAATACCCTCAGGCTCGATGTAGGTAGCAGTCCGAAAAATTGATCCTTCAGAAAAATATCCTGTTTCGGCGTAACCAGACTTTTCGTTGAGAGGGAAGATTTCATGTATACCAATTTAGTTGAGGAAATAAAAAGTGATCATGTGTCCGGCGCATCTGAGATTTCTCGGAAGGCCTGTTCTGCTTTGTCTGCCTTTTCCTCCGAGATAAAGACCGGATCCAAGCAGGAATATTTCGATAAACTTCTCAAATTGGGTGTTGAATTGATCTCTGCTCAACCCTATATGGCTTCGGTCTTCAATTTAGTTAACTCCACCTTATATTATGCAGAAGAACTTCTGCCTGCCATATCGCTTGAAGACCTTGGTGAGTTTACCAAAGAAAAGGTAGAAGGGTTTCACTATAATTCTTTAAACTCGATGCAGAAGATCGCCCAATATGGGGAGGTCTTAATCAAGGGGGGGTCAAAGGTCTTGACCTTCAGCTCCTCTGGTTCGATATTATCCATTTTGAAGAAGGCAAAGGAAGAAGGAAAAAAATTTGACGTGACCCTGAGCGAATCCAGACCCATGTTCGAAGGCAGGCTCTTGGCGAAGTTCTTGGGAAATGCGGGAATACCGGTGACTTTGATTGTGGATGCGGCTATGGGGATCTTTGCCAAGGATGCCACTTTATTTTTGATAGGCGCCGATTCTGTCTCGGAAACCACCTTTGTCAATAAGGTGGGAACCCAATATCTTTGTTTCCTTTCCAAGGAATATAAAATCCCCCTTTACGTTGCCTGTGAAAGAAGCAAATTCATCTCGGAGAGCTGGGGGTTCAAACCTGCGGCCCAGGGCGATCCCAAGGAGGTTTTGGATTTTGAACTTTTAAATGTGAAAGTGGAAAACCCATATTACCAAGAGATCCCCCTTTCCTACTGTCGAGAAGTGATTACCAATGAGGGATTTCTTTCGCCTGAGAACATCCCCCATTGCATCCGAAAGACCAGATTGTGTAAGAAATTGATCGATCGCCTAAAAGGTTCTTATACAACAACAAGCGGATAACAAGATGAGGGTTTGATCTTGAAAGAATGCAAAACGTGAAACTACAATTAAAACTCAAAGATTCTCAGCTTTTAGATAGTATTATTGATTCTTAGGATAAACATGGGATTCTCACTTTAAGGAATTTCTTCGACACCAAAAGCATTTTTCTTTTTTAGCTTTGCTTGTTGAGAAACGCTGTTCCGATACATTTTTTGATATGGAAAAGGATAAAGAAAAGTTCAAAGTTCTGTTTGTTTGCACTGGGAATAGCTGTCGGAGTCCCATGGCAGAGGGCATTTTGAAAAAGATGCTAAAGGAAAACAAATTGGGCAATTTCGAGGTCAGCTCAGCTGGCATTGTCGCCCTGGATGGAGCTCCTGCCTCCTTGCTTGCCCTGGAGGTGTGTAAAGCACGAAACGTGAATTTAGCCCAGCACCGCTCGCGACAATTCAATAAACAGATTCTGAAAAAGGCAGATTTGATTTTGGCCATGTCGAACGAACACTTGGAGCAGGTCAGAAAGACAGATAAAAATGCATTAGAAAGGACGTGCCTTTTGAAGACTTTTCCGGAAAGCCACTCCACCAAGACGGGGCAGCGTCTGGTCGCTTCAAATGATGATGGGAAAGAAAGCGTTTTGTATATCAAAGACCCGATCGGCGGGACTAAGGATGATTACCAAAGGTGTTTTTTGGAGATAGAAAAAGAAATAAAAAGAATATTCCCCGAGCTAATTAGTTTAGCTAACCAAAAGAATTTGAAAAACCGTTCCTGATATTCTAAATGAGATTCAGATTTTTGTATCCACCCTCACTAAAAATCATTTCATTTCTAATCATCCTGGTAGCTTTGACTTTTGTTTTTCATAAATTGACACAAGGTCTTACCGATGGTCGAATTTTGGCCCATCCATCGCCCCAGGATAAAACTTCCTCTGATTCGGACAAGGTGAGGTTTGATACTTCAGCTGAAGGCAAGATAGAAATTCCACCAGAACCTCCCAAGATGGAAATAAAGTTCCCCCAGCTTAAGAAAAAAGAGCTGAAGAGGGTGGTTACAAATCAAGCGTTTGGAGTGGGGGAGCGGCTTGAGTTCTCCGTGGGATATGGGATAATCAAGGCTGGCACTGGAGTGATGGAGGTTCCTGAGATCGTGAGATTTAATGGAAAGAGATGTTATCACATTGTCTCTACGGCAAAATCAAACAAATTCTTCTCAGTCTTTTTTAAAGTGGACGATAAAGTGGAATCCTACATGGATGTTCACCAGCTTTATTCCCATGGCTTCGATAAGCATTTAAGGGAGGGGAAATTCAAGGCAGACGTCTCCATGGTCTTCGACCAGGAAAATCACTTGGCCATGTATAACAACAGCCAGGACACGTTTTCGGTGCCACCAAACGTTCAGGACGTCCTTTCGGCTTTCTATTTCTTGAGAACTCAGGATCTGAAGGTGGGACAATCCATTTTTGTTGACAATCACACGGACAGGAAGAATTATCCTCTCGAGGTCAAAGTGTTAAGAAAAGAGAGAGTGAAGGTCCCCGCCGGAACCTTCGACTGTGTGGTGGTGGAGCCCATACTGAAGGCATCCGGCATTTTCAAGCATAAAGGTAGCTTGACCGTTTGGCTGACCGATGATGAGATCAAAATGCCGGTTTTGATGAAAAGCAAGGTGGTGATCGGATCCATCTCCACCGAGTTGATAAGTTATAAATTGGGAGAAGTGGGAAAATATTGAGTGTTTGGTCCCTTCCTACTGAGAAAGGAGTTCCCCTTTGGGTTATAAAAATCCACATTAAATCCTTTACGAGCGGAAAGCACAAAAACTAACCTATAAATAATCCGTAGATGAGACATTACCAGAAAATAGACTTAAGAAAAGTAAAAACCCATTCGATTAAAACTCGAAAAAGCAAGATTCAGATCAAGGATTTTGGAAAACCTCTGAGCTCCCAACATGATTTTAAGAGTTTCCTTAAGAGTTTGCCTAAATGCTTGAAAGCTAATGATTTTAGAAAGCTGTTGGATTCCATTGTAGTAGCCAAACGCAGGGGGAAACCGATCATCTTCATGTTTGGTGCTCACGTGATAAAATGTGGGCTTTCTCCGGTATTGATCGACCTGATGCAGAATGGTTTCATCTCTCTTTTGTCGACAAGCGGAGCCGGGGCAATTCATGACCTTGAGATAGCCCTGTGGGGCAAGACTTCTGAGGAGGTAGAAAAGAGCATTCAGGATGGCTCCTTTGGTATGGCCAGAGAAACAACAGAGATTTTCAATCAGGTTTCTTTATTTGCACAAAAAGAGAATGCAGGTTTGGGAGAGGCGCTGGGCAAAAGGATTTTGGGATTGAAAGCCAAATTTCGAAAATACAGTCTTCTGGCAAATGCCTTTAAATTAAGAATTCCCCTAACCGTGCACGTAGCTTTCGGAACGGACATCGTGCATCAGCATCCGAATTTCGATCCCTCCTCCACAGGTGCAGCAACCCATACCGATTTCAAAATACTGGCTAATGAAGTATCCAAATTAAATAATGGGGGAGTGGTTTTGCATTTTGGATCGGCGGTGATTTTGCCTGAGGTTTTCTTAAAGACGCTCTCTGTGGCTCGAAACATAAAAGGAAGGAGTCGTCCTGACAAAGGAAGGATCGAAAATTTCACCACCGCCAATTTTGATATGATTCAACATTACCGTCCCAATCTGAATGTGGTTTTGAGACCAACCCAAAAGTCGGGACAGGGTTTTTCCTTCAGCGGGCATCATGAGATCATGCTACCGCTTTTAGCTTGGGCACTTAAGGCGGGGGGACATGGGGGTCAACGGATCAAACGGATGTAAAAATGAGGTGACAGAAATTATTACAAAAGTAAGAAATAAATTTACATGCCCTCTCACCCTTACCCGCTCCCAAGGGATGGACCGTATGGTACATCGCAAGGGAGAGGATAATTGCGTCAATTCATTTAATTGGCTTGCTATAATAAAATTCTAAGAGGTTAAAAAATGGCAAAGATCGTAGAATGTGTTCCTAATTTTTCAGAAGGCAGAAGACCTGAGGTAATCGAGGCAATCGTCGGTGAGATCAAATCGGTGCCGGGGGTGATGCTTTTGGACAAGGAGATGGATGCTGATCATAATCGGGCAGTGATCACCTTTGTGGGCGGTCCGGATGAGGTCAAGCTTGCTGCCTTCAAAGCCATCTCCAAAGCCACCGAGTTGATCGATATGAACAAACACACGGGTGAACATCCCCGCATGGGGGCAACCGATGTGGTCCCCTTTATTCCCATCTCCGGAGTGACCAACCAGGATTGCGTGGTATTAGCCGAGCAATTGGCCAAAGAGGTAGCAGAAAAGCTCCAAATTCCCATTTATCTTTATGAGTCGGCGGCCAAAAGACCCGAGAGGGTGAATTTAGCTGCTGTGAGAAAGGGAGAGTATGAGGGACTTAAGGTAGAGATTGAGACCAATCCGGATAGAAAACCGGATTTTGGTCCCTCCCGAATGCACCCTACCGCCGGTGCCACTGCCATCGGCGCCAGGATGCCATTGATTGCTTTCAACGTCTATCTGGGCACCTCATATGTTGGAATAGCCAAGAAGATCGCCAGGGTCATAAGATTTTCCGGTGGTGGCTTACGATACTGTAAGGCATTAGGATTCGAGATAAAAGAGAGAGGATTGGCTCAGATCTCCATGAATCTGGTCAACTATCGCAAAACCCCGATCTTCCGCGTTTTTGAGATGATAAAATCGGAGGCAGAGAGATATGGGGTTCCCATAATCTCAAGCGAGATTGTGGGTCTGACTCCCCAGGATGCACTCTTGGATGTCGCCGATTATTATTTGAAGCTGGAGAATTTTAAAAAAGAGCAGGTCTTGGAAAATAAATTGATGACCTTTGCAGGGGGAGAAAAAGAGGGTTTGGAGGGATTCATTGACCAGGTGGCTTCCTCTTCACCAGCACCTGGAGGAGGCAGCGTATCTGCGGCGGCTGGAGCTTTGGCATCTGCTCTCTCTTCCATGGTATGTCGATTGACCATAGGGAAAAAGAGATTCAAGGATGTGGAAGATGAATTAAAACAAATCTTGGAAAAGGCAGAGGTCATCAAAAAACAGATGCGGGAATTTATAATTAAAGATGCAGAGAGCTTCGATAGAGTCATGAATGCCTTCAAGCTCCCTAAATATACGGATGAAGAGAAAGAGAAGCGTAATGCAGCAGTACAGGAGGCAACCAAGGGTGCGATTGGTGTTCCGCTTCAAGTCATGGAAGAGGCCTTGGAATCATTAGGAATAATAAAGGTGGTGGCGGAAAAAGGCAATCCAAATATGATCTCGGATGCAGGCGTATCGTCACTGATGGCAAGAACTGCAGCCGAAGGTGCATATCTGAACGTAAGGATCAATCTAAATTCGATCGAGGATCAGGATTTTGTCACCAACACCCGGCAAAAAGCAGACCGCCTCAAACACGAAGCTTTGAATCTGGCGAATGAGATTGAAAGAATAGTTGAACAAAAACTAACACAGCCGTAAATATTTGTGATTGGTACTATTTATTCATCTCCGCCCCTGGCGGAAAAGGAGCAATGCAGTCTCAAGGGATTGCTTCGTCGCTTTGCTCCTCGCAATGACGTTTCGTATATGCGTTTTTATTAGAAGATTCGGTGACCGGAATGCAAAAAAAGTGGATAGATTTACACATACATACTACCGCTTCGGACAGCTTACTTATTCCTTCGGAAGCTGTGGAGATAGCAAAAAAATGTGGGCTTTCCGCCATCTCCATAACCGATCATGATACCATTGGCGGTTTCTTGGAGGCTCAAGAAAAAGCTGATGAGCTGGGAATTGAGCTCATTCCCGGTGTGGAGCTCTCCGTAGCTTATAAAGGAGAAGATTTTCACTTTTTGGGCTATCTAATCGACCATGAGAATCCAGAATTTCTAAAAAAGATCAACAGCTTCAGGGAGGAGAGGTCTGTGCGGGGGGAGAAGATGGTTGAGAAGTTAAACGAGTTAGGGATAGATTTGAGAAAGGACACGGTGAAGGCCATTGCCGGGAACGGTTCGGTGGGCAGACCTCATTTGGCAGATGCTTTGGTCAAAGAGGAGTTTGTGCATACTTACGACGAGGCTTTTGCCAGATATCTGGGTTATCATGCGCCGGCATATGTTCCCAAGAAGTATTTGACCCCCAAGGAAGCCATTGAGCTCATTCATTTGGTAAGAGGTGTGGCGGTCTTTGCCCATCCGGGCACTTCTCGATCCCCACACGCTGTCTATGATTTTCTTGAAATGGGGCTGGACGGAATCGAAGCCTATCATTCTCAACATGATGGAAAAATGACCACTCACTATGTGAATTTAGCCAAGAAATTGGGCTTGATTTACACCGGTGGTTCTGACTGCCATGGGAGGAGAAAGGGAAAGGTATTGATTGGAACGGTGAAAGTTCCCTACCGATGCCTGGAGATGCTTAAAAAGGTAAAAGAGGAAAATTATTAAGATCCATGATTGATAACGAATGACGAATAAAAAATGAAAACAACTGGCAACCCGAGCGCAGGCTGAAGGGCGTGTTGAAAAAGCCATATTGTCATTCTGAGGGAGTCCATATGGACGACCGAAGAATCTCTTTGATGTATATGGAGATTCTTCTCCCGCCTTCGGCGGAATCAGAATGACACTCTGTTAGTTCAAGTTTTTCAACAGTCCCTTTAGGTTGCGCCAAGTAAGTTCTCACAAAATTATGTGCCAATCAATCTGGTTCAAAGGAGAAAGATAATGAAGAAAATCTTTATTTTAGTATTTTCCGTTTTCATTTTTGTTTTTCAAAATGCTCAGGCAGAAAGTGTTGGATTGAGTGAGGCTTACGAAAATGAAATTGTGGAAAGGGTCAAAAGTGTTTTTCAAACGAAAGAGGTAAAAGAGATAGTTGAAAGGCCGATCTGCGCCACGCCCCTATTTATGGAGATAAGACACAGTTGGGATAGGTTCTCCGCCAAAACGAGAGAAGTATTGAAATCTTACCTTGAAAGACCAACTTATGAGTTTGAAGAACATACCTATGATACCCCTCAGGGCCATTTCAAGATTCATTACGTCACAGAAGGAGAAAACGCGGTCCCCAATGAACGATGGGTCGATACCTGTGGGCAGGTATTAGAACATGTCTGGGATACTGAAATTGGCGTGCTGGGTTATGATGAGCCTCCCAGTGACGGTTGGCATCCGGCGATCATTGATAATGGTGGTGATGGTAAATATGATATATACTTGTTAAGCTTGGATCAGGGGATTCTGGGATATACATCATGGGATTCTCTCATCTCGACAGATCCGACCTCTTGGACCACTTATATAGTACTTGATAACGACTATGATAACTATCCTTCTTTTCATACCGAACTGGAGTGGCTGCAGGTCACGTCTGCCCACGAATTCTTTCACGCAATTCAAGTGGGTTATGATCCTTATGAATACGACCCCGAAAGAGGCTTTTCCTATTGGATGGAGATGTCGGCTGTGTGGATGGAGGATATGGTATACGATGATGTTAATGACTACCTGGGCTATTTGCAATATTTTTTCAATGAACCCTGGCTTTCTTTGAAGACTTTCAGAGATCAATTCGACTACCATCCCTATGCTAGTTGTGTTTGGCCGATCTTTTTGTCAGAGAGATTTGACACCCTTATAATAAAGGAAATCTGGGAAAACTGTGCTGAGGTTGTGGGAAACAACGTAATTGATCCTCCCTCTCCTGGGGCTAAGTCTGCCACAGACAAAGCATTAGGAGCAAGGGGAAGTAATTTTGAAGATGCCTTCAGAGAATTTACCGTGTGGAATTACTTCACTGCTCATCGAGCCATAACTAATATACCTGGTCGTTTCTATTCAGAAGGCGACCAGTTTTATTACTTTGGTGATCCAAACAGACCAATAATGGTAAAAGTGGATGCCGTCCATGAGGAATATCCAGTAAATGTAACATCCATTCCCCATCCTCCTGAGAACTTAGGCTCCAATTATGTGGTTTTCAAGCCTAACCCAGAACTGGAGGGCGGAATAAAAATTGACTTTGCAGGAATTAGTGGGCAATACGAGGTTTCGGCAGTAGGACATAGTACAGCACTCCTTGAGCCCTTTGATACGACATTCCTCATCAACCCTGTCACCCAAAGCGGAATTGGAAGAGTTTGCGACTGGAACAAGTACACAGAGGTGATCATGATTCCGGCGGTGGTTACCAGAAGCCCCAACGATACTTTTTCATATGCTCATTCAGCTGAATACGACAGCTCATGCCATGGAGAAGGGCAACTGCCAGAGAAAGATTATGTATTACAGAATTTCCCCAATCCCTTCGTTATCAAGAACGAATCCAATCCGACCTATTTCCCCTTTGTTTTATCATCACCAAGCCGTGTGCGGATAGATATACTTACCCTTTCCGGAGAACGGATCAAAACCATCGTTCCCGAACCTGATGTCAAGTGGGGAATTGGAGAATACCTGACGAAAAGCCTCGCTGTGCCCTGGGATGGAAAAAATGAAAATGGAGAATATGTGGCTTCGGGCATATATCTGTATCGATTTAGAACCGACAAAAGCACCGTGATTAAGAAGATGGCGGTGATCAGATGAGCTTCTCGGTCAGGAAGCTTTCCTTAATGGGGGTTCTGGTCGCCTTAGCCATAGCATTGAAGCTTCCCATCCTTTCTATTCCCAATGTTGAGTTTTTTACCTTCGTGATCTTTTCCTCTGGGTATCTTTTAGGCATAATCGAGGGGTTGTTAGTGGGGGTGATCTCCATGTCTCTTTACACCAGCATCATCACACCATATGGCTTGCCTCCCTTGCCCATAGCTTTTGCACAGGTTTCCTCAATGGCTTTGATTGGGTTAGCAGGAGGACTTGCCCGCAAACTTCATCTGGTTCCTTTTGATAAGAAACCATCTTCTTTGAGGGGCCTTATGTTTCTTACCCTGGGGCTTTTTGGCTTGGGCTTGACTTTGCTTTATGATTTGCTCACCAATTTAGCCACTGCCTATGTAGTGGGGCAATTTATCCCAGTGATGATTTCCGCCATTCCCTTTGCCTTGGTTCACATCCTCTCCAATATAGCCATCTTTAGCGTTCTGACCCCAGTTCTTTTAAAATCATCCACAATGCTGAGAATATAAAGAGAATTCCCAAATTACAGCATCACCCACCCTGGTCAATATTAAGATTCTTATAGACAAGTGAAACTGGAGTGTCAAGCTTCAGCTTGACTTGAAACTCTTAGAAAATCAAAACCCCAATATGGTTCACCTAAAGGTGAACACTCCAGAATTTATATTTCCGAAGAGTTTTTGAGAGAGATCAAAAAATAAGCTTGACTTTTCTTTATACCTTGTTATTTTTTTCACAATCTTGGTGGGGAGAAAAACGTTATGTTTGAAGTTTATTTTCCAATATTCGTTTTGATCTTTTTGGTGACCGGAGTTGCCATTTTGATTTTAGTATTATCCTATCTTTTGGGGAAAAGAGCCCCGACCAAAGAGAAGCTCTCCCCTTATGAATGCGGTGTGCAACCGATCGGAGATGCCCGGGGAAGGTTTTCTGTGAAGTTTTATTTGATCGCCATTCTTTTTATCATCTTCGATATAGAGGTGGTCTTCCTATATCCTTGGGCGGTGATTTACAAGAGACTTAAGCTTTTCGGTTTGATCGAGATGGGGATTTTTATCCTGATACTTTTAGTTGGATATTTCTATCTCATCAAAAAGGGTGCCTTAAAGTGGGAATAACCGAGACTGAGAGTAGAGACTGAAAAAGCTTTTTTGGAGAGAAGATATTATGGGATTAGAGGAGCACTTAGGTGACGGAATCCTGTTTACCACTCTGGAGAAGGCGGTCAACTGGGCGAGAAAATCATCGGTTTGGCCCTTCGGCTTCGGGTTGGCCTGCTGCGCCATCGAGATGATCTGCACTTTTGCTTCCCGCTTCGATTTGGCCAGGTTCGGCATGGAGGTGACCAGAGCATCACCCAGGCAAGCTGATTTGATGATCGTGTCTGGGAGAGTCTCCACCAAGATGGCTCCGGTGGTAAGACAGCTTTACGAACAGATGCCGGAGCCCAAATGGGTTATCGCCATGGGCGCATGTGCTTCCACGGGTGGCGTTTTTAACAATTATGCCATTGTTCAAGGCGTGGATAAGATCGTGCCGGTGGATATTTACGTTCCGGGTTGTCCTCCCCGTCCTGAGCAATTAATCGAGGGCATAATAAAGTTACACAAAAAAATCGAAAAGGAGTCGCTTAAGAAGAAAAGAGAGTTGTGATTCTAAATTAGGGGAATGGAGATGCACGATCTAATCTTAAAGAAATTGAAAGAGAGGTTTGCAGAATCAATTTTAGAAGTGGCAGAATTCAGGAAGGAACCCACCATAGTTGTAAGAAAAGAGTACATTATCCGGATATGTCGATTTCTGAAAGACGATCCTGAATTTTCCTTTAACTTTCTTTCCGATCTTTGCGCAGTGGACTGGCCGGAGAGAAAACCTAGATTCGAGGTGGTCTATAATCTCTATTCAATCTCAAAAAATCATCGGGTTAGATTGAAAGTCAGAGTGGATGACGGAGAAAGCGTACCCTCAGTAACATCGGTATGGAGCACCGCTGATTGGCACGAAAGGGAGGCATTCGACATGTTCGGGATAAAATTTGAGGGACATCCCGACTTAAGGCGAATTTTAATGTCCGAAGATTGGGAAGGGCATCCTTTGAGAAAGGATTTTCCTCTGACCAAAGAAGAGGTAATGTTCAATTACAATAAAGACAGACCACCAAGGATTATGAAATAGTTCCAGGATATTCTAACCGGAGTATCCGTTTGGATTAACATGAATGTTGAGATTCTAAAAAAGACCGAGAAACCGGAGACGGAGACCATGATCTTAAACATGGGTCCTCATCATCCCTCCACCCATGGTGTTCTGAGGGTTATATTGGAGTTGGATGGTGAGACCATTGTAAAAGCCACGCCCGACATCGGCTTTTTACACACCGGAATAGAGAAGACCATGGAAAACAAAACCTACAATCAGGTTATTCCTCTGACTGACAGGATGGATTACGTGGCCTCCCTTTCCAATAATTTGGCTTACCTTTTGGCAGTGGAAAAACTTCTGGACATACAGGCACCTCCCAAGGCTGAGTTCGTCAGGGTTATTTTAACCGAGTTGACCCGAATAGCCAGCCACCTGTGGTGGGTGGGAACACATGCACATGATATCGGGGCAATGACCGTGCTTCTATACGCTGTCAGGGAAAGGGAGAAGCTTTTGGACATATTTGAATTGGTCTCCGGTCAGAGGATGATGACCTCCTATTTCAGAATTGGAGGATTGGCAAAAGACATTCCAGAGGAGTTTGAGCCAAAAGTGAGAGAAGTTTTGAAGACTTTTCCGGATAAGATCGAAGATTATGAGAACCTTCTGACCAAGAACAGGATTTGGCTTAATCGGACCGTGGGGGTGGGAACAATCTCTGCTGAGGATGCCATCGATTTGGGCGTTTCCGGTCCGGTGTTAAGGGCGTGCGGAGCTGAATGGGACATAAGAAAATCTAACCCATATTCGGGCTATGATGAATTCGCATTTGACATACCCACCGGAAAGAATGGAGATGTTTATGACAGGTATTTAGTGCGCCTGGAGGAGATGAGACAAAGCCTGCGGATAGTTAACCAAGCTTTAGACGGAATTCCTGAAGGCGATTTCGTGGAAAGGGTCCCCGGCGTGGTGCTTCCTCCTAAAGAAGAGGTTCTGTCAAATATTGAAGCATTGATTTTTCAATTCAAATTAGTGGTTGAGGGTTTCTGTCCGCCAAAGGGAGAGGTTTATCACTCCATAGAATCACCCAAAGGTGAATTGGGATTTTATATAGTTTCGGATGGGACAAACAAACCCTACCGGGTTAAGGTCAGGCCACCGTGTTTTCTTAATTTGAGTGCCTTGCCTAAGATGATCGAGGGAAGATTGATTGCGGATGTGGTAGCAGTGATTGGAAGCATTGACATCGTTTTGGGAGAGATTGATAGGTAAAGATAAATCCAGAGGTCAAAAGGTTCAAAGGTTAAATGGTTCAAGTGATGCTTTCGGAAGCGACACAAAAAAAGATAGCCAAGCTAAAAGATAGATATCCTGAGAAGAAGACGGCGATTTTGCCAGCCATGCACGTGGTTTTTAAAGAGGTTGGATATTATAATCAGAATATTCTGAAGCAGATTGCAGACCTTTTGGAATTGAGCCAGATGGAGGTTTCTGAAACGGTCTCCTTTTACACCTATTTCCCCAGAGAGGGGGTGGGGAAGTATCATATTCAGGTTTGTACCAATCTCTCCTGTAGTCTTTTAGGGGCTGAGGAGTTAGTTAAGTATCTCGAGTATAAACTAAAGATAAAGGCTGGACAAACAACTACTGATGGATTATTCACTATCTCAACGGTCGAATGTCTGGGTTCATGTGGCACCGCTCCGGTGATGCAGATAAACCAGACTTATTATGAGAATCTAACCAAGGCTAAAGTGGATCAGATTCTGGAGGACTTGAAAAAAGGGAAATAAACTGGAGTGTCCCGCTTTAGCGGGATCGGCAAGGGATGGAAATGCAGAGAACCTTTTAGGTCCGCCTGAAGGCGGACACTCCAGCTTTTCTAAGGACCACTGGGAAACCAATGGAAAAGATTTTATTTAAATATATTGACGTTCCAGACCAATATGAGATTGACACCTACATTAAAAATGGTGGTTACCGGGCCTTGCCCAAAGCATTGAAGGAATACTCGCCCAATGATCTGATTGAGATGGTGAAAAAGTCAGGCTTACGGGGAAGGGGGGGTGCTGGATTTCCCGCCGGGCTAAAATGGGGCTTTGTTCCCAAAGATTCGCCTAATCCGAAATTCCTTTTGTGCAATGCCGATGAAGGCGAACCCGGGACCTTTAAGGATCGCTGGTTAATAGAGAAAGATCCTCACCAGCTCATCGAGGGGATAATCATCTCATCCTATGCCATTGGGGCTCATCGAGCATTTATATACATTCGTGGCGAATTTGCCTTCGGAGCAGAAAGATTAAAGAATGCGATAAGCGAGGCTTATCAAAAAGGGTATTTAGGAAGGAATATTTTGGGGTCAGGTTTTGATCTGGATTTGGAGGTCTATCGTGGAGGCGGCGCATATATCTGCGGCGAGGAGACCTCTCTGATGGAATCCATAGAGGGAAACAGGGGGAATCCCAGATTGAAACCACCTTTTCCCGCTTCTGTGGGACTTTACAAAAACCCCACGGTAATCAACAATGTGGAGACACTGTCAAACGTTCCTCACATTGTTCTGAATGGCGCCTTATGGTATGCCAAAATCGGGATGCCCAAAAGTACCGGCACAAAGATATTTTCTCTCTCAGGACATGTGAATAGACCAGGAAACTATGAGCTTCCCATGGGAACGCCCCTAAGAGAGTTGATTTACGATCATGGCGGCGGGATTAAAGATGAGCGAGAATTAAAGGCGGTCATTCCGGGAGGAGTCTCAACCCCGGTTTTGACTTCCCAGTTAGTAAATGTGAAAATGGATTTCGAATCTCTATTTGAGGCAGGTTCGCTCTTGGGGTCAGGTGCGGTGATTGTGATGGATGAGACCACCTGCATGGTCAAAGTTGCTTATCGGTTGTCCAGATTTTACGAGCACGAATCGTGCGGCAAGTGCGTTCCCTGCAGAGAAGGGACCAGATGGATCAGAATGATCATGGCCAGAATCGAAAATGGGAAGGGGAGAGAAGAGGATATCGATCTTTTACTTGACATATGCACCAATATAGCCGGGAAAACGGTGTGCCCTATGGGGGATGCCGCTGTGGTTCCCATCATGAGCACCATACAGAAGTTCAGAGAGGAATATGAATATCATATAAAGAATAAGAAATGCATGGTTGATTTGGGGACAAGGTTTGTTTAGGATCTGTCAATGGATAGAGCGGATAAAACGGATACGGATGAAGCGGACATGGTTAATTTGAGCATAGATGGAAAAGAAGTAACGGTCGAAGAGGGGACGACTATACTGAAGGCTGCCCAGAAGCTGGGGATCGAGATTCCCACTTTCTGCTGGCATGACAAGTTAGAGCCGGTGGGAGCTTGTCGGATGTGTCTGGTGGAGGTGGAGAAGATGTCCAAGTTGCAGATTGCCTGTGATACCGTTGTTTCTGAAGGAATGGTGGTTAAGACCAACACTCCTCAAGTAATCAAGGCAAGAAAGGGAGTTTTGGAGTTTCTGTTGATCAATCATCCCCTGGATTGTCCCACCTGCGATAAAGGGGGGGAGTGCGATCTTCAGAATTTTGTGTTCCGGTATGGATCGGACAAAAGCAGGTTTGTGGAGGAGAAAAGAAGGTTCATCGTGGACCCCAAATCGAAGTTGGATGATCTTTCCATCAGTCCGCAAATAATAAGAAACATGAATCGCTGCATTCTGTGCAGAAAATGCGTTCGCTTCATCAACCAGATCGCTGGGGAAAACGATTTGGGGACTTTTCGCCGGGGAGCAAAATCGGAGATCAATATGTTACCTGATATTCCCGTGGATAATCCGTATTCCGGAAACGTGGTGGAGATCTGTCCCGTGGGAGCGTTGACCTCCCAATCCTTCAGATACAAAATCAGAGTGTGGCAAACAGAAAAAGTCCACACCATCTGCCCCAATTGTGGGGATGGTTGTAATATAACCTTGTGGGCGAAAGATGATCGAGTGTATCGGATCACTTCCAGAAGAAACGATCGAGTTGATGAGGGATTCTTGTGCGACAAAGGACGCTTCGGATTTGAGTTCGTCAATGATCCCGACAGATTGAAGAGCCCCTTGGTAAAGAAAAACGGAGAGTTTGTTCCTTGTGATTGGGATGAGGCGTTGGACTTGGTGGCGGATAAATTTAAATCAGTAATGGAAAAATCTGGGAGCGATTCTTTAGCAGGCATCGGATCGTCTAAACTAACCAACGAGGACAATTACATCTTCCAAAAATTCTTTAGAGTGGTCTTGGGAACCAACAATATCGATCATCGAGTGGATTCGAAAAATCCTTTGCCCAGCTCAAATCTCTACAAGTACAATCAAATCTACTTTATGACCAATTCCATCGCCGAGATCGAGAATGCAAAACTCATTCTGGTCTTCGGCTGCGACCCGGAAAAGGAACATCCCATAATAAACTTAAGGGTGATGAAATCTGCAAGAAAGAGAAACGTTTTGGTTTTAGTAAATCCAGCAAAAGTAAGACTGAACAGGTTTGCTCAAGATGAGTTGATTTATGCAAAAGGAACAGAGGTTGCCCTGTTAAATGGTCTGGCAAGAGAGATCATCGAAGAAAGGCTTTTTGATCCGAATAGAGTTAAGGTTTCCAATGAGGAGGTTGACCGATTAAGGCAATTGGTTTCGCCATACGACAGGGAAAAAATCTTTCAGATAACTGGAATCGCTCCGGATAAAATGAAGAGCTTAGCAAGTTCTTTAGCCAGGGCGGAGAGCATAATCATCCTGTGTGGCAAGGAAATCATCTCTCATCCTCAAAACAAGGAAGTCATTGATTCACTCTACAATCTAATTCTTCTGACCGGACATTGGGGCGAGAAAAACTGCGGCGCCAACGTTTTGTGGGAACATTGCAATTCTCAAGGTACACAGGATTGTGGAGTATTGCCTGATAGATTGCCTGGATCCGTTTATATTTCGGATGAATCTGGGAGAAAAAAAATTGAAGAAGTCTGGCAAGCCAAATTGCCGGACAAACCGGGAGCCGATTTCAATCAGATGCTAAAAGGGATTCATGAAGACAAAATTAAAGCGCTATACATAATGGGTGAAGATCCTCAGGCGAGATACCCTGATAAAAATTACGCAGAGTCTGCATTAAAGAAGATCGGTTTTCTGGTGGTGCAGGATGTGCTGATGACAGAGACGGCAAGATTAGCAGATGTGGTCTTGCCTGGAGCATCTTTTGCCGAGAAGGAAGGAACTTTTACCAACGTGGAAAGAAGAGTGCAAAAGCTAAAGAAAGCATTCGATCCGTTGGGAAATTCCAAGGCTGACTGGGAGATCGTCTGCCTTTTGGCGCAAGCCATGGGTTATGAATTTGACTATCTGTCACCTAGAAAAATCTTTTATGAGATAGCCAAGGTTTCACCAATTTACCAGAATATGTGCTACGAAGATATTGGTGACACTGGCATTCAATGGAAATTGAAAACGGGAGATTTGTGATTTGCCAAAGAGGTAGAAAATGGGAGTGCAAAAATTTATTCTTGCATTAAATGTTGGACTCCTATTCTGACATTGTGAGGACAAAACTCTTGAGAACTAATTTTGAAAGATTATGATACCATTTATCATTATCACTTTAATCAAAATCTTGGTGGTCTTTGTGGTCTTTCTTCTGATGATCGCCTATCTCACCTGGCTGGAGAGAAAGCTCTTGGGCCATTTTCAGGTGAGATTGGGTCCCATGCGAGTGGGACCCCATGGGCTTCTGCAGCCTTTTGCCGATGGAATAAAGCTTTTGTTCAAGGAGGAGTTGGTTCCGGCAAATGTGAACAGGTTTATTTATAATCTGGCGCCAATTTTGGTTTTCATACCGGCTTTAATAATTATGGCGGTAATACCCTTTGGAGATCGGATAACAATTCTCGGGCAGAAAGTAGACCTGGTGATCTCTGATTTCAACATGGGCATTTTATATGTCTTTGCGATAACCTCCCTTGGAGTATACGGGCTTGTTTTGGCTGGCTGGTCTTCCAATAACAAGTATTCGCTTTTGGGGGGACTTAGATCCTCTGCCCAGATGATAAGTTATGAGGTATCATTGGCACTTTCCTTGATCGGGGTTTTGATGATCGCCGGATCTTTAAGCCTGGTCGAGATAGTCAAAGCTCAGGATAAATTCTTCAACTGGTTCATATTCCGTCAACCACTTGGGTTCCTTTTGTATTTA
>Ga0209427_10001278_pt1 | contig 28685 bp, 22 predicted proteins | sample DeeMarSWOR136_30_FD_187465 | JGI IMG/M metagenome (GOLD analysis project Ga0209427, IMG submission 187465) | Marine sediment microbial communities from White Oak River estuary, North Carolina - WOR-1-36_30 (SPAdes) (version 2) | ecosystem: Environmental > Aquatic > Marine > Intertidal zone >...
ATCGTCTCCAACCCTCCGTATATACCACATTCGCGTCTGAAGCAATTGCCCAGTAGTGTCAAGAATTATGAACCAATGGCGGCAATTGATGGAGGTAAAGACGGCGTGCAGTTTATCGGCAGGCTAATAACATATGGTGTAGATTTTCTAAATGCGGACGGCATGATAGCAATAGAAATAGATGAAGAAGAAGTCATTATTCTTAGGAAGCTTTTGGAAAGGTGCAAAGTGAAATCATATTTTTTTAAGAAAGATTTATTTGGACGTTTTCGTTACCTTTTTATAGAATAATAGGATCATGGGTTCATTAATTTTGATCGTAATGATAAATCCCGACCTATCTATGATGGGCGGGATAAAAAATAGATTGCATAGATCTCAATAATTACGAGGATATTGATGATGGAAAAAGCAAAAATAGTGATTAATATAAAAAAACCAGAGGCAAAGAAATTTTTAGCGCAGACCAGAACGTTGCTCCGTGCGAACGGATTTATAATTTCTGCAAAACCTGATTTCGTTATAGCAGTAGGCGGTGACGGCACAATGCTACACGCAGCTCATCTTTATGGCAAAAAAGGTATTCCCATTCTTGGAGTCAATTCGGGTGGTCTCGGTTTTCTCACTGATGTTACATTTGATAGATTGTTCAACACATTGAAAGAAATAAAAAACAAAAAATTCATATTTGAAAAACGCATGATGATACAGGCAAAGTTTAATAAAAACACGCTTAACGCGTTGAATGACTTAACCATAATTACACGCATCCCTGGTCGAGCTGTTGAATTCTCTGCCACAATCAATAAAGAATACATTTGTCGGTTTATTGCCGATGGAATAATAATAGCCACACCCACAGGTTCGACAGCATATTCATTAGCAACCAGCGGACCAATTCTACTGCCAGATACTGAAGCGATAATTGTGACGCCAATTGCACCGCATACCCTTTCGGTTCGACCAATCGTATTGCCGTCGAATAGTATTGTGGAGATTAAAGTAGGAGCAAAAGGCAAAGCAGCGTTAGTTGCTGATGGTCAGAGAAGTAAATCGGTGAGGAATGGGCAAGTAATAAAATTCAAAAAAGCGCCTTATTATGTGAAGCTCATAAAACCACGTCATACAACATTTTTTCATACCCTCCGCGAGAAAATGAAGTGGGGAGGTCGCGAAGATGCTTAAATTGCTGGTGGTTAAAAACTTCGCCCTTCTCGAGGATCTCACGGTAGATTTTGAAGAAGGACTGACCATCATTACCGGAGAAACCGGCGCAGGAAAATCAATGATTGTCGAGGCGATCTCAACACTATGTGGCAGTCGCATGGAAGATGTTTTGATCAGAAGCAATAAGAGTTTTGCGGAAGTAACTGGCATTTTTAGCGCGGAATCATCGATAGCAGAAAGATTAAAGAAAGCTGGCATCGAAGTGGATACGGATGTGATTATAAGACGGAAAATTGAACGTGGCAAAAGACAAAATGCTTATATTAACGACCAGATTGTCAGTCTCAATTTGCTAAAAGAACTGGCGCGTGAAATGATTGATCTCATAGGACAATATGAAAATCAGTCATTGTTTTATGCGAAAAATCATCTATCACTCATAGATTCATATGCGAATCTCGACGATGCAAAACGCGAATATAATAGAAATTACAGTGAATATAAACGATTGCAGAATGAATTAGAAAATCTTCTTGAGACAATGCGGCAAAAAGACGAAAAGATAGATTACTTAAAATATCAAATTAATGAGATCGAAAAAGCAAATGTACAACAAGGGGAAGAAGAAAAATTAATATCTGAAAAGAATCTTCTTTTGAGTAGTGAAAAACGCTCCCTGCTTTCCGCCGAAATCATCAAGGATTTATATGAAGCAGATGGTTCTGTAATCGAAAATTTGGCAAAGGTCAAAAAGCTCTTTGATGAGCTTTGTGAATTTGACCAAGAGCTAATTAATAATAATAAAGAATTGGAAGGGTTGATTACATCGGTCGACGACATTTACCGAGAACTAAGCAGTTATCAAACTCGAATTGAATTCTCTCAGGAAAAACTCGATTATGTCCTCGATAGATTAGAAACGATAAATAAAATGAAGAAAAAATATGGCAAAACGCTTCAGGAAATCAATGCCTATGTCTCGAGAATAAAGGAAGAAGTAACGCTCATTGAAACACAGGATGAGAAAGTAAAAAAAATCAAGCAGCGTATCATGGAAATAAAACAAACGGTTACAAAGCAGGCAGGGGAATTATCAGTGCGTCGACAAGAGGCAAGCATCACTTTGAAGAAACGGATTTTAGAGCTCTTGACTCAACTCGGCATGAAAAAAGCTGAATTTGAAATCAAATTTGGAGTGAAAGAAATAAGCGAAGATGGTAAAGATGAAGTCGAATTTTTCATTTCAACAAACCCTGGCGAAGAACTAAAACCACTGCGGAAAGTTGCCTCAGGTGGCGAAATTTCCCGAATCACACTAAGCCTCAAAACAATACTGTCAGATGTTGACAAAATCCCAACAATAATATTTGACGAAATCGATACTGGAATTGGTGGTAGAATCGCTGAAGCAGTTGGTGCTCTCTTATCAAAAGTAAGCAAACGACATCAGATTATGTGTATAACGCATCTGCCTCAAATATCTGTATTTGCAGACAATCATATCCTTGTTGAAAAGAAAATCAAAGGTAAAGAGACATTTACCAAAATTATAAAGCTGGATGAAGAAACGAGAAAACGAGAGATTGCAAGAATGCTTGGAGGTAAGGAAATCACTAAGAAAACAATGGAACATGCCGCAGAATTCTTAGAAAGGCGTCAGCAAGAATGATATCATTGAGGAATTCAAAATCTTTAATGCTTGGAAGACGAGATTAGTCACAAATTAAGACATGCAATCCGAAAATAAAATATTGACACTTGCCAACATAATCACCGTTTCGAGACTCGTACTGCTACCTTTTATAGTCTACTTTTTGTTGAAAGATCAACGCATAATCGCGTTTATTATAATGTTAATAGCTTTGTGTACCGATGCGATTGATGGTTACCTGGCGCGAAGGATGCATCAGGAATCAGAAACAGGGAAATTCTTAGATCCTCTCTGTGATAAAATTTCACTTATGGTTATACTCATAACACTCCTGATAATAAACTCAATTCCACTTTGGGGAGTCATAATTATTGTGTTACGCGATATCCTGATTCTTGCGGGTAGTTTCGTTCTATTTAAAAATAGATCAGTAATTTTTAAATCGAATTTCTTGGGCAAAATTACAGGATTGTTACTTGGCGCAGTTGTTCTTGTATTTATGTTAAACATGAAACAATTGGGAAACATTTTACTATATCTTTGTATTCCTGCAATAATAGGATCGTTTGTAATTTATCTGGGTAGGTATATCAGAACAATGAAAGGAGAAGGATGAAGCCGATATTCTTTACAAAAATGGAGGGTTCGGGCAATGATTTTTTGCTGATTGATAATCATAATGGGCTAATAAATGAATTTCTACATACCACTGAAGTACCTGAACTTGTGAGAAAAATATCAGACCGCCACTTAGGTGTTGGGTCAGATGGCGTGATATTCTTGGAACAATCAGTCGAATTCCCGTTCAATATGAGATACTTTAATCAGGATGGGAGCGAAGCCGCTATGTGTCTCAATGGTACACGTTGCATAGTAAGTTATGCGCACAGATTAGGGTTGATTCAGGACAAAGGTAAATTCATGTCGGCAACAGGCCCAATAGGGTTTTATTACAAGAATGGATCTGTGAGTATTGAAATTCAACCGCCTGTTGACATCAAATTGAATTTTAGTTTTACCTTGAAACGCAAGAAATATAAAGCTAATTTTCTAAGAATCGGCGTACCACATTGTGTGATTTTTATTGACTCATATGACAAACTTGATGTACAGACAGTAGGGCGAGATATACGTAACCACAAAGTATTTAAGCCTGATGGTGCTAATGTTAATTTTGTCACGGTAGATAACAATCAGCTTTTTGTGCGTACTTATGAACGTGGCATTGAAGGCGAAACACTATCATGTGGCAGCGGTGTCATGGCATCAGCCTATATCGCAACAAAATTGTTTATTGCCCAATCACCAATTACGTGTAAAACAAAGGGCGGAGATTTATCTGTCACTATAAAAGAAAAGCTCTATCTTGAAGGACCAGCCACTTTTGTGTATGACGGAGTTTATTATTTGGACTAGGTACTAGAAACTATATACTAAGCACTAAATTGTAGATTGCAAATAGCGGTAAGCTCTTTTTGAACCCTGCATCTAAACCTACTATCTACCTTACTATTTACACAGGACTTTCTTGATTCTCGGTAATGCCCACTGCAATTCCTTTTTCTTGACAATCAAAGGAGGGGCAAAACGCACCACTGTGGCATGGGTCTCTTTTGCTAAAATTCCTAGTTTCATTAATTCTTCACAATATTTTCGTGCCTTCGTTTTCAGTTCGACACCAATGAGGAGACCTTTGCCTCTAACCTCTTTGATTATGGGGCTTTTGATCTTGCTTAATTCCTTCATAAACCAGTTCCCCAGTTTATAGGCGCGCTGCGCAAGTTTTTCCTTCTCTATGACTTCGAGGGCTGCGATGCCGATTGCGGAAGCCAATGGGTTACCGCCGAATGTCGAGCCATGATCTCCTGGATGAAGCACATTCATTATTCGATTGTCACACAAAATTGCTGAAACTGGATAAAATCCACCACTGAGTGCCTTACCAATAATCACAATATCAGGTCTTATTTTTTCATGTTCACATGCAAAAAGTCTACCTGTACGACCCAAACCGGTCTGTATTTCATCGTCAATCATCAGAACACGGTTTTTCTTGCAGATACTTGAGCATTCCTTAACGTACCCTTTGTCTGGAACAATGACACCACCTTCACCTTGTATCGGCTCGAATAGGAAACCTATAGTGTTTCTGTTGATCGCTTTTGCAAGCGCTTTGGCATTGTTATAGGGGATCATCTTAAAACCGGGTGTAAAACCACCAAAGCCATCGCGATACTGCCGTTCTGATGAAAAACCTATAATTGTAGTTGTTCGACCATGGAAATTGTTTTTACAGACGATAATCTCGGCCTGATTCTTTCTTATTTGTTTTTTTAAGTATCCCCATTTTCTTGCAACCTTAATTGCAGTCTCTACTGCCTCAGCCCCCGAGTTCATTGGCAATGCCTTTTCATAACCGGTCTGTTTACACAATTTCTTCAAGAATAGGCCCATCTGATCATCGAGAAATGCCCGTGATGTCAACGTTAATCTGCTTGCCTGTTTTTGCATTGCTTTGACTATGTGTGGATGACAGTGACCCTGGTTTAGAGCCGAATATGCACTTAACATATCAAGATATCTATTCCCTTCAACATCCCAAACCCAAACGCCTTTTCCTCTGGTCAGGACGACCGGTAAAGGAAGATAATTGCGTGCACTAAATTTGTTACTCAATTTCATATAAGCCTTGTTAGTTTTCATTATTAAACCTCCTGGAAACAAAGGGGCTCACAGAGGGCTGAGAGAAGATTCAAAGATGGCTATTAAAGGCTTGTTTGCTAACCTCTTCTTAAACCATCTTATCCCTCTTAATGCCTTCTTATTCTATATTATATTGAGATTTATGATTTTTTCAAGAGATGTAGATGACGAGTATTAGCTATGTAGTTTATTCGATAACGACTGCCTTTTTAACGACTGATTCCCCATCCATTTCAAGATTAACAAAATACGTACCTGCGGATATTTTATTGCCATTAGTATCCTTGCCATCCCACTGAATTATGTAATTACCAGAGCTTTTTTTATCCTTTAGGAGCGTATTTACAAGTCTTCCTGACGCATCAAAAATTTTAAGATCAATATTACTTGGGAATGGTATGAAAACATCAATCTGACAAGGCAATCGGATTGGGTTAGTTAGAATTTTGATGTATGGGGATATTGACACATTATATTCTTGATGTTCCTCTGTTGTAACTGTGTCGACACTTAAGATGCAAGTTTCGGCAAAATAATGATAAGTTTGATCGCCACCAAAAGCAACTACTTGACGATGCATTGAATTAAATGCTGCCGAAGAACCTCTTCTGCCCACCAAACTGGAGTTGCCAGGAAAAACTCTCTCCCATATCAGAGAATTGAGATCTAATGTCCACACATCATTGAGATATACAAAACCAGCGGCAAAATTCCACCCAAAACCGACAGCCATTTCATAGCTGACATCATCATAAACACAAAAATGCCTACCTCTTACAGCTGGTGGAGAACCGGAAGGCAAAAGTTGTTGCCATGATTCACTGCCCAATGTTAAGTCCAATGCATAAACATCATTATAATGATCCCCATTTCTTCCGCCGAAAACGATCATTCTATGTCCTATCGGATCATAAATAGCTGAGTGCTCAAATCGTGGGGAGGGTGGTGCACCTGAAGGAAAAAGCTGGAGCCAAATCAAGGCAGTAAGATCCAAGGAATATAGGTCATTTAGCCCAGGACCACCAGCTTCACCGTATAATATTATCAATCTATTGTTTACGGAATCAACGATTGCTGAAGCAGATGACCGTGGGGTGGGTTGCATACCAGAAGTTGTAAGCTGAGTCCATGATTCTGCACCTTGTGTCAAATCAAGGGACCACACATCGTTATAGAAGCCGCCTCCAGAACTTCTGCCACCAAAAACAAGCATTTCATTGGTAGCAGAATTGTATGCAGCAGAAGCCATAACACGTGACGGTGGTACTGGCGGAGAAATTGTGATCGGTTGCCAGATTTCACTGCCGAAGTCAAAAGACCAAACATCATTGTAGTACTGTCCTCCAGTAAGTCTATAATTCCCACCACCGAAAAGAATCGCCCGTTGGTTCATACGATCATTAACCATGCATGCGTACGATCGACAGTATGGATTCAACACTTTCAATGAATCAGCATATACATTGCCAGTGGACAATACAAGGATTATAGTACCAGTTATATATTTCTTCATAATTACCTCCATTCCATTATAATAAAGACAGATTATATGTCAAGGGGATTTGTCAGATTTTGAATTTTATGGCTATTATGCAGAGTCCGATAGACACAATGAATGCAATCATTGAAATGATTGTGCCGATATTAAAGTGTTTTGATATATACCTAAACATAACCTCATGTTTGCCTGCATCAACAAACACTGCTCTAAATATGTAATTTGCGCGGTAAAGCTTCTGTTCCTCTCCATCCACAAAAACTTTCCAGTCTGGATGCCAGTTGTCAGTCAACACCAAAAAACCTGAATGTGGTGTGTTTACCGTACACGTAATCTTATTCGCTTCATATCCTGTAATTGGTATCGGCATTAATTGCACATCTTCATTCGAAAGTACAACTTGCGGGTCTTCTTCAAGGATGACTATCTGTGTAGGATCAAATTGCGGTGATTTCAGAATCCTCAAAACTTCTGATTCCTCAACCACGCGGTATTGTGGAACAACATATGCGCGAGGTAATACACTATCATTTCTGTACACCTGGAACGCACGCCCCTGGAATACAGTTGAGTAACGTTCCAGATGTCTCTTTATGTCCTTAATAAATGCCTGCGTATTAGGATCAAACCTGGACAGATCATCAGGTAGATTTGGCGCAATAATATATTTCAGATTGAGCATATTAGCCAGACGTGGATACTGGTACAAATTGGCAGGTCGGAACATAACACTGGTTTCAGCACCAATGAAATCCTGATAGCGTTGGATCGGATTCGGTATGTAACCCCCTGCACTTTGGATATCATGGTATAATAGATAGCAATCTTGAAGATGATAGAGTGCACCAGGATTCATGGGCGGCTGTGATTGAAACGGAAATACTCGGAAGTCAGTACGGTCTTTTCTTAAGAATTGCATGATATCATCTGCCTTATAATAGGTTTCTGGTTTTGGTCCCTCTGGCAAGAATTTTTTCATAATTGGTACAACACTGACAAGGCTTATAATGATTGCGATAATTGTTAAAGATAAGTGTTTTAGTTTTTGTTTGAGTGCTAAAAAAATCATGGAGAACACTATTAATATCAAGATTATAGCCAAAAAGATACCCTGTGTAAGCTGTGAAGAATTCTTCTCATAAATGCTGATCTTGGAACCTGCCATATCTCTCCCGACAGCCGAGCCTATAAGCATAAGTATAATAAAAACTGCAATCATGATCCCCGATGTGACAAGGAATTTTCTTTGGTTCAATTCCTTTCTAATAATTGTGTACTCAAAACCGATGGCTGCTAATACTGTGAAACTGAAACCTGCAAGATAAAATATCAAAGATGGAGCACGAGTTAGTTTGAAGCCCGGTATCAGAGTATAAAGTATTTTAAAAAATGGTGTCGCACCACCCCAGGCAGTCAAGATAACTGCAACAGCAGCAATTACGTAGAACTTTACATATTGTTTTTTCCAAAAAAGCAGGCTTGCTAAAATAGCAAAAACAACTGCTAACAAACCGAAGTATTCTGTATGTTGTTTAAAAGGATTTGTACCCCAGTAATTCTCCAAAATTCCAGAAAAGGTTGGGACAAGAAGATTAAACGTCTCTATCGGCGGCATTGCCCAACTAATGGCGTATTCATAGCCACGTTCAATTCCACGTGCCGCTGTACCCAAACCAGCAATAACAGGCAGCCACACCGCAGCCATGAGTAGACAAATAAATGCAACTGCACTCAAACCATATCCAAGCACTCTTAGTATCTCAGACCCTGAATATTCTTTTCTGTTGGCTATGAGATAGTAAACCACATAGCAGATAATCAAAAGTAGGGCATAATATGTGATTTGAAAATGGCCTTCATAAAAAGCAAAAGCTGTTACAAGAGCAGTAAAAAGAAAATACAACAGTCTTTTCGTTTTCAACCCCTCATGTACAGTGAACAGCATTAAAGGGAATAATGCAACGCTTGCTGCCCTGCCTGCGTGCCCAGCCATAGGTGTGGTTGCAAGATTGCCAATAAACATATAGATAAATGCACCAAGTGCTGATGTGTACTTAGAAAGTCCTATTGCCCTAAGATATAAATACGCACCAAGACCCGCCACAAAGAAAAAAATGATGAATGTCAAGGCAAGTACCACATGGGGTGGAATAATACCCCTTAATTGAGCAAGCGGGGCCAAAGGACCACCGACTGGTGCACCAAGCACTGGAACACCGCCAAAAACATGGGGGTACCACAGCGGCATCTCTGTTTGCTCTTCTGTCCACTTTTCAAACGGGTATCCTCCAACAAGATAATCTGAACCTGCAATCATTTTGTTGGCATTAAGAAATGATGCAAAGTAGATTAATGGCACTAACAACAAGAGAATTATAACAATCTTTTCCCAGTGAATCTCAATGAAATTCGGTGTAGTCTCTTGTGGTAGAGATTTTCTCTTCTTATGTTTTTTACTCATCTCATCTACTCAAGTATAAGTATATATATCAAATAGTCAACAAAGACTCGCTGTTCCGCAGAGCGAGAATTCTCGTCTGTGGGCCGAAATAATCTTTGAATTATTTCTGCAATCATGGGTTTATTCTTTTCTTCACTAATAACCCAATGAAGAATATAATAATTTCAAATATCGTGATCCAAACACGTGCAATAAAAGTTATGGCAATTGCAAGCGGGGTGGGTAAAATCGGTGATAACAGCAATGTCATCATGCCTTCGCGCACACCAAGCCCGCCAGGAGCAAAGATTACCACGAAACCCGTCATCCATGACAATGAATATGCCGATGCTAAACTAAAGAGAACAGAACCTGATATAGGATAAATCGTATTTATTAAATAGTAAAATCCAATGATTTGAGCAAGCCATAGTCCTACGAAGTAGATTGACAGTTGAAGCACCTGCAGAAATGAAACATTTAGAGTCATCTTTGGTTTCTTGAAAAACTTAAGTGCATGGTTCATAATACTATTAAGAACAGGCGGATAAATTACAACAAGAAAAACCAAGAATATAGGAACAACAAACAGATAATGCGTAAGCATCTGTTTCTGTGTCAAAATAATCGATACAAGAAACAACAATATACCAACCAGGAAAGTCAATCCGGTCTCAACGACAACACTCAATGCAACGATCTCCTCTTTCAAGTTCTCGATTCTCCCCATATAAACTCTTCCAAGAGCAAACCAAATACCACCCGGTACATATTTGGCAATTTGTGTCGATGACATAATCCAAAATGCATTTCTGAAACAGATTTTGTCACCTAATCTATGGATAATGCGCCGCCAACCTTCAACAAACAATAGAAAGTTAATAAATAAAAAAACAAAAGAAATTATTAAAGATAACGGATCAAAACGCAATTCATGAAAAGGAATTTTCTGCCAGTTTCGTGTTAGATTTGATATTAAGAAATAGAAAATCACCGTAATTACTATTACAGTAAGGACTTTTCTGATGGATTTCACTTTATCAGTATATGTAGCTCGATATGTTTGTCAATGGTTCATGATATTGACTTTCTGACCTTTTCATCTATAATTCACAATGAAAACTCCAGTAGATGAGATTTGGAATAAGGTAAAAAATGCAGTTTCACTCAAAGAACTGATTTTTCTAAAAAAATGCTTTCGTGCATACTCATCAAAAGCTCACATAGCAAACGTTATGCACGATCTGCAGGTTTTTAAGAGTATATCGCCCCCACCAAGAAACGTCCTCGACTTTGGCTGCGGCATAGGTCTGCAATCATTTCTATTATCAAAAATGGGATATAATGTTTACGGACTTGAAACAGTTGAAGATAAATCGCTTGATGGGTTTCTAAAAGGTAAAGCCCAAGCCCATATAAAAACTCGCGAAGAGAGCATGGAAAATGTTTGGAACATTATCATTGGTGAAACAGAGGTAAAATTTCAATTCTACGATGGACATAGAATTCCATTTTCAGATTGCTACTTTGATACTGTATTCGCTTATGCTGTGCTCGAGCACATCCCACCCAATGAAATTCCCAATATTATCAAAGAGATACGAAGAGTATTAAAAACTGATGGAGCGTTCTATATCTATCAATTGCCAAGACGCACATCCTACACAGAATTTATTGCAAGAACATTAGGTATAGAATCACACGAATTCTTGTGGCACTACAAAACCATACGGACACTTTTGAATAAGCAGCGGTTCGAAATTGTTTTCTCAGAGAAAGTGGATATGTTAATAAATCATCCATATAAGATCGTCAACCCGCTTTCACCTGTTCTCCAGCCAATAAATGAATTCATGATGCATACACCTCTTTCATTTTTTGCACACCATTTAACCATTGTAGCAAAAAAGTCCTGAAATTTAGAGACATCTGTCGCGAAACCTTGACAAATACTTTCTTGTTTGTATAATTCTATAAAAGGTCTAAGTATAATTAACCGTAGAAGGAGGTAATTATGATCAGTAAGATTATATTATGCGTATTTATTCTCATTACGATCTGTCTTCCGCAACAGCTATGGATTGAAACAACACAAGAAGATTTCGCCGATGGTATTTTTGAAAGAGACTTATTTGCATCTCATGGCGGTACTGTTGAGTTTGCTCCACGATATGACCTCAACAATGACGGTTATTTAGAATTATTCGTAGCTGATCGACTTGGTAATCTGGTACGTCTATATTGGGGTAGTAATAGCGGATATAGTCCAGACAATGTCACATTGTTTCCAAGCACCGGAGGAGCGAATTGCGATGGAGCTGATTTGAATTACGATGGCTATCCTGATTTCATAGTAAGTCATTACTTCGAAAAAATTTCCATTTATTGGGGATCACCGACTGGTCCAAATCCTAACCTCTGTTTTGAAATACCAATGATAGCGTGGAATCGTCAGGGTATATTTATTGCGGATTACAATAAAGATGGTTACCTTGACATCGCAACGTCTCAAGAGCAAATATCCGGTCATGGTGCTGTTTTTTGGGGAGGTCCTGATGGTTTTAATGTCAACAATCGTACTGACCTACCTGTACATTTTGGTGTCCATAACATCGAAGTTGCGGATTTGAACATAGATGGATGGCTGGATATTGTATTTGTTGAATATTACGGGACATCAAATGGCTATGTCAGAATTTGCTGGGGAAGTGAATTCGGCTTCTCCCCATCGAACCAAACATCGCTTATGGGACCGCCAGGTAACCATGGATTGTCAATAGCTGATCTTGATCAAGACCATTACATTGATCTCATAACAACAGGGTGGTATGGTACACCTTCGTACATATATTGGGGAAGCGCAACCGGTTATTCAAGTGGGAATATGCAGGTTCTTTATCCAGGTTATTGTTATGGCGGTAGTTCGGTTGCAGACTTAAATAGCGATGGATATCTCGATATTGTCTACCATAGAGGAGGCTATGGCGAGGCGTACCAAAGAATATATTGGGGAAGCGCAGCAGGATATTCCGACGGCAATTCACAAGGTTTTGGATATCCGCTTGAATCATCGGGTGGATTTATAGCCGACCTTAATTATGATGGACACTTGGATATTTTCACCAACACAAGAACTCCTACAACACATAGTTATATATTTTGGGGACCAGAACTGAGTACTGCTACTCAGCTACCTTCTTCGCAGGATCACCACGGGCATTTCAGGCAAATCGGAAATGTCTATGACAGAGAGTACAATGAGGACTACATTTCCTCAGTCTTTGATGCAGGTGAAACTGCAGACTGGGGTACAATCGAATGGGATGCATCATATCCTTGCGGTACGTCACTTCTCTTCTGGGTACGTAGTGGTAATACTCCAACTCCAGATGAAACATGGTCAGATTGGTACTTGATGAGTGAGAATAATATTCCAATCCCTGAAGCGTTAAATGCTCGTTATTTGCAATACAAGGCACGGTTTGTCTACACAAATCCATGTTATTTACCTGCGCTAAATGAGGTTCAGGTAACTTACGTACTTCAAGAAGTTATCCCTGCCTCAATTACAATTGAACCCGAGGTTATCAATCTGAAAAGCAATGGTACTTTCACAGCCTTTATTGTACTCCCAATTGGTTATGATCCCTATGACATCAATCTTGAAACTGTGGTGTGTGAGGGTGCACACGCAAAGGATGGTATGGCGGCAGAAGACCGATACATCGCTAAATTCGATGTTCAAGGTCTTGTTGGAGTTAATCCTGGTCCTGCTGTACAGTTTATGGTCACAGGTCAGTTATATGACGGCACACAGTTCTGTGGATACGACACTGTGCGTGTGATTCATACTGAATACGTGAGGCTAAACTGCACGCCTAATCCTATCAGAAGTTATTCGACTATTACAGTTTCAAACCTTAATAGTAGTAATGCGTCTGTGAAGTTGTATGATGTAAGCGGTAAATTGATTCGCGATTTGAACATTGTTCACAATGACAATGGTACAGGAACAGCCGTATGGAATAGAAAAGATCAAAATGGTCGTCGCGTCTCTGCAGGAATATATTTTATTAAAATCAAGGATGAGAATAGTACAATAACAAACAAGGTTGTGGTTCTGGATTAGACACAACATTCATTGACATCTTTTTTGAATTCCATATAATAAATACAAAGGAAAAAATCTAAAACCAATATTATGATTAATCCGGCAATATTTAGAGAGTACGATATACGAGGGCTAGCAGACTCAGATTTATCTGATGACAATGCGTATCTCTGTGGAAAGGGTTTTGGGACTTATTACAAGTTACAAAATGAAAATACTGTTGTTATCGCCCAAGATGTCAGATTGTCTTCGCCAAGAATTGCTACTGCAATACAAAAAGGACTTAATGATTCTGGTTGCAATGTCATTGATGTAGGTATAGTACCGACGCCAGTTTTTTATTTTTCTCTGTTTCACTACAACATAGGAAGCGGCATAATGATCACAGCAAGCCATAACCCTAAGGAATTTAATGGCTTCAAAATCACACTTGATAAGAGTACCATATACGGCGAGGAAATCCAGAAGGTCAGAAAAATAATAGAAAAAGGGAAATTCTCAAAGGGGAAAGGTGCAGTTCAACAAAAAGATGTAATTCCTGCGTATATTAAACGGGTAATTGATCGAGTGAGAATAAAAAAAGGTCATAAGATCGCAATCGATACTGGCAATGGAACGTGCGGTCCAATTGTTGATCAGATTATGGCAAAAATCGGTGCGCATGCGCAGATTTTTTACAAAGAACCAGATGGTAATTTCCCTAATCACCTGCCCGATCCAACAGTGGTGAAACATATCACCAAATTGATAGATACTGTTAAGAATGGCGATTTTGATTGTGGAATTGGGTTTGACGGTGATGGCGATAGAATAGGTGTTCTCGATGAAAATGGAGATGTTATTTGGGGAGACGTGCTCCTTGCAATTTATGCAGAAGATGTACTGAAAAAATCACCTGGCGCAAAGATAATTTTCGAGGTAAAATGCTCCAAAGGATTGGTGGAACGGATTAAGGGCTTAGGTGGTGAACCTCTAATGTACAAAACAGGGCATTCACTCATTAAAGCAAAGATGAAAGCTGAGCATTCACCGCTGGCTGGCGAAATGTCCGGACATATATTCTTTGCTGACCGCTACTTTGGATACGACGATGCGATTTACGCTGCTTTGCGATTGCTGGAAATATTGAGTAATGGCGAAAAATTATCTAAATTGGCACATAAGGTACCGAAATACTTTTCAACCCCAGAGATTAGATTAGATACAACAGATGAAAAAAAATTTGAGATAGTTGAAGAATTGAAATCATTTTTTAAAAAGTCTTACAAGGTTATTGATATCGATGGTGTGAGAGTTGATTTTCCTGATGGGTGGGGACTGATCAGACCATCAAACACCCAACCTGTTCTCGTTTTAAGATTTGAGGCGAAAACTGAACAGCGGTTGGAAGAGATTAGAAAACTGTTCTTTGATAAACTAAAAGAGTATATGGCGTAGATAGGGCTCAGAGAAGGCGAATAGAGGACGGCAAGGGCAACCTTCCACTTGCCATCTCATGCCATCTTATCCCTTCTCATGCCCTCTAAACCTAAGGAGGTCCTATGATTATTCTTTTATGTGTAACTTTATTTGCAAGTCAAGATGATGTCTTTCTGCCGAAATGGATGACCCCAGCCGAAAGTCTAAAGATTCATGAAATTGGGAAGGGGCATGTTGTCACAGCACCGCCCGGTGGATGGGTTGAGACACCTGGTGAATTTGAGCGATTGAAGGGTGTTTTTGTAACCTGGCGATACGGCACATATAATTCTATCTTTCGTGAGATAGTGCGTGAAGTTGTAGATGTTTCAAAGGCATATATCATCGTCAGAAGCAGCAGTGAGCAAGATAATGTCACCAGTTATTTGATTAGTGGTGGCGTACCGCTTGACAGTGTGGTATTTATGACATTCTCAAACAACTCAATATGGAGTCGTGATTATGGTCCTTGGTTCATGCGTAAGCAGGATAATACTGAAGGTATCGTAGATTTTCAGTACAACCGACCCAGACCTGCAGACGACACAATCCCATGGCGCATAGGCGCTGCGTGGTCAATCCCGGTTTATGGTTCACCTCTTGAACATGCAGGCGGTAATTTCATGGTCGATGGTTTGGGCACCGGTTTTGCGAGTACATTAATATACGAAGAGAACCCTGGGTACACACCAGCGGAGATTGATTCATTGATGCTCGCCTATAGTGGACTTGAACAATTCATTGTTCTGCAAAGAATCAATATTGAATATACTGGCCATATCGATTTGTGGACAAAAATACTGGATGATACGCTCGTCATGGTCGGTGAATATGCAGCGGGTCATCCCAATTATACATTATTAAATCAAAACGCCGATTCAATTAGTCGCTGCAAAAACCGAGAAGGTCAATCATATCGTATTGTACGTATGCCCATGCCCTGGTCAACTTCAAATGCGCCTCCTTCATATCTGAATTCGCTCGTGGTCAACAACAAAGTACTTGTTCCTCTCTGGAACGAACCCGAAGACGACACAGCATTGGTCATCTATCAACAGGCAATGCCCAACCATACTATCGTGGGCATCAACTGTTCAGCAATGTCTGGCTCTGGCGGCGCGATTCATTGCATCACCATGCAGGCTCCGAGTCCGCAATTCATACACATACAACATTATCCACTAACAGATACTCAAGATACGCTCAATCCATACCGCGTACGTGCTCGCATCACATCATCAAGCACGCTTACTACCGACTCAACACGTGTCTATTACAATGTAAATAGCAGTCCGTTTACTAGTACACCCTTATCTGCGGTCATCGATACGCCAGGCGTCTATGCTGGCTATATTCCTGCCCAATCTCCTGATGACACCGTACATTATTACTTAGTGGCAGAAAACACTGAAGGGATTAGAAGAACCTCACCTAAGAACGTACCTCAACATGTCTATTCCTTTTTGGTCTCAGGACCTTCTGTTGCTGAAAGAGAAATTGTACAAGTTATGCACGATGTGGTACTTTATCCAAATCCTGCCCGGAATAAACTAGTGTTTTCTATAAATCTTAAAGAAGCAACGCCAATAAAAATCGAAATCTACAATGTGCTTGGGCAAACAGTAAAAACTCTCTGCGATGAGACATTAAAATCCGGGAATCATAGTGTTCAGTGGGATTTTCGTGATAACAAGAACCATAGATTGACGCAGGGAGCTTATTTCTATCGAATAACAACAAATCAAGGAACAAAGACAGGAAAGGTTTTACTGATTGAATGATCTTGCTAAACGTAGAGTCAGAGGTTACGTGGCATCGCAGCCAGTATCGCACTACGGCCTAGTTTTGAGGTCGTGAAAAATTAGGATATCAGACTATCAGGTTACCAGAATGAAGGACACCAGGACATTAGAATATCAGGCTATAGTCTTTCACTGGTATCCTGTTATCCTGATAACCACCACCTGATTACCTGTTGTCCTGATGACCTTAGCGACGTTCAAACAGATAAGCGGTTATGCTGTAAAACCATAGATGATTTTCTTAAGGTTTACATCGGTGGTATTGGAAATCCTGTGATTGATTTGAAGCTTTCCTGAGTTTTTTCTGTAACTTTCTTTTTTGCATCGTTCAATGCAGCGAGAATTAAATCCTCAAGCATCGATATATCCTTGTCTTCGATAATTTGAGGATCGATCTTGATAGAAAGCACGTTTTGCTGACCATCCATTTCAATTTTCACCATACCACCGCCGGCACTCCCTTCGACTCTTATTTTCTTCAATTCCTCAAGGAGCTTCGTCTGTAACTTTTGTGCTTGCTTGAGTATATCCTTCATCCAGCCCTTCCTATCCGACCTTTTATGCTCATACCATCTGAATTTGTGGTTACAGACAATTTAACATCTCTTATAACCATCTCGCCTTATCCCTGAGGGGCTACCTTACCTCCTCACCATCAAACATGACTTTTATCGTCTTTATTAGGTCGTTTTCATCTTCCTTTTTTTGAATGATTTTGACATCTATTTTAAAATTAACATGCATATGATCTTTTAAAATTGATTTCAATACTTTCTGATTATTTATTATCTGTTTCTTAGAAAACTCATTTTCAATAAGGATAGTAACTACATCACCGTTTCTTTCTATATGTGCCTTATGTATTATCCCTGCTAATTTTGGACTTCTGTCCTGTAGATTCCTGAATAACAGATCTTTTACATTTGCTTCTTTTTCGACATCTGAAGGCTCTGTATCCTTACCATCGCGTTCTTCTGTACTCTGTTTTACAGGTTTGGAAAGGAAAAATACAAGCTGACTGAAGAGTAGTTCCATGGCAATCCGAATATTTACAGACCTTTTTATCGTATCTTCAAACCCAAGACAAATCTCAATAAGGTTTACAATCATATCCCTGTTTATTTGTATTTTCTGCAATTCTTCGATCTCTTCTTTGTTCAATTCAAGATATTCTTCAGCTACATCAGCCTTAATCAGAAAAGCTGCACGTAAATAGCTAGTAAACCCGCGATAAATTTCTAACGGATCGGCACCATCTTCTATACCTTTATTTAACAACAAAATCACTTGTTTTAAATCTCCAGTTAATGCTTTGTCTAAAAGCTCATAATAAAATCTATGTCCCAAGAAGCCAATCAGCTTAAAAACATCCTCTTCAGTTATCTCTTTGTCTACAAATGATACGAGCTGTTCAAGAATGCTTTCACCATCACGAATACTTCCATCTGCACGGATTGCAAGATAGTGCAATGCACCATCCGTTATCTTGATCTTCTCTTTCTTTGCAATTCCTCGTAGTCTTACTGTAATTTCTTGAACAGAGAGACGCTTAAACACAAATCGCTGACAGCGCGACAGGATAGTAGCAGGTACCTTGGTCGAATTGGTTGTTGCAAAGATAAAAATGACCTTAGGTGGTGGTTCTTCAAGAGTCTTCAGTAAGGCATTAAATGCTTCTTGGGTGAGCATGTGTACTTCATCAATAATGTATATTTTGTAACGCCCATGCAAAGGCGAGTATTTTACACCCTCCCTCAGATTTCTTATCTCTTCTATGCCGCGATTTGATGCACCGTCAATTTCTACAACATCTAAGCTTCTACTTAATGTAATCTCTCGACACATACTACATTCCTGACAAGGATGAATTGTCGGACCTTCCTGGCAATTTAGACTTTTCGCGAAAATTCGAGCAGTAGTTGTTTTACCGACTCCACGCGGGCCAGCAAATAGAAAAGCATGACCGACCCGACCACTTTTTATAGCACCTTTTAAAGACAACACAATATGATTTTGTCCAGTCAATTCGTCAAAATTTTGAGGACGATATTTTAGTGATATAACGCGATGTATCAAAATAACCTCGCTACGTTCGGTTAACGGTTACCAGGTTATCAAAACAACAAGGTATCAGGTCGTGGGTATCAGGATACTGGGAAATCAGTGTGAGGCTGTAGCCTGGTATTCTGATGTTCCGGTATCCTTCATTCTGGTCACCTGATAATCTGATATCCTTATTTCTCATAACTCACGCAATGCTCTTTAACAATACTAGCTCCAACAACACAAGGCGAACGACAATACCTTCATTATTCTCAAATCCGGTCGTGCAACTCCCTTTGCCAGCATTTTCAGGAACAGCAAGACGAAGAACTCAGACCAGGCTTACTTATGACCAGCCCTTTCCTACTTACCGCTGCTTCTTTCCAGACCTGACGGGGTTCATAGGCGGTACCATCATAAGACCCAATCCTCAACATCCTTCAACTCCTTACTGTTGCCCCTAAAAATGTTGACTCAGATGGAGTATTCGACCCCGCATAAGCGGATTTCGGGTCATCCTGATAATCGGGATTTCAGGGCACCGCTAGCTCCCCGTCTAGCACGACCGGTTTTATCGCACAAAATCGGTTTTTTCAAATAAAAATTCACTTGGTTTAATACCACACGTCCCGATTCCTGCCTTCACCAACTCTGTTTGGAAATTCTCTACGTATCTTAAATTAATCTCTGCCAACCTCTGATATTCTGGTACTCGCAAACGATAATTTAAATCCCCTTCACTAGGCCAATCATTGAGTTCCGTAACGTATCTCTTAGCGATCTCAGGATTTCTTGAAATATAACTAAGCGCTGCCTCAATTGCATTCTTTAAACGTATTGCTGCTAACTTATTTTCCTCCTTTACAAAATTCTTGCGCATCACAATCGCCATGTATGGAAGGGACGATACAACGTAGCTAGAAATTAATCCCTCAAACAGTATTACGTGCCCTTGATAAACCATATACGCGCGATAAGGATCTATAACAAATAAAGCATCTACTTTATTTTCTGCAAATGCAGACGTCAATTCTTCAGGTTGAAGGGAGACTTTTTGAATTTTGTTTATCTTCTGCTCAGCCATTTTTGTGAGAATGAGATTGATAAGATACTCATGATCCGCCAAATATCCTAATCGCTTACCTCTCAGATCATTTAGTTTCTTGATTTTGCTTTTTCTGGGAATTACAATGCCATCTAAAACCTTACCCGATTTTATTTCGATTGAGCCAAATGCCTTTATTGTATCACCATTACTGCTAGGTGATATCATGAGCCAGTACCACGGTACGGCTGCGATATCATACAAACCATCTTTTATACCCTGCAGAGGATCTCCAATAATATCAACAAATATCGGTTTTATTTTTTCTATTAAGAAATAACGCCTCGACGTATCTTTCTCTGCCACATAGAACGGTAACGAACTGTAGGATTTGTCCACACCAATCTTAACTTCTGAAGGTAATGACTCTTTATATTGTGGATAGCCAACTACAAACAACAAAGCCACAACGCCCACAAAAATCAGAACATTCAATAATCTCTCTCTTGCTCTAATACCCATTACTGCTCCTTTTGCAGCTTTTCTGCTTTCATGAGATACTCAAGCGCTTTTTTATTGTTACCTGTTTCTCGATAGCAGTAAGCAAGATTCGTCATTGCATCAATATTCTTAGGATCGATATCAAGTACCTTGCCCTCGTAGATATCAATTGCTTTCTGATAGTCTTTAAGTTGTGTGTAACACACTGCACTATAGAACCATGCATAGAGATCTTTCTTTTTCAATTGAGTTATTTTTGTGAAATATCCGAGCGCTTCTTGATATTTTTTCGATCTGATTAAAAGCTCGCCAGTATAGAACAAAGCATCTGGATCTTCCGGCATCAACTCAAGAGTTTTAAGTAGATTTTCCAATGCAAAATCATAATTCTTAAGATTGTAGTACGCCATCCCTGAAAAATAATATGATCGGGCAAAACCATCTATGGTTTTAAATAATCTTTCAATATTCCCCTTCATCGCAGATAACCCAGCATCAATTCCCAATTTTATCTTTACCAACTCATCTAATTCATTATTTTTCTGATCAATCCATAAATCAATGATCTCATTTAATAAGCCTCTGTCAACTTCTGGAAGATTTTGAAAAAGCGGTTTAGCAATTCTATTATATTTAACTTCAAAATATTTTATTGCTTTGTTAAATTTTACAAGTGATGAATCATACATTTTTTGCCCAAAGTAACTTTTCCCAACAAGGAAATATGCCTCAGGGTTTTCCGGATCTATGCTTAGGGCCTTCGCATAAGCTTTGTCCGACATCGTTTTCTTGCCCAATTCGTTGTAGATTCCCCCTTCAAGTATGTAGGTATTCACATCTGTGGGATCTAATATTTTGCAAAATCCTAAATTGCCTAATGCCTCATTATATTTTTTCTCCTGCATTTGAGCCACAGCGGCATTGTAAAAAGACTGCCAATATACCGGAATGTTATTCTTATCTTTGTGCAACCAGCCAATCGTTTTTACAGAGTCAACGTCAAAAGCACGTTGAAACGCCTCACTTGCAGGCATCCATTGCGCGAGACCAATCTCAGATTTCGCCAACAGACAATAAAGTTCATAATCATCAGGGGTCTGTTGGATGCCAATAAGTAGCTGTTCTTTTGCACTCGCATATTCACCCCGCTCAATGTAGATCTTTGCAGAATTTTTAGGCGCTGATGGACAACCAACAAAAAGCACTATCAGACCCAGCAAAATTAGTTTCTTCATCTTACCTCCTTCATTTCAATTCTATTTATATTTTCATGAAAGTCAACAGCTGAATAGAACCGTTAATCGTCGTAGGGCATCGCTACCCGTTCGGTTGTTCGTTTATGGTCGACGTGTTTTGTCCCATAAGACGATGCCCGTTGACAATACGAGCCGCAACGCCTTAAAACCTTTAACCATCCGTTAAAGCCCTTGATTTTTCGGGCATTTGGTCTATTATTATAGATGATTATCCCCAATTTTCTCAATATCGTGCTGCTTACTGTTCATATCCCATTTGTCATAGACTCCACAATTTACTCAGTGGATATTCAGGAAGCAGAAATAGTGCAACAAAATTTGAATAGTTACGTCATTGATTATAGCATCGATGATTTTCTCTATGTGCTGACTAAACGATATTTGTACAAAATTGATCCAGATAATCTTGCTATCAAGGACCGCATTCCTCTGCCGCAAAGATTCAATTATCTATCGACCAACATCAAATATGTTATGCTTGTCACGACAGGCGAAATTATATTACTCAATAAAGTAAATCTTGCCTACAGATCAGGTATTGGCATCGAACATGGTGATTATCGACCGATCATCTTGCCTCAAGATGCACCTAATAGACACAACCTTATTCATCTTATGGTTGACTCTGGGGATAAAACTGTACTAAAAATTTATGATTTAGGCAATGGTAAAGTTGTAAGAAAAATCACCGTAAACAAAATACGTGACTATGAATACGATCCAAAACAGAACATATTTATTACGCTTGACATCTCGAATGTGCTGACTGTCTATGATATCGAATTACGGAAAATCAAAACAATCAAACCGAATATCAATGGCAAGTGGTTTGACAAATACGAAAATCACTATTTGATCTATGGTGAACAAGGCATATTTTTTGTCGACGACAATGGAAAGCTATTAGATTTTCAGCCAGTTTTACTTCAAGAAAAAGAGGTATATGAAAAATTCACGTTTTTAACTAAAAGCGGTATTGTACACCTTGATTCCTTAACACTTAGACCAAAACTGCTACTGGAAAATGACAATAAAATAACAAAGTTGCTTCATACCGATTATCCAAATTATGTTTTTGGTCTTGATGCCAATTATAATTTTTATCTCATTGACACCTACAGGTTGACAATAAAAGAAATAAAGGAAAAAAGACTCATTGCAAAAACAATCGAGCCCTTAGTTCATTCTACCTACGCTGATTCACTCTGGTATTTTCAGCTTGGAGCATTTGCACATATCGAGAATGCTTTCGAAATGTATAATAAACTTAGACATAACAACATTCCGGTTTTCATTGATTCAACGAATCTCTACCGTCTTAAGTTCGGCGGTTTCCAAGATAAGATAGTGGCAACGGAAATTATCGAAAATGCACATCTTAACGGCTGGTTTATATTTCAACCAAGATTTGAGATAAAAGATACAATAGAATTCACGATAGGTAGAGAAAAATATATATTCGAAGATGGTATCATAAGGGAGGATTAAACTATGAAGAAAATAATTAGGACAAAGAATGCACCTAAGGCAATAGGACCATATTCCCAGGCGGTTGTTACTGGAAAGATTATTTTTACTGCTGGGCAGATTGCAATCTCGCCAAAAACCAACAAATTCATCGATGGTGATGTCGCTGAACAAACTGAACAGGTTATGCAAAATCTTAAAGCAGTAATTGAAGCAGCTGGAGCTAAGCTTTCCTCAGTGGTAAAAACAACTGTATATCTTGCTAAACCAGAAGATTTTACTACGATGAACGGTGTTTATGCAAAATATTTCAGTAATGAACCACCGGCACGCGTTACTGTATTTGTCAAATCATTGCCTAAAAACGCATTAGTTGAAATCGATGCCACTGCTGAATTGTAAGAGAATAGAAGAACTGCTCGGCATTAGATTTAAAAAGAAAAGCCTGTTAAGACTTGCTCTCACTCACTCGTCCTATCTCCAGGCACAATCCGAGAAAGATCAAAAATCTAACGAAACCCTCGAATTTCTTGGAGATGCAGTCTTAGAATTGATAATACGAGAATATCTTTTGGTGAAATTGCCCGAGGCTCGTGAAGGCGAGTTGAGTGAATTGAAAAAGATGTATACAAACACAGAAGCACTGTACAAAATTGGTAAGAGGCTTGGACTCGGGAAACTCATTTTGATGAATAAAGGCGAGGAACGTACCGGGGGGCGAACTCGTCCATCCAATATCGCAGGCTGCGCAGAGGCGATTATTGGTGCGCTCTATCTCGATCGCGGTCTGAAATACGCCAGAAGATTTGTCGAAAGAAATTTTTTCAGAAAAAGAGTTATCAAACAAGAGGATTACAAGTCGATCTTGAACAAATGGGCAATGAAAAATAGAATTAAATTTTTTTATAAAACCGCGAAAGAAAAGGGCCCACCGCATCATAAAACATTCTATGTAAACCTGTACGTGAACAAGCAAAAGGCTGGATGCGGTGTGGGTAAAACAAAGAAGAAAGCAGAGCAAGAAGCCGCAAAGAACTTCCTCCAAAAGAATTCCAAATTAAAAATGCCCAATGTCAAATAAATTTGAATATTTGTCATTAGTCATTTGACATTAACCTAACTTTCCCTTCCTCAGCATCTAATTCCACCATTTGACCATCCCCAATCAACTTGGTAGCGCCTCTAATTACAACTGCCGGCACACCCAGTTCGCGCGCTACCATGGCAGCGTGGCAAATAATTCCGCCCGCTTCAATAATAACACCCTTCGCTATTGTAAAAAGAGGCGTCCAACCAGGATCAGTATGGTGCGTAACTAATATCTCTCCTTCCTTCAACCTAATGCTATCGGCAAAATCACTAACGACCCTTGCACGGGCTTTAACCCTGCCAAAACTCAAAGGTTCACCCAATAAAATCTGTGTTTTTGTAACTTGTTCATAAACACGTGCACCACTTTCGTAGACAATATCTGGCGCCTCTATCTGCCTAGAGATTTTCCACTCCATTTTTCTCTTTCTTATAAGCTCCAATAAATCCTTTCTTCCAAATCGATCAGCAGCGATATTTTCTAAATCATCTAATGTAAGAAAAAAGATATCTCGCGTCTCCTTGATATACCCCTTTGCAATCAAGTTTTTCTCCAAATATAACAACTGGTCTTTCAATTTTGCCATAACTTTTAGATAACTGTCTTTTCCATTCTCCCTAAGTGGCATGAATGCTTCAATCCGCGGTAGAAATATCTTAAGAATAAATCTCTCATAAGCACCTACGTTTTTCATTATTTCATTTAGTATGGTCTTCCGGTCCACGTGATATCCCTTATCTTCACGGGTCGTCGTAATAATCCTATATACCATATCATGATCTTCACGCCAGTTTGGACTTGCTATATCAAATTCTGCAGGTCCTCGATGACCGAAATCGTGAATAAAGCTATCAAAGCAATCCCTGAAATGTGCGTCCCTTGCATACAATGCCTCAAGATGTGAAACAGTCATCCGTTTGGTTTTTTGCCTGGCAATCGCAGCGAGATCTTTCAATGCCAGTGCCATCTCGCCTGTTCTATCAATGACACCAACCACAGTCTTCCGAGCAATTATTGCACCTTTCCGGCACATTCTGATACTCAGAAGTTTACTCAACAAAATAAGATAAAATACGCTGAGAAAAAGACCTCCAAAATATCTACGCGCAAATTTTTCTGTTATGAGTGCCATCCATTTTTGGATATTTTCTGAGCCTTTTCTTAGATCATTCGAAGGCACAAGTTTCTCGCAGACTGTCTCTAAAGCATCATGAGCTTTCATTACTTTCTTTGACATCCATCGAAACCGAGAAAAGCCGAGAATGAGATAATGGACTAATCGAATAAAGGCAACCACACTGAACCATTTCATTGTGAGAGAAGAAATTGGGGTCGGCAGATCTTGGACATCAACTGCCCTGAATGCCTGCCGCAATTGAGGATCAACCGATCTGTCTCCTTCAATAAAATCCAATATGGGACCTACGGATTTCCCAAATGCGATTGTGTTGTTAATATTCCAGTAAAGCCTGCCTGAGATTAGTTCCACAGGGCGATATTTTTTATACTGCTGAATTGTTATTGGCAAACCAAACGCACCAATTATAATGGCCGGAAAGAAAACTTCATCAAATATCGACCATCCCATAGGTGACATGGGATCAGGAATTGTCTCTCTCACATTGGCATTGCACCATACTGTACCTTTCCGGCGCGGAGCACAAGCATGTACAACAACTGGTCGAGACTGTAGTATGAAAATTTTACCGCCTTCAATTGCCCATTCAATATCCTGAGGAGATCCAAAGATCTTCTCAATCTTCTTGCCTGCTTCGACAAGTTCAAATAACTGCTTGTTGGAAAGCAAATCATCACCCCTATGTTCAATCATCTCCTTATGACCCAAACGATAACGTGTTGGTGTAATTTCACCTGAAACTAATTTGTCACCCAGACCGTAACAGCATTCAATCAAGACTTCACTGACAGAAAAAGGACTTTGAGTTACCATCACTCCACTTACTTGAGGCTTTAGCTGATGCTGGATGATCACAGCCATGTTGCCACGAGGAACATTCATTTGCTCGCAGTATTTTTTAACGCGTTGTGAATCAATCGAATCCCACACACGCATCACGGCTTCCAATCCTTCATCTACATCCTTTATATTGAGTACTGTTGTGTACATGCCGGCAAACGATATCCCGCGAAGATCCTCGGCAGTTCCAGAAGATCTCAACGCTACCCGGCCTTTTCTCAGGAAATATCCCAATTCATTTCGTAATTCATATTCAAGTTTTGGAACAATATTCTTAACTTTTTGATAATCTTTGAATCCTTGAACCGTGATTACAGAAAATTTAGGAACTAAAAAGTGCTTATTCAATTGAAATAGATGCCATGCTTTTGTGCCAACAGTTTCTGGGTTAGCTCTTTTGCATTCAGAAATTACGTACATTATTATCCAATATCTTCGATGGACTTTTCTAATTCCTCTATCTCTTCGGATAATCGCTGATATTCTTTGAACATGTTTTTTGATTTCTTGGGATTGCTAACAGAGCCAAAGCGAGAAAACGCTTCGCGTAACTGCCCACGTCTTTTTTCTTTTTGTATAATTAGGTTCTTCATTCTTTCAACTGGAGATTCAACTGCTTTTGACTTCCGCTTAATTCGCCTTGAAACATCCCTGCTTTTTTTCCACAAATAATAAGAATAATCTCCGGGATAATCATAGAGTTTTCCATCCTTGATTTCAATTATCCGCGTCGCAAAAGATGCTATTAAGTCACGATCATGAGTAACCAGTATGATTGTTCCTTCATATAACTTGATTGCCTGCTTTATTGAATCAACAGAATCCTTGTCCAAATGGAAGGTCGGCTCATCAAGTATCAGTAAATTGGATGGCTCAAGCATAGCCTTGAGAATTACAAGTCTTGTTTTTTCACCTCCACTTATAACCTCGATTTTCTTTAAGACATCATCTCCAGGAAAAAGAAAAAGACCCAAAAACTTCCGAATATTCTGATTGACTTCTGGTGGAGCATCTTTCATGGCTTCTTCAAGAACTGTTTGTGATGGTGTGAGGTTAAGTAGCATTTCATGTGAGAATGTACGGATTTTCAACTTCTCACTCACTTTTCTTTCTCCTTCTGAAGGTTTCTCACTTCCCGCAACAATACGACAAAGCGTAGATTTTCCTGCACCGTTCTTGCCAATTAATGCGATCCTATCATGCCTCTCGATAAAAAGGTTTATATTCTCAAAAACTGTATTGCCGTTGTATTTCTTTGCGATGTTTTTCAATTCCACAAGGCGATGACTGTGCATCTTCGCTACAGGAAAACGAACTTTGATCTTTTTTCTCTCTGATTCCGCCTGAATGCATTCCATGCGTTCAAGATATTTTTCCCTGCTCTTTACTAATTTTGCCTTTGATTTATTTGCCCTATTACGCATGATGAATTCCTTTATTTCTCTAATCTTCTTCTCTTGAACCTTTGCCAGCTGTATCACTCTTTGTTTTCGCGCCTGCGATTCCTGAAGATATCCCGTATAATCAGTACGATACTTCCGGAACTGACCAAAATCTATTTCAAAAACGCCGATTGAACCTCTTGAAGTTTGAAGTACCTTGTCCAGAAAATAACGATCGTGGGACACAACTATCATTGCACCATTGAAATTCTGAAGATAGTTCTCCAACCACTGTATTGACTCGATATCTAGATGATTCGTGGGCTCATCGAGCAATAGCAGGTTGGGTTTGTTTAAAAGGAGTCTCGCCAAGACAATGCGCATCTGCCAACCACTTGAGAATTCATGTACCGACTTGCTGTGATCCGCTGTAGTAAAACCCAAACCATGAATTACCTTCTTCGCTTCGGCTTCATAGCTGTAACCACCAAATCTTTGAAAATTTTCTTCTGCAATCTCGTATTTTCTTAGCAAACCTTTCGCTCGGGGATTTGTGTTTATTGATTCTCTAATTCTGGATAAATTTGCAAGGTGCAGATTGAAATCCTTCAAAACCTCATCTATTAAACTATGCCCGCGCAGAACAACTTCCTCTTGGGGCAGGTGATCGATAATCATCTCTTTTGGTTTGCTTACATGACCCTTGGTTGCTGAAAGATCACCAGAAATAATACGTAACAGCGTTGTCTTGCCCGCCCCGTTGGCGCCGACAAGTGCGTATCTATCAAATCTATTAATGCCTAGGTTTATGTTAGAAAAAAGCGTGCGCTCACCAATGCTATATTCAATATCAACCAATTTCAGCATTTCCAAACCTTATTACTATCATTTTAATGGATTTGCATTGTAAGTCAATAACTAGGTGTCTGATAAAACCAGACACCTTCGATCTTGGAAATAACAGATAGATTATCCAGATGGAATTAACAGAAAAGTCCGTCTTTCATCAAAATAGAATCTTCCCGAAGTAATTTTTAAGAAGATTAAGCTTTTTACCATTCTTCTTCCTTTGGATAGGGATTATATCTTTGTC
>Ga0209427_10001279_pt1 | contig 28683 bp, 19 predicted proteins | sample DeeMarSWOR136_30_FD_187465 | JGI IMG/M metagenome (GOLD analysis project Ga0209427, IMG submission 187465) | Marine sediment microbial communities from White Oak River estuary, North Carolina - WOR-1-36_30 (SPAdes) (version 2) | ecosystem: Environmental > Aquatic > Marine > Intertidal zone >...
CGCGGGTATCATGGTGTTGCGCTCTCGTCGAGGATATCCGGCGAGGCGAGGGAAGCGGCGAAGGTCTTTGCCGGCATCGTGAAGGATGTGCAGCGATACGGTCGGCTAGCACAGATCCCCGCCTGCATCCTGTGGGGCGGTGAGACGACCGTTACCCTTCACGGATTGGGCAGGGGTGGCCGAAACCAGGAGTTCGCCCTTTCCTTCCTGATCGAACTACGGGAATACGGAACTGAAGAGGATTGCGGAATTACCCTGCTTGCGGCATCAACCGACGGGAATGACGGGCCCACCGACGCCGCCGGTGCCTTTGCAGCTACCGGGGTGCTCCACGCTGCGGCCGAAGGGTCCCTCGATCCGGTTGCATTTCTGAAGAACAACGACTCCTACACTTTCTTCGAGAAGACAGACTTCCTGCTCAAAACGGGTCCCACAAACACGAACGTATGCGATCTGCAGATCGCACTCATAACTGCGGCTCAGTCCCGCTCCAGTATGCCGTGAACCATCTCAACCAGGGCCTGTGGTGTAAAGGGTTTCTGAAGGAAATATACTTCATCATCGAACGTGCAGTGATGAGCTATGGCGGCATCGGTGTAGCCTGAGACGAACAGCACTCTCAGATGCGGTCTGGAATCCCAGAGCCGCCCAGCCAGTTGCTGGCCGCTCATCCCCGGCATGATGACATCGGTAATGAGGAGATCGAACCCCTGTTCCCCGGTCTCCCCGTACATCCTCAAGGCTTCCGTGCCGTTTCCTGCCTCCAGGACAGAGTAGCCGTAGCTTCTCAACACCTCCCCCATCATCCTTCGCACCACGTCTTCATCCTCAACGACCAGAACGGTTTCACGCTGGCCCTTGGGGGGAACCATTCTCGGTTTTTCCGAAATGGAATCGTTCCACTCTTCCACCTCGGGGAGGTAGATCTTGAAGACCGTCCCCCTGTCAACCCTGCTCTCGACCCGTATGGTGCCGTCGCTCTGTTTGACGATTCCGTATACTGTTGACAGCCCAAGTCCCGTTCCCTTTCCCCTCTCCTTGGTTGTGAAGAAGGGCTCGAATATGCGCTCCTTCGTCTCTTCGTCGAAACCGTGCCCCGTATCACGGATCGTGAAGAGCACATAGTTGCCGGGTTTGAACTCTGGGTCCTCGGCCTCGAAGCTCCTTCCGAGGCGGGTGGATCGCGTTGAAATGGTTATCTTTCCGCCCCGGGGCATGGAGTCGCGGGCATTGACCACAAGATTGACGATCACCTGCTCGATCTGTCCTGGATCTGCACGCACGAAAACCGGTTGCGCCTTGAGCCTGGTCACGAGTTCTATATTTTCACCGATGAGCCTTTGAAGCAGGGTCTCAGTTTCCTTGATGAGATGATTCAGATCGATCACCTTCGGCTGCATGACCTGCTTGCGGCTGAAGGCAAGAAGCTGCTGTGTCAGCTCCGCTGCGCGGTCTGCTGACTTGCGGATTTCTTCGATACCGTGCTGCGCACTGCCGTCGAGAGACCTGTCATGCTTCAACATTTCAGCGTAGCCGATGATGGCCGTGAGGATGTTGTTGAAATCGTGGGCCACACCGCCTGCAAGCCGCCCAACCGCCTCCATCTTCTGTGACTGGCGAAGCAGCTCATCCTTTTCACGGAGCTCGTTCTCGGCCCGCTTCCGGGCAGTAATGTCTAAAGATACACCCAGCACGCAGTCCCCTTTCCCCTTGAGGGTGAGGGGAATCTTCGTGGTCTCCAGCACCTGCATAGTGCCGTCGGGTAGAGTGAGAGCCTCTTCGGGAATATACCTCGGTTCCCGGCGATCGATGATCTCCCTGTCATCGGCAAGAAATTGACGTACCTGTGCAGCCTTCTCCTCGCTGGAACCCGCAAGATCGAGCTCCTGTTTGCCAACCATCTCCTCGGGTGTGATACCGTGGGATTCTGCCGCCATTTTATTAACCAGCAGAAATTTCCCTGTTCGGTCCTTGACGAATATGTGAGCGGGTGTGGTATCGATGACCGCACGCAGGAGTTCCTCGCTCTCACGCACAGCCCGTTCGGCCCGTTTCTGCTCGGTCACATCCCTTCCGATTGCCACGATGAACTCTCTGCCCCTTGTATCCCTGAGAAGGGTCTTTTTAGTCACCAGGTTTCTCGTAATGCCCTGGGAATCGGTGATTGTCTCCTCGTTGATGTTCTCCCTGCCTGTTCGAAAAACCTCTTCGTCTTTTTCCCAGAACACATCGGCCTCATGCCCGGGGAAGAAATCGTAGTCTGACCTGCCGACGAGCGTCTCCCGCTTCTGTCCGGCCAGAGCGCAGAAGGCATCATTCACCAGGACCCAGCGGTGATGCCTGTCCTTGATGCAGATGGGGTCGGCGATACTGTTCAACACGGCCATGAAATATTCCCGGTAAGTGCCAAGCTCCTCCTCGAGCCGATTGATCACCGTGATCGAGTCTTTCAACGCCCCCTGTTTTTTTTGCCGTTGTTTCGATTCATCGGGTGTTTCATCTCCCATCCGGCACGCTCCCACGAATGACATTCCTCAACAAAAAGTCTATCTCATGACGAAGTAAATCTCAAAGCTAATTAGTGTCTTGAGACAACCCTGTCAGCCAAAGGGTGAAGGGCAAGCTTTTTATGTGGACGTAAGATGGGGATCAACCTGGGTACTGAGGTGAAGTGAATAACCGTAATCGCAAGATGACGAGGGCCTTCCATGACCAATGGGTTTACATAAATGAAAGCTCGAAGTCACCGCGGCCTTTGTCGTCGAGACTGACCAGTCCCACGGATACGGCGAAGAACCAGGGAATCCAGGAGGTGATGGTCACCCCCCTTTTGTAACCATTTTTTGTATCCTTTAATCCTCGAGCAGTGCATTGACATAGTTGTAAAAAGCCACCTCGTCGGCATCGAGCCCGCACGTGTACACGAAACCGGTGGCGATCTTCGTGGCAACGATGGAGCGGAGATAGTTGTCGGGAAGTCGCTCCATCACCGTATCGATACCCACGAGCTCGAGCAAACAGTGGGGCGTGTATTCGGTCACGATCTTCCTGCAGAGCTTCCCGTTGTCCGGAAAGTTTGAACCTGTCACGGCATCGGTGAGATCATTGATCCGGGTGCTCACCTCATTGGTCAGCAGGGTGAAGGGTTCTCCCGTGCGCTCGTGCTCGTTCCAGAGCAGAGTGAATTCGCTCCGGGCGTTTCGTTTCACGGTCTCGATGATCTCACTCACGTACCGTTCGCGAAAAGCCGGGGCTCCATCCTTCTTCACCCACATGTGCTTCTCGAACTCGCTGTCATTAAGGACCAGACAGACGAGAACCTCCAGGGACGAGGAGGTAACGCCACCCTTGTTGGTGGATGCGTCCTTGATGACGATGACGCCGTGCTCCTCGAGCCGTAGCCGCGCTTCTTCGGTGATAAACAGATTGGCACCCTCGATGATGATCCTGAACTTCGGCGCACCCTTTTCATCGAGGAGCTGCCCCCAGTTGTTTATGTTGATCGCCGCAGGCCTTCCGCCGCAGGGAATGAAGAGATCGGCACGCGCAAGTGGATGAAGGTGAAATCGGTTCCTGAAGTCCTCGCCGTTCAGCACGAGCGTACCATCGGGCAGGGTGATCTCCCGGTCGTTGATGGACACGAAGAAGCCCTTTGGTGACAGAAGCGTGCGGTTGAAGTGCTCGGCCGTCACTCTTCGCTTCGCGAGCCTGAGAAGCTCCTCGCGGTTCAACCCCTCGGGGTCGTAGAGCACACCGCTTGCGTCAACCACTCCGGCGGTCCTGTCCCTGGAGATGCGTATCTCGTTACTCCCCAGATCGCCGTCCGGGCCACCGGTCTGTATTTTCACGATCTCCTCTTCCCTGAGCCCCAGCTTTTCGAGCACCCCGAGCACGTACTCATGTATACCGATCGTGGTCATCCCGTAATAGTCGTGGGGGATACCCCCGATCTCCGGCGCTTTTCCCGTGGTGAAGGCCTTCCAGTAGCGGTACTGGCGGCGTTTCGCGTAGAGTGCCGCCCAGTTCATGAGTTCCGAGGTCCGTTCGTCGGGTCCCAGGAAGAGCATCTCGTCCTTTCCGTAGAAATCGAGTACCTCCTTGTTCGGCATGATCAGGTCGAACATGCCGTCGATATAGCTCTTGAAGGCGCGATCGTCCTCGTTCTGATGCTGCAGCTTGAGCAGAATAGTACCCTTGGATCCGCCCTCGGGAATGTCCTTGTTCTTGAGTTGCTGTGTCCTTGCAAGATTGTAGTTCTCGAAGAATATCGTGTCCAGGTTATGCTCATAGGCGGTGAGATTCCGCGACTTGATGATGCGTATGCCTCCTCGTGCCACGTCCCTGAAACGGACGTGAAATCCCACGAATTCCCGGCCGTAGAAGAAGAACAAGGCAAAAGGCACCTCAGGAAAGTCGACGGCGTTGAGAAAGACCGGGTCCATGCGAAAGGCCATGCATGTCTTGTCCCGCATGAAGAAGTTCGTCTTCAGAATGGAGTTGTTGAAGGTAGAGAAGTACCTGAGTATGGTTTTGTCCTTGTTCGACGCTACGTCGGTCTCGATCTTGGCCTCGATCTCTTTCTCCAGGTTCCCCTGGTCTTTCACCGCCTTTCGGGGATGAAAACGGTTCACGAAATGCCGGTAGAGCATGGACACAATGTCGTTATGCTCCATGATAGCCTGCGCGATCCTTGACTCCGAATAGGTGTCCTTGATGAGCCGCATCTTCAATGTGTCGAGTATACCCCGAGCCTCGGGCTGGTCCTTCAGCGCAAGGTGCAGTGAGGTATACTCTTCGGTAAGCACGGTCAGAAACTGGTGGGAAAAGGAGGCGGCAGAAAGGGCGTACATGGTCTGCTGGGGCGAGTATATTTCATCGAGGAAGAGCTGTGTCACCGGGTCGTCCGGTACCATGACCACTGCATTGAGATCCCGTGAAAACTCCTCGATGGTATCCCGGTCCAGCTTGTCGTAATAAAAGGTATACATCTGTTTCTGATCGAAGAGCGGCTCCCGGTATTTTCTGTTCGAGTGAATCCCGTATTTGTACATGAGATGGGAAAAGTACTTGAGGAACTGCCGGTCACCCACGCCGTGAATGCCCACCATGACCCTGGTCTCCCCAGTCTCCGGCTTGTCAGTAATGGAGATGTAGGGCGATTCCCTATTGTTCATGGATTCCCAAGCCTGACGGTACCGTTCGACGGTCTCACCCGCTGATCGCTCCATGAACGCGCAGTTCATCACATCCTCGAAGCTTTGTACGCGGCGCCGCTTGCTGCTTTCCCTGCAGAATACCGGTTTTGTCACCATGTAGAGCCGCAGGTATGACCTCCCGGTGCGGTACTTGGTCCGGTAACTCTCGAGCCGGAAGGTGGGGTAGATACTCTCGATACGGCTCTCGATCTCCTCGGTCTTAGACGATTCGTCCTCAACGATGTACACGGCCCGGTCAGGGCGCTCGTTCATGAGCTGTATACCCACCCCTTCACCGCCATACTTTGAAACAAGCTCCGAGGCGCTAATGGCGAGGAGGTGCTTTGCGATTTCGTCGATGGATGTGGTCTGAAAGTAGTACTGGTGAATACCGAGCCTTACGAGAAACCGTTCGATCTCCTCACGGGCCTTCTCCTGCGTCATGAATCCGGTGTTTAAAACAGCCTCCTCGAGTTTGACGATGTCCTCGAGGGAAAGGATGGATTTCTTCTGAATGTCCTGCAGCTTCAGCATCCCCGCGCGCTCCTCTCAGGGGTCGTTAAAATGTTGTTTAACCATCCATAGCCTACTACAGAATGGTCTTCAAGTCAAAACATAGCATCGGTACCGGGAATAGTCTTTTCTTGCTCTATGGAAACTTGCGGGGTATAAGGAATGCCGTTACCAGTGTGCGCGTTACACTGGTTCACCAGGGGGATTCTGGTCGTTGCAACGGCTCAGCCAGCCATCTCTATGATGACGATGTTCCGTTCCTCTTCCTGCAGGTGAGGAACCTGAACACGCTGGATGCGGATGTGGCTGTCAGTCCCTTCCTTGACCTTCTCCTTAAGACGCTCCATCTCTTTGTCGATCTCTGAAATCCTGCCCTTGAACGCGATGATCACCGTCCCCTCCTTGACTACACGTGCTGCCAGATTGTACAGAACGGAAAGCTCACCCACTGCCCGTGCCAGCACGATGTCGAATTGCTCGCGCACATGCCGCACATCCCGCTCGATCACCCTGAAGTTATGCAACTTCAGCATCGCGCCCATGGCCTCCAGAAAGGCGGCACGGCGGCTGCGTTTTTCCACCGCAGCGATCGAAAGGACAGGGTCCACTATGGCAAGGGGCAGTGCCGGAAAACCAGCTCCCGCTCCTAGATCTAGTATCGACCCCTTTCTCGATGGCAAGAGAGGGTAAACGGTGAGCGAATCGAAGATGTGTCTCATGATGATCTGCTCACGGTCCATGGTGCCGATCAGGTTGGTCTTTCTGTTCCAGCGCATGAGCTCATCTATGAAGATGAGCATGTTTTCCAGCGTTTCGGGTGCGGTCTCGATGCCGAGCTGCCCGAGCCCTTCGCTGAGCATATGGCGTTCATGTTCCCGGCTTGACATGAAACTCCCTGTAATTATCACCAAGGTATTTCAACGCGAGTGGTTCTTCCTCAGGACACTCAGCCTACCCTCTCCTCCCAGCCTCGCCCACGCACCCTGCGCATATAGAACAGCAGGTTGGTGACGTCTGCCGGTTTGACACCCGATATTCTCGATGCCTGCCCAAGGGAACGCGGCTGGATGCGTTCGAGCTTCTCCCGTGCCTCCGAGGAAATACCCGCCACCCGGCTGTAGTCGAACTCCAGTGGAATGAGCTCGTTTTCCATGCGCCTGAACTGATCGATCTTTTCATTCTGCCGGGCGATGTACCCATTGTACCTGGCTTCGATCTCCGCCGAGCGCAGCACCGTGGGATCGTACCCGTCGATCTCCGGTATACAGTCCCTGAGAGAAGTGACGCTCGTCTCCCTCATCTTCAACAGGTCGAAACAGTTCTTGCCGCCCTTTCTCCGTTCCCTGAGTATGCCCATGAGCTCCGAGAACGCCGCCTCTCTTCGTTCTGCGCGCACCGCGTCCTCGCCGCGCATGAGCCCTACCCGTCTACCGTACCGTGAGAGACGAAAATCGGCGTTGTCGTACCGGAGGTTGAGCCGGTATTCCGCGCTGGAGGTGAACAGCCGGTAGGGCTCGGAGGTGCCTTTGGTGATGAGGTCGTCGATGAGCACCGCGATATAGGCCTCCGAGCGGTTTAGTACCAGAGGGGGCTCGCCGCGCAATGCAAGCACTGCATTGATGCCGGCCATGATGCCCTGCGCGGCTGCCTCCTCATATCCCGAGGTGCCATTTATCTGTCCCGCAAAGTAGAGGCCGCGCAAACGTTTGGTCTCGAGGCTGGCCTGCAACTCAGTGGGCGGCACATAGTCATACTCCACCGCGTATCCGGGCTTCATGACTTCTACCTGTTCGAGTCCCTCGATGGTCCGGAGGAACTGGTGCTGCACCTCCTCCGGCAGGCTCGAAGAGATGCCGTTCAGGTACATCTCCTCTGTGTCCAACCCTTCGGGTTCAATGAAGATCTGATGCCGGTCCCGGTCGCCAAACCTGACCACCTTGTCCTCGATGGAGGGGCAGTACCGTGGTCCGACACCCTTTATCTGGCCTGTGTACAGGGGTGCCCGGTCGAGGTTCTCCCGGATGATGCGGTGTGTTTCCCCGTTCGTGTATGCGATGTGGCAGGGCACCTGCGGGCGGTCGATGAGATCGGTGGCGTATGAAAAGGGAAAGGGCTCAGGGTCACCATCCTGACGCTTCAGTACGCTGAAATCGACGCTCTTGCGGTTTACCCGTGCAGGTGTTCCAGTCTTGAGCCGCCCAAGCGGAAACCCCAGCCTCTCCAGGCTCACGCTCAGGTTTTCCGCGGAGAGCTCACCGATCCTCCCCGCATGCTCGTTGTAGGTTCCGATGTGAATGAGCCCTCTCAGGAAGGTGCCCGTGGTGACGATGACCCTTTCTGCTCCATAGGTGTTACCCCGTGCCGTGCGCACACCGCATACCCGATCCCCCTCGGTCAGCAGCGCATCCACCATGTCCTGCTTCAGCTCAATGCAAGGTTCGATCTCGATGACGTGCTTCATGTAGAACTGGTAGCCCTTTTTGTCGGCCTGTGCCCGGGGCGCCCACACTGCAGGTCCCTTATTCGTGTTGAGCATGCGGAACTGTATGCCCGTGCGGTCTATGGCTTTACCCATCTCGCCGCCCAGGGCGTCGATCTCCCGGACGAGCTGTCCCTTGGCAAGACCACCGATAGCTGGATTGCAGGACATCTGGGCAAGGGTATCGAGGTTGATGGTGAGTAGGAGGGTCCTACACCCCAATCTACCGGCGGCAAGCGCTGCCTCACAGCCCGCATGCCCAGCGCCGACAACGATTACATCGAAGGAATCGGAAAAATCCACGTCCTGACTCTCTAACGATGAGAATTGTTGGATATAAAATACGATGAGGATGGCCAATGTTCAAATGATTCGCTGCGTACTCCTGCCGCGACACATTTCTCGCCCTCGGGATGATCGCTCCGGTACTCCAATTTACTGCTGCGGCCGTGCACTCCGAGAAGACTGGGTGGAGGGGTGGGCACCTTTTCCACGTTTCTTGAGATAGATCTTCACCCGCTTCAGGTTCCCGTCTCCCTCACTCTTGGTTTCAACATGAGGGTCACTCTGCAGGGTCATGTGAATAACGCGACGCTCGAAGGGATTCATGGGTTCGAGGTACTGCGGCTTTCCCGTTTTCTTCACCTTTCTCGCCACCTTCTCGGCCAGTTCACGAAGGGTCTGCTCACGCTTGTCCCGGTAGTTCTCGATATCGAGGATGACCTTCTTCCACGTCTCACCCTTCTTGTTCACGATGATGTTGACGAGAAGCTGCAATGCCTCAAGGGTTTTCCCCCGTTTTCCGATAATCAGTCCGGCACTGTCCGAGATGATTTCAATATACAGCTTGTCCTCCTCTTCGATCGAACGGGTAGTTACATCGATGCCGATGGTTTTAAAGAGTCCCGCGAGAAAGGCTTCGGCTTTTGAGGCTGGATCATCCTCTTCCTCCTCGAGATAGACCCTAATCTTCACCATGCTGCCGAAACTGAAGAACCTCGACTTCTCGCCGAGCACCTCTATCTTTAACTGATCAGCCTCGACGCCAAGGTCCTCGGATGCCTTCTTTATTGCTTCCCGCTCTGTTCTTCCTTCATATTCATGTATGACCATTCCTTCACCCCCTGTTCCTTGACATGGGTCTTATCGTTTTTTCTTAGTCGAACCGGGTTTCCACGACGGCGGTCTTCTAGTCGGCAGCGATCGCCGTGCATGGGTAGTCTTCTTCTCCGGCTCTGGCTTTGTCAGCGTCCCCTTCTTCTTCATGCGGTAATCGATCATGTACTGCTGCCCGATGGTCAGAATGTTCTGTATGGTCCAGTACAGAACCAGTCCCGAGGGCATGTTCCAGAAGATGAAGAAGAAAACAATGGGGAACATATAGGTCATCATCTTCGCCTGTTGCTGCGACGAATTACCTGAAGTAAGCTTCGACTGCAGCAGGGTCGTGGCCGTCATGACGAATGGCAGCACGTTAATGTCGGTGAAACCCTGAGTGCCGACCTTGTACCCGAGAAGGGGAACGGCGAACCTGAGCGTTGCCACTGTATCGGGCATTGAGAGGTCGCGGATCCACAGAAAGGACTGGTTTCTAAGCTCTATCATGCTCGACAGCAGCGTGTACAGCGCGTAGAAGATGGGGAGCTGAAACAGCATGGGCAGGCAGCCGCCCATGGGGTTGACCTTCTCCCTACGATACAGCGCCTGCGTCTCACGGTTCATCTGCTGCGGGTTGTTCTTGTACTTCTCTCGAATCTCGTTGATCTTCGGCTGCAGGGCGCTCATTCTGCGCATGGACTGGAAGCTTTTATAGGTGAGCGGATGGAGAATGATCTTGATGACGATGGTCATGAGGATGATCGAGAGGCCATAGCTGTTCGTCCATCCGTAGAACCCCCTGACCATCCACTCCAGAAAGATAACGAGAGGTTTCAGTACCCTGCCGCTCATCACCGCATCGAAATTGTATCCATATGCTTTGAGGAGCCTTCGATCCTTGGGACCGGCGAAGATCTTGAAGGTGTCCTCGAATCCATTTCCGCGGTGATAGGTGCCCGAAATGCCAAAGGAGTACTTGCCCTGTGTTCTTTGATCGAATGCGTAAATGTAATTCTGACTCCCGGGCACGACGCTGATGAGAAAGTACCGATTCGTTACACCAACCCAGTTTGCGAACCTCGAAATCTCGGAGTACTTCGACTCGCTGCTGCGCAGAGAACATCCACCCGCTCCACGAAATACCTTGTGGAACTTTCCGTTCTCATAGTACCCCTCCGTGGTGATGTTGTACCGGTTTCGCACCACACTGATCGGTCCGAGTATGGGGCCCCAGACCAGCGTATAGGCGATATTGTCCCAGTTCAGATAGAGCTCCTCCGCGGTCTCCAGGGGCTCCACCTGTACCTGAAGATCGAACATGTACTCATCGTCCTGGAAGAGATAGGTTTTCGAAAACCTGAAGATTTTTCCCTTGCTGTCCTCGAAATCCCTCCAGAACCGGTAGGCAGTGGGGCTCAGGGTCTCCACATAATAGGTCGTGCGATCGCCGAAAGGAACGTTCCGCAACCTGTCGAAGTGTACCTCAAAGGGGCGGATATCATCCTCATCATACTCAACGAGCTCGACAGGCCTGCCGTCCTGGTCGAGATAATCCTTAAGCTGAAGACTTACGATGGACGCTCCCGCGGTGGAGAGCTGTATGCTGTAGTGCTTCGTTTCGACAGAGAGGGTGCGTACGACAGCCTCCTCAGCAGGAACTGCAAGCTCTTCCCGCTCAGCTCTTCGGGTGAGGGCTTCGCGTTCCTCTTCCTCCTCGCGAACCTGCGGCTGTTCCTCAACGAGCTCCTGTGCCTGCTGCTGTGTTCGTTCTTCGATCTTCGGTCTTAAAAAAATGAATTGAAAAACAAGCACGAGCAGGAAGATGACAACAATGGCGATAAGCGTGTTCTTGTCCATCTCTCACATCCTGGTCTTGATAGAATCAGCAGGTACAGCAGCAGAACTCTCGTCAACGGAAGTACCGCCTCACGGGGACCACACACAGAAAGGAAACACAGATTCTCCAGAGGTCTCCTAACGCACCGGGTCGAATCCACCGCGATGAAAAGGGGTACAGCGCAGCACTCGCCGCAGGGACAGATATACTCCCTTCAGGGGGCCATACTTCTTCAGGGCCTCCACGGCATACTGTGAACACGTCGGATTGTACCGACAGGAGGGGGGGACATGAGGGGACACGGCTTTCTGATAGAAGGTGATGAGGTTGATGAGAATATGATTAATAAACGGTCTTGCTTTAGGTTTCATGCACTGTCAAGTATGAATGGAAACCACGGTTAAAGAGACCTCGTAATGCTGCGTAACTGCTGTGAAAATTATCCGTCCTTTCCTTCACAATGATGAGCACGTCGAATCCTTTTCCAAACCTGCCCTGTTCTCTTCGAAAGAATTCCCGACATACTCTCTTTTCATAATTACGAACGGCTGAACCCCCGATTTTCCTTCTCATGGATACTGCCAATCGCAACCGGTCAAGATCATTTTCAAGAAGAATCAACGTATACTGTTTCGAATGATACCTCGATCCTCTCTCAAAAAGCCTCTTTATATCCTCCTGTTTCCCTATCCGCTCCTTTCCTCTAAAAGTTTCCCCTTTTTTTCCATGCACCTATGAAAATACCCTTCACATACCTTCGTCTGCCACGGTGAGCCGTTTACGTCCCTTTCTCCTACGTCTCTTCAGAATATCCCGTCCTGCCTTGGTGCTCATCCGTTTTCTGAAACCGTATTTTCTATTCCTCTTTACATTGCTCGGTTGATATGTCCTCTTCATCGATCCCTTTTCCCGTTTATCATGATGTACCCCTGCTCCATACCCGCTTCGAAATCCATCTTCACTTACAGCAGGTGAGCAATTGCATAAGAACGTATTAGTCTCATAAAAGACACCATTAGTTTCTACTTTTTATCATACTGTTATCTATATCACTATCAATGTGGACGTATCGATAAGATACGAATTGTTCATCAAGAACTAATTAGTCGCTGGTGAACAATTCATTAGAATTGTTCACCAGCTCAAAAATTAGTTCTTAGCTAGTAATATTTTACCAGTAAATATTTAAACATCATGTTATTTTCTAAAAACTGCGAATTGTTCATCAAGAACTAATTATATATACCTTTGCTGCCATCCTTCGTCAAGGAAAAACAGTATCGGGGATACTCGCCAGCACACAAGGGTCACGGGGAGTTCAAATGTTTTGATTCTCTGTGAAGAATTCTCTCTACAGGTAAAAATTTTCGTTGATTAATATTCTGTTATTGTTTACAATAGGTGACGCTGTGTTCTGCGAGCGCCTTTCTCTGTTGTGAACAACCTGTGGATAACCGTAATGAATTCTGGGGAAAAATCCGTAATTCATTGTTTTGACGTGAGTTATACTGACGATTGATCCCACGAAAGAGCGTTCATTTCTGTACAAGGCTGTAACTTCTTCTATTTCAAAATTTAGATTACATGGGTCGTGTCTGTATATAAATTTATAGATTGAAGGTAAATACTTCTCTATTTTTTTACAGATTCTGTATTTAGAAAGAACTGACCCTTGTGAACAACCTGTGGATAACTTCTCGTTTATTCCACAGACAAATCGTCCTGGGCTAGAGAAATACATGTATCAGAATTTGTGGACCGAAACGCTCAACCTCGTTTCCCTGGAGCTTTCATATCAGGAGTACAACACCTGGATAAACCAGCTCCACTACCTTTCAGGCGATGAGAAGGGAATTACCGTTGCTGCTCCATCCAGGCTTGCGAAGGATATCATTCTGGAGCGCTATCAGAAGCTGATCCAGGGTAAGATGCGTGAACTGGTGGGAAAAACTTTGCAGCTTCGAATCGAGATCAACTCCACATCCTCTAAAAACAAAGGCCAGACAAAAGAGAGCCCTGCAACAAAGGAGGGCACCCGCGATCCTCGACACTCCCTCTTCAATCCCAAATACCGGTTCGAAAACTTCGTCGTGGGGAGCAGCAACGACCTGGCCGCTGCAGCATCCAAGAAGATAGCCGAGAATCCGGGAAAGTACTGGAATCCCCTCTTTCTCTACGGCGGTGTGGGTCTGGGGAAAACCCATCTCCTCCACGCCATCGGGCACATTATCATCGACAAGCTTCCCGAATTGAAGATTTTGTACATCACAGGCGAGAGCTTCATGAACGATTACATCACCTCCATCCAGAAGGGAACCATGAACAGCTTTCGGATCAAGTACCGGAAGGCGGATCTTCTCCTCATCGACGACGTGCATTCCATTCAGGGCAAAGAGGGGACCATGGAGGAGCTCTTTCATACCTTCAACACTCTGTATGCGGCGAAGAAACAGATGGTGTTTACAAGCGACCGTCCTCCCAAGGAGCTGCGAAAGCTCGAAGATCGGTTGAGAAGCCGATTCGAATGGGGTCTCACCGCCGACATTCAGCCTCCCAATTTCGAGATGCGAGAATCAATTCTGAGACAGAAGATCACGAGTGAATCCTACGAGGTACCGGAGGAGGTCATACGGTTCATTGCCGAGAGCTTTACCTGGAATATCCGGGAGCTCGAATCCGCACTATACAAGCTCTTTGCCTATCATGATCTCGTGAACGAAGAGATCACCATTGACCTTGCCACTCGTGCCCTCAAGGACATGATCAGGATGAAGAGCTCAGAGGACATCACCATCGATCTGATTCAGAAGAAGGTTGCCAATGCCTACAACATCAGCTTTTCCGACATGAAGAGCAAGAAACGGGCGCGCAACATCGCAATGCCCCGACAGATCGCAATGTACCTTGCGCGTAAACTGACCGACTTCTCAACGACCGAAATAGGAACGGAATTCGGAGGGAAGGATCACTCCACAGTTATTCACGCGATCTCTAAGATCAAGACAAAGTACGAGGAAGACGACCTGTTCAGACAAAAAATCGACAAGATCAACAGTGAGATAAATGAGGAACACTGAACCCTCCGTGTGCATGGCGGACTGTTGAAAGCCTGTTCATTACCTGTGTACCCGGGTCTTAGAAGGGGCCTTTAACTGTCGATAACCTGTTGAGGATGACAGGACAGCAGAGCATATGAGAACCCTGAATGGACGAGGGGTGTGGATACAGGGTGTGTTGTCAACAGTCTCTTCCTTCCCGTAAACATCCCTCACTGGAAGGATTAAGGCCTTTTTCACAGTATCAACGGCTCTACTACTACGACTTGTTTTATTATTATAAAATAGTAGTAAGAAGGGGTTGCATGCCATGAAATGCTCAGTACCCAAAAAGAAGCTGGTGAAGTACCTCTCCCATGCAGATACCATCGCAGGCTCAAAATCCACCATCCCTGTTCTGTCGAACATACTGCTCGATATCCAGGGACGTGATCTATCCATACTTTCCTCCAACCTGGAAACCGGAATCAAGATCACCGACAGTGTGTCTGTCGAGGAGGAGGGTGCCCTCGCCGTCAATGGAAGGAAATTGCTCGGTATCATCCGTGAGCTGCCTGAGGATGATGTGGCTATGACGGTTGACTCAAACAATCGTCTGACCGTTCGGAGTATGAGCAGTCAAATAAATGCAGAGTTTACCATTGCCGGGGTCTCAAAGGAAGATTTTCCGGAAGTACGGGCAGAACCGGATGGAGAGTATTTCAAGGTCAATGCGGAGTCGTTCAAAGGGATGATCAGAAAGGTCATATTTTCAATTTCGAGTGACGAGAACAAGTACTCACTGACAGGGATTTTTTTAGAGAAGAGCGATGAGACGGTCAATATGGTTGCAACCGATGGGAAGCGGCTCGCGCTGGTGACGAGGACGGGTGAGGACCTCGGGGTGAGCATGGACAGCCTTGAGATACCCCATGACGGTGTGATTGTGCCGAAGATCGTCTTTGCGGAGCTTCTGAAATATTCCTTCGAAAAGGACGTTTTGCTCATGGGCTTCAGCAAGAACCAGATCTTTTTCAAATATGACAACATCCATCTCGCGTCCAACCTCATCGAAGGAAAGTATCCCGAGTACAAGAAGATCATACCCGTTGACAGAACGAGGTACCTGTTGGCCGAGAAGGTGCTCCTGATGCAGGCCATAAAAAGGGTTTCGGTGCTCGTGGATGAGAACTACAATCAGATAAAACTGAGCATTGCCGATGGCAGACTGACACTTTCCTCACAGAATCCGACCCTTGGTGGTGCCATAGAGGAAATTCCCATTCAGTATGAGGGTGAAGAGCTGGACATCGCCCTGAATTATGTGTACCTCCTTGACTGTCTCAGGGAAATTGACGCGGACCGCATCAAGATTGATTTCGAAAACTCCGAGCGAGTCATCACGGTACAGGGCGATGATGAGAAGGGATACCTCAATCTGATCATGCCCATGAAGCTCAACGTTTAGAGGTGAACGGGACATCTATACCCCCCTCGAGGGATCACGCTTATTGTACATATCATCACTTCATCTCCAGAACTTCAGAAACTACGAAGAAACGCAGGTCCAGTTCTCCGAGAGCTCAAACCTCATTCTCGGAGACAACGGTCAGGGAAAGACGAATCTTCTTGAAGCGATCTTCGTGCTGTGCACCTCGAAATCCTTCCGACATATTTCGGATCGCAAGCTCGCTCGATGGGGTACCGATGAATATCGGATCTCGGGGGATTTTCAGAGGGATTCGGATGCATCCGTCGCGCTCGCTCTCGAGTATCGGGACCGCAAGAAAACACTGACTGTCAACGGGAACCTGGAGGAACGAATCTCTTCCATCATCGGTCAGGTCTACAGTGTTCTGCTCTCATTCGAAGACATCGCGCTCGTAACCGGCCCCCCTTTTGAAAGAAGGGCCTTCATGGACCTCATTCTCTCCACGTCCGACCGGCTCTACTTCAGCTACCTGAAAACCTATATTAAGGTGGTGAAGCAGAAAAACAGGTACCTGAGCGACGCCGCCCGTGTGGACACGGCGCTGCTGGCGGCGTGGAACGATCAGATCGTGCGTACAGGATCCTACATTCTCGGCAAGAGGATGGAGCTCGTGGAATTCCTCAACCGTTTCATCCTCGAGCACGAAGAGGTGCTGAAACAATTTTCAGCGCCCCTCAGGTTGGAGTACCGCCCTACAGTCAAAGATCTGTCGGTAAGGAGCACGGATGAAGAGGTGCGCGAGCGTTTCGATGAGCAGCTGATATCGCACATGGATGCGGAGTTGAAGATGGGCCATGCCCTCTATGGTCCCCATCGCGATGATTTTTCCTTCTCGGAAAACAAGTCAGAGATACGCTATTTCGGTTCTGTGGGAGAGGCGCGGCTCGCGTCGATCATGCTCAAGATGGCACAGGCATCCTTTTACAGAACGGTCAGGGACGTGCGTCCTATCATACTCGTGGATGATATTCTCCTGGAGCTTGACAACCTGAACCGGGAGCGCGTACTCTCCCTTTTCGGAATAGACCATCAGATCCTCATTACCACCACAGAGGGAACACGGCTTACGGAATTTTTTTCACCAGATCGGGTGTTTCATATATCGAACAAAGGCAAAATTGTATGGAAAGGAATGAAGACTCCCCGATAGGCCCGGGCAGTAACCACGGGAAAGGAGGAAAAAGGGGTCGCTCAGAAGGCTCACGGTTCTCACGGGGCAGTAACAAAAGATCCGGAGCTGGTCGTCTATCTGAATCAGGGAAAATTGGTTCCTACGAGAGGGTCGGGCACGTTCTCGACGGGTATCTATCGAGCCATCCGCGGTTGAAGTACGAGGTAAAGGCCCTGGAAGCTGTCAGGATATGGCCCGACATGGCCGATGAGTATGTGCGCCTGCATACCGAGGCGGTGATGGTAAAGGACCGCATACTGTACGTGCATACCGATTCGAGCGCCCTGGCCTCAGAACTGACTCTTCGAGAAGAGGAGTTCCGCGGCCGTTTGAATCGGGCTTTGAAAATGTCGCTGGTGCAGCGCATCGTCTTCAAATCAGGCAGGGTGGCTCACGGGCAGAAGAAGGGAGAGAGAGATAAGGCACCACCACGGCCACTTACGGCAAAGACACTGAAAGAAATCGAGGGGACGGTGAAGAACGTCCGTGAGAAAGAGCTCCGGGAAGTTCTAAAGCGATTTTTCAAGGAGACGGCGATGAGAAATGAGAGGAGAAAGCGATAAATTTCTTTATCAAAGCGGAAAAAAATAATATATTAAATCATTAAATAATAAATAATTAAGGCTATATTGGGAGGGGGACTGTCCGATGGACTATACCGCTGAAAGTATTCAGGTACTCGATGGTCTCGAGCATGTGAAAAAACGGCCGAGCATGTACATCGGGTCCACAGGTCCTCTCGGTCTCCACCACCTGGTCTATGAAGTTATCGACAACTCTATAGACGAGGCTCTGGCCGGATACTGCAAGAACATCTCGGTCATCATCAAACAGGGCAATGTCATCGAGATCGAAGACGACGGGAGGGGTATTCCAACCGAAATACATCCCTTCGAGGGAGTTTCCGCACTGGAAATCGTTATGACCAAGCTTCACGCGGGCGGGAAGTTTCACCACAAATCCTACAGGATATCGGGCGGTCTGCACGGTGTGGGTGTATCCGTGGTCAACGCCCTTTCCGAATGGCTCGAGGTCCGGGTATGCCGGGAAGGCACGGTTTATACTCAGCGGTACCAGCGTGGTGTCCCCGAATCCGTGGTTAAAAAGCAGGGCAACTGCGAGCTGAGCGGCACGAGGGTGGTGTTCAGGCCCGATCCCACGGTATTCAAGAGCATCAAGTTCAACTTCGACATCCTCTCCAGGCGTCTCAGAGAGCTTGCCTTCCTGAATCGGGGCATCAAGATTTCAATACGGGACCTGCGAGACCGTGAAGACATCAGGGAGCACACCTTTCAATTCGACGGCGGCATCATCTCCTTTGTCGAGTACATCAACCGTACGAAAACGGCGCTGCACAAGAAACCGATCTACTTTGAGGAAAAACGCGACGACATCGAGGTGGAAATCGCCATCGAGTACAACGTGGGATACAACGAAAACATCTTCGCCTTTGTCAACAATATCAACACCGTTGAGGGTGGGACTCACCTCATCGGGTTCAAATCGGGGCTCACCCGCACCATCAACGATTTGATCAAACGTATGCCTAGTATCAAGAACAAGATATCCCTGATGGGTGATGACGTACGGGAAGGGCTTACTGCGGTCATCAACGTCAAGCTCCAGAACCCGCAGTTCGAGGGGCAGACCAAATCGAAGCTTGGTAACAGTGAGGTCAAGGGCATTGTCGAGTCCATGGTCTACGAACACGTATACGATTTTCTCGAGCGAAACCCGGGTGTGTCCAAGGCCATCATCGACAAGTGCATGCAGTCCGCGAAGGCCCGGGAGGCGGCCCGCAAGGCACGTGAGCTGACGAGACGAAAGAGCGCCCTGGAGAACGACAGCCTCCCGGGCAAGCTCGCCGACTGCTCCATCAAGGAACCCGAGCGCTGTGAGCTGTACATCGTGGAAGGCGACAGTGCGGGAGGGAGCGCGAAACAGGGACGGGACCGCTCCTATCAGGCAATCCTTCCCCTATGGGGAAAGATGCTCAACGTGGAGAAAACCAGGCTTGATAAGGTGCTGGCGAACGACAAGCTGCAGCCTATCATCACCTCCCTGGGCTGTGGCATCGGCGATGACTTCGATGTCAGCGGTCTGCGGTACAACAAGGTGATTATCATGGCTGATGCCGATGTGGACGGGTCACATATACGAACACTGTTGTTGACCTTCTTCTTCCGGTACATGAAGGAGCTGATCGAGCAGGGGCATGTCTACATCGCCCTTTCGCCCCTGTACAAGATCATCAAGAAAAGCAACGTGCACTACGCCTACTCCGAAGAGGAGAAGGATGCCATCATAAAAAAGATCGGTTCCCAGGGAATCACAGTGCAGCGGTACAAGGGTCTCGGGGAGATGAATCCGGAACAGCTCTGGGATACCACCATGAATCCCGAAAAACGGACCCTAGTCCAGATCACCTCCGAAGACGCCGTGGAGGCGGAGGAGATTTTCTCCACGCTCATGGGCGATGCCGTAATTCCCAGAAGACAGTTCATCGAAGAGAATGCACAGTTTGTGAAGAACATCGATGTGTAGAATCTGATACACAACGATACTCTCATGGCTGAGAAGAAACCAGTTAAAGCGGGGTAGAGAAATTTGGATACCAAGGAAAGAATCGTCGAGACATTTATCGAAGACGAGATGAAGAACTCCTATCTCACCTATGCGATGAGTGTTATCGTGAGCAGGGCTCTCCCCGATGTCCGAGACGGACTGAAGCCAGTGCATCGTCGTATTCTTCACAGTATGAACGAGCTCGGCCTCACGCCGGACAAGCCCTTCAAGAAGAGCGCCCGTGTGGTTGGGGATGTGCTCGGCAAGTACCACCCCCATGGCGACCAATCAGTGTACAATGCGCTTGTCCGCATGGCCCAGGATTTCTCCATGCGGAAGATACTCATTGAAGGGCAGGGAAACTTCGGGTCCATAGACGGAGATAATCCCGCGGCCATGCGTTACACCGAGGCAAGGCTGCACTCCATGGCCATGCAGCTCCTCGCGGACATCGAGAAGAACACAGTCGATTTCGTTCCCAACTTCGACGATTCCATGGAAGAGCCCTCGGTGCTCCCGGCAGCCTTTCCCAACCTGCTGATAAACGGTTCAAGCGGCATCGCGGTCGGTATGGCCACAAACATCCCACCCCACAACCTCGGGGAAACAATCGATGCGGTGATCTCCCTCATCGAACATCCCGATATGACTATCGACGAGCTCATCAAGATACTACCCGGTCCCGATTTCCCGACAGGCGGGGTCATTATCGGCAAAGAGGGCATCGAGCAGGCTTACAAGACGGGAAACGGCCACATTCAGATCCGCGCCAAAGTGAGCATCGAGAAGATGAAGGGGGGCAAGGAATCTCTCGTGGTAAACGAGATCCCCTATCAGATCAACAAGAGCAGGCTTATACAGGACATTGCCGCCCACGTGAAGGACAAGAGGGTTGACGGTATTACCGATCTCAGAGACGAATCAGACCGTGACGGGACACGCATCGTGATCGAGCTGAAAAGGGGCATCAATCCCCACGTGATCATGAATCAGCTCTTCAAGATAACCTCCCTCCAGGTTACCTACGGCATCAATCTCCTTGCGCTCGATCAGCTCAAGCCCAGGCTCATGAACGTCAGGGAGATGATTGAGCGGTACATTGCTCACCGCGAGGAGGTTGTTACCAGAAGGACGAAGTTCGATCTCGACAAGGCAGAGAAGCGCGCCCATATCCTGGAAGGATTCCTCAAGGCACTCGATGCGATCGATGAGGTCATCAACATCATACGCTCTTCCAGGACTCCGAAGGAGGCGGCTGACCGGCTTATAGAGCGCTTCTCCTTCACACGGATTCAAGCCGATGCGATCCTCGATATGCGGCTCGCCCGTTTGACCGGTCTCGAACGGGAGAAGATACAGAAGGAGCATGAGGAATTGCAAAAGCTCATCGAAGAGCTCAGGGAGCTCTTGAAGAGCAGGAGGAACATACAAAGGCAGATCGTGAAAGAGCTCAGGGAGATCGGGAAAAGCTTTAGTGATCCGAGAAAAACTGAGATCATCGACAAGGAGGAGGAGATCGACATCACCGATCTCATCATAGAGGAGGATGTGGTCGTCACCATCTCGCATAACGGTTTTATCAAACGCACACCCATCACGGCGTTCAAGAACCAGGGACGGGGCGGCATGGGCGTGAACGTCTCCTCCCTGAAGGAGAGTGACTTTATCGAGCACGTGTTCGTGGCTTCCACCCATGATACCATGCTCTTCATCTCTGACCGGGGGATTTCATACTCCACCCCGGTGCACGAGATCATGAACGCAAGCAGGAACGCGAAGGGCCAGAGCATTAAGCTCCTGCTCAGTCTGGAGGGAGAGGAGAAGGTGGCCGCCTATGCCAAGCTTCGGGAGAAGGAGGATGAAGCATACATCCTGTTCATGACTCGAAAGGGATACATGAAGAAAACGGCTGTTTCGGAGTTCCAGAACATACGCAAAACGGGTATCATTGCGATCAAGCTCGACGACGATGACAGTCTCGTCGATGCCATTGTGACCGACGGGAAGAGCGAGCTCATCGTTGCAACGGAGATGGGTAATGCACTCAGGCTGAAGGAGGAAACGGTGCGGCCCATGGGAAGAGCGGCCCGCGGCGTCACCGGCATCCGGCTGAGAGAGGGTGACTACGTCTGCGCCGTGCGAATGGTCTTCAAGGATGCTGATTTGCTTGTGGTCACCGGGAAGGGATACGGAAAGCGTGTTGCCGTTAAGCATTTCTCCGTACACGGCCGGGGAACGAAGGGACAGCTCTACGTGAAGCTCAGCGAAAAGACCGGCAGGGTTACCGACATGATACTGGTGCACAAGGGAGACCAGATCGTCATCATCACCTCCCGGGGCATGATCATCAAGCTCAACGTGCGCTCCGTATCGATCATGGGAAGAAATGCGGGCGGCATTCGCCTGGTCAATCTCAAGGAGCCCGATACCGTTGCGGGCGTGGCCAGGGTGGTACAGGATTAGAGCGTTACTCATGTAGCTGTTTCCACCTTTTTATAAGTGCGTGTTTTGCATTGACATTGGTTCTGATACGGTCTATCTTTTTTCATCAGGTGTCCAGGGAGAGATGGCTGAGTGGTCGAAAGCGGCGGTCTTGAAAACCGTTGTCCTTCACAGGACCGGGGGTTCGAATCCCTCTCTCTCCGACCCAAATACCATTAATCAGTTCTTGATGACAACTCCGCAAGCTTTGCTGGCGGCTAATTTGCACAGTATATGGGATAGAACAAAATTTGAAATATGACCTGGGTAATAAAAAGAACTAAGAAAGAGTGAAGCCGCGTGCGCTCAACCCATCAGCACCTTACGGTACTGATGGGGGAGATGACGAATAATTTGTAAGAATTATCCACGAACAAATAATTAAAATATTTTAGATAAAAATAATTTTATTATAAATGTATATCTATTGATCTTTTGCATGATGAAGAGGATGCGCACCAGGTCGCGGGATCGTGGATGGAGTGTCATGAAACGCGCATTACTCAAATCTGTATAAACCATGCGTTCGATACAACGCCTTGGGGAGAGGTGCGAGAGTGGTCGAATCGGGCTCCCTGCTAAGGAGTTGTGCCTATAACTGGCACCGTGGGTTCGAATCCCACCCTCTCCGAACCAACAGGTGGAACAGCCGCTCTATGGTGCTGTAACTGAATTGAGGCTGGTTCAGCCGATGATGCAAATGAATAGAGGGCGGAAGGATACGATGTCCAGCAGTCGCGGTGTTTGTTGGTATGTGCCCATAGCTCAGCCCGGATAGAGCATTGGATTGCGGATCCAAGGGTCGGAGGTTCAAATCCTCTTGGGCACGCAGGAGTCAGTGATAGGTGACTCCATTTTTTCCATGTAGCATCGTGTCGTAAACAGTCTATGAAGATCGATTCCTATTCATTCGGTTACATGAGTATCGACGGGAGAGGATACTCCACTGATCTCATCATTTATCCAACGGGAGAAGTGCAGAACGGCTGGTGGCGCAAACAGGGCCACCGTCTCATGCCCGGCGACCTGGAGAGAATCGAGGATTTCACGCCCGATGTCATCGTGGTGGGTACAGGCGCCAACGGGATGATGAAAGTGCCGAACGAGACGCTGCGATACCTCAAGAATATATGCAAGGAATATATCATCGAAGATACGGCGCAGGCAGTTCGCACCTTTAACAGCCTGCAGGGCTCACAGAGGTTAATTGGACTGTTTCACCTCACCTGCTGACCGGAATGGGAACCACAAACACTGGGATGCCGGTGAACCTCCAGTCCCATATCACCATACCGGTACCACGGAGAGGTGCGAGAGTGGTTGAATCGGGCGGTCTCGAAAACCGTTGTTCCCTTTTAGGGAACCGTGGGTTCGAATCCCACCCTCTCCGCATGAAACCTCGCTTACCATACATGCATGAAGATCAACGCAAGGCCTGCCGGTGATAGCACCGGAACAACATGACGCTCACCTGCATACCGCCCTCTCTTTCGGTGGACAGGGAAGGTGGTTTCCATTATACTATCTCGAAACAATACTGGGGTTCATACACATAACCTGTTTATATACCTTTTTATGTCTTTCAATTTTTATTACTTTCTCTTGTATTAAAGCTCGAGATACTATAAAAAGGTCGACGTCCCTGGCATATGGGAAAAACGATCATCGTGGCAAATCAGAAAGGTGGTGTTGGTAAAACCACCACGATCGTCAACCTCTCTGCCTACATCGCTGAAGCTGGAAAACGGACACTTGTCGTTGACCTCGATTCGCAGGGAAACAGCTGCTCGGGGCTGGGTATTGATAAGAAGAGGGATGAGAACAGCCTGTATGAAGTTCTCCTTGGCATGGCATCGATCGAGGAGATAATCACTCCCACACAACTGGCAAACCTCTTTGTGGTTCCGTCAAATATCAATCTCTCCGGGGCCCAGGTCGAGATGGTTGAAATGAAGGGGCGCGAGTTCAAACTCAGGTCGGTGATCGATCCCATCAAGAAGAGCTACGACTACATCTTTATCGATTCTCCACCATCCCTGGGGCTGCTCACCATAAACGGTCTCGCGGCTGCAGATTCCGTCATCATACCGATTCAGTGTGAGTATTATGCGCTCGAGGGTCTCAGCCAGCTCCTGAAGACCATAGACCTGGTGAAGACCAGGCTCAATACGGTGCTCACACTCGAAGGTGTGCTTCTCACTATGTATGACACCCGGACAAACCTGTCCCGTCAGGTAGTGGAAGAGGTTATTTCATATTTCAAGAACAAGGTATACAAGACGATCATACCGAGGAATGTGAGATTGGCCGAGGCACCGAGCTACGGCCAGCCCATCAACCTGTATGACCCGAGCAGCATCGGTGCCTTGAGCTACTATAAACTGTCAAGGGAAATAATGCACAATGGGGAAAAAGGCGCTCGGTAGGGGTTTAAATGCGCTCTTCGATGAGAATGGGATCCGCGAGGCTGTGAAGGGGGAGGTCCCCTCGATTGAAATCGATCGAATCGTTCCAGGGCGGCATCAGCCCAGGAGGAGCTTCGACGATGAGAGGATCAAAGAGCTCGCCGACTCAATACGGCAAAACGGTCTCATACAGCCCATCGTGGTGGCGCAGCGAGGTGACCGGTACGAAATCATCGTCGGCGAACGGCGGGTCAGGGCGGCGAAAATTGCCGGTTTGACGGAGATACCGGCGTTAGTGAAGGACTGGTCCGAGCACAAGGCTCTAGAGATAGCGCTCATCGAAAACATCCAGCGGGAGGACCTCAATCCCATTGAGGAGGCCACGGCCTATAAACTGATCCTCGATCGGGACCGTATCACCCAGGAAGAGCTTTCGAAGCGAATTGGCAAGTCGAGGAGCTACATCGCCAACATGATTCGTCTCCTCGATCTTCCCGGGAAGGTGCAGGAGTTTGTTTCACGTGGAACAATCTCCGTGGGACAGGCCAAGGCGGTTCTTTCCCTTCCAGACGATGCGGCAAGGGAGGCGCTGGTCGGCAAAATCATGAAACAGGGTCTGACAGTGCGGGATGTGGAGCGGCTTACCAAAAGGCGCGATGTTCCACGTGGAACATCGCGAAGAGCGAAGGATCCCCATATCGAAGAGATCGAAGAGCGGCTCCGTTCCAGACTTGGCACCAAGGTGGCGGTGGACTACCGGGGCGGCAGAGGATGGCTCAAAATAGAATTTTACTCCAAGGATGACCTGGAGCGAATTCTCGATGAAATACTGGCTAGGTGAGCTGGAGGGCAGGGTATGACACTCAGTACCTATCATCTTTTTACGGGGGTGTGGATCTTCTTCTCCATCATCATCTTCCTCACACTCCTCAAGATCACGGTGCCCTACGGCCGTCACACAAGGCAGGGCTGGGGCCCGATGCTTTCCGAACGTTTTGGCTGGGTGTTCATGGAGTTCCCTTCGGTTGCGGTTATGCCCATCCTCTTCGCAATGAGCCCGTCGAAGAAAAACCTGGTACTCGTGCTGTTTTTCCTGCTCTGGGAGCTGCACTATATCAACAGAACCTTTATCTACCCCTTGCGCATCCGAGGCAATCGAAAACTGATGCCCCTCGCTGTGGTGTTCACGGCGTTCTTTTTCACCATCATCAACGGGTATCTGAACGGAATCTATCTGTTCTACATTGCTGACAGATACGCACTGAGCTGGCTCGGCGATCCGCGGTTCATCGCCGGCATGATCGTTTTCTTCACCGGATTCTTCATCAATCAGGTCTCGGACAGCATACTGAGGAATCTGCGTAAGAAGAACGGGAGTGGGCTGACAGAGGTGGGGCGCTACGGCATTCCCGAAGGTTTTCTCTTTGAACGGGTCTCCTGTCCCAACTACTTCGGTGAAATGGTGGAGTGGCTGGGGTGGGCGATACTTACCTGGTCAATGGCTGGGCTTGCCTTCTTCGTCTGGACCGCGGCGAACCTCATCCCCCGTGCCATCTCCCATCACCGCTGGTACAACCTGGAGTTCGATGAATATCCAGAAAAGCGGAATGCTGTCATACCCTACGTGCTCTAGAGGGATGCCCCCTCTTCCCAGTATACAGCCGAGGGATTGTCGATGTTGATACGGCGCCTCCCTGCATTTTAGGCTCTGCTCTCGTAACCGACCGTCGTCACTAAGGAGAATAATAGGTCGAACTATAAAGAAAGTTAAAGAGATCGCTTCGCTCGCGCTGCACAATCACTTCGATAGTCGAGTCTCAATATTTAGGCGGCCCAAGCAACTTTTTTCAGTAAAAAACCACCTCGACCCATGTTGTGTAGCCGAGGTTCTCAAATATTACTGTGTAATGTAACAGAGATCATTACATTCTAATACCGGCGTATTAAACTCGCTATTAACACTAATATCAACAATTTATTATTAATTAATTACTAATAAATAATTAATAAAATTCTCTTTTTATGGACCCACCAACTCCCACATCAGTACCGGAAGGATGTGTGTTGCCACAAGACACTAATTCGATTTGAGTTGCCCGGTATAGCTAACGCTCAAGGGTAAAAGGGGTTGCGTAAACTTCCTATCCCGTGTACAACACACATAGCGAGGTCCCATGGATACCCTGCTCTGTCTGTATGCAATACTGATCCTTGCGGTTGACGCGCAGGTCTTCCCTTCGGTGCTGACCAGAATCAGCAGCACTTCGATGCAGCAGGGGATCCTGCTCTCCGCTTTTTTTCTCCTTTTTCCCCTTTCATCGGCCGTCTCCGGGTTGATTGCGGACAGAATCGGAAAGAAAGTGGTCCTCATGATCGGTGCAGCCTTCCTGTCCATCCCCTTCGTCGTTACAGCGACGGTGCAGCTGCTCCTGGCTAAAGTAATCGGGGTGCTGCTGTGCGGACTGGGCATGGGTACCGTTGAAAGCCAGGCTTCCGCTCTTCTCACCGATCTTCATCCGGGGAGGGAGCGCGCCATGGTAAATCTTTCGCAGATGTTCTTCAGCATCGGTGCTGCGGGCGGGCCCTTCCTCATTGCTCTTGCCTTCCGGATCAAACCTGATCTTGTCCTGTCATCCCTCTTCTGGACGGTCGCTGCCGTGACGCTCTCCGTGGCAGCCGGATTTCTCTTTCTCCAACAGGGAGAGCCTCCTCACGCCTCGTTTGAAAAAGGCGGGTTCAGGCAGGTGCTCGGTGATTCTCAGGGGCGTCTCCTGCTCTTGGTAATGTTCTTTTACGTAGCAGCGGAAATGGGAACAGCGGGCTGGCTGGCAAAGTATGCCGAAGTCCACCTCTCCCTCCCGGTCCGTGTAGCCCCTCTTGCCATTGCTCTCTTCTGGACTGGACTGGGGCTCACGAGAGCACTGGTCGGCCTGTTCTTTCATGGTGTACGGGACACCCATTTGTTGACCCTTGCGTTCCTGCTCACCCTGGGGTCCCGCAGCGCTGCCTTTCTCATCAACCGTTTAATTCCAACCATGGTGCTTATATTCTTCATCGGTGCGGGGATGGGGACGGTCTGGCCAACACTGGTGGCCATCATTGGGGCACGGTTCAAGCGCACCAGCGGGTCCGCGGTGGGCCTGGCTATCGCTGCCGGCGGCATCGCCACCCCCATCATGCATCCGATAATAGGTTTCCTGTCGAAAGAATCGGTGATCGGATTGCGCTCCACCCTGCTTTGTCTTGGACTGTTCACCTTGCTCAACCTCAGTATCGTTCAACGTATGGAATGGGCAAAGCAATGACAGCAGAGCCCAATACCCTGGAGCGGATTCCCTACCTCACAGAACAGATCATACCCTATATCGGGAACAAACGAAAACTATTGCCACTCATCCACGAGGGTCTGCGACTGGCATTTCCCAGGGGATTTACGGGAATGACTTTCTTCGATCCCTTTGCAGGCAGTGGTATCGTATCCCGTTTCGCAAAGTACCTCGGCTTCCAGGTAATCGCCAACGACTGGGAGTACTACGCCTATATTCTCAACTACGCTTATCTGAAGATCAACCGATGCGACCTGAGCACCATGTACGGGGCCTGGGGCGGCATCGAGGGCATGCTTTCACATCTCAACGCTCTGCCCGACCCTGCGGAGGCCGACGAGTACATAGCACGGTACTACAGTCCTCGGGATGACCGAATTGCCGATTACCGCAGGGAACGGATGTTCTACACGAGGTCGAACGGACTCGCCATAGACCGGCTTCGCAACGAAATAGAGCGGCTCTACCCCCGAGAAACTGCAGAGGCTGCGCCTGATACGCCTCCCTTTCGTGAGAAGGTGCTGCTCCTTGCCCTGCTCATCCATCAGGCTGGAACGCACACCAATACTTCGGGAGTCTTCAAGGCCTATCACAAGGGATTCGGCGGGTTTTCCGGCGACGCCCTGAGCCGAATACTGCAGCCCATCGCACTTCCCTGTCCCTGTCTGTGGGATTCAGACCTGCCCCAGCACGTGTTCAGGGTCGATGCAGCGGAGCTCCTGGGGAAGATGTCCCGGGAAATTCCCCACATAGACGTTGCCTATCTCGATCCTCCCTACAACCAGCACCAGTACGGCTCGAACTACCATATGCTCAACACCATTGCACTCTGGGACGGGGTCATACCGGGGGACCGTGCAAGCGGCGACAAGGGGGGCATACGGAGGGATTGGGTAAAGACGCGCTCGAAATACTGCTATCGAGACCAGGCACCGGGTGTCTTCACCGATCTGCTCGGGGCGCTCGATGCACGGCACCTCTTCATCTCATACAGCACCGAAGGGATTATACCCTTTGAAGAGCTGATCGACATCTGTGCGGATCATGGCAGGGTGACGATGCTTACCAACGAGTATGTGAAGTACC
>Ga0209427_10001281_pt1 | contig 28666 bp, 23 predicted proteins | sample DeeMarSWOR136_30_FD_187465 | JGI IMG/M metagenome (GOLD analysis project Ga0209427, IMG submission 187465) | Marine sediment microbial communities from White Oak River estuary, North Carolina - WOR-1-36_30 (SPAdes) (version 2) | ecosystem: Environmental > Aquatic > Marine > Intertidal zone >...
CGAAAGCGCTCTCAGGAGCTCTCCTTGAAGAGAATAGAATGACAGCCTCTGGTTGAGAGCATCCGTGACGACCAGCTCGTTTTTGTGTGTTATCTGAAGCGATAAGGGCATGCTCATCTCTCCTGGGCCCTGTCCTTCTTTTCCGAACTGTTTCAAAAACTTCCCTGTCCGGTCAAAGATCCTAACCTTCCTTTCCTTCCGGTCCAGAATATAGATATTTTGATCATTATCCACATCAAGGCCGGTTATCTCTGAAAACATCTCCTCATCCGCTCCTCCCTGTCCGAGGGAGAATTCTTCCTTCAAGCTCAATTTGATCAGTGCTCCCTTGGGAGGAGCCGGCTCCTTGGGATTCTCGATAACCTTAACTCCATCGACAGTTTTGACCTGTATTTTTTCTCCGTGAGCTTGACTCAAAACAGAGAAAGCAATAAAAAAGACCAGAGTTAGATACAGATATTTTCTCATTCGATCTCTCCTGTTTATTCTAGGGAGTATTTTCATTCTATTCTATTCTCTTCTCTCACTGCAACACCGCGCCTGAAAAGCTTTCACAAGATGATTAATACGGACTGCTCCCTGAAAGGTTTTTGAACAGCGCATCGTGCAGCCAGCCGGAGAGAAAATCCAGCAAACTCTGGCTGAGCCTGCGCCCTTCCATGGTATGCCTGGCATACTCAGCATAAGCTCCTGTCTCAGCCGGAATGAGCAGGTGGTTGAAGTCGGGATAGATCTTCAGGGTAACGCTCTTTTTGAGCCTTTTCAGCCTCTTGTGGAGCATCTCTGCATGCTCAGGAAAAACCTGCTTGTCCTTTCCGCCGTTAATGATCAGAACCTTCGCTTCAATTTTATCGAGTACGGATAAAGGGTCATAGGCCAAAAAAGACCGCAGCCATTTGAGCTGCGGCTCGACCTGCGGCTTGAGTCTCTCCTCGGCTTCTTTATCTACAGGTTGATCCCTTATGATCTTGAACAGGTTCTCGTAACGCGCCCGGGCTGCTTTCTTTTGGTCGTCAGAAACCTCCATGGAATCAAGCAGGAAGCCAAACTGCTCTCTCAAGACCTCATCCCCGGTTTTGGCTGTTCCAGCCAGGAGGACAATGGCAGAGATTTTCGGGTCTTCAGCCGCTATCCTGGGGGCGATTATTCCCCCTTCAGAATGGCCGACAAGAGCGATCCTGTCCTGCCGGATGTCATCCCTCGTTCTCAAATAGGCAACAGCGGCCTTGGCGTCCTGGATGAGGTCTTCCTGACCGGCCTCGGCAAAACTTCCTCCGCTTTTTGCTGTTCCCCGGTCGTCATACCTCAAAACCGCAATCCCGCTCTCGCTCAGGACATGAGCGATCTGCTTGAATATTCCCAGCTTGAGCCCTCCTGGTCCTACCGTGTCCTCATTCCTGTCCTGGGGACCCGAACCAGAGATCAGGACAGCTGCCGGATGCTTCTCCAGCCCGTCTAGGGGAATGGTCAAGGTTCCGGCCATCCTTATCTCTCCCGAAGCAAAGGTGACATCCTCTGAGACATACTTATCCGAAGTGATCACAGGCGGAGATATCTCTTTTGTCTTCAAGCCTGGAAAATCCTGATGAAAGACATCCATGGCTGCAAAAGGAAAGGAAACCTTGAGTACATTATCTCTATCAGCCCAGATATAAGCGCCGATCGTTCCCGAGACATTCACAAAATACCTGGCTGTCTTCAATCGTCCTTCCTTCCATTCGAGTTGCTCTGTCCCTTCATTTTCCACTGTCACAGGAACAAGCAGGGATTCATCAAAATAATAGTTTCCCCACAGCATGGCAAGAGAATAAAGCTTCTTTTTCTTTTGAAGAGAGCTCTTTCTGACAAAAAGAAGATTGTCGACAAGGAAATTCTCGGTGGAGAAAACAACATCCTCGCTGAAAGGAAATTTTTTCTCTGAGGTCTTATTTCCTTCTCTGGCATAAACTTCGATCGTATTCCCGACTGCTTCGGCCTTTAATTCCACTTCCTCGCCGCTCACTTCCCCCTTTAACAAGCCCTGTTTGAAATTCCAGTCCGGCGACAATTTTTCTTCAAACCGGAAATCGAAACTCTCCTGACCTATGGTATGCTGCGCTTCGCCCTTTATCAAAATCCCGTCAGCTGTCTCCTCGAGAGTGAAAGATCCTTTCCCGGCTTTTACCCCTCCGATAGCCAGCTCGTACTGTGTTCCTTCTTTCTCTTCTTCACCGGGCTCTTCTTCCTCGAGCTTTTCCGCACGAGCCTCAAACATCTGGCCAGGCACGGAAACCATTTCCAAAAATCCTTGGGCATCGGTCAAAACATCTATCTTCACTCCGGCCAGGTTGATATGGAGAAGGCGAGAGTTTCCGCTGTCTGGATCGACAACCAGGTTAACCTCTATTTGAGGCACGATATAGGCTTTGAAGGTCATTTTTTCTTTTAAGCCCGCGGCTCTCCTGGCTAGAACATGATAAGGAGAAAAAAAGCTGTTGGGCAGGATCAATGCATCAGAAGAGATCTTGGATGTTGTCTCTCTTTTCTGCTCACCGGCTCTGAGCGTGTTCTTCACCTCTCCCTGGCTGACCGTGCTCATGACTTCCTGCTCCATGCCCCTGACTTTGCCTTTGAAATGAAAAGACAGAGGCTTGAATTCCTTGTCCATCTCGATAAGCATCAGCTCGGTGATAAGAGAAGCCGGTTTGGTCACCTCTCCTCTGGCCCGGAGGATATATCTATCTTCTTGCTCGATCCATTCGTACTCCTCATAGCCGGCTTCCTCTCCCATGAAATAGAGGAATAACTTCTTGGAGCTGGATCGAGGAAGGTCTTCTGTCTCCTGACAGAGAAGGAAAGTAAAAAGGAGAAACAGGATGACGATAATAACGATGACTTTCTTGTCCACATTTCCCTCCGATATAAAACTCCTGATAAATTCCATCTCTCTATACTCCTTTTCTATCGAATTTATTCAAACTTGCGTCTTTGGTGTCAGGCCATTTCAGGAAGTCAGAGTCAGAACTCGATTTTAGCTATTCTGGCAACGTGCCTGATAAGGCCTGATCATAAAGCAGGCACCGGGAGGAACAGTGAGAGAATGGCGTTAAAAAACTGGAGGGAGCGATGCCGCTTACATATATTTCAGCCATTGAATTGCATCCCTATCCTTGACAAAAAACGAAGATTCGAATCGAAAAATGTCAAAAAAAAAGATATCGAGAAACAAGGAATTTTTGACGAGTCCAGTCTAGCGGGATGACTTGATCATCTCGATTCTCTTTTCAATCTTGTAATCGAGGACTTTGTGCTTCTCCAGCCAATCTACCAGTGCATATTCCAGGGGCTGACCTGTATCGTGAACATGTTTCACCGGAAAGCCGAAGTATTTATCCTTCGCCTGCCCGACCAGATAATCGTTGCTGACTACGGTAAAGATTTTATCCGGGTGAAGGAGTTCCCCATCTTTACATAAGATCTCACCGTCAGTCTCTATAAAGAAAATCCTCTTCCCATAAGGCTTGCTCTCTTTAGGATAATGCTTATATTTGATACCCGAAACCTGGAGCCTGTCCCAGCCTCTTTCCACATCATACTCCAGGGCATCTTTGATCTGCTGAGCGGTCAGTTTGAAGACGACCAGAATATTATGAAATGGAGCGACCTTAAAAATCTGCCCCCTGGTCACAGGCCCAGCCTTGATATTGGCTCTGATGGCTCCGCTGTTGTGAAATGCAACCTGGGCACCTGTCTTCCAGCGCATGACATCGGTGATCCAGTTTCCCAGTGAGCTTTCCGGCTGGGGATTTTCTTTGGGATAGGATTGGATGGTCAAATCGGCTTCAGCTTTCCCGATGACCTTGGTGTATTCCAGGCCGATACTCTCAGTGACATCTCTAACCAGGGTTGAAACCCGGGGCGAAGGCTTTAAGGGAACATCTGCCCACAGCCAAACCAAATCTTCCTCATAACTGATAACTTTATCGTCCTCAACTTCCACTTTCAAATAGCCGAATGTCTGGAGATGGCCCCTTATGGATTGGACCAGGACGCCGTTGACCTCTTTGAATTTCCCGTCTTCCGCTGCTGCCAGGACAATGTCGATCCCCGGAACGCTCTCGGCTATTTGAACTCCCTGTTCAAACCAGCCATGAGACAAGACCACGATCAAATCGGTCTTTTTGTCCAATCGAGGGATGTAAGACTTAAGAGTTGTGATGACCGGAAGAACATCCAGGCCTTCCACATTCTCCTTTTGCACTTCCACAAGAAAGTTCTCCTCCATCACAGCTATGATTCCAACCTTCAACCTTCCGATTTTCAATATCCGATAGGGCTTTTTCCAGAAGAGTTTACCGCTTTTTTTGTAAACAATGTTGGCCATGACCGTCGGAAACTGAGCCAGCTTGGTCAGGCCAAGGGCGTTGGGCTGACCCTTGTCAAAATCATGATTACCAAGACACCAGATGTCGTAGCCCAATCTGTTCAAGAACTCGATCATCGCGCCGCCAACCACACCTTTGTATTCAATCTCAGCGGCCAGAGTTCCGGTCAGGAGGTCTCCTTTCTCGATCACCAGAACATTTTTTTCTCTGGCTCTGATCTCGTTCAAGTAATGACTCGCTGCCTCCATCCCTCCAACCAGCCTTTCTTTTTCATCGATGTTGATTTTGTAAGGTTTGAACACGCCGTGTATATCATTCGAGTGAATCAACACAATCTCCTCTGAGATTAGGGGGCAGGCCAGACCTAAAACGAAAATGAAGGCCGAAATGACCAAAGATAAGCTTGGTTTCGAGAAATAAAAAGAAGAGATGAAATGACATTCTCTTCCGTATGTTTTGTGTGTAGACATGGTTGCTGCAATCCGGCTAAAAAAAGCTTATAGCATATGAAATTTCCATTGTCAAAAACAAAAGAATCTGGATTCTTATTGCTCTCTGGTTCTGGGGACACAGGGAAAAGAGGCAAAAATGATCAGGCTTAATACTTGACTTCTACCTCAACGATGAAAAATTTATACCCCTCATAGTTTAAGGATATTTTCTCCATGAGGACCTTCTGGCCTTCATTGTTGACATAGAGCTCCTGAACGAGCTGCTGGCTGGGAAACCTCACCCCATTTTTTTCGAATCCATAGGTCACGGTCCAGTTTACGATCTTTCTTAAATCACCGATCGGAGAGAGGAGCAGCTCATCCTCATAATTCTTTATGGACCGCGGATCATACTCAATCCTTAAGATGCTGAAATCTTTTTCGTCTACCCAGACCCTTCCATAGTTGCAATTCTCTTCCCTTTCCGTTTTTGGAGTAGACTGGATGATTACCGCTTTTTTGCCGTCGACAACATCCCTCCCCGCAATCTCATACTTGAAATGCTGCTGCCAGTATTTGCTCAGGAATCCAACCGGACCATAGACTACATACTTGCCGAAATACTTAACCGGTCTGAATTCAACATTCTCTTCATGCTTCTCCGTTCCATCCTCCTCCAACAGGATCCTCTTTTCTTTGAGTTCTTTCCCTTTTTTTACCAGTTGATAATCATAGGTATAGGACTTTTTTCGTGTCCGTCTGGGTTCCGGTCCTTCCGAAGAGGACAGGCTGAAATTCAGAAGAGTTTTTTTTCGGTGAAAATATCTCTCATCCTCTACTTTCTCCTTACAGACATAGAACAGCGCCATATTTTTGACTCTTTCGCAATAATCCCCGGTTTTTTCAAGGATCATGTCGAGCGTTTTTTGGTCGCTGCTCTGGCAGGGACTGGAAGGAAGAAGATTAAACGGATTCATGAATCGGACAGGAAAAATAAACAGGAAAGCAAAAATGAGCGACTTCAGCAGACATCTTAAAGGCAGGAATTGATCTTTACTCATGGATCCCATTATCTCCTTTAATATCCTTCTTTTAAAATTATGGCAAACGCGAAGTGAGCTGTCAAAAAATAAGGATATTCACTGGGAGGATACTCTGTCTATTGGGCTTCTGTATTCAACAGGAGAGGATAGGGTGTCTTTCCCGGAAATGTTCCTCTTTTTTAATCCAGGAAAGCGAAGACACGCGCCGGCGCGCCGGTTCCGTTCCTGATCGGCATGGGGATGACATAGAGCACCGCACCTGAGAGGGGAAGCTTATCCAGGTTGGCAATATTCTCCAGAGCCAGCTTATCCGCTCCGCAGAGAACCTGATGAGCTTTGAAATCCTTTGACTTTCCGCGATCGATGCTGGGAGTATCGATGGCTATCCCCGTGATGTTCCTGCTGTTGACCAGGAACTCGACGGATTCAGGCGAGAAGCCGGGAAAACTCAATTCAGGGAGGGCCTCCAACCCTGTTTTTTCCGTCCCCAGAACTTTTCTCTTATCCGGATAGTATTTGGTATCGATACCAGTGTACATGATGACCCAGGCTCCAGCAGGAATTTTCCCGTGATGACTTTCCCAATCCTCGATATCGTCCACAGCCAGAAGATAGTCGCGGTCTTTCTCGCATTTCCCGGTCACATCTATCTTGACCGCTGGACCGATCCACTCCTCCAGGGGAATCTGGCCGATAGTCCGCCCATTTTGGGCAAAATGGATGGGGGCATCCACGTGAGTTCCGCCATGTTCAGAGGCGCTGTAGTTATTGGAGGCGTACCACCAGCCTCCCTCTGAAATCTCCCAGCCGACCTTCTCCAGTTGAAAAGGCTCTGCAGTCGGCCAGTATATCGTGTCCTCATCATAGGGATAGGTCATATCCAGCAGCTTTCCCTCAGTTTTACAGGCAGAAAAGGATACGGCAATAATTAGACTCAGGAAAAAGACTGCCGCCCATTTTTTTAAAATGCTTTTCTTGCTCTTCATGCTTTGCCCTCCAATTTATTCTATTCGCTGAATCGACTCTTTTATCCGGCCCTCAAAACCAGATTGGAATTCCTCACTTTCGCTTCATCTGGGACTCGCAGATTTTGATCCGGGCCTCAGCTTCCTTTTTGAGCCGTGGATTGATCTCAACCACCTTTTGATAATCCCTGATTGCCCGCGAATATTCTCTCTTCCTTTCCAGGACGATGCCCCGGTTGAAGTAGGCGATCGCGTATCGAGGATCGACTGTGATGGCCCGGCTGTAATCAGCGATCGCTTCATCAAAATCTTCGACCTGAAACTTTGCGTCTCCCCTGCACCTCAAAGCAAATGCATTCCCTGGGTCAAGCTTGAGGGCCTGATCAAAATCAGCGATTGCCCCGTCGTAATCCCACTCTGCTAATTTAATAGTTCCCCGATTGTAGTAAGCCATAGCATCTTTCGGATCCAGCTCAAGAACCTTGTTATAATCGGCCAGAGCCTCGGCAAGGATGCCCATCTCCTGCCTGACAATTCCACGGTTGTGATAAGCCTTGGCGAATGCCGGGTCAATCTCAACTGCTCTCGAGTAATCCGCAACCGCTCCGGCCAGGTCATCCATTCTTTGCTTCGCTAACCCCCGATTATAATAAGCGATAGAGTTGTCCGGGTCCGCCTGAATGGCTCTGCTGTAGTCGGCGATAGCACCCTCAATGTCGCCTTCTTGAAATTTCTCCAGTCCCCGGTTCACATACTGAGCTGAATAACGGCATCCCTGAAGCAGGGAAAAACACGCCAGAAGCACTAAAAGCCAGCAATTTTTCATCTGAAACCCGGCCGTTCTCCTTCTCCACTCGCTGACAGAGATCGAGAAGAAAAACTCTGATTTAAACCTAATACGCGCTCTTCTTTATGTCAAGACGACAGTGTGATTTTTACAATTTCATACCCAACGATAATTTTATATAATGGTCCTACTCCACATTGTGCGGGTAATAAAAATATGCATTCAGCAGGCGGAACGATAGGGAAATCATCGGAGCGACATCGGAGGATTTAGCCTTCCTTAATCGTCCATCGAGGGAAGCCGTTGGAATCGGCCGCCGGGTATGTTTGAGTACGAAACGGTCAATATGATGAAAAATGATTGAATACGGACATCTGGTTCGATGCGATGTGACTGGCATGCGGAGTTACGCAGGCGCCGAGATGGACGGTGAAGGAATGGCGTTAAAAATCCGACTGGAGCGAGATGATTTTCCTATCGTTCCAATGCCAAAGATTATCCATACTATGTCTGATCTAAAACCCAAAATCACAAGGAGGCTAGCGTGAAGCATGTCATAATATCGACGATAATAATATTCTCATTGGCCTTGATGCTGGCAAGAATGACTTCGGGTGATGGAAACTCAACCGTGAAGGTCTCTGTGAAGAGAATACCACCCACAACAAGCACAAACCGATATTATGTATCCAACCGGTCTCCACTGCTTCCCAGTCCGCTGGTCAAACTCCCCATAGGCAACATCGAACCCAAAGGCTGGCTTCTGAGCCAGCTCCAATTGATGAGGGACGGGTTCACCGGACACCTTCCTGAGTTGAGCAAGTTCCTCAAACCGGACAGCGGCTGGCTGACTCTGGAGGGACGCGGCTGGGAAGAGATGCCCTACTGGCTCAAAGGCTTCGGCGACCTCGGTTATGTGCTTAAAGACCCTAAGATCATCGAACAGGCCAGAAAATGGCTTGATGCTGTTCTTTCCAGCCAGCAGCCTGATGGCTACTTCGGCCCCCCTGAGAACAAAAAGGATAAGGATCTCTGGCCGAATATGGTCGCGCTCTTCACCCTTCAAAACTTCTATGAAGCCACAGGCGATGAGCGCGTCATCCCCTTCATGACCCGCTACTTCCGCTATCAGCATAACCTCCCTGAGGAAGACCTGCTTCCTGGAAGCTGGCAGAAGCTGCGCGGCGGGGACAATCTGGAGAGCGTCTACTGGCTCTACAACAGGACAGGAGAGAAGTTTCTCCTTGAACTGGGCCAGCGTCTCTATGAGCGAACCTCTGACTGGACATCTCCCCTCCTCACCCCGGAAAGGGACAAGGACTGGAAGCCCAGCTCATTCTACCACGGGGTGAATATCGCCATGGGATTCCGTCAGCCCGGAGTGTTCTACCAGCAGTCCAAGGATAAAAAGCATATCGAGGCCGTAGAGAGAAACTACAGGATGGTCATGGATGAATACGGCCAGCAGCCGGGAGGCATGTTTGGAGCCGACGAGAACATCCGCCCTGGCTATACCGATCCGAGATATGCGGCAGAGACCTGTTCCATGGTGGAGTTCATGTACTCCGATGAATCGCTGCTGAAAATCACCGGCGAGACACGGTATGCCGAGCGCTGCGAGGAGATCGCCTTCAATTCCTTCCCGGCTTCCCTGACCGCTGACCTCAAGGCTCTTCACTATTTGACAGCTCCCAACCTCATCTCCTGCGATAGCTCTGGGGAGCACGACTATCAGAACAAGGGAACGATGGTCTCCTTCGATCCCTGGAGATACCGCTGCTGCCAGCACAACGTGGCCTTTGGCTGGCCCTACTACGCCGAGCATCTCTGGCTCGCCACTGCGGACAACGGCCTGGCCGCTGTCCTCTATGCCCCGTCTCAGGTCAAAGCCAAGGTTGCCAGCGGGATCGAGGTTCTAATATCCGAGGATACCTGGTATCCTTTCGGAGATTTCGTTGAATTCACCATCCGGACAGACACCCCTGTATCTTTCCCGCTCTATCTCAGGATCCCGGAATGGACCGAGCAGGCGAAAATTCTTATCAATGGAAAGCAAGCCATGGCGGAGTTAAAGCCGGGCTATTATGCAGTCATCGAACGGGAATGGAAGAATGCTGACAAGGTCAGGCTTGAGCTCCCGATGGAAATCAGGATAAAAACGTGGGAAAAGGCCGCAAACGCTGTCTCAGTGAAGCAGGGCCCTCTCTGGTATTCCCTCAAGATCGGCGAAGAGCACAAGCGCTACGGCGGCACGGAAGAGTGGCCAGCCTGGGAGATCCTTCCCACAACCCCCTGGAACTACGGCCTGATCATCGACCCCAAGCATCCTGAAGACTCGATCATTGTCCTGAGTCAGAAGCCGCCGGCTTTCCAGCCCTTTACTCCCGAAGTCGCTCCCATCCTCCTTCAAGCCAAAGCAAAGATAATTCCGCAGTGGACAGCAGAAGGACGGATGGTCGGTAAGCTCCCTCAAAGCCCGGTGAAATCGGATGAGCCGGTGGAAAAGATCATCCTCATCCCAATGGGATGTGCCCGGCTCCGCATCGCCTCTTTTCCGACGATCGAAATGCGCTAGACAACAGGCTCAACTCTCAGAATTCTCGTACTGCCGCCGGATCTTCAGGCGGTTGTTGATGTATTTTCTTAAGAATATGACCGCGATATCCGATCGCCGGAAGGTCGGAACGCCAGCCTGCTCCAGGCAATTGACAACAGGGTCAAAGATGTCGCCGGCGTCGATGTTGACCACAAAGGGCTTGTCCGTTTTATGGAAAATATCGATAAGGCGCATAACGATGCTGTCCGGGTCATACAGGTTTTCCTCATGGATCCTTCCCGGAGTCAGAGTCTGCATCGCCGGGGTCATCGGGACCGGCGAGACAACAGCGCAGTCCACGTTGTCATCCTCGAGCAGGATCTGAACGCACTCGGCGAAAACAGCATCATTCGCCACGGGAGTTGTGTCCAGCGGGTTGCGGACATCCTGAAAGCGATGGATCCCCAGCTTCTTTAAAACCTCGGATATTCGCTTCACTGTTTTGGGCGACAGAGCGGCCAACTTGAATTCCTGGTCGTTCTTCAGGTTGTCGGCCATGGTCACGCATTCAAAGCCGGCGTTGCTGACCAGCGCGATCCTGTTTCCCCGGATGGCTTTATGCGCCAAAAAGGAAAGATTCTTGACATAGTTCTCGAACTCGAAAATGGAATCCGCCACGATCACTCCCGCCTCATCCAGGACCGAACGGGCAATGACATAATCGCCAGCCACAGAAGCTGTATGGCTGGCTGTGGCGGCCTGCCCTTCAGGGGTCCTGCCAGCCTTGTAGAAGACGATCATCTTGCCTTCCTGCTTGACGATTTCCCGGGCTGCCCGGGCCAGAGCCAGTCCGTCAGCCGCCAGGAATCCCTCCATGTAGATCCCGAAGACCTCGGCCTCCTCATCGTTTTTAAAATGGTTCAGGTAGTCGGAGACAGTCAGGTCGATCTGGTTTCCGATGGAGATCGCGTAGAGAGGCTCGATATTCGGGAGCTTGCTCATACGGGAAATCATGAAGGCACCGCTCTGGCTCAAATACACCAGGTTCGTTTTTCGTCCAGTCAAGCGGGGAAGCTTGTACTCAGGAACGAAGGTGGTGTCATACTTCCCCGGCTGGGAATAGATGCCGAGGCAATTGCCGCCGTTGACCACGGGCGTCAGCTTCCCTTCTTTGATGCTCCTCTCCAAAAGCTTCTTTATCTTTTCCTCCAATTCCTGGGTTCCCTTCTTCTCGCCGATTCCGCCGGCAATGATGATGGCGGAACGGGCCTTTTCGTGCTTTATGAGCTCCTTCATGACCTCATAATTCTGTTCTGCGGCTACGGTCAGGATGAACAGGTCCACTGTCTTGGGCAGGTCAGCGATGGTCGGCACACAGGCGCAGCCTTCGATCTCTTTGAGCCCGGGTTTGACCACGTAGACATTCCAGTTATAAAAGCCCTCCTTAAGGATATTATTCAGGATAATATGACCGATATTCATCTTTTCAGAAACGCCGATGATCCCGATGCTCCGGGGCTTGAGAAGATGCTCGATGCTCTCAAAGCGGGATTTTCTTAGCTTCTTATGGATCCTGGAAAAGCGGCACATCCCGTCCAGGGCGATCAGCTTTTTATCCCGGGCCACAAAGGGATTGACCTCCAGCTCCTCCATCACATACGGATGCTCGGTCACATAAGGTGAGTAATAAGCCCCCAGCTGGGAGAAACGGCAGTAGGTCTCCACCAGCTCCGTCTTTGTCAGCAGGGCTTCTTTTCCCCGGACTTTTCCGACAAGCTTGTCATAAACAGCGAGCGGCTCCAGAATACGGATGATGTCCTTTTTCTGGAGGAGATGGGAAGAAGCGATGGAAATAGCCTTCCCCTCCTTGATTCTCTCGCTGAGATACTCTATCTCCACGCCTCCGACGCCCATGGTTACCACAGGGCCAAACTCTCGCGTATTTCGCGATCCCATGAGAAGCTCAGTACCGAATCCCGTCCGGTCATATTCGACCATCTCACAGATCAGGCAGCCTTTGATTTCTTGTTTGATCTTGGCCAGAGAAGGAGTGCCTTTTTCTCCGGACCTCGGGAAACCCTTCAGCCACTGGTGGAACTTTTCAGGGACGGTCTTCAACATCTCCTGGCAGGCTTGATTGATCATGCCTGCTTCGCATCTGACAAACCGGATTCCTCCGACGTCGGTCTTGTGGACGATGACCGGAGCAACGATCTTCAAGACAAGATTTTTCACTTTGAACCTGCTTAAGTCCTTTTCACTGAGTTTCTGGCCTTTCCTGATAAAGAGGTGCTGAGGTGTCTTGATCCCTGTGTTTTCGAGTATCTTGTAGACCTCGTGTTCCAGGAGGAAATTCCGGCTTTCTTTTTCCGCAGCCCGGAAGACCCGTGTTATGCCTTTAAAATTGATCTCCATTCTCCCCTCCAAAGCAATACCTGACGGCCAGGATGAACACAAGCCTGCTCTTGAGTTTTCCAAATTCGATTTCTTGCTCGACATCGTCTCTATCCTCTTTTCCGCCTATTTTTTATCCGAAGGCTGCAGCTCGCCAACCGCGGCTTTACGGCCCGACTCAAAAGCCTTCAGGTTTATCTCCACCAGCTTCTCGCCACGAGGCGCGAACAAAACCCGTATGTATTCCCGCAAATTTTCTCTCTTCAGGATAAGATGGGACGATGCAGCCCCAAGCATCACCATGTTTTGAGCTCTGACTGACCCGGCTTCCTGAGCTATTTTCTGGGAGTCGACGATGATTCTTTTTTTGACGGTCTTGATCTGGCCCAGGATCTTGTCCAAATCCGGATAATCGGGGATATTGACGAAAGGAGACCGGCTGGTCACCACGATTCCCTCCGGAGAAAGATAGTCAAGATAACGCAGGCTCTCCAGAGGCTCGACGCTCAGGATCATATCCGCTTCACCCCTGGGAATCAGGTCACTGAAAATCTTATCATTCGATAAACGGAGATGAGACTGGACAGCTCCGCCGCGCTGTGCCATCCCGTGCACTTCAGCCTGTTTAAAGGTCAATCCTTCTTTAAGAGCGGCATTATCGATGACAAAGGCGATGGACAGGATTCCCTGACCACCAACACCAGCGAGTATGATATCCTGCTTCATTCTTTTTCACTCCTCTTTTTCTTCCGGGCTTCCTGGACACACTCCCGGGAAGCGATTATCACTGAAAGACCCCTGTATTCGAACTCCTCTTTAAAGGTCTGAACATTCATCTCCAGGTTCTTCGGGAGAGGCTCTATCACCCGGATGTGGTCTCTCTTCACACCCAGACCTTCGACCATCCTGGCCAGCCTTTGCCCTGTAGCAAAAGTGGGCTGCCCTCCGGTCATGGCCACTATGGAGTTGTCGAGGATGACCACGGTCATGTTGGTGTCGGCTTCAGCTGCGCTGAGAAGCGGAGTGAGTCCGGAATGGGCGAAAGTCGAATCCCCGATGACAGCCACTGAAGGATAGACTCCAGCTTCAGCCCCGCCCTTGGCCATCCCGACACTGGCGCCCATGCAGACGCAGGAGTTGATAGCATTATAAGGAGGCAGGGCTCCGAGCGTGTAGCATCCGATATCACTGAACACATTGGACTGGGGATAGGCCTCCAAAGCTTTGTTCAACGCTTTATAGGCATCCGCATGAGGGCATCCCGCGCAAAGCTGAGGCGGCCGGGCTGCCAGCTTGAAATCACCGAGCTGGAACTTCTCTCGTGGCTTCATCTCCAATGCCTGACGGACGACCTCGGGTGAAAGCTCCCCGGTCAGGGGAAGGTGACCGTCCAGTTTGCCCAGAACGGTTTTTCCCGGCAGGCCCAGTATTCCCCTCAAATTTTTCTCGATAAAGGGATACCCTTCCTCTACGACCAGCACTTTATCCACATGCTGAACAAGCTTGGTGACCAGTGTCTCGGGCAAGGGATAGGTGGATATCTTGAGGATCGAGGGAAGCTTCGGCTGGTCTTTGTAATTCTCGAGAACATAGTTGAAGGCCACACCCGAGGCAATGATTCCGAGAGAGGTGTTTTTTTTATCCACTTCAAGAGAATTGAATCCTGATCTATCAGCCAGCACGGCCAGCTCTTTTTGCTTTTCAACAAGAATCTTGAATTGCCGCCTGGCGTTGACAGGAAGAAGAGTCCAGTCTTTCCCGACACCGTATTGGAGAGAATTCTGCTTCCGCGGCGGCCTGGCCTGAACCTGAGAGCGGCTGTGGGAGAGGCGGGTCACCAGCCTGACCATCACCGGAATATCGAGTTCCTCAGAGACATCGAACGCCTCCCGGGTCATGTCATAGGCTTCTTGATGATTCGAGGGCTCGAAGCAGAAGACCTGAGCAAACTGGGCATAGAACCGGCTGTCCTGCTCATTCTGAGAGCTGTGCATGCTCGGGTCATCGGCCACGACAACCACAAGACCCCCGTTGGCCCCCGTGATCGCCGAATTCATAAAGGGGTCGGCAGCCACATTCAAACCCACATGCTTCATGGACACCATGGCCCGCTTGCCTGCAAATGAGACTCCCAGCGCTTCCTCATAAGCCACTTTCTCGTTAACGGACCAGGAGGCGATGAAGTTTTTCCCTCCATTCGATTTCCTGATGAGAAATTCCATTATTTCTGAGGCAGGCGTCCCGGGATAAGAATATGCCCCGGAAAGACCGGCATGGATGGCACCTAGGGCAACAGCCTCATCACCCAATAAAATTTCATCTTTCATCGATAATTCCTCAACGGAAGTATACTTAAAATTCTACTCGTTTGAATGTAAATTAGATGTGTTCAAACGGTCAGTCCGAGATATTGCGCTAATCTCGGATGCTTTTTTAAGGTTGGATTCCTTAAATATAAGGATATAAACTCTGTCTCAGAGTGTCAAGAGACATTGGGATCATTCCATTCTCCTTGATCAATAAAATTATAAGGCTCAGGCTGGGTGATTCAAAAACACGCCAATTTTGACCCAGCGAGTCAAAAGAGGCTCGATTACAGGCTTCGCTCTCCTCTCCCTCCGGTCAAGGAACCATGCCCGCTCAGCCTTCCATACGGTTTTTTCCACCACCCAGCCTGAGCCTTTCATCTGTTTCATGTTAGGCAATACTCTCTTGATGCTAAAAATACCGGGGTCAAGGTTTGATGAAATTTGCAAAGAAAGAGGACTTTTTCTATAATAGCCCCACAAAAATGCAAAGCTTTAGGCGGAAAGGGAGAGTGAATGGCTAACCACAACATAGCGATCATAGGTGCCGGGCCTGTGGGAAGCATCATGGCTGCTTATCTTGCCCGGAATAAAGAAAACGTCTACCTCATCGATATCAAAAGAGAACTCATCTCTGCCGTGGAGCGAAACGGGATCACCATTACCGGAGTGGGCGAGAACTTCACCATCCCTCTAAGAGGCACGGGCTATTTCACAGCCAGCCTCGACAGGTTCAAGGTGGACCTGATCTTTCTCGCAGTCAAATTCAACTATATGGACTCCCTGCTGGAGGAGATCAAGCTCATTTTCAAACCCAAACAAAAGATCGTACTCCTTCAAAACGGGATCGATAATGAGGATAGGGCCGCTGAGAAATTGAGCAAAGAGGATGTCCTGCGGTTTGTCGTCAACTATGCCGGGATGATCGAAAAGCCAGGTGTGGTCAAGATGTCCTTTTTTAACCCGCCCAACTACATCGGTGTAATCTCTCCCAAAAACAAAGCTCTTGGGAAAGAGATCGCTGACTTCATCACAGAGGCCGGACTGGAAACACACTACTCCCCTGACATAAAGAAGAATGAATGGAAAAAAACAATCCTCAACGCTGCTTTGATGCCTGTCTGCGCTACAACAGGCTTGACCATGAAACAGGCCATGAACGGAGAGGACACACGTTTTCTCTGCGAACAGATCCTCCAGGAATGCATCCATGTCGCCAAGAAGGTGGGGTATGATTACGGGAAGAACTTCTTTGAGAACGCTCTTTCCTATCTCTCCAACGCCGGCAACCACAAGCCCTCGACCTCCATCGACCTGGAGGCCGGCAATCCCATCGAATACATCTTTCAGCCGATCATCGACTACGGAAAGAAGACAGGCACTCCCACTCCTTTTCTTGAATCGCTGACCAAGGTTGTGCGCACCCTTGAGCAGAAGCAGAGAAAGCTGAAGTCTTGAATCCCCTATTTATTCTGCAATTGGGAGACTATTTTCTGGATCACTTCGGCATCCGTAACTGAAATCTCGAATTCAGAAACCTCCACCGGAGCCCCCATGAACGCTTCCTGATTCCTGTATCTCATCGGGCTTTTAACCTTTTTCACTGCGAACACATGAAATTCCCTGGCTCCGGTTTCCGTTGCTAATCTTGCTATGTTCTCGGGAGTGATGCCGCAACCGGGCATGATGATGACCTTATCTTCGGCTTCCTTGACCAGGTCTGAGATAAGATGGATTCCTTCCATGGCGGTGTTCTTCTGGCCGGAAGTGAGTATCCGGTCAACCTTCAGTTCGATCAGGTCACGGAGAGCCCCGAAGGGGTCGGCAGTCATGTCAAAAGCCCTGTGGAAAGTCACGTTCATCGGCCGGGCCAGCTCGATCAGCTCTCGGGTCCTTTTTTTGTCCACCCGTCCGTCTATATTCAGGACGCCGATCACCACCCCATCTGCGCCCAGCTCCTTGGCTGCCAGGATATCGCTCTTCATCACCTCGAATTCAATGTCAGAATAAAAGAAATCCCCACCGCGCGGCCGGATGATGACGTTCAGATCAATGGAAAGAATTTTTCCCGCCAGTTGAATGCTCGCCGCGCTGGGAGTCGTCCCTCCTTCCAGGAGGTTATCGCACAGCTCGACTCTGCGGGCGCCTGCCTTCTCCGCCTCAATAGCTGAAGCGACAGAGCTCACACATGCTTCGACCAAAAATTCTTTATTTGACACCATATCCCTTCCTCATTTTAACAGTCAGTTTCAAGTTTCTCAAACTCAATATAACTCCCCGATCAATCTCACGAAGTCAAGCATGATCTCAATCCCGTGCACAATTAAAACTCAAGGCATCCGTCTGTCTTCAAGCACAAGGATCCTGTTTGACCGCGAATTCTCCGGGTGCTAAGATTGTTATATGGGAAGAAAAATATTTCCAGTCTTTTTTCTTATTTTCTTTTTCATTGCCCAAATTCCTGTCCTCTCCACTCCTTTCCAGGATTTTCAAAAAGGAGAGATCATCGAGAAAGTCATCTGCGAAGACAAGCCGGAACAGAGCTACGCCCTTTTCCTTCCCTCTGCCTATACTCCAGAAAAAACCTGGCCGATCCTTTATGCCTTTGACCCGGGAGCCAACGGTAAGACTCCTCTTGAGCATTTTAAGGATGCGGCTGAAAAATACGGCTATATGGTCGTCTGTTCAAACAACTCCAAGAATGGTCCCTGGGGCGTCGTTTTTAAAGCGGCTGAGGCCGTCTGGAACGATACCAACGCCAGATTTTCCATCGATCCCAGGAGAGTCTATGCCACCGGATTCTCCGGAGGCTCAAGGGCGGCCGCCTTATTTTCCAAAATCATCAATCATCCGGTTGCCGGAATCATCGGGATCGGTGCCGGCCTACCAACAGAGTTGAAACCTGCTGAAGTCAAGCCATCAGCCTACTTTGGCATCGTTGGCCTGGGAGATTTCAACTATCAACCCATGACCAAACTGGATGAGGATTTTGACTCGCTTGCGGTGACCCACAGATTTCTCTTCTATGAAGGAGAACACCTCTGGGCGCCTCAGGATATCTGCACCCGGGCCATCGAATGGACGGAAGTCCTGGCTATGAAGCAGGAGCTAAGGCCGCTGGATAAAGCCCGGATAGACAAGATCTATTCACAAGAACTGGAAAAAGCTCGAGCGCTGGAAGAGAGCACCCGGCTATATTTCGCTGTTTCTGATTATGAAGCGGTTATCTCCCTGTTCAAAGACTGGAAGGATGTCAAAGATATTACGGATAAAGTCAGCCTTCTCAAACAGAGCAGCGAATACAGGAAATTCCTGGATGAGGAGAACAAACGAAGGGAACGGGAGGATTTTTATCGAACGAATTTTATCCAAACCTTTGCCCGAATCTATAATTCTCCGGAAACGATCTTGAATCTCGCCGAACTCTATTCAGAATTGAATGTTCCTTCTCTACTCGATAAGGCGAAGAATAAAAAAAATATCGATGAACATTATCTTGCTTCCCGCCTGCTCACTGAATTGGCCCTTCATGCCGCGGAAGAGGGTGGAAAGTATTCCGAAAACAAGGATTACAGAACGGCCATTCTCTTCCAGGAGATAGCAGCCAAAGCCATCGAATACAAACCCTCCTGGCTTCGGTATGTCGTTTATGAATTAGCCTGTTTTTATGCTCTGGATAACCAGAAGAAGAAAGCTTTGAAAAACCTCAAAATCGCTGTTGAGAGCGGGTTCGACAGGTTAGAGATCATGGAGAAGGACGAAGACCTGGCATCCATCAGAGACTCCGCTGAATTCCAGAAAATCCTCAAGGAATTAAAAGACAAGAACGAAAATAAGAAAGCTGTTTTTCCAGATTGTCATTCAGCTTGTTTATGAATTTCTTCAGGATCTTTCTTCCGCTGCGATCAGAAGAATAACGGTCTCTTTTGGCAACCGCACAGTCCACGACAACCTTTCCCACTTCATCGGCAATAATTTTTATAACAAGAAAATACTGATCTCCTTCCACAGGACTGGACTTGGGAAAAGAAGTATCCGAGCGCCCTCCGGATTGCGGCATGCGCATGGAAAAATCACGAACAAGCGAGACAATGATCCCCTCTTCTCTACTCGAACTATAGAGTGAAAATTGAATGTCATCCAGGGTTTTTCGAGCAATATTCCACACATCTTCTTTATTAAGCTTCTTTGAATCAACCGTCTTCTGGTCAATGAGCACAACATTGATATTTTCCAGAGTCATTTCCTGTTCAGTATCCTTACAATGTGCATAATAATTAAGCGCTGTCAAAACAAAGAAGACCAGGATTAGCATGTAAACCTTTTTTAACGGAAAAATAGGTCTACCGTTATGGTGCTTTTTAAAAATAATGGCACTGATTTTATTTGAATATTTAGGCACTGCTGACCTCCCCTCCTTATTTCTACACTATCTATTTTGATAATATATCCTGATTTTTTTTTGTCAATATAATTTGGAGTTATATCTCTATTTCCGAAATGAGGGAAACGTCCGATCCGTTGAGAAGAGCATCAGTTCCCCTCCATCCGGAGCCCTTGGTGGGGGGGGTAAGAAGGTCTTGGCGAGAATGGAAGGGAACCAGCAAGGATTATTATGGACTGGGTTATTTTGGATTTAATGAGAGAATGGAAGATGAAAACCCAATCCTATCAGAAAAGGTTGTCGACTTCTTCATTCCCAGGCGGGAGATGGCCGTGCTGCTGGAGATATTGCTGGATGAGCTCGCTCTCTCGCTTGGAGCATATCGGATCTTCTTCATAGTCAAAATTCTTCGCCTCTGGCCTGGAAGAGAGCAGTCCCCAATTTTCACCAGGAATGGGAGATGGCGTCAGGACCGCAGGCTTCCCTGCAGGGCAGGGATTTCCTGCCAGATACCGGTTTGCAGGGCGCACAGGTATACTTGATCTTCTTGCGCTGGTCCTCTGTCACCCTGGCTACAAGCTCCTCCCGGAAGGGATCGTTCTCATCCTCCCCCACCTCCAGGACACCATAGGGACAGGCCTTTACACACTCCCCGCAGCCATCGCATTTATCGGTGTCGATGATGATGAAATACTCGCCTGAGCCATCCTTGTAACCGTAATGGGCCAGCATCTTATCTCAGACCTCTTTCTTTCTCCACCAGAGCCTGGGCAAAGAGCGCAGCGCCGAGGGCTCCTGCGATCTGCGTGTCGTGCTTGGGCTCAAGGGCCTTGATCTTCAATTCCGACTCGATCCTCTTCACCACGCCCTCGTTCTTGGCGATGCCTCCGGTGATAGCAAAATCCCTCTCGACCTTTATCCGCTCCAGAAGCTTCACCACCCGGTGAGCCATGGCTGAAGAGTAGGCTGCCAAGACTTTCTCCTTGGGCCAGCCTTTGCGCAGCAGCCCCATTGCCTCGGACTTGGCGAAAATGACACAGGTGGAACTCACCGCTTCCGGTTCCTCGTCGACCTCAAAGGAAAGACGCCCCAGGTCCTCGATGGGTATAGAAAGAAGGTCGGCAAAAACCTCCATGCCCCTCCCAGTCCCGGCCGCACATTTATCGTTCATCAGGAAGTTAGTGACCTTGCCCTTATCGTCACAGTGGATGGCTTTGCAGTCCTGGCCGCCCATATCCAGGATGGTCCGCACCGTGGGCCCATACATGAAATTGGCTCCTCGGGCATGGCAGGCAATCTCGGTGATTGCCCTCTCGGCAAAGGGGACGTTGACTCTCCCGTACCCCGTCCCCACTATGTAACGAATCTTATCCTGAGTCAGGCCAGTGCCTTCCAGTGCCTTATCCATGACCTTTTGAGCGCTTTCCGGGCTGCCTGAACCGGTGCGGTAATTGCTGTAGCCGAAGAGCTCGCCGTCCACAAGGACAACGGCCTGGGAGCTGACAGAGCCTACGTCGATTCCGGCGGATATTATATCACCGCCTTTCCAGTCAATGTCAGAGGACGACCATCTGTATTCAGGCCAACGCCAGTATTCTTTTTCCACTTTAGCCTCCTTTTGTCCTTTCCTGAGCCGCGAAAGCCGCACCCAGAGCGCACGAGTATTCAGGGTTCTCAGGAATGATCAGCTCCTGCTTCAAGTCCTTCTTGAGAGAATCCACGAACCCGACATTACGGGCCATTCCGCCGACCAGGGCCACATCCTTCTCGATCCCGATCTTCCGGGTCATGGAAGCGATCCGCTCAGCGATCGCGTCATGTACGGCCCGGACGATATCCTCTTTGGCGTGCTTGGCGTGGATGAGGCTGACCACTTCTGACTCAGCGAACACAGCGCACTGGGCGTTCATGGGAACGGACTTCTGCGATTTCAAAGACATGGGACCCATCTCTTCCAGGTTGACCTCAAGAGCACGGGCCATGGCTTCAGCGAACGTCCCGGCTCCGGCAGCACATTTATCGTTGATGGCAAAATCGACAACTTTGCCAGCTTCGTTGACTTTTATCGCTCTTCCCTCTTCGGCTCCGACATCGATAACAGTCCGGACAGAAGGAAAAAGGAAATTCACAGCCTTGGCATCTGCCCCGACTTCGGTGATTCTACTCTGGGCTATGGCAGCTTCCTCCTTTCCGGCTCCAGTGGCCGTGATATGGGCGACATCTTCCTTTTTCAGGCCGGCCTCCTTTAAAGCTTCGTCCAGGGCCTGTTGGGCTGCAGCCTTCGGGTCAAAACCGCTGAGGACCGAACTTTTGGCCTTGACTTTATCGCCTTCCAGGACCAGAGCTTTCACAAACTTGGCCCCGCAATCAATTCCGACGACGCTCATATCCACCTCCATTTATTTCTTCCACAACGGCCTGCTTTTAGGCTTCTATTTTATTCATTTCTCCAATTTATCGAAACCCTGCTTTCCATAAAGGCATCGATAAAGGAATCATATTGAGGGTGTCGAAACCTAAGGATTTAAAAAATGAAGCTCATCTTGTCAAGATAAATTTTGTAAAAAAAAGTAAAAATGAGATAGTTATTGTCTCAGCAGTTCGAAAAATTTTTATAGTATTATTGCGAGTTTAAAGTGTCAGCTAATTACTGAACATAAACAGAAGGTCAGTTTGTCACTAGAACGAAAAAGAAACTCCGATATAGCCGGTGACAAGGTCGGTGGTCGACCGGTTGACATCATACAGAACCTGGTCGCCTTCGATACGGATCGAGCCTTCTTTCAGGTATTCAGCCCTTCCCCCTTTCAGATAGCGAACAGCCATATCAATGTACATGACAAAAGAGCCTTTTCCGCTTGCCCTTTGTTTTGTCAACACCTGAACCATCATGCCACCCCCTGCTCCATAGCTAAAAGCCATATCATTATACATATTGGAGCTGGCTATGGGATTATCCTCATCAAACCTCTGGCTTTTCACGCTTGTATCCGTGAATAAATAATTAAACCCGATCAACCCGTCCAGATAAGGACGGAGTGTTCCTCTAGGCGGCTGGACACGGAAAAGAAAATGACACAGAAAGATGTTGTTCCGGGTGACCACATCCACCATGACATCTGGAATCGTCGGCCCGAATGGCTCTTCCCGCCTCTCGCTCCCATAGACCAGGATGCCCAGAGATATCCCCGCGAGAAAAGGAGAGTTGCGGAAACTGTAGGCGAAGTGCCCGACACCGCTGTATCCGATTTGATCGACATTATTCCTGAATTCGTTCTGGGGGAACCCGAGGCTGAAATTGGCGCTGGCTTGAAACGGCTCCCGGGCATAACCTGCAGATGCAGCAAATAGGATGATGAAAACAAAATATGCTATCAATTTAATCCTTTTCATGTTTTCTTTCCTCCTCCTCAAATGTTATCTTCACCTTCTCGGTTATTTCTTGAATATGAAAAATTCCATGATTCAGCACTTCGCCACAGTATCTGCAAGCTGTATGCCAAATCATTCCAGGGGAAAAACATGATTCTGGGCAGTGTTCTGTCCTCTGCAATGGTCAGGTGTAGCCTTTAGAAAAGGAAACGAAAGCGATGAACAGTATTCCTGCAATATGAATTCGCCCGGAAGAAGAGAAGATCAGCTTTTAAATGAAATTAAATCCTGAAGGCGGCTGAGGAGCTATCCTTATTTTATTTTGTTGGTGTAGTTGCTGTGCTGCCACATCCGGACTACTTTCCTGGATTCATCCCTTTCGAATATTATTTCCTCGCCCAGAGTCTCGTCCTTTCTCACGCGGCGGAAGGTATCTCCTTTGATGTGCTTCAACAGAGTCAGACTTTGGGCGGGATTTTCTGCGGGCAGCCCCAGGACGGCCAGCTTGCCATGCCAGGGGATGACAGCCGACTCTCCCCACCAGGGCTGTTCATCGTAATAGCCGGCGTAGTCTTCCAGGTTGATCCCCTTCTTTATCTCCCCTTTTTCCCTGCCTTCAGCTTTTTTCAAGACCTCTCTCATGCCCCTCGCATATTTTCCCGGATTGACTCCCTGGGCGTTGATCATGACAATAAAGGCCTGTTTCCTGTGGGGGTCGATATCCAGAGTGCTCCGGTAGCCAGGGCAGGACCCGCCGTGCCCAACCATGGTTTTTCCATCCACTTCGTAGACGTGAAAGCCCAGCCCCCACGTTGTCTCCCAGTCGGGGTCCACCCAGTGAACGCGGTGCATCTCCCTGAGGGTGGAGGCCTTGAGGATTTCTTCCCCTCCTTTTTCGAGCAGGCGGAACTGCCAGGATGCAAACCGGGCCAGGTCGAGGACATTAGAGGAGAAACCTGCGGCCGGAGCGATACCTCTGGCCTGGAAAAGCTTCAGCATGTCACGGGTTCCATCTCGCTTGAGGGCGCTGTAGCCCGTGGAGAGCTTTCCCCTCCAGAGAGATTCAGGCATCTTGGTGCGCGTATCGGCCATCCGTAAGGGATCAAGTATATTTTCCTGGATGTATTGTTCAAACGGCACGCCTGAAACCTGGGCCACGATTTCACCCAGAAGAGTCAACCCGAGATTGCTGTACTGGAAATAAGTGGAGGCCGGGTAAAGGGTTTTCTGACTGCCCAGCTTGGTTTTGACCTGTTCCTGAGTGGGAAAAGGAAAATCGGGTCCGGTCCAGTAGGGATAATCCGATTCCCGGGGAAGTCCGGAAGAGTGGGTAAGGAGTGATCTAATGGTGATAGGGCCTGAGTCTTCCCAATGCTGTTGGAGGTTATACCAGGGAAGAACTTCCTCAATGCGGTCATCCAGCCTGAGCTTTCCCGCATCACGAAGCTGCATGATGGCCACCGCAGTGAACAGTTTGGAAATCGAGCAGATGCTGTAGATGGTGTTGGGGCTTGTGCTGACTTTTTTTTCAAAATCCGCTATCCCATAGCCTCCGGCCCAGATGACATCCTGGTCTCCGACTATGGCCGCGGAAATACCAGGCAGGTGGTCGTAGTCACACTGGGCCTCAAGCCAGATTTCGATCAAGCGGAAAGCTTCGGAATAATCAGGCTTCTCTTTATCCTGGGCAGGGATAGAACTCGAGAAGACCCAGAATAAAAGGCAAAAAAGACAAAAAAAGCATATAAATATTTTTTTCATGTTACCTCCAATAGAAATGTTTTCATAGGGATTGCTTCTGGAGTTTACGGGTTGTAATTATCACACCCCAAATCTTAAGGTCAAGGCTCAAGTAAACATCAAGGGAGCACCAAAGTGAGTTTTGACTTTAGATTTTTCCTGTGCTATTAATCCAATAAGTATGATTTGGGGCTAATCAAGTGAAGGGCAAGACTATCTCCCATTACAGAACTCTTGAAAAAAATCGGAGAAAGCAGGAAGTGTAGGCAACGGTTGAGAAAAGCCGGATTGTTGCGATCTTGGGTTCAATTATCATGCTGTTTCAGAAATGATAAGCCCATTTCCGGATTTCAGCAGACAATCATCTTCGAAAGACTGACGAGAATTTGCAGCGAACCCGAAAAGGAACAGGTCATCGTTCATTACTTCGGGAATCATATAGACTATTTCGAGAGAGGAGGTCTAAAGAATGAGTATTAAAAAATGGAGGAAAGGAGTATTAATTGTTTTGTTCCTATTCCTGGTTTGTGCTTTAGGTTTCAACGAAGAAGAAATCGAATATGAAGTACCCTTAAGAGGCCAAGTCACAGATGATTCTTGCTGGGCCGCTTCGATGCAGATGATTATCTTAGCCTACGAAGGAGAGGAGAAAGAAGTTTCCCAGGATGATATAGCCCAGGCAGTGGGGTATTCTATATACCAGAGTACTGGCTGGGATGCTATACTCAAAGCGATCGAATATTGGGGATTCTGTGTGTATCCACAGATGTGCCTTACTCCTGATGGATGGAGGCAACTGCTGAATGAATACGGACCTCTGTGGGTCGTTCGCAGGACTGGTCCCAATATCACTCATGCTGTGGTGTTAAGAGGCATGTCAGGCGAATCGGATAATCCATCCATGTATGTGAATGATCCTTTGCCAGTAGGAAAAGGGAGCAGAAAGAATATGTCATACAACGAATTTGAAAAGGTCTATGAAGCAGTCGAGGAGGACCAACCTGGCTATATAATCAGCATACTGTACTACTGTTACGAAGAAGAGGAGGTTGAGTAAGAAAAAGAAGAGAGGGCTCAGGCTGCAGAATAAGACAAAACCATTAATATTCAGTTTATCAAGGATTAAAAGACAGCTTTTGTCAGCAAAAGGAGGTTTTGGTCAGCGTTTCCAGATCAATCCTTTTTTATGGTGATGTTGGCGCTTGTTTTCAACAGGATAGTGGTTTTCCCTTCGCCTATCTCAATCCGGATTTTCTTGTCATCTCCTTCATCGAGATAAACAGGAAAATCCGAGATGATCTTCCCGTACCGGGTAGAGGCTGAAATAACCACGTCCGCGTTTCTGGGCAGATGGAGCAGGATCGGTTTATAAGTTGTGGTGATCTCGACTTTTCCATCTTTCGGCAAATTTTTGACCTGAGTAACCTCGATCGGACTGCTGCTTCCCTGCACGACTATCGAACCCGAGGTCCGCTTCAGCTCCACGTATTTGTATGAATTGACGATATTCACATCCCCGGCAACATCTTCGGCTGTCACGCTGCAGGAACCACCATCAACCTCTACCTTTCCGCCGGCCTGCTTGATCTGGATAGGATTATAAGAGGAGCGAATGGTGACATCCTTCCCGATAACGCTGGCCGTTACCGGTGCCGAATGGGCACGGACTTCCAGCCCACCATCCACCCTTTCCACGATGACGTCCTTGTAGGAGGAAACGATGACCGCGTTTCCTTTCACATCGCTGACTGAGACAGGACAGGACGGGCCGTCAACGTCCACAGAGCCTCCCACCCGGTCCACAACAATCTCCTTGTAAGAACTGCGGATGGAAACATCTTTGGTGATGCCCAGGGCAGTTACAGGGCTGGAATGGCCGCGGTACCTTAAAAATCCTCCCACATCGCTGACTTTGACCGGCTTGTAGCTGCTTTCAATCTCAGCATCCTCATGAACCACATCAACGGTTATGGGGCAGCTTGAACCCTTTATATTCAGCTTTCCCTGGACTTCACTCACCTTGATCTCTCGGTAGGAGGTGGTGATCTCACAATCGCCTTGGACATGCCTGCCACGGACATCGCTGCTGTGAGACCGAACCGTTAACGCACCTCGAATCTGGTCAAAATCCACAGACTTATAGCTGTTCCGGACCTCGGCTTTTCCCCCGATATGGCTCAGCACCACAGCCCCGCTGCTGTTGCTGATCACGACCGGTCCGCTGAAATCGATGACCTCGACCAGAGCATAGCTGTTCTCCAATTCCAGCTCCCCGCCGCAATTCTGAATGTTCACCTCTCCGGAGCGGTTGGCAACATATAAATTCCCGGTGATGTCCCTGATTTTGATATCACCGTAGGCGTTCTCGATGTGAAGAGACTGTTTGGACGGAACCTGGATATCTATTTTGGTCGACATCGAGAACCGGAATTTTCCGGTCCTGAATACATTGCGGAGAAGCCGGGCAAAATCACTCTCGTCCTTATCCAGATCCTCATCTCTGGGGGACCTCAATTGCAGCCGAAAGCCCTGACGGTATGGTTCGAGGACCAATTCAGTCCGGGCCAGGAACTCCTCCAGGAATTCTTCGTCGCTATCCCCGACCTCGACCACTGCCCTGACAACGATCTCATTCCCCTCTGTTGCGGTAATGGTCAGGTCGCCGCGGGTCCTGTCAATGGTCAGAGTCTTCCCAGGGGCTGAAGCTATGCTTTCCGTGAATGCCTTGGATTTGACGTTCCGCGAAAGAATCTTCTTGCTTGCTTGAAGATTCTGGGCGAAAAAGACTGTTACCAGAAGAATTAAAGCTAAACTGAAGAGTGTCTTTCTTCTCATGATTTCTCCTTTGATTGTGACAAATATATTCTCGGCAAGCAGCCGTCCTTATCCATTTATTTCAATATTCCTGTTCTTGGATGTCTCTCTGAGTTTTCCATATTTCCGTGAGTGTCTGCTTTTTATCCTGGAGGGCGGTCAGCATATAGCGCCGGATGTGGGCGTTGGCCGGATTCTCAGCCAGGGCTTCCCTGCACTGCTCGATCTGGTCATCGATGGTCTCCAGCTTGTCTTTGTAGAGCAGCGTCAGTTCCAGGTTCATGTCCGCCATCCTGGGCAGGACAAGCTCTTCCAGTTCTTCGATGGCTCTAACGTACTCGTTTTCCTTCTTCTCCACCCTGGCCAGAGCAGAATCGGCCAGCAGGCCTGACTTACTGGCTCCGGGCTCAATAAGAAAATAGAGCCCGATAACCACTGCCAGCAGGATCGCGGCTGCGGCTGGCAATAACCGAAGCGGATGCCACTGACGATGCGCTACGCCCAAGCTAAGCTCTTTTTGCTGTTCTTCCTCGAGACTCTTGGCTATCCGATCCCACAGATGAGGCGACTCGACCGGTCTTTCTAAGGACCTGGAAAGAGCCATCAGCCGGGCGTCCTGCTCCACTCGTTCCTGACAAGAAGAGCACGTCTCGAGATGTCGTTCGAACTCGGCTTCGCCGAGCTTACCCAATTCAAATCTTTTCAACTTATTGCAGCTCATGGGCTCTCCTGGAATCGAAAATTCGACAGCGCAGCTCGAAGCCGCAGCTTGGCATGAAAGATATTGGACTTCACTCCACCGAGGCTGATGCTCAAGACCTCTGCAATTTCCTCAAGTTTAAGCTCATCAACAGCGTACAGAATGAAGCAGGCCCTCTGTCTCTCTGGGAGCGACTGGATCGCTTCCTCAAAAAGGATCTTTTCCTCTTGGCTGGAACGGACAGAGACCTTTTTAGTCTCAAACAGCCGGGCGCTCATGCGGTTCTTTCGATTCTTTTTTCTTGTCAAGTCAAAACAGACGTTGATCAGAATCCGGAACAAGTAGGAGCTGAACTTCGCGCTGTAGTTATAGTTTTGAATCCCGCGGTACAGTTTCAGGAATGTCATCTGGACCGCATCCTCTGCATCCTGCTGCTGGCCGAGCATCCGCAGGGCGGTGGACAAGAGAGGCTGTTTATAGCGGTCGTAGATCATTTTATAAGCACTCAAATCGGAATTCTGACATCTTTGAATGACTTCATTCTCATCCATCCAACTGTTCTTCTGTTTTTTAATTGTTAGACCTCGCCGCCAGCCAAAAGGTTTAATCTCTTTTTTTAAGCTAATCCCCATCTTAAATTAAAGCAAGATTTTTAATAAAGACGTCTCACTATCTTTTACGTTCAGGAGAGGGTGATTGTTCGTTGAATAGCTATCTATCCAGCCAGGACTTTTTCTCTTTGAGGGCTTTGAGGATCCTTTCGGGCGTAATCGGAAGCTCTTTGACCCAGACGCCGGTGGCGTTGGCGATAGCATGGGCTATTGCAGCCA
>Ga0209427_10001282_pt1 | contig 28659 bp, 22 predicted proteins | sample DeeMarSWOR136_30_FD_187465 | JGI IMG/M metagenome (GOLD analysis project Ga0209427, IMG submission 187465) | Marine sediment microbial communities from White Oak River estuary, North Carolina - WOR-1-36_30 (SPAdes) (version 2) | ecosystem: Environmental > Aquatic > Marine > Intertidal zone >...
TTAAAATGAATCGTGAAATATTATGAAAAAGTGCTCGCTGGCATTACAGTAGGTGTACGCTGACGGACAAAGAAGAGGCTGAATTATTTCCTGACCAGGATTAAATCCTCTACTTTAAGCTGAAAGAGGTCTCCTCTTTCATTGACAATGATGAGTTCTTTGCCATCAAAACATATCGCTTCACAGTGTTCGGCTTTATAGGGAAGCCATGATATTTTGCCTTTGAAATAATTATCCGATTTTTTCCTCGTTTCAAAAAGCCAAATAGAGGTGTAGGTCAGGACAACCAGCTTTCTTCTGTCTGGGGAGACATCCGCTCCGGATACCTGTCCCCGGGTGTTAAACCTGGCGATGAGTCTGGCTGGCCTTTTCTCCCCAGAGTTGAACGCATCCAATCGATAAATTTGGGTGTAAGTATCGGCCCGGTGCTTGGTTAACACGTATATTTTGCCGTCTTTCCAAAACATGGCTTCAGCATCAAAGTTAAATTTCTTGGCCGGTATCTCCTTCTGATCAGGATAATAATAGGAGATTCTTTTCTTGGTGCTTGTCACCACTGTCTGAGTCGGAAAAGGCTCTTCGATGACATAGATTGTCAAATCCCTGCGGGTGTTGCTGTTGTTCCCGATATCTCCGATATACAGATGGCCCTTATTATCTGTGGCAATGCATTCCCAGTCCACGTTGACAGCATCGGGGATTTGGATGCCTTTATAGTCGCTCATCCATTCAGGTTTAATGACAGTGCCATCCTTTTTAATGGGAAATATTCGCGCTTCATCCCCCGAATCATTATGCGTCCAGAACACACCTTCCCAGAGCCGGCTCTTCACCAAGCCAGAGGCTTCTCTAACCTCCGGAAAATCGATCTTTGCATAAGGCTGGAGCTCAACCGGATCAATTTCAGGAAGGATGATTTCATCCGTATTTGTGCAAGCCTGAACGATCAGAAAGCTCATAATTATTACTATTGAATAGACTCCGTTCTTGATGCAGTTTTTTCCCATGGCGTTCTCCAGAAATCAATGAAATGGCATTTTGCCCTTCTTACTAAGGCAAAAAAACATACAACTGCTCCGAAGCGGAGTGCAGAATGTCAATCGACTATGAAGACTTTCGCTCCTTTCTCGGTGGAGGCCCGATGAGGATTGGCCTCGTTGTCTGCCACCTGAAAGCTCATACCAGGAGTGAGAGTGTGCGTGCTGCCATCTTTCAGCTCATTCTTTAGCTCCCCCTCCAGAACCAGAAGCACATGGCCCCGGGCACACCAGTGGTCAGCCATATAGCCAGGAAAATATTCCACCATCCTGACGCGTAGGTTCCCCATTTCAAAAGTCCGCCAGAATGAGGTTCCTGTCTCACCCTTGTGCTCGGTGGGGGTGACTTCTTCCCAATCAGTCAGGCTGAAAGGAACGTCTTGTATTTTCATGGTTCACTCCTTTCTTGTGTTATCTGTTGTCGTTATTTTCCCTTCCTTAAGCTTTTTCAGCCTTTGAGCGGAGATGTTATCGCTGGGATTCAATTCAAGAGCCTTTTCCAGATTTTTAATCGCCAGCTCTTTATTCCCTTCCAGCATATGGCAGTATCCCAGATTGCTGTAGGCATACCAGTAAAGAGGATAATCATTGATGCACAGCTCAAATACCTCGATGGCATCATCGATTTTCTTTTTCTTGATCAGATCATAGCCCAGGAGGTTGTAAACACGGGGAAGCACAGGAATTTCATACCCGAACTTCTCGGACATAGATTTGTAATGCTCCTGTATCCCATCCAGGCCTTTCTGAATCAGGGATGCCGATACTCTCCAGTCGAAATAAAGAGCTTCAAGCCCGTCGTAAATGCTTCTATGAGTGACAGAGACATGGTCTTCCTTTTCCATGTAGGTGTATTTCCATTCCAGGCACTTAGGTGCCTTTTCTTCGAGTATCTTGGAGAAGGCTTCAAGGCGGGGAATGTACCTGGGCTCATTCCCCACGGTCATGAACAGAAATTTTTTCAATTCCGGGCTTTTCTCTAGGATGGCAGGAGCTTTCTTCAAGATTAGGTCATTGTCATAGCCCAGAGAGGGGCTTATGGCAATATAAGCGTTAAAGACATCCTGATGGGTGAGAAGAGCATAGATGGCAAACACCCCTCCAAGAGAATGGCCGACAATGATCCGGTAAGGATGGGTGCGGTAATGGCTGTCCACGTAGGGGATCAATTCCTCTTGGAAAAACTCCAGAAATTTATCTGCGCCTCCGCTGGTCGGTCTTTGGTCGATTGTTGTGGGAGAAAAATCCCTTGTCCGGTCTATATTGGGAAGAGCAATCACGATCAACGGGGGAATCATATTCCTTGTCGTGAAAAAATGGACTATTCCCGTCACATGGTGAAAGTGGGCATCCCCGTCCAGCAGAAAAAGAACAGGGTATCTGCGCTGGGAGACATCATAGTCATCTGGCAAATTAATGAGGAGAGTGCGTTCCTCATTAAGAACCTCAGATCTGATTTTTATGGCCTTTCCGATGATATAGTTCTGTTCGCCTTGCTGGGCAAAAATCAGACGCGAAATGACAGCGAAGGAAAAACAAATACATAATGTTATTTGTATCATTGAGAAAAAAGACATTCGCTTCATAATGTCCTCAAGACCCTCAAAGCTGCATAAATCTATTTTAACATTATTGGTTAAGAATTAACCATCTTGCTTCTCGAAAAAATGGGCTTTTTCAAGGGGATATTCTCGATCATCAGATGGGGAATCATCAGGATGATGAATTCAAGAGCAATAGCCAGGTTGAAGAATGACCGCGAAAAAAGAGCAAAGCCGGATAGAGCCGCCCATAGACCATAATCTTCCGGATTGTTAACGAATTTGTAAATCGAGTCTTTTACTATAGGCACGTTGTCTTCAAAGAAATTCTGGCCAAAGGACTGCTTGATCCCCAAAACCTTGAAACCCCAGATGGCGAGGGCCAAACCCGAGATCAAAAGAATCATACCCGACCACTTTAAAATAATGATATTATGGAAATGAGGATGCTTTTCGAACTGAACGAGAACGATAAGAATGAAGGAGAGCACCCAGAAGAATCCGACTACAATCATATGAATCCGGAAGCTATTCTTTCCGAACCATTGAGAGAATTTTCGGCCCTTGATCTGGAGAATGAAAATCAAGGATTCGATGAAAATCGTCAGAAAGACAGATATGACTGTCAATATAAATACGGTTGAATTCAAAATGTCTCCTTGTCCTAATGAGGATGATTCATGTCATTCGCTTTGTCAAGGTAAATAGAATTCAGGTTTCTTTTAATAGTTCTCTTCCATTGTATAGAGAAATATGATGAGTGAAATACACGGAGATGGCATCGCTCCCTACAAATTTTGAGTGTCATTCCCGTGTATTTTACCCACACAATATGGATGAGAATCCTTTTAATTTGAAAATCTTGCGATTAAGCCTTGTCACATCCTTTAATAAATATTATCATTGGATTTCATTTTGGACGGATCAAAGGAATTCAATTCAGAATTATTAACCGAATTCGCTGTGATTAAGAGTAAAATATACTCATCCCAGGAGAAGACATGAACAAAGAAGACATCCTTGCTAGGATGGAGAAGGCCATCATCGAAGGCCACAAACAGGAAGCCGAAACGCTTGCCAGGGAGGCGTTGGAAGAGAAAATGGACCTCCTTGAAGTCATTGAAAAAGGCTACGTACGTGGGATTCAGAAGGTCGGAGATTTATGGGAAAGAGGAGACTATTTTCTCCCGGAGCTTATAACCAGCGCGGAGTGTATGAAAGCGGCCATGAGCATACTCCAGCCTGAACTGGAAAAAGCCCAGCTTCGAGCTCAGTCCAGAGGAAAAGTCATTATCGGAACGGTCGAGGGCGACATCCACGACATCGGCAAGAACCTTGTGGCTTCGATGCTTGCTGCCAACGGCTTTGATGTGCTAGACCTTGGCTCTGACGTCAAGCTGGAAACATTCGTCGAGAAAGCGGAAGAGGAAAACGCGGATTTCATCTGCCTTTCCGCGCTTCTGACCACAACCATGCTCGGGCAGAAAAGAGTGATCGAGATCCTGAAGGAGAAAAATCTCAGCCCAAGAATCAAGGTCCTGGTCGGAGGAGCACCTGCCAATCAGAAATGGGCTGAAGATATCGGCGCGGATGGCTATGGAGAGAATGCCATGAAAGCCGTAAAAGTGGCTCAAGACATCAGCAGGGGATGAAAACATTCATGGCTTCGGTCGCCGAAAAGATTGAAAACCTAAAGATTGAATTCGATGAAAAGAGGATATTGCGTCTTATCGGCTATAAAACCAAATCTATAGAATTGAAAGACCCGGTAAAAAAACTGATTGCCGAAGAAAAACAGAAGCTCGACCGTCTCCTTCATCCTGTTTCTATCTACATCATCCTAGACTACGAAGAAACCAACAAGCATCCAATATTCAATGGGGCTGAGAAAGTCGCCTTGTGCATCTGCACCATCGGCCCTGATCTTGAAACAGAGATCAAAGAGCTCATGAGCGACAACGAGATGCTGCGGGCCCTGATCCTGGACTCATTGGGCTCTGAGGCGGCGGAGGAAGTGGCCGTTCAATCCGACCGGATACTGGCGGAGAAGGCGAGAGAGATGGATCTTTGGCCGAGCAAGAGATTCAGCCCTGGGTACGGGAAATGGGATATTCAGGAGCAGCGGTACGTATTCTCAGTTTTACCGGGAGAATCGATAGGAGTCAGACTGACAGAATCATGCATGATGATCCCGCGAAAGTCTGTTTCCTTCCGCATTAATTTTTACGAGAACAAGGAATTTTCAACACGAAAAAAATAATTCAAGGAAAGCACAATGATCAAAACACTCAGGCCTAAACTGGAATTCTTGAGCAAGGAATTTATCCAGAAAATCATCGGAGAAGCATTTGAGATACTGGAAAATCAGGGAGTATTCGTCGAGAACAAAGAGGCTATGGAGCTTTTGAAAGAAGCCGGGATGAGAGTAGATGAGAGTGCCCTCAGGGTTCATATCACGGCTAAGCTTGTAGAAGATTCGTTGGCCGCGACACCTCCGAAGGTCAAACTCTACGACAGAACAGGGAAAAAGGAATTCATAGTCGGAGAGGATCACGTTCATTTTGATCCCGGTTCGGCTGCTATCACCATCTTCGACCACACGACCTCAGAAGAACGCAAGCCTGTGAGCCAAGACCTGGTCAGGTTTTATCGGCTTATAGATTGTCTGGAACATTATCATTTCCAGAGTACAGGAATAGTGAGCAGAGATGTGCCGGATTTGATTTCAGACAGCTACAGAATATTTCTGGCACTTCAGTTCTCGGAAAAACCCGTGGTGACCGGCACGTTCCGGGTGGAAGGATTCAGGCCTATGCATGAGATGCTGGTGGCAGTCAGGGGGAGCGAGAAGGATCTTGAAGAAAAGCCCCTGGCTATATTCGATGCCTGTCCCTCCCCTCCTTTAAAATGGAGCAACCTGACTGCCCAGAGCCTGATCGATTGTGCCCGGGCAGGTATCCCTTCAGAGCTTGTCTCCATGGGTATGACCGGCGCTACCTCGCCCGTGACCTTGGCTGGAACTCTGGTCCAGCATGTGGCAGAAAATTTTTCCGGAATCGTGATCGCCCAGCTGGCCCGAAAGGGAGCCCCGGTCATCTTCGGCGGCTCTCCTTCAAGCTTTGACATGAGAAAGGGGACCACTCCTATGGGGGCCATTGAGACGATGATGATCGACTCGGCTTATACCCAGGTCGGGAAATATCTCAATCTGCCCACCCACGCTTATATGGGATTGAGCGACTCAAAGATCAATGACTCCCAGGCAGGCTTTGAGACCGGAATCGGCGCAATCCTGGCTGCTCTTTCTGGGGTGAATGTAATCTCTGGACCGGGAATGATGAATTTTGAAAGCTGTCAGAGCCTGGAAAAGCTGGTCGTGGATAACGAGATTTGCGGTATGGCTTACAGGCTGATCGAGGGTATATCTCAGCGTGATGACCCCCTCGCCAAAAATCTCTTCGAAGGCTTCACTCCAGAAACCCAGTTTCTCTCCATGCCTCACACCCGAAAATGGTACAGGCAAGAGCACATCTTTCCCCGGGTGGTCGACCGGGACACTTATGATTCTTGGGTTTCACTGGGGAGAAAATCGATAGCGGACAGAGCCTCGGACGAAGTGGAGAGACTTCTCAGGGAAAATCCTCATACTCCTCTGGAAGAGGATATTCTCCGGGATTTGAAAAAAATCATGCTCGCTGATGCTCAAAATAACGGCGTTTCCGCGCTTCCGGAGCTCTAGGTCAATTATTTTTGGCTGGCCAGGCCTCCAGCTAACTCTCCTCCGTCAATGATAAAGCACTGCCCTGTTATGAATTTCGCCTCATCAGAGGCAAGGAAAGCAAAAAGGGCAGCCACCTCTTCAGGCTTCCCCAACCTTCCCAAGGGAACTTTGGCCTCACAGGCATGGAGCATTTCCGGAGTATATTCTGCTTGCTGCATGGGAGTCAGGATGTATCCCGGGCAGACCGCGTTCACCAGGATCTTCGGGGCCAACTCCAGTGCCAGGGAACGTGTCAGCTCTACGACTCCGGCTTTTGAAGCATTGTAGGATGCATACAGAGGATAGCCCATCAAAGCATTGGTCGAACCCATGTTGAGGATCACCCCTCCCTTTCCTTCAAGCATCCGCCTCGCTGCCTGCTGAGCAACAAAAAAAACCCCGTTGAGGTTGACGTCAACGATTTTATTCCATTCTTCAGGTGCGATCTCCAGGAAAGGTTTTCTCTGGCTGATCCCGGCGTTGTTGATCAAGACATCCAGACCCTTGAGCAGGCCATCCAGCTCTTCAAAGGCTCTGGAAACTTCCTGATGATCAGAGACATCAGCCTCAATCGTCCCGGAAAGTGAAGGCATCTGGCTCACAGCCTGGTCGAGCGCGTCTCTATCCGCATCCAGCACCACTACGCGTGCGCCCTCTTCCAGGAAACGGGCGGCTGTTGCCGCGCCAATTCCTCTCGCTCCCCCAGTGATGAGGACACGTTTATTCTTTAATCCTTTCATGACTTCTGTCGATCAGATCTCCACTTCTCCGGGTGACTTGATGGGTTTCAAGCCATTTTTCTCCAAGGTCTCATTGAGCCTTGGGATTTCAGTCCGGATGAAGCCATTGAACCTTTCAACAAGGACATTCACTCCTTCCTTCAATTCCTTAAGCTGCGCAAGATCTGCCTCGCTGGGTGCAGAAGGATAGCCGCTGATCGATGATCCCAGGGACATGATCTGCATGATAAGGGGTCCACCCCGCAGAGCCATCTCCATGGAACCCCGATAAAACAATTCTTTGGGCACGATTTCATCTTCATGCGGAACGAATCTACTTTCAACCCTCTCCACAGCTTTCCGGACTTCCTCTTTAATATCTTCTGCCTCATTCAGTGTTTTATCCAATTTTTTCAACTCATTCCTGATTTTCCGGGCGGCGGTAACAGCCAGATTGAGCCTCTTGGAGAGAATCATGACCTCGACCAGGCTTTCATTCTGGAGGATCCTGTCTTTTTCGACCATCCAAAAACGCGGATCCGGATAGACCAATGCTTTCTTGACAACGCTTTGCTCGCCGACGACCATTTCCACGGTATACTCTCCCGGTGAAACAAATGGAGAGGCTACAAAGCCCATGCTGGCTGGAGTAACCGTTTCCCCTTCTTTTGTCTTGGGAATATGCTGCAGATTCCAATTTTTTCTCTGCAAGCCTTCCTTTATCATCAGCTCAAGCTTGAAAATCGTATCGCCTCTCTTGTCTTTGATGAAGACCTTGGGTTTTTCTTCGGATTTTGTCTTGAAATAAGCATTCAAGATCATGCCGTAAGGAGGATTGGGAGCGGCATAGACTTGCCTGCTGTACATTTCTTTCCTGCTCGAAAACAGGAACTGGGTCGTGGGCCGGATAGTGAACAGATGAAAATCGGAATTGAAGACTTCAGGCGTCATCTGCTGTAGCGGAGAGATATCATCGATGATCCAGACTCCTCTGCCGTGAGTTCCGATGATCAAATCATTCTCCCGAGGGTGCACAGCAATATCACGGACTGCCACTGTGGGGAGGTTATTCATCAAAGAGAACCAGGTCTGACCACCATCAAGGGATGCAAATATCGCGAATTCCGTTCCCACATAAAGAAGATTTTTATTCCTGGGGTCTTCCCGGATGACATGGACCCAGCCAAAGGGAAGATTTCCCTTAATAGAGGTCCAGGTCTCTCCATAATCCGTGGTTTTATAAACATAGGTCTCATAATCATCTGCCCTGTGACCGTCAAAGCCAACATAGGCTGTCCCAGGGTCAAAATGGGAAGTTTCTATCCGTGAGCACCAGGTATTCAAGGGAAGGTCCGGGATATTCTCCACCACGTTCTTCCAAGTCCTCCCCCCATTGCGGGTTACCTGGACGTTTCCATCGTCGGTGCCGCACCAGATGATTCCCGGCACAACCGGAGACTCGGATATGGTGATTATCGTGCAGTGTATCTCAGCTCCCGTGTTGTCAAGAGTGATGGGTCCGCCTGAGTCCCTCTGCTTTTCAGGATCGTTGGTTGACAGGTCAGGGCTGATGATCTCCCAGGACTGCCCACCGTTAACGGTCTTGAAGAGAAAATTACCGCCTGTATAGACAGTTTTGGGATCATGAGGAGAGATGTGTATAGGTGAATTCCAGTTGAAGCGATAGGGAGGCTCGCTGAGGAGAGCTTGGGGCCTGATCGTTTTGCCTCTACCTATTCTCATATCATAGCGGGATAAACCGTTCATCTGATAATTTCTGTAAACGGTGTTGGAGTCTGTGGGATCAACCTGAGCATAGAAGCCGTCTCCTCCCCCAATGGTGTACCATTCATCGTTGGTGATACCGGCTGAATCCAGGGTAGCACTCGGACCTCCCCAGCTTCCGTTATCCTGAAGCCCGCAGTAAACATAATAGGGATTTCTCATGTCGAACCCGAGCTGGTAGACCTCTGCCAGAGCGATGTTCTGGACAGCATGCCAGTTTTTTCCGCCATCATAGGTGATATCGATACCGCCGTCATTGCCGTCAATCAGGTGGAGGGGATTGGACGGGTTGATCCAGAGCGCATGGTGGTCCGGATGAGTACCGGCTGAAATGGCTCTAAACTTCTTGCCCATGTCTTGGGAAACAAAACAGCCCCCGGAAAAAACATAAACGACCTTATCATTGCTGGGGTCGACACGAATCTGGCTGTAATAAAAGGGTCTGAAGTTGACGCGCTTGTAGGTCTCGTTGTCGCAAGTTCTCGTCCAGGTCTCGCCTTTATCTTCAGAGCGCCAGATGCCTCCGTCCTCATGTTCGATGAGAGCATAAACCACGTCTGGATTACTCCTGGCAATGTCAATCCCTATGCGGCCCATGGTGCCTTCGGGCAAGTCTCTGGTCAACTTTTTCCATGTCTTTCCTCCGTCTGTGGTCTTGTAAAGCCCGCTCCCTGGTCCACCGCTGCGGAAATAATACGGAAGACGTCGATGGTCATAGGCGGCTGCGTAGAGGATCTGATTGTTTGAAGGGTCAATGGCAAGGTCGGCAAACCCGGTATCCTCGTTCACGTAAAGGACTTTATTCCAGGTTTCCCCTCCGTCTGTGGTCTTGAATATTCCGCGTTCCTGGTTCGGGCCCCAGAGGTGGCCCATGGCCGCTACATAAACGACAGCCGGGTTTTGATGGTCGATCACAATCCGGCTGATATGACGGGTATCTCTCAGGCCCATGTTTTTCCATGTTTTCCCACCGTCTGCCGACTTATACACTCCATCTCCTATGGTGACGCTATTTCTGGAGGTCGCTTCTCCTGTACCGACCCAGATAATATCAGGCTGGACCTGAGCGATGGCAATATCTCCAACCGAAACCGTACTCTCTTTATGAAATACTGGTTCCCAGGTGAGTCCGTTATTTTCAGATTTCCAGACGCCGCTGGGGCCGATGGCGGCATAGATGATCCAGGGCTGGCTTTCCACCACGTCGATATCCACTGTGCGTCCCCCCATGACCGCGGGACCGATACATCTCCAATCCAGCTTCTCGAATAACTTGTCAATTTCTTCAGCACTCTGGCCGTATATGCTCACGCTCAGACAAAAAAATAAAAGAATGGTGACCAATGCTGCAAAAGATTTGATTTTTCTCATCTTTCCTCCTTTATCAACCTATTGGGTTTTATCTTTTTGGATGAAACGTTCTTTATTTTATACAAAGAGAAAGGAAAAACAAGAGCCAAAAAAGGGGTCAGGGCTCGACATTAGACATTTGTCATCAGGACAAAGGTTCAAACAAATGAGGAAGGTATTCATATCGGGCCCTTATTCACCGTGAGAATGAAATGAAGCTTTATCCAAATGCTTAACATAAACTGTATTCTCGGTCGACAACAAATCAATCCTGATTAGACCTGACCCAAAGATAAACGGTCTGATGCCAAGCCCTGACCTATAAACAGAGAAAGGAAGAAAGCCAATTTAAAATATAAAATAAAACTCTTGTATATGTTTTTACGTAATAAATAGAAAATATGGCTTCTTTTTTTGGGCATTTTCTTATATATATTAACTTCAACAAGAAGATGTCCGTAATCTTCTCATCCATAATTTAAAGGAGGTTATTATGTCGAGTCGTTTAATGTACGCTTTGTGCCTTTTCCTGATTTTTTCACTTGTTCTTGCTTCTGCCCCAGGAGAAGTTGCTTTTGATAACTACCATCAGCCGAATGAAGTCACTTCTCTGCTGAAATCGTGGAGCGCAAAATACCCCCAGCTGACAAAGTTCGTCAACATCGGCCAGAGCTCCGGGAAAAGCGATATACTTGTGTTGAGAATCGCTGCTCAGGGAAAAGGCGTTGAGCCGGATTCAAGGCCGGCTGTGTTTGTCTCCGCTAACGTAGAAGGATATCATCTGGTGGGAACAGAAGCTGCGCTGCTCCTCATCGAAAAGCTCTTGACCGGATATGGTTCTGATCAAAAAGTCACCTCAATTCTCGATAAGCGGACAGTCTACGTCGCTCCTCTTCTCAATCCAGATGTGGCGCAGTGCTATTTTAGTCAGACCCGGTACGAGCGCCGCAGGAACAGCATGCCCATGGATGATGACCTGGATGAACTGATCGATGAGGATGGGCCTGATGACCTTAACAAAGACGGCCTGATCACTCAGATGAGGGTGAAAGATCCGGAAGGAACGATGATTCCTGACCCGAGTGATCCCCGCCTTATGAAGAGAGCTAATGCTAAGAAGGGTGAGAAGGGAGTGTATAAGGTCTATACCGAAGGACTGGATAATGACGGCGATGGAGAGTACAACGAAGACCCGCCAGGCGGAGTGGAGGTCAACCGGAATTTCCCCCATGACTTTGAATACTATGTCAAACCGGCAGGACTCTGGCCGGCTTCGCAAAAAGAATCCATTGCACTCATTCAATTCCTTGTTGCCCACCCCAACATATCCCTAATCTTGAATTTTTCCACGGAGAACACATTCCTGAACCTGCAACAGACTGGCCAGGCAAGAGCCGCAGCCGCCACAGTCAGAGTCCCAGCGCGCTATGCCTCATTCCTAGGATTGGATCCAGATGAAGATTACACCCTCAAGGAAATCGTCGATGCCATTAATGCCAGCGGTGTCACCGGAGGCCAGCAAGTCGATGAAAGCTTTGTGGCTATGATGCTCGGTTTAGGCCCTGCCATGAATATTGATAATCAGGATATGCCGATCATCCAGGAAATACAAAAAGATTACAAAGACGCGCTGAAAAAAGCAGAGCTTGGTTATCCGGAGGCCAGAGCTAAGGGCGTGGGCAAGGGCTCATTTATTGCTTACTGTTACTTTCAGTACGGAGTTCCTGTGTTTTCAGCGGACCTTTGGGCTGTTCCCGAGCCCAAGAAAGAGCCAGCTGCCAAGGATAAGGACGCCCTGACTCTCGACAAGCTCAAAACCATGTCCTCTGATGATTTCCTGGCCTTGGAGGATGAAAAGATCGAAACCTTCCTCAAGGAACAGGGGGCTCCTCCGAATTTCAAAGCCGAGATGGTGAAAAATATGGTCAAGGCCGGCCGGATCACGCCTGAAAAGATGGTGGAAATGATAGAAAAGATGCCCAAAAGGCCGGCTACCAAGGAAGGAGAGCATCCGGATTCCTACATACTCAAGTGGTCGGACGAGGTTCTCAAGGGAAAGGGATTCGTCGACTGGGTTCCCTATAAGCATCCTACTCTGGGTGATGTGGAGATCGGCGGGTTCGCTCCTTATTTGAGAGTAACTCCGCCACCGTCTGAGCTCAAAAAAACGATCGATTTTCATGCCGATTACTACATAAGCCTGATGGGGCGTCTTCCCCAGCTCGAGTTGAAAGAGACAAAGGTTGAGCCTCTTGGAGATAGCGTCTATAAGGTGACTGTGTACTTCACCAACACTGGCTGGTTCCCGACCTCTACTGGTCAGGGAAGGCGTGCCAGGACACCCTGGCCGATCAGGGTCGAGCTGAAATTAGCAGCCGGACAATCCCTGTTTTCTGGGTTTCGTGTGGTGAACATTGCCTTTATCGATGGCAGCGGAGGAACCGGAAAAGCGGAATGGACGATAAGAGGCAAAAAAGGCTCTAAAGTCACGGTCACGGCCAAGGCCCCTTATCTTGACTCGTTGACGACAACAGTCGTTCTTCAATAAACGGAGGATAAAATGAAACAGAATAAAATATTCTTTGCATTTCTAGTAACAGCCATTTGTCTGGTTGTTCTCTCGCCTAAAATCTCTTCTGCGGCTGAAGTCAAGCTCTCTTTCGACCACTTCTACGACCACGCCGAGCTCACAGCAGCGCTCAAAGCTCTGCAGAAGGCAAATCCCCAGTTCATGAAATTGATCTCCCTCGGCAAATCCTATGAGGGTCGTGATATATGGGGTGTCATCATCAACAATCCCAAGACCGGACCGGAAGAGCACAAGTCAGGCTTCTACATCGACGGAAACATCCATGGTAATGAAATCCAGGGGACTGAAGTCGCGCTCTATGCCATATGGTACCTCCTGAACAATTATGGCAAGACGGAGCTGGCCACCCGCCTCCTGGATGAAAGAGCCTTTTATATCATCCCGACCATGAATCCTGACAGCCGGGACTATTTCGTCAATAAAAGAGAGAGCCACAGGACAGGAGTCATCCCCGTCGATGAAGACCAGGACGGCGTGGCGGATGAAGACGGACCTGAGGATCTGGACGGAGACGGATTCATCACCACCATGAGAAAAAAAGACCCGAACGGCAGGTTCAGAGCGCATCCGGACGATCCTCGAGTCCTGATTCCTGTCAGGCCGGGACAGAAAGGCGAATACACCCTGCTGGGAACAGAGGGAATCGATAATGACGGCGATGGGAACATCAATGAAGACAGGCTTGGCGGGTATGATATGAACCGGAATTATGGCTTCAACTGGCAGCCCCATTATGTCCAGTACGGGGCCGGAGATTATCCTTTCTGCTTCCCTGAGACCAAAGCGACTCGCGATTTTCTACTGGCACACCCCAACATTATGGGAGGTCAGAATTTCCACAATGCCGGTGGAATGATCCTCCGGGGTCCTGGAGCCAAAAACCTGGGTGAGTATCCCCTGGGTGACAAGAGAGTCTATGACCAGATCGGGAAAAAAGGCGAAAAGATCATTCCCGGCTACAGGTATCTTATCGTCTACAAAGACCTGTATACCGTTTTCGGTGGAAGTATAGACTTCCTCTACAGCGTCCTCGGTATTTACACCTTTACCAATGAGCTGGATATGTCGCCCACATTCTCCTTTCCCATCGAAGGAGAGAGAGACGAAGGAGAGGAAGAGGATGAAGAAATCCAGAGACTGCGCTATATAGCCGAAAGACTGGCTGAAATGACCTATCATGACCTTGTCCTCCTTGGCGAGCATTTTGCTGACTGGAAACCGTACAAGCACCCTCTTTACGGAGATGTTGAGATTGGCGGTACCAAGATATACGGCTCCCGTGTTCCGCCTCTCTTCCAGCTGGCTGATACCTGTCACCGGAACGCGGCTTTCTGCTTTTTCCATGCTGACCAGCTCCCCAAACTCGAATTTGACGAGGTCAAAGTCGAAAAGTTGGAGAGCGACCTCTTTCAGCTCGATATATCCGTCAGGAATAATCGGGTGACCCCCTCCATGTCAAGCCTGGCAGCGCAGAGGAAGCTCCATCGAGCTGACCGCTTAAAGCTCGAAGGAAAAAACGTGAAACTCGTGTCTGCAGGCCGTTTGTTCGATCAATACCGAGGAATCACGGGTGAAGTCGAAATCCGGGATAATTCCATCTGGGTGGAATCCGGGATTCCCGGTTTCGATCGAGTGACCTACCGCTTCCTGGTTAGAGGAAAGGGCAGCGTGAAGCTGATCTATGACTCTTTGAAAGGTGGATATCTAGCCACAACCACAACTCTTAAATAAACTGAACCGGATAGAATAGAAAGGAGAATTTCGGAAACCCTGACTGTTAATGACTGAAAAATAAAGAGAAGAGCTCCTCTCTTCATCATCAATTGATCTAATCATCATCAAGGAGAGGGCTGACCTCATATTTTACCTTTCTTTCGCCTGGAACAAAGGCAGCGGGTTTTGTCCCCATGTTTACAAATTCGTTCATCTTCACTTGATTTTTGCTTCCCATTGGTGAACCTAAGCAGCATTTCCACCGTATTAATTTAATGAACAAAATGCATCAATTTGGCAATTGAATACGTATTAGAGAGTAAATGAGAGGAATAATGCTCTATTTTTTAAAAGGGGATTTTGTCTTATGGTTCCGCCTATCCATCTTTCCTATTCCGAAAATACACAGAGCAGGCAACCGCTTGGTGGGGAGATCAGAGAGAGTTTTAAAGCACAGGCAGGAGGAGCTTCTTATGAGAAAAAAAGCGGTATTCACGGTTATATTTCTATTTCCTCTACTTCTCTGGGCAAACGGGCCCAAAACAAAAGGCCCTGAGCCTCAGCCTCAAAAAACCGTCCAGGCCGTCCGAGCGAATGAACCGATCAATATCGATGGAGAGCTCAATGAAAAAATCTGGAATGGAAAAGGCTACAGTGATTTCATCATGTCCGACCCTCATGATGGAGAAAACCCGACCGAGAAATCAGAGGTCTGGGTGGCCTACGACGATAAAAACCTCTATGTGGCTGCTCGCCTCTACGACACAGAGCCTGGATTGATCAAATGCCGCCTGGGAAGGCGCGATGACATGGTGGATTCTGACTGGTTCATATTCGCGGTCGACACCTACTATGACCGGCGTTCAGGCTACCAGTTTGCCGTCAATCCCTCTGGCTCCATCGTTGACTGGACCCTCTATAACGACATCTATGACGATACAACCTGGGACGGGGTCTGGGAATGGAAAACCCACATTGATAAAGACGGGTGGACTGTGGAGATGCGAATCCCGTATAACCAGCTCCGGTTTCCGAAGAAGGATGAATATGTCTGGGGAGTCAATTTCCGACGGGTCATCAAGCGCAAGAATGAAAGCGTGGCCTTTGTCTGGGTTCCCAAGGAGGATACGGGTTATGTTTCCCGGTTCGCCAAGCTGGTGGGAATAGAGAACATTCGGCCGGGACGCCATATCGAATTACTCCCCTATGCGGTCAGCCAAGGAGAATTCAGCCCTGCAGAGGCGGGCAATCCTTTCCAGACAGGGCAGGAATTCTATGCCAGTGCGGGATTCGATATGAAAATCGGGTTGAAGAGTAACCTGACCATGGACGCCACTGTCAACCCGGATTTCGGACAGGTCGAGGTCGACCCCGCGGTCATCAACCTGAGTGCCTACGAGACATACTACAGCGAAAAGAGGCCGTTTTTTATCGAAGGAGCCAACATCTTCGATGAATTCGGACGGGGCGGAAACGCCTTTAATACCAGCATCAACTGGCCGCAACCGACTTTTTTCTACAGCCGCCGCATCGGCCGCGCCCCTCAGGGCTATGTGACCCAGAGCGGATATGTGAACTACCCGGACAGGTCAACCATTCTCGGGGCGTTCAAACTCACCGGGAAGGTGGGAAAAGGCTGGAATTTCGGGTTCATCAACGCCCTGACTGCCCGTGAATACGCTGAAATTGACACCGGTGGCGACAGAATTCATGAAGAAGTCGAACCTTTCTCCTACTACGGCGTTTTTCGCGGCCAGAAAGAGTTCAGCGAAGGAGATAGAGGCATCGGATTCTTGGCCACTTCGGTCATTCGGGATCTCCGGAAAGACACGTTCGCTTCTTTTCTTAACGAGAAAGCCTTCAGCCTGGCTATCGATGGCTGGACATTTTTGGATAAAAATAACCAGTGGGTCATCACCGGCTGGCTCGGTGGAACGAGGGTAGAAGGAAGCCAGGATGCCATTACCGGACTGCAGTATTCCTCTTTGCACTATTTCCAGCGTCCGGATGCCGATCATGTGGAAATTGATGATACCGCCACATCTCTTATGGGTTGGGGAGGACGGCTGACCTTAAATAAACAAAAAGGCAGGTTCCTTTTCACTACGTCCATAGGAGCCTTGTCCCCTGGCTTCGACCCCAATGATCTGGGATTCCAATTCGGCTCCTCAGACATCATCAACTATCATATGCTTTTCGCCTACAGATGGCCTCATCCGGGAAAGGTCTTCCGCAACATGTTGGTGTATTTGAGCCCTTTCGCCACCTGGGATTTTGGCGGCAACCAGACCTGGGAAGGCCTTCTTGCCGCTGCTGAAGGCCAATTTCTCAACTACTGGAGTTTCCAAACCATGGTCGCCTATAATCCCAAAACAGTGAGCAACAGGCTGACGCGAGGAGGACCTCTGGCCCGGCTTCCCTATGGTTATCAAGTTGATTTCGTATTGAGCACTGACAGCCGTAAACCGATAGTGATGACTGCAGTCACCAGCCTCTACAACCGGCCTGACTGGGAAAGCCATTCCTGGTTTGGTGGCGTCTATCTCAACTGGAAGCCGCGGAGCAATATCAGCTTCTCCTTCGGTCCGGAATATTCTGTTGATGACTCCTATGCTCAATGGGTGAGGAGAGTGAGCGATCCGTTGATGATCGATACATTTGGAGAAAGATATGTGTTCGCCAGTATTTACCAAAGGACGCTTTCCGCGGAGGTCAGGCTGAATTGGACGTTCACTCCCAAGCTGACTCTCCAGCTCTATCTCCAGCCTTTCCTGGCTGTGGGCGAGTACAGCGATTTCAAGGAACTCGCCCGGCCCAAATCTTTTGATTATAATTATTACGGTGATGGCGACTCAACCATCACCTTCGCTGACGATTATTACTCTGTTGACCCGGACGGACCTGGTCCAGCTCCGGAATTTTCCTTTTACAACCCTGATTTCAACTACAAATCTTTACGAGGGACAGCTGTCTTAAGATGGGAATACCTGCCGGGTTCGATCCTTTATTTCGTCTGGACCCAGAACCGCGCTGATTTCTCCAACCCGGGAGATTTCAGCTTCAGGCGGGACCTCGGAGACCTTTTGACAGCACCGGGTGATAACATCTTCCTGATCAAAATCTCCTACCGCTGGAACATCTGATATAAATTGAAAATATTAAGATGCTCCCTGAAAGCACAATCCGTCTTTTAACTATATTTAAGGAATAATAAGAACTTCAGGGAATCGCGCCGGCAATATTCCGCCTGGGATTTTTTCCTATTCCCCTCCGATCTGCAGCAGCTTGATGCGAATAGTCGGACCGGTGAAGCTTCGATTCAGGTCAAGGTCGTTCCCGACCATGTCGATCCCATTGAACATTTCAAAGGCGTTTCCAGCTACAGTCAGTCCTTTTACCGGGAAGGCAATCTTGCCGCTATCAATCCAGAAGCCTGAAGCGCCTCCGCTGAAACTGCCGTTGACAGAATTAATCCCGTAGCCTGTAATCCCTTTGAGCAGAAGTCCTGTCTTGGTGGCACTGATTATATCCTGGGGAGAGCTTTTGCCTGCATCCATATAAAAATTGTGGGCTCCGATGCCAGGTATACTGGTGAAGCCGCCTCTTGAGGCATTGCCTGTGGTTTTGACCCCTGCTCTTTTAGCCACGATGGTGTTGTACATGAAACCCTTGAGTATTCCTTTCTCCACGATGACTCTCCTCTGGGTGGGGACTCCTTCGCCATCAAAGGGACGGCTCCGTATTCCTCTGGGACGTGTCCCGTCATCGATGACAGTGACCAGCTCAGAGGCGATCTTCTGGTCCATTTTGTCCCTGAGAAAGCTGGCTCCCTGGAGAACTCTCTCGCCGTTGACAGCGGCCAGGATCCCGCCCAACACAGAGCGGGCCACATCCGGGTCGAAAATGACCGCTGCCTTCTGTGTTTTGACCATCCTGGGGTCGAGCATTTGGTAGGCGTCTTTGGCAGCTTTCTGGGCAACTTCCTCCGGAGGCTTTAAGTCAGCATAAAAGCGCCTCGAGCAGTACTCTCCTCCAGTGGATTTCTGGTCATCTTTTTCGGCCACCACCGACACTCCGAAACCGCACCCTGACTCTTTAAAGCTCTTCAGGAGACCGTTGGAATTGGCGATGAACACCTCCCCTTCTCCCTCCGAATAGGAAGCTCCAGAACTTTTGGTGATGCGGGAGTCTTTCATGGCCAATTGTTCCACTTTTATAGCCAGCTCGATCTTCTTCTCCATCGGGATCTGACTGATCTGCGGGTCAAAGAGACCTCTAACTTCGGCAAAACTTTTATCACTGGGGAGGACATTGTTTTCATCAGGAGTAGTGTTGGCGGCAAAGCGAATAGCGCTTTCAATCGCGTTGTTCAGGGCATTGTCTGTGAAATCATTGCAGCTGGAAAAAGCCATCCGCTCCTGGACAAAAACCCTGAATCCGGCGCCGTGGGTGGCAGATTCTTGGACAGTCTCTATCTCGCCGTTCCGGACCTCTATACTCAGATTTCGTCCTGATTCGATGTAGACTTCAGCCAGGACCGCGCCCTTTTTCAGACATTTATTAACCAGTTGCTCGGCTAATGCTTTATAGTCCATGGTTATCTCCTTTCTTTCACTTGGCTCATCTTCTCGCTCTGCTGCCGCCCACGTTGATGCCACGAATCCTGACTGTGGGCTGTCCGGCTGTCACCTCTGCAATCTGGCCTTTGCCGCAGATTCCAGGACCGAAGTCAAGGTCATCTCCGACTGCATCTATGTTGGAAATGACGTCCAGGCAGCTTCCGATCAGAGTCGCGCCTTTCACAGGAGCGGTTTTTTTCCCGTCCTCTATCAGATAGGCTTCCCGACAGGTAAAGTTGAACATTCCGGTGACAGGGTTGACGCTGCCACCGCTCAGGCTCTGCACGAACAGTCCACTTTTAGTCGAGGCCAGGATATCTTCAGGCTTATCCTTGCCCTTCTCGATAAATGTGTTGGTCATCCTGGGAATGGGAATATAACGGAAGCTCTCCCGCCGCCCGTTTCCTGTACGTTCCATCTTGAGCTGCTTGGCTGACAGGACATCAGTCATGAACTTGACCAGGACGCCATCCTGGATCAGGACATTCCGTTTCATCTGGGTGCCTTCATCGTCGAAATTGGTCGTACCGCGGAAATTGGGCAGAGTCCCGTCATCAACCATGGTAAACACGTCACTGGCGACTTTCTTTCCCTGTTTGCCTGTAAAAACCCCGGTTTGACGGGCGATGACATCGCCTTCCAGCGGATGGCCGACGGCCTCATGAACAAGGACGCCGCCCCAGCCGTTCTGCATGACCACATCCATGATTCCCGCTGGGGCATCCTTTGCCTCCAGCATGGCGATGGACTCCCGGGCGCAGGTTTGGGCGACTTCCTCAGGTGTGACTTCTTCGAACATCTCAAAACCGGAGTGGCGGCTGAGCCTCTCTCTTCCCATATGGCGGGTGTTATTCCCGACTCCCAGTGTCTGGACGATGAAGAAAAGCAACGGAAGCTCATCGCTCAGGATCAGGCCTTCACTATTGGCGACAGTCCTTCCTCTGACCTCGTCGTAATAGCTGATGGAAGCCATCTGGATCCTCGAGTCGTAATCCAGAGCGGCCTGGTTGGCCCGCTTCATGATGTCAATCCTTTTCTCATCGGCAACAGCTCCTAGGGGAAGCTTGACCGTTACATAGGATTTCCGGCTCTCTTTCTTCACCTTGACCAGACCAACAGGCTGGCCGTTTTTGGCGACAAAAGAAGCGACCTCTGCGGCTCTCATCATTTTTTCTTCGGTGATATCGTCAGTGTAAGCGAACCCGGTTTTATCTCCGGATATGACTCTCACACCCGCACCCTGACTGATGCCGAAGACTGCGCTCTTGAACTTGGACTCCTCCATCAAAATCTCCCTGGAGATCCTGTTTTCAAGGTAAACATCGGCAAATTCGCCGCCTTTTTCCAGAGCTTTCTGGATGACTCTGTTAAGGACTTGAGGATCGACAGCGATCTTGGCGCTTCCCTTCTCGACGCCTTTGCAGGACAGAAGCTGCATCATAAGAGAGGGAGTCGCGGCCAGAGCAATTCCTCCCTTAAGGCTTGCCTCGAGGAATTTCCGACGCGGAATTCCCTCGACAAAATACTTTTTAATGTTCATGGTGTACCTCGGTGTATAAGGTTTGGATTATTATATACTACAAAAAAGATTGAAGCAAAGTAGAGAAAAAAAATGAGGATAGTATCTCTATTTTCGTCACAGTTAATCATGCAAGAGTATTCGGCTAAAGCGGTGGTCCTCTTCATTGGTCTGATATTTGCGTTACCCCAGAAATAGATATACTTATCAAAATAAGCGGCGGCTGCATTTTAAAGAAAATGAGACAGTCCCACTCTTAGTTTAAATAAGGACTGAATGAAGCGGTCCCCAAAAAAAGACTTTTCCCTTTTTTCCAGATTAACCGGGATTTTACTCAAAAATGGAAAACTCAATATTTTTATTCTTTAAGCTCACGCCCATGGCTCTGTCCAGTTGAGCCAGAGAAAGATTATAGTCGATCACAGCCCTCAGTTCAGCGCTGATCGCGTTAGCCAGGTCTCGCTGATGCTGGAGCACGGTATAATGGGTCGTCAAACCCACCTTCAGCTTTTTCTCTTCTGCTTCTAAAGTCTTCTCTGCCAGTTCCCGGGCAGCCCTGTAAGCTTGCACCCGTTTATAGTTGGTCTGGACAGTCCGGACTGTGGTCTTGACTTCGAGAATGACCTGCTGCTCCTGATTCTTGAGCCTCAATCTCGTTTGATTCAGCTCGGTTCTGGCTTGAGCCTGCTGGGCACGGGAGAACATGGTGTTGAGCGGAACGCTGAAAGATAACCTCACGGACCAATTCCTGAATTTGAAATTAAAGGCATCTTTGAAAGATTCCATGGCTCCGCCAGGGATAGAGCCTATCGGGTCACCCAGAGGATCATCTGGGTCATAGAGGATTTCAGTTCCGCCTATTCCGGGACTCCAGTAGGAAGCGATGAGGTTTAACTCGGGAAGAAGCTGATTCTTAGCATAGGTCAAATCTATCTTTCTGTTATTTATATCTGCTTTTATTCGCTGCAAATCCGGACGGTTCTCCAGAGCCATTTGAAGAGCCTCTTCAAGGCTTACTTTCTTCTCGGTGAAGTCAGGCTTGTCAACGGGTATAATCTCAACATCCATTCCTCCTTCCTCGGAAACAAGGTTGATCACTGTTTTCAACTCATCTTCTCGATTCTTGACTTCGGCTTCTGCCTGTAGGATATCCGCTTCTCGGGTGGCGACTTCTGACTCAGCGCTCAAAATCTCGATCGGAGCCAGTGTCCCCACCTCGACTTCCCTCTTGTTCTTAGCTAAAAAGTTCTGGGCCCAGTCTAAGGACTGCTTTTTTGCTTTCAGGTCCTCTAAACTGTAGACCAGATTCCAGTAAGCACTCTCCACATCATAAATCGTGCCCATGAGTATTGTCTTGAAATCGTTTTCCGAAATCTCCATGTTGTTCTTGGCAACGATGATCTCTCTTCGACTTATCTTAGGCCCAAAGTTCTTGAGAAGAGGTTGAGTAAAGTCAAACTGCAGGATGCTCGTATACCGGGGATTGAAGGTCTGGTATTTTATGTTTGAAGCTCTTCTATAAGAGGCTAAACTTATGGTGAAATCAGCTCCTGTGGGAATACGTTGAGTAATACTGCCACTCCAGTCATTATAATCTGCCTGAATAGAGCCCGCAACCTCAATCAAAGAAAAGGAGGGTTCTTCTCTGTCCTGAATATTATAATTAAAAGATAGAGTGGGCAGGAATTGTTCCCTGGCCAGAGAGATGGAGATATCAGACAGTTCAGGGTTCAAGACTTCGATCGCAACATTCAGGTTGTTCCTCATCGCTTTGGTTACGCATTCTTCCAGAGTGAGCGACAATTTTTTATCCTGCGCGTGAAGACCTGCAAAAAGGAAGAAAATGAAGACAAAACAAAGGGCATTTTTATATTTCAGCATTTTAAACCTCCGTTCTTATTGGCGAACATGATTTTCCTCCCATCAGTTTCCGGTTTGACTTCTCAATTTGATGGGATTAAATATCCATTCCTATTTCAATCCTGCTTTTATTTATCCTCGTCTACGATCCATCCATCCAGGAGGTTGATGATCCTGCGGCTGTAAGAGGCGTTTTTCTCGGAATGAGTGACCTGGAGCACCGTGGTTCCGTGTTCGTTCAACTCCTTGAACAATTCCATGATCTCTTCGCCTTCTTTGGTGTTCAGGTTGCCGGTCGGCTCATCGGCAAGGATGAGCTTGGGCTCGGTGATAACCGCCCTAGCCACCGCGACCTTCTGCTGTTGGCCTCCTGAGAGCTGGTTCGGGAAGAGGTCCTTCTTGGCTACGATGTGAAACCTGTCCAGCATGTCAGCCACTTTGCCTTTCCTTTCAGAGCCTTTTACTTTTTTGTACAAGAGCGGCGTCTCCAGATTCTCATACACCGTCAAATCATCGATGAGATGATAGCTCTGGAAGACAAACCCGATATAATGCTTGTGAAGCTCTGTGAGCTGTTTCTCGGGCAGGTTATGGACTTTCCTGTCAAAGAAATAATATTCCCCGCTGGAAGGATTATCCAGCATGCCCAGGATGTAGAGAAGAGTGGACTTCCCTGCTCCTGATGGGCCCATGATGGTTACGAAATCTCCCTCTTTAATCTCGAGGTTGATATTCCGCAGAGCGAATGTCTTAATAAATCCTGTTGAATAATACTTGGTGATATCGACCAGTTTGATCATATCAGGCCTCCTATTCTGAACCTTTCTTCACAACGAGTAATTTTTTATACGAATTCGATATCTTAATCAAGATTAAGCTCATTCATACCTCAGAGATTTTACGGGATCTGCCACGGCTGCCCTCAAGGATTGATAGCCCACCGAGAGCAAGGCAACCAGAAAAGTTACGGTCGCGGTCAGAAGGAACGTCTCCAGTCCAATGCCCACCCTGTAAGCGAAGTTCTGAAGCCAACTGCGCATGATGACATAAGCAACGGGCCAGGCGATGAAGTTCGCCAAAAGCGCCCATCTGCTGAATTCCTTGGAGAGAAGCAGGACGATATTCGACACAGAGGCTCCCAGGACCTTTCGAATCCCGATTTCCTTGGTGCGCTGTTCAGCGGAATAAGATGCCAGACCGATGAGCCCAAGGCTGGCAATAAAGATGGAAAGGAGAGAAAAGTAAATAAATATTCGCCCCAGCCTTTCCTCTGATTTATACAGTTTGTCAAAATCTTCATCCAAAAAAGAATAGACAAATGGGAAATTAGGCGCCAGCGTGACCCACTTCTCTTGAACATAAGCCAACGTTCCCCTTATGTCACCCGGACTTATTCTGATGAGAATATTATCGTAAGACCTGGGCCAGATATGGAGGACGAGCGGCTCAATCTCCCTATAGAGAGACTCGAAATGAAAATCCTTGACAACACCGATGACAGTACCCTTTTTATACTTGTTATACTTGATACTTGTAGACTTGTCCCCGCCAGCCATCCATTCAAGCTGTTTTCCGAGCGGAGACTCCCAGCCGATTTTCCTGACAGCGGCCTCGTTGAGGATGAAGGCTTGAGAGGCATCGGTGGCAAAGTCTGAAGAAAACCCTCTTCCTTCCGCAATCTCGATCCCCATAGTATCTATGAAATCATTGTCAACTCTTATGTTATGAATCAATATTTTATCGGCTTTATCAAACCCTTCAGGAAGAAACGGATTTCTGTTGACACCGGTCTGACCGGGGACATCGGAGGCAATGGCAACCTTGAGAACATTCGGATTCTGGAGCAATTCGTTGCGGATGGACCGGTACATATAGAGGATCGATCTTTCTTTTACCGGAAGAACAAGAACTTGCTCTTTATCGAACCCCAATTTTTTATTCCTGATATAGTTCAGTTGGTTGTTGATTATAAGAGTGCAGGCAATCAGCAGTATGGAGATAGAAAATTGAGCCAGAACAAGGATGCTCCTGAGCCTTGGTAGCGAGGGGCCTGATTGAACCACTCCTCTGAAGATTCTCAGCGGCTGAAAGGCTGAGAGAAACAGGGCTGGATAAATTCCGGAAAAAGCTCCAACAAAAAAAGTGACTGCGATTATGGCTAAGACAAACGGAATATTGTTGATGTATCCGACAGTCAGCTCTTTTCTTACCAGAGAATTGAACACAGGCAGGAAGAGTTCGACAAGGACCAGAGATACAGGCAGAGCGACAAAGGTGAGGAAAACGGACTCTCCTAAATATTGTTTTAAGACCTGAGCCCTGCTCGCTCCCAGGACCTTCCTCATCCCGACTTCTCGGGCCCGATTCAGGTGACGCGCAGTGGAGAGGTTGATGAAATTGATGGAGGCGATCAGCAGGATGAGCAAAGCGATGGCTGAATAAATATAAACATAGCCCATATCGCCATTCGCCTCTATTTCGCCCTTAAAGTGAGAGTGAAGATGGATGCTCATCAGCGACTGCAGGTGCAAATCCTTAAGAAAATGATCTTCTCCCACATGGCTTTGTAAAAATCCGGAAAATTTCTTCTCGATTTCCAGAGGAGAATATCTTTCTGGAATCAAAAGATAAGTGTAGAGGGCACAACTTCCCCAGTCGTCCATAGGAAGGATGAAGTGATGATTTAATGTGGCGAATGAGGCCAGAAAATCGAACCTGAAATGGGAATTATGAGGGATATTTTTCAGCACCCCTGATATCCTGTAATCATCACTATTGTTAAAATTCAAGACTTTACCCAGAGGATCTTCCTCACCGAAATACTTATCTGCTATCTCTTCGGTGATTAAAACAGAATAGGGTTCTTGAAGCGCAGTTCCAGGATTTCCCTTGATAAGGGGAAAAGAAAAAATATCAATGGCGGTCTGGTCGGCAAAAAAGAAACGGGTCTCGTAGAATTTCTTTTCTTTATAACCTATCAAGATTTCTTCTCTTGATGGCTTGATAAATCTCGCATAATTCACGATCTCGGGAAAGTCATGGACAAGAGCCGGCCCTAACGGCGGAGGAGTTGAGATCTCAGCCGACATTTCCCCTTGTGTTTCTGTCTTTCTTATTACTCGATAGATCTGGTCAGCCTTGGTGTGATAGCTGTCATAGCTGAGCTCGTCACGAACGAATAAGACTATCAAGATACAACAAGCCATTCCGATGGCCAAACCGGCAATGTTGATGAATGAAAAGCCCTTATGTCTCCTTATGTTTCTCAGGGCGATCTTCAGATAATTTCTAAACATCGAAGCTCTTTAAAACACAAAGAGGATATTGACGGTTAGGAATAAAAATAAAAAAAGCAACATCAAAATCCAGATTATTTTTTCCATTGACTTCCCCTTTTATATTCATTTCGGTTTCGCTTCTCCATTTCTCTTTGTACCTTTTTCAAAATTTCATGGAGCTTAAGCGGTCATTCCTCCATTTTTATTCATAACGCAGTGCGTCGGCTGGGTTGGCCACTGCCGCTTTAATGGCTTGAGAACTGACCGTGAGCAAGGCGATCAACACAGCAGCTAGGGCTGAAAATGCAAATATTCCCGGACCGATAGACGTGCGGTAAGCGAAGCTCAGCAGCCAGCGGTTCATAGCGTAATAGGCAACAGGCCAGGCGATAAGGTTGGCCACGAGCACCCACCTGATGAATTCTTTATTGAGAAGAGTGACGATATTCGATGTTGTGGCTCCAAGCACTTTGCGGATCCCGATTTCCTTGGTCCTCTGCTCTGCAGTGAATGCCGCCAACCCGAATAAGCCGAGACAAGCAACGAATACAGCCAGGATCGAGAAATATCCGAATATCTGGCCCGCTCTTTCTTCCTGCCTGTAGACTTTGTCAAAATCGTCGTCAAGAAAGAAATAATCCAGAGGGCGGTTCGGGGCTAATTCTTTCCACTCTATCTTTAAAAAAGCGATTGTCTCTGGAATTTTATCCGCAGCCACTCTGACTGACATGAACTCGAAATAGGCTGGCGAGATGTAAATCATAACGGATTCTATCTGTTGATAGAAGGATTTGAAATGAAAATCCTTCACCACCCCAATGACATAACCGTTCTTGTTTTCAGTCTTGATATTTCTGCCTAGAGGCGATTGCCAACCATATTTTTTGACAGCAGACTCATTCAAGATGATGGCCTCTTTCTCATCTGTGGTGAAACTTCTGGAAAAGTCCCTGCCTTGTACTATTTCCATACCGAGAGTTCTTATAAAGTCGTGGTCAACCATCATCACCCACATCGAAGGCAAATCCTTCCTTTCCTGAAGCCCTTCAGTGCTGAAAAACCAGTGGTGAGAGATTCTTCCTGGGATTCCCGATGAGGCCGTAACATCCAGAATGGATGGATTCTTTAACAGTTCTGCCTTTATAACTTCATGCTTGGTGCTTAATTCTTTATCTTTGATGTTCAGTACCAGGACTTGATCTTTGTTGAAGCCGAGATTTGTGGTCCTGATATAGCGGACCTGGCTCAAGATTATTCCCGTGGCTATGATCAAGATTATGGAAACAGCGAATTGAAAAACGATCAGTCCTCTTCTTAAGGAGATGCCCCTGGCTCCGAGACTCAATTTTCCCTTCATGACTTTTATCGGCTTGAGCGCTGATAAAAATAATGCGGGATAGATTCCTGAAATCAAACCGACAACCAGAGTGATTCCGATCAAGATGAAAAGAATGGGCCAGTTGTTCAGATAATTAAATCTCAAATCTCTATCAGTAAAGGCGCGGAAGGCTGGCAGGAGAAGCTCCATCATAACCACAGCCAGGGGAAGAGCGATGAACGAGAAGAGTACGGACTCTCCGAGGAACTGCCTGACCAGTTGGGACCGGCGAGCCCCCACGACTTTTCTCATGCCGACTTCTCTGGTCCTGTAAGCTGACCTGGCTGTGGCCAGGTTCATGAAGTTTATACAGGCGATCATCAGGATAAACAAAGCCACAGCAGCAAATATGAAGACATAAACGGCGTCGCTGTTCGCTTCGATCTCACTCTCCAGGTGGGAATGGAGATGAATCGCAGTCAACGGCTGAAGATGAGGCTTTAACGCATCTCCGGCCTGTTGTCCTGTATGTTTTTTTACGAGGGCAGTGAATTTTCCTTCCAGGACCTCAGAGCTCAAGCTTTCATCAAGTAGCAGATAGGTATAGTACATATGGTTGAACCAATTCTGGACCCACTCTGAAAAACGTTTCTCCATGGTGGCAAAGGATGCCAGGAAGTCAAACCTGAAATGAGAATTCTTTGGAATATCTTTGAGCACTCCTTTGACCGTGAAATCCGATTGGCTGTACCTATCATTTAAGGTGAGGATTTTGCCCATCGGGTCTTCATCTCCGAAGTATTTCCTCGCTTTTTCTTGGGAGATGACCACAGTGAAAGGCTCTTTTAAAGCACTCTTTGGATCGCCCTTGATCAGTGGAAAAGTGAAAATTCCAAAAACGGAATTATCGGCAAAATACCACTTATCTTCATAATAACTATCAGTTCCGTGGGAGACCAATACTTTACCCTTTGAAAAATTTCCCTTCATAAACCGGACGGCATCTTTGACCTCCGGGAATTCATGCTTCATAGCCGGCGCGAAAGGAGCAGGTGTTATAGCCATATGGCGTTTATTCCCGAACATATCCAGCTCCTCGACGACCCTGTAGATATGGTCCGCGTTCTCATGATACCTGTCATAGCTGCGCTCATAGCGAACATAAAGCAGGATCAGCAAGCAGCAGGCTAATCCTATGGCCAGACCTGCGATATTGATGAAGGAATAGGCTTTATACCTTTTCAGTATTCTCAGGGCGATCCTCAGGTAATTCTTAAACATGGTATTGATTTATATGCTCAGTTCTCGACCTTCTGGCTTTTTGCGGAACATGATCGGTATGTTGGCCTCAGTGGGAAGGCCGATCTGGATCAACTCCCAATCTTTGTCGTGTTCTCTGATCACTCGCTTAATCACATCCACCCTATCTTCCTTCTCCTCACTCACATCTTCCCAATCAATGATCTCGACCCTGTAATGCAGCGTTCTTTTCTTGCCGTTGATCTTAACATCGATATCGATATTCTGTTCCGCTCCCAAGGTTGGGATTTGAATGACGACTTCTCTCATT
>Ga0209427_10001285_pt1 | contig 28629 bp, 24 predicted proteins | sample DeeMarSWOR136_30_FD_187465 | JGI IMG/M metagenome (GOLD analysis project Ga0209427, IMG submission 187465) | Marine sediment microbial communities from White Oak River estuary, North Carolina - WOR-1-36_30 (SPAdes) (version 2) | ecosystem: Environmental > Aquatic > Marine > Intertidal zone >...
TTTAAAACTCTCCATTGACTCTCATCTTCTCCTTTAATGTAGCAGGAGAAAAGGAGAGCATCTCCATTCTCATCTTCTGCTTCCCAGATAATAGTCTGATATCCCTTTTTTTCAGCTTTTTTTGCTATGAATAAAGACTTTTCTTTATCTTTGCTAACAGCCCGTTCAGAGATACTCACATCCGCCCCCCATATAATCTCTTCCTGTTCTGGCGGCTTGAGATAGACCTCGTTAGGAGGAAGAATTTCCAGCTTCTTGATAGCAGGAGCAACATTTGCTTGAAGATAGAAAAGAGAAACTTTTTGAAGAAGAGGAGATGTTTTGCCAGATTGAGTTTTAAATATAACTTTAAACTGGACGTAACGGGCCTTGGGATTTAAAATCTGCTCTCCTTGCCTTTTCTGATAAGGCGGGGACCAGTTGCTCCAAGTCTCGTTAGGGTTGCTTGAATTTCCGCTGCGCGTTTGAAACTGTAGAGTGGATCCAGAAGGGATTGTGGCTTCCCATTCTATTCTCCCCCAGGACGAGATTGTTCTGGTATCCATAACTCGACTCAGATACTCCCCACTAAATCTCTGGTCAGGATAAAAGACACTCAAATCGGATGGATTATTAGCAAGAAAATAGGTTGCTGAATCATACGGAAGGAGCAAATAAACCAGTTCAGATTTTTTCTGGACGGCAAGAGATGTCTTTTCATCTTTATCTACAGAATAGATCCTTCCTTTGTCTCCAGTGCCAAAAATGAGCCTTTCCTCTCTTTCATTCCAGAGCAAACTGTAAATCAACTCCTCGTTGGAATGCCAGAGTCTCTTAGCCATTCCTTCTTTATCTATCTTATAAAGGGCACTTGGTTGTTTTCGGACTAAAGAGGGAACCTCTTTAGTTTCCGTTGTGGCAGGCGATACAGTAACAGTAATGGCTGTTTCTGGTTTTAAGGAAACTGGAGTTTCTTCTTTTTTTGGTTTGATAACAGCCCCACTAGCTGCAGCATAAATATTCCCTTCCTTATCGAGAGCGATACTCTTTATCTCCTCATACGGGGATTCAAATAGAATGGAAGCCTTGTTTGCTTTAGAAATTCGGTAAAGAAGACCCTTTCCACCGCTTCCAGCGAAAAGGTCTCCATTCGTGTCTCTTTTGATGCAAAGAATATGATTTTCCTCTGCTTCCAGGATTAGCTTTCCTTCTCCCTCGCTGTTTATCTCGTAAATGCCTCCACTCTCACCAACGGCAGCGAGCAATACATCTTTATCAACAAACAGTAAATCCCAGATATATTTTTCCTGTGGATTGAAAAAAATATCTCCCTTGCCTTTATCTGTGATTTTCCAAACCTTCCCGTTAGGCGATGTTCCTGCGTAAAGATCTCCTTTTCTGTCCCGGGCAAGACAGTAGATATCCATCTCCGGCACCTGGAAATATAGTTCTGGTTCCTCTCCTTTTCTGATTCTGTATATTTTCCCTCCGTGACCTGTTCCAAGGTATAAGATTCCGTCCGGGGTAATAAGGAGAGATAAGTAGAATTCCTCTTCAGGCCCACTGATCTTTTCTTCTTTAGGAGAGAGGGAAAGTATGCCGTCATAAGATACTGAGATCCCATCAAACTTGCCTTCTAAAAAGTCATCCTTACTTCGCACTTCCCATTTTTGAGGAACTACTCCTTGAAGAGCCTGAACCAAAAAGACAAGAGTAACGAACACTGGAACCAATACTCTTTTCATTCCCTTTCTCTCCTATCTCTTTATTTTAATCGGAATCATAACAGCTCCGTTGAAAACGTAAGGAAGAGGCAATTGATACTCGCTTAGAGTGGATTTGTTAAGTTCAGTAGGGGAAGAAACTGCAGCCCGAGGAGAAGAAAACATGGATTTCATCGTCGGAGGCAAATTCGGCATTTCCTCGCCCTTCAGAAAAAGACCAGGCTTGGAAGCGATTATTTTAAAATAAATGCGGTTATTTTTCCTAAGATTATTTAAAATCCTTATTAACTGGTCCAAACTTCGGGGAATGAAGGTCCCTCTCTTGTACTGACTCATCTCTACTTGAGCCATTGATTCCGCATCACCTATAAAAAGCTGAAATTCAGAACTCGACGGGAGTTGAGGGGCAAGGATCCCCACCTCCTGAAGCATGGTTGTTCCCCTGAAAGTGCGGTGATAAACCTTTATTCTTATCCTCTCGCCGGGCGAGGCTTCATATTTATCAAGCCAAACTTTTTCCAAGTACGAGAATTTGGCCTCTTCAGAAGTACGAACACTCAAGTCTATGCGATGGATGCCTAATTCTGTGAATTCATTATTGATCAAGAAATAAACAACTGCAGCAATCAGGTTCGAGAGTCTCGTTCCTGAGGTATTAAAACTCCCAGAAAAAAGATCCTCAAGATGAACACTCATCCCATTTTCCAGGTAGACATCACCACTGAGCTCGAGGGAAAGATCACCAATAGCTCTCTCTTCCACTGACAAGATGCTCTCCAGCGAAAGATTGACAAGAGCCGGAGTCAAAATTTTATCAGTGACCACTTCTATCTTGAAATTCTCTATATTGCCTTTTGTATCCATCATCTGGACATTGACAGGAACGAGTTTGGGTATTTTCCCTATCTCACCGAATACTCCGGGAATCCGGTCTTGAGCAAAGCTCCCCACAAGGGCGCCTGTGGAAGAAATCTTGAAAGAAGTGGAAAGCCTCGGAACAACAGTTATAACTCTGGCTTTGCTCATGACGTAATCAACTGCGCCCAAATTATATAAAGAATGACCAAAGGCAAAGACCTTGTTACCATCAACATGGGTTACTGTCCCGACTGCAGACAGGTCTATATCGCCCCTGACGAGTTGAACAGCCACAGGATCTCCCTCATGAAGAGCAAGATCAGGTGAGGAAATTCTTTGAATTGATTGTCCTGAAGGGCCTCCTCTAACGGGATTAAAACCAAAATTAGAAAAAAACACTCTGGCTTTTTCAAACGCGTTGGAGGAAAAACCGCTAAAAACAAGAGGAATACTCAAAGGAGCTAAGGTTTGCCCTTCAGAAATGAAAGAAGACCTGGGAAAAAGAAATTCCTTGTTTATTTCAAAAAGCTCTTCTAAACTCAGGTTCTTTTTAAACTGGATTTGAGGAGAAAAGGAAGATTTCGCAGTTTCTTCCCTCTCAATAGAGAGCATTTCTCCAATGGGAGTGATACCGGCAATTGCTTCTTTGGTGAAATCTCCGATAGTATAGGCAACTGCTCCGATAAGTTTTCCTCCCACATAGACCGGGCTCCCACTCATTCCCTGGATAACACCAGCCTTATCAAATATTTCCCCCTTGAGCTTGGCCAAGATTATATTTCTTTTGGGGGCAACGTTATACAGAACGTCCAGAATTTCGACGTCAAATTCCTCGATTTTATTCTCCTCAAAAACAGTCTTGCCCTTGCCTTTCATGCCTGCTTTAATCTGTTCCAAAGGCATAGTGGAAACAGAACCCTCAACCGTCAAAAAGCTGAAGCAGATTAGGAATAAACCCGAAAATATTCGTCCATACTTTGTGATCATTTTATTATCATCCACAACTTCCAGAATGAGATAGAAATACTAAAAGACGACAAGGTCGATTTCTCCAATCTTTTTATTTTATTATTCCTAGTTGCTTACCACACTTCTCGAAGCTCGCAAGCACAGTATTCAGTTCCTCCTCTGTATGCGTTGCAGAATAGCTCGTTCTTATGAGGGCTTGACCCTTGGGAACAGCAGGATAAATCACAGGATTTGTAAAAATGCCATCCTCTCTGAGCAATCTCCACAGCATGAAAGCCATCTCATCACTCCCTATGATGGCCGGGATGATTGGAGTCTCTGTTGGCCCTGTATTGTAGCCCATAGCCTGGAATCCAGATTTCATTTTTTTGGTAATATCCCATAATTTTTCTCTTCTTTCAGGCTCAGATTGGATTATATCGACCGTTGCCAGAGCTGTTGCAACAGAGGCAGGTGTGATGCTGGCGCTAAAAATCAAGGAACGAGCAAAATGTTTGATATAAGAGATAACTTTAGCGTCTCCGGCTACGAATCCTCCTAACGAAGCTATGGACTTGCTGAATGTGCCCATTACTATATCGATGTCGTCCTCGACTCCAAAATGTTCACAGGTTCCTCTTCCGTTCTTTCCCATGACACCTATCCCATGAGCATCGTCGACCATGATCTTAGCGTTATATTTCTTCGAAAGCTCCACAACTTTGGGCAAGTTTGCCAGATCTCCTTCCATGCTGAAGACTCCGTCCACAACAACCAGCTTTCCTGCATCCTTATCCAGGTAAGAAAGAACCTTCTCTAAATCAGCCATGTCATTATGTTTGAAGCGGTGAACGCTACCATAGCTAAGGCGACAAGCATCAATTATACTTGCATGAACCATCTTGTCTGAGATGACTGAATCTCCCTTGCCGATGAGCGTAGATATTATTCCTTGATTGGTCTGAAAACCTGTACTGAAAGCAAGAGCTGCTTCTTTTTTCATAAATTCCGCTAATTTTTTTTCGAGTTCAATGTGAATATCCAAGGTGCCGTTTAAAAATCTCGAACCGCAGGTCGCAACGCCATATCTATCCACAGCCTCCTGAGCTGCCTTTATAACCCGGGGATGATTCATCAGCCCCAGGTAATTATTGGAGCCGACCATAATCATCTCTTTCCCATCAACTTTAACTTTATTACCTTTCACTTCTTGAATAGGCGTGAAATAGGGATATATCCCCAGTGCTTTGGCCTCATCTGCCCGTGTGAAGTTGTAGCATTTATCAAAAATATCCACCCTCTCCTCCTTTTTAAACTTATCTCCTTAACACAGGAAACATCTCCACTGATTCTTCACAGCCCTAAAATGGCAAAGGTTTGACCATGGTGGGCAATTTTCATACAATCTAAGCAATGAAAGCTCTTCTCACCGGAGGAACCGGCTTTATCGGAAGCCATCTCGCAGAATTTCTGTTGGATGAAGGCGCTGAAGTATTTGCGCTTGTCCGAGATCCTCATAATCTGAAATGGTTAAAAGGGCTCAATATTCAACTCTTGAAGGGGAATCTTCTCTCTATTCCTTCTCTTCCTCCTGACATCGACTATGTCTTTCATGTCGCTGGCTTAACTAATTCTTCCGATGTGGCTGATTATTATACAGTAAATCAACAAGGAACGGCAAGCCTTTTCAAGTCTATCCACGACCAGAAGATACTTCCCAAAAAAATTATCTGCCTCAGCAGTCTCGCAGCTGTGGGGCCTTCCTTTGACGGGAAACCTGTCCAGGAAAGCGACGTTCCTCATCCCATCACACCCTACGGTAAAAGCAAACTTATGGGTGAAGTCGAGGCATTAAAATTCAAGGAGGTCTATCCGATAGTCATTTTAAGAGCTCCTGCTGTAATTGGTCCGAGGGATAAAGATTTCCTTCATTATTTCAAATGGATAAAAAAAGGGGCCCTTCCAGCAATTGGTTCAAAGCAAAGATATATGAGTGTGTGTTATGTCAAGGATCTTATCAGAGCCATTTACGTCTGCTCCCAAAAAGAACTGGAAAGTGGAGAAATCTTCAATATCGGCGACCCTAATCCCTGCAGTTATGACGAGTTCGGAGAATTTGCAGGACTGGCAATTTGTAAAAAATTAAAAAAAGTTAAAATTCCGATCCCCGTAGGCTATTTTGTAGCTTTGATCGCTGATGTTGCAGGCAAGATAAGCAAGAAACCGGGCATTCTAAACCTGGAAAAATTCAAACGAATGAGGCAGAGGGGCTGGATTGCAGATATGGGAAAAGCAAGAGAGAAATTATCTTTTCAACCTCAGTACTCCCTGCAGGAAGCTATTCAAGAAACCCTTAACTGGTACTTCAAACACAACTGGCTGTAAATTCAATTCATAAAAAAGGTAAAAAAGGGGACAGGCTACTTTTTCTGCAAGAAAAGGGACAGTCTCTACCTGGGGACATCACATCAGAAAAAGTAGCCTGTCCTTTATGCTCAGTAATTAGGTAACACTTTCTGTAAGGATATGGAAGACAGAAAAGTCATTGCGAGCGACCGAAGGGAGCGTGGCAATCTCATATGAAAAGAATACAGATTTTCTTTTTAAGAGATTGCTTCGTCGCTAAGCTCCTCGCAATGACATTTAAAAAATGTTACCGAATTATTGAGCTAGTACACCTGTCCCCTTTTATTTTCTTTTATTTTTTAAGGCCGGCGGATGTAGAAAGCAACAGAAAATTTAGATGTATACTTTATGCACCATCCTTCTTCTTTTGAGCAGGCAAAATATTTGATCTTTCCCTCAAGAAGACGATTGCCTTGCTTCGCCATCAAGCGGACCGTAAAAGGTATTTCGATGGCCTCCCTCAGATCCAAGTGATCTTCTCCGTTTTCTTCTAAAATATCTATATCCAGACCAGAATCAGTGGATAAACTTTTGGGGATGATAAGCTCCTCACAAGGAGTAAACTCGATGATAAAAGAGGGTTCAGGACTGATGAATATACCTTCTTCCACAGTAAGTTTAATGACTATCTTCCCTTTCTGGCCCCTGGAAAGCCTTTTAGGGCTTGAGGAAGCTTCAATCTTTAAAAGATCTTTTTCTTCAGCAACAGCGAAAAGAGAAAAACCAAAAATTAGAATACATATAAGAATTTGCTTTCTCAATTGAGCTTCTCCAGCCTTCTTGGTTAAAGGGAATATTACCCTCTCCCTTTTTTTGAGTCAAGAAAATTATGCCTTTATTTTTCCCTACTCTTCTATTATAATTTATCGAAATCATTATGAACACAAAATCATTTATAACAGGAACAGGCCACTTCGTCCCGTCCAAAGTTGTCACAAACTTCGACTTAGAGAAAAAAATGGACACCTCTGATGAGTGGATTCGCCAGAGGTCAGGGATTGTCCAAAGGCATTACGTGGAACCTGGAGTAGGAAGTTCAGACTTAGCCTACGAAGCAGCCCTGCGAGCTATTGAGGACGCCAAAATTGACAAATCTGAAATAGACTTTATCATTGCCGCCACCCTTTCTCCAGACCATTATTTCCCTGGAATAGGTGTTATAGTCCAGGCTAAGCTAGGGCTTTCTGGAATCGGAGCCCTCGATGTGAGGAATCAGTGTACGGGCTTTATTTACGCACTTTCTGTAGCTGATCAGTACATCAAAACTCACAACTACAAGAAAATCCTGCTTGTTGCTGCTGAGGTCCAATCATCAAATTTGGATTATTCTAATGAAGGAAGAGACTTAGCTGTCCTTTTCGGAGACGGAGGCGCCGCTGTTATCCTAGAACCCAATGAAAAAAATGACGGCCGAGGTATCCTTTCAACCCATCTTTTTTCAGATGGAAGGTATGCATCTGATTTATGGATGGAGAAACCAAGTCCTAAAGATAATCCCACTTTTGCTGAAGAATTCTTTAAAAACAAAAGATTCTTTCCTGAAATGGACGGACGGAATGTTTTCAAAAACGCATCAGAAAAAATGCCCGAGGCAGTAAGAATTGCTTTAAAACATAATGGTCTCTCCATTGAAGATGTCGACCATCTTATACCTCATCAAGCTAACGACAGGATCTCTCTGATGGTAGCAAGGGGTCTGAAAATTCCAGTCGAAAAAGTGATTAGAAACATAGATCGCTTGGGGAACACGACAGCCGCCTCGATTCCAATTGCACTGGATGAAGCACTTAAGGGAAGAATAATAAAGGAAGGCGATATTGTTGTCCTCACAGCCTTCGGTTCTGGCTACACATGGGGATCGGCAGTTATCAAGTTCTAAAGTAAGGATTGAAGAGAGGAAGTGTTGCTTCCAGCCACCATTTTATGGTAGGATTGCAATTTCATAAAATGAAACATATCCCTGTAAGATATAACTTACATAAAATAAAGCTCTTATAGAGGAGGATTCAATGAGGAGAAAAATCATTCCATTCTTCATCCTACTCTTCGTTTTTTTGAGCACTGGTCTGCTTCTCTCTGAGAAAAATAATGAAGACGAAAAATTTAAAAAAACATTAGAAACTTATCTTGATGGACTTTGGAAGTTTTACCCTACCTCCGCTACCCTGGCTGGCTACCACAAGTACGATAGCCAGTTAGAAAACCTCAGCAACAAAAGCATCGAGACGCGCCACGAAGCTTTGGATGAATTTAACGAAGAGTTCGTGGCTAAAGTTGATAAATTCAAGCTAAGCCCTGAACTTCTGATCGACCATGAGATGATAATCGATGCTTTAGACCTTGAGCTTTTCAGGCATGAAAATCTTGTTCCCTGGGAATACAATCCTATTTTTTACAATGAAATCTTCGCAAACTGCGTTCGATCCCTTCTTACGAAGGAATTTGCTCCTATAGATACAAGGGCAAAGAACGCTGCAGAAAGATTAAAAGGACTGCCGAAGCTCGTCAAACAGGCTAAAGAGAACTTGAAGACTCCTCCTCAAATTTTCACAGAGACAGCCCTAAAGCAATTCCCGGGAATAATAGACCTCTATAAAAATGAATTGCCCCAATTGATCGAACAAACCCCAGAAGCTCACAAATCCAAACTTAAAGCAAATTTAGCTAAAGTTATTCCCGATTTAGAAGATTATCAGAATTTTCTGCAGAATGAACTTCTTCCCAAGTCTACCGGAAATTTCCGTTTAGGAGAACAGGCTCATCTAAGGCTTGCCAGGCTAAAAATGCAGAACGATATTCCTCTCCAGGAACTTAACGCCAGAGCAGACGCTGATTATAAAAATATCCGGCGTGAAATGTTCCTTGTCTGTATACCGCTTTACAAAATAATGGACCCGAAAATAAACCTGGAAAATCCACCTCCTAATCTCAGCGAAGACCAGCTCATAAACACCACAGTATCGCATGTATTTGATAAGATTATAGCAGAACATGTTGCGAAAGAGGATTATATAAGCAGGATCAAAACTTCAGCAGAGGAGATAAAGAATTTTATAATCGAGAACGAGCTTGTTGAACTGCCTGATAATAATCTCGACATCGTACCCATGCCGCTTGAATTTCAGGGAATAACCTGGACCCGCCTTACATCCCCCGGAGTTTATGAAAATTCGGGCACCTTCTCTCTTCAGGTCACACCCATTCCCGAAGACTGGGGAGAGGACCAAGTCAAATCCTTCTTTGAGGAATACAATAATTTCTTTCTCTATTTCTGGATTGTCCGGAAAGTCTATCCCGGGCAGTTTGTTCCCTGGTTTTACACTCGTAAGAATCCTTCGCTTGTAAGAAATCTCTATCCCAATATGGCCTTGATCAGGGGTTGGCCTGTCAACCTTGAAGAAGAATTGATTTTTAAAGGTTTTGGCAATTATGACCTAAGACTCCGTTTGAATCAGCTCAAATTGCTTCTCAAAGCGGTTATGGATTTCAAACTCGAACTCAACATCCATCAAGGCGGCATGACTAAAGAAATGGCCATTGCCTATATGACAAGAGGCGGGTTTCAAACTCAAGCTGAAGCCGAAAGAAAATGGAATCGCATTATTCTAAAGCCGGTCGACAGTGCCTTAACTTATGTTGGCTTCCAGGAAATCCTGGACATGGAAAAGGAATACAAAAATCTTAAAGGTGAGGCATTCAGCAAAAAAGAATTTCTCGCAAAACTGCTCAGCTACGGAGCTCTTCCTCTTCGTCATTTGAAGAAAAAGATTTTGGAATAAAAAAAGCGGTCTTTCTTTTTTCCATCTTTCGCTTGAACCTATAAGACACCATATTTGACCGCGGAATTGGCGCTTTTTTGGTTCTTTAATGTAACAGAATCTGCTTTTTGCTCTTTACCTTTTATAATATAAGGATTTTTGTGTTTCTCGGTCTTTCTTCGTAAGAGAAAGGAATGGCTCACACCCTTGTTGATTCGCACGCTCATTTGGACATGCAAGAATTTGATGAAGACCGTGATCAGGTTATCCAGAGAGCTTTCCAGGAGGGAATCAAATCCATACTTTGTCCAGCAGACGTTACCAATCCTAAAAGCATTGCCAAGACTTTCGATTTAACCGAAAAATACAAGAGTCTCATTGCTGCAGCAGGAGTGCATCCTCATCAAGCTAAACACTTCTCTCCGAGTCACACCGAAAGAATACAGGAGCTGGCCGGGGAGAAAAAAATAAAAGCCGTAGGAGAAATCGGGCTTGACTTTCACTACGACTTCTCCCCGCGCCATGAGCAAGAAGAAGTCTTCCGCCATCAACTCAACATAGCTCAGAAATTGAACCTTCCAGTCGTCGTCCACATTCGAAATTCAGGAAAGGAAGTGGCTCAGGCCATAGAAGAACAGCATTTCAGCAACGGAGGCATCCTGCACTGCTTCACCGAAGATTGGGCACTGGCAAAGCGAATGATGGATCACGATTTCTTTATCTCTTTTTCCGGGATTCTAACATTTCCAAAAGCCCAGCCTTTAAGAGAGGTTGCCGAAAAAATACCTCTGGAAAAACTTCTGGTCGAGACTGATTCCCCCTATCTTGTCCCTTTTCCCCTCAGGGGCGAAAAAAAGAGGAATGAACCGGCCCATTTGATAGAAACCGCCAAAGTTCTTGCTGGAATAAAGAAGATCTCGTTGGATAAACTTGCTTTCGCAACTTCTCAAAATTTCGAATCTCTTTTTATGTTTGAAATTAAAAATCTGAGATGCTAAGATAAGAGCGGCTTTTTGAATTGTATTAAATAAAGAATGTTCAGGATCCAGATGAGGATCAGAGCAACAAAGAGAGGATATAAAAAGGCCTTGGAAGATACACGTTATTTAGAAATTAAAGATGAGTGAATTAACCAGAAATTCTATCAAATCTCGCGTGGAAAAAAGTCCAAGCCTAAGAAGACTGTACAACAACATCATGAGGGACCTGGAAAAAGTAGAGCAGGAGCTCAGACTTTTTTCCCGCTCTCCAAATAAACTCATCTCCGATATCAGCACCTATCTTTTTCAAACAAACGGAAAAAGGATAAGACCTGCTCTCGTATTACTTTGTTCCAAATTATTCGGCTATAAGGGAAAAGAGCATATCCTGATGTCGACCTTGGTTGAAGCAATCCACGCTGCCAGCCTCATCCATGATGATATCATCGACAATTCAAAAATAAGGAGAGGAAGAGAGTCTATCCATGCCAGATGGGGTCCAAACATTACTGTTCTCTTGGGTGACTATCTGTATATAAAGGCCCTTGGTCTCTCTCTGCAGAGCCAGCACCGCCAGATCATCCAGATTCTTACCAGCATTTCCGCCAGGATGGTCGAAGGGGAACTGACAGAATACTATCTGAGCGGAAATCTGGATCTGGCTGAAAAAGATTACTTGGATATCATCAATAAAAAGACTGCATCTCTTTTCTCCGCTTCCTGCCAAATAGGAGGTATTCTTGGAAGGGCCTCCAAGAAAGAAGAAAATTACCTGGTAGAATACGGTGCAAATCTGGGAATGAGTTTTCAAATAATTGACGATCTTCTTGACTTTACAGGAGAGGAAAAAACCTTGGGCAAACCAATTCTTTCCGATTTTAGCGAAGGCCGCATCACTTTGCCCCTAATATACACTCTGCACAATGACGGCAGAGAAAATCGAAAACGTGTCGTTGAGTTAATGAAACAGAAGAATCAGGATAAGGAATCTCTTAAGGAGATTCTCAAAATCGTTAAATCCAACGGTGCGCTTGATTACACTTACAAAAAAGCAGAAGAGTTCTCGCATAAATCCAGAGAAATCATGTCTCAATTTCCAAAATCTACACATCAAGAAGCCTTGAGTTTATTATCAGAGTTCATCATAAAAAGAAGGAAATAAGCCTGTAATAAAGGGTTAGGGTTAAAAAAGCTTTAAAGGAATTCAAGTTATCCTTACTGCTTACTATTTACGCTTTACTAATTTTTGTGCCTCTACGAATTTTTCTCCTATGAATATTGTGGTGCTCGAGATGCAAAAATCTTCAGAGCGGGAAATGCGAAAAAATGAAGGCGCTACGGAGAAGAATTGATGGTTGAAATAGAAGTAAAAATCAGGATTGATGACATAAAAAACCTCGGAGAAAAAATCTTGGAGCTCGGAGCCAAACTGGAAAAAGAACGTTTCTACGAAGAAAACACACTTTATGACTTTCCTTCAAAGACGCTTTACAAAAAGCGCCAAGCATTAAGACTTCGCAGAATGAACAAGAAATCCTTCTTAACCTTCAAAGGACCCCCTCAGAAATCAAGGAAATTTAAAATAAGAGAAGAACATGAATCAGAAGTGAAAAACGAAAAACAATTGAGAAAAATACTAAAATCCTTAGGATTTATTCCTGTTTTCAATTATGAAAAATACAGGACAGTCTACAGAAAAAAAAGTTTGAAAATATCTCTGGATGAAATGTCTATAGGAAACTTTATCGAGTTGGAGGGCGAAAGAGAAGAGATCGTAAAATTTGCCAACGCCTTAGGCGTTTCAAAAAAAGAATTCATCAAGCTGGATTATATACAGCTTATTAAAAAAGAGTCGGAGAAAACTTAGATAAAATCTTAAGAAATCTCTCCGTCTAAGTCTTATCCCCCTTTTTCTGCTTTTTGGATTCTCCCTTAGTCTTTTCCTTAGGCTTTTCTTTAGCCTTCTCTTTAGGTTTCTCTTTGGATTTTTCTTTGGGTTTCTCTTTAGACTTCGCTACTTTCTTTTCAGCCCTGTCTTTATCTTCCTTTATTGGCTCTTCTCCTCTGTCTTTTATCTCTTCTCCGATGAAGCCTTCCTCTTTTGGCTTACGAACCTCTTCCTTTATAGGCTCAACAATATCAAAGTGCACTAATCCCTTAGCCACTTCCAGCTGAGCTATACGGATTGGATTCCTTGATTTAGATCTTAATCTTGGTTTACTCCCTCTTAATAACTGCTTTGCTCTCTTTGCTGCTAAAATGACAAATCTGAATTTGCTGTCTATTTCAGTGGATGTTTTCAAGTAATTCTATCTCCTCGCATCCTGGTTCCTGTATTCATTTTAGCAAGTAAGATACCAGAAATTTCAGAGGAATTCAACGAAAAAAAGCGAAAAAAAGGGGATAGGCTACTTTTTCTGTAGAGATTGTCCATTTGCGCAGAGGTTTGATTTATCAAATCTATAAAATAGAGACACAGTTCCCCTTCTCCAGGAAAAAGTAGCCTTTCCCTTTTTCATATCCCCTTTTCATTTATTTATAGAGCAATGTTCTGTGAAGGCACCTAATATTCTATGACAATATCATCAGACGTGTTAAAAATTTTATCCCCACCAGCAGAAGTTAAACGAAAATTCTGGTCTGATAGCCTCTTATATCTAATTGGAGTTCCCCAGGAATCTAGATTCGTACCAGGCTGACGACTAAACGCTTTTAGTTCCTTCAGGTCCTTTGGGGCTCTTCCTTCTTCAGTGATAAACATAAGAATTGCTGTCTTTAGAGTAGCCATATTTGCTTTTGTCAATTCAACCCTCATCTCACCGTAGGCCTCTACTTCTCTGGGCAGTTGCTCCTTTCCTCCCTTCATCATCCAGAGCAAATATACTATTCCTACTCCTAGCACAAGCACGACTAAGAAACCTCTTATTTTCATTCTTGTTGAGGACCAGAAAAATCAGAAGGATGAAAAATAACAACGGAAATCATCTGCTGTATTTTATAGTTTTCAGTCCTTGTTTTCAACCAAAGATATTTCTACAGATAGAGCCGGGAATATTAAATGGATTTCACATTTATGAGTGCCTGAAATCTGTAGGGGCTCGATTCATCTTGCGAAGGTGTTTGATTTATCTTCTGGGGGGCTTAGTTTATCTTGTGTAGGTATTTGATTTATCTTCTGTAGGGGCTTGATTCATCAAGCCCACCATTTTGAATATATAATGAATATATATAATATATTCATTTCATCGTTCAGGATAATTCCTGTATTGTGGATAATTAATCAAAAAATACTCAAAATTGATTTAGCCAAAAGAATGGTGGTAAAAAGAGAGTAATGAAAATTTTTTCATTGTATCGAGATTTTTTCACATTCCTGGACAAAATCACACCTGGCTCCAGCAAATGGAAAACTTATCTCATTCATTATTTTAAGCCCCACCAGGAATTCTTAGAAAATTACTTTTCTCATTTCCCTCTAATAGATGTTTCGAACCTAAGGCAAAGAGTCGAAAGGATTAAAGCCTCAGATTATTCTTTGCAGAAACATCTTACTTCAGTTTGTCCTCCTGAAAAAATAATAAGCGAGTCATACGAGAAGTGCAGGAGTATTGTCTCTTCAAAAGAGAAACCGGAAGTTTATATTTTCGTTGGTTTCTTCAGCCCAGATGCTTTCGTGATGAACTTTCGTGGAAAACCTGTTATCTGTTTTGGCCTGGAAAGATTCAGAGATTTCAGATTGCTCAGGATTCTTTTTGCTCACGAGTATGCTCATTTTCTTTTAAACTTAAGCAGCAGAGAAATTCCAAAAGATAAAAAATTGAAATGGCTCCTACTTTCAGAAGGAATAGGGACTTATTTTTCATCTTTGGCCTTTCCAGAATGCAAAATATCTGACCACCTCCTCATGAGAAGGGATAGACTAAACTGGTGTCAGGAACACGAGGACTATTTAAGAGATATCTATTGTTCAGGAAGATATCCTTCTGAAGAATTGATCGATTTTTACAGAAAGGGAAATCAAGAGCTCGATACTCCACCTCGAGCCGGTAAATATCTTGGCTTTCAAGCAGTGAGAAAATATTTATCTCAAGGCGGGGAAAAAAATATCAGCTCACTTTTCTCGGATAAAAAACTAGCCTTATCCTTAGAATTGTAGATTATTGACAATTTCTTTTTTCTACAAATCTACAGTCTAAAAAGGACAGTGAACTGCGGATTTCTATTCTTCACAAAAGTTTTGAATCAGAAAGCCTTTAGTCTGTCAGAACCTAAAGCTAAAATCAGAACAGGGTTAAAAAGAATGACCCGTCCAGGACTCGAACCTGGAACCCGCGGATTAAGAGTCCGCTGCTCTACCAGTTGAGCTAACGGGCCATGAAAAATCATTTTAAGTTTAGAGAAGTCCTCAAACGTTGTCAAATAGTGTAGTGCTTTTTTCACTATCACGAAATAGTCATTTTATCTATTAAACAAAAGGTGGGTTTGATAAATCAAACCCCTACACGATAAATCAAGCCGCTACGCAACAGGAATCAATCCATACATTTAAAAAGGTGGGTTTGATGAATCAAACCCCTACAACAAATCAAGCCCCTACATAAGAAAAAGCCAAACGCATACATAAAAAAAATTAAAACCGTTCAGTTTATTTATATAATCGAAAAGGTGGGTTTGATGAATCAAACCCCTACAACAAATTATACACCTACACAAAATTTGCACAGGCGAAAGGTTTTCTTTTATAATGGCAACAAAGAGGAAGGACCTCAATGAATTTAAACATCTTCTTAATCATATTCGCAGCCGTGCTTATCCTTCTCTTTTTCTTCTTTGTTATCTTCCTTTTCCTATCTTTGAAAAAGACTACTTCCAAAATCGATGAGATGAAGCGTTCTCAGTCAGAAAACCAGGCTCTTTCTCTCATGCAGCAGCAGATAGGCCAGCTCACACAGAACATAAACCAGCAGCTGCAGAACATGAGCACTCAATTCCAGAAAACAACGGGAAACATCGGCTCCACTTTGGGTGATGTTAAAAAAGACCTGGGAAAGATGGAAGAGGTAACCCGTGAAGTCCTGGAAAAGTCGAAAAACATCTCAAGCCTGGAAAATCTGCTCCGAGCCCCGAAATTCAGGGGCGGATTCGGGGAGCTAATCCTCGGTGACTTACTGGCTCAAATCCTCCCTCCTGCCCACTATGAGCTCCAGTATAAATTTAAAAGCGGAGAAAAAGTTGACGCCATCATAAGAATCGGAAACAATCTTGTTCCAATAGATTCCAAATTTCCCCTTGAAAATTTCAAAAAATATCTTACTGAAGAAGACAGTAAAGAAAAAGAAGGCTTAAGAAAAAAATTTATCACTGATGTTAAAAAACATATTGATGAGATTTGCGAAAAATACATTCTCCCTGATGAAGGAACTTACGACTTTGCCCTGATGTACATCCCCGCCGAGAACATCTATTATGAGACGATTCTCAAGGAAGAAAGCCTGGGCGAGGAGCGGAGTATTTTCTCCTATGCCATCCAGAAAAGAGTCCTCCCTGCCTCTCCTAACTCCTTTTTTGCCTATCTGCAGGTTATAGTGCTCGGACTCAAGGGCCTCCAAATTGAAAAATCAGCCCAGTATATCTTTCAGTCTCTGGCTCGGCTTCAAGGGGATTTAGGCCGTTTCAAGAACGACTTTCAGATTCTAGGCACTCACCTGGTCAATGCCAAAAGCAAATTTGACGATGCGGAGAAGCGTCTGGACAGATTCTCGGGTAAACTGGAACTCGTGAGCGAAGACAGGCCTGAAAAGCTTCCGGAAAAAACTGCCAGCAAGAAAAAACCTTCTTAATCTTCGCTGCTATTCTTTCCGCTTTTCCTTATACACTTTCACTTTTCTCAAAGAAATAGGCACCTAACAAAATCATCACTGAAGAAAATATCACCATAAAGATGAAATTTGAAAAAATTGAAAAAGAGGATACACCGATCAATGCCGCTCTTAAACCATCAACTCCGTAGGTGAGCGGGTCAAGCTTTGAAATATACCTTAACCAGACAGGAAAATTTTCAAGAGGATAAAGGGCACCGGATAAAAAGAAAAGAGGGAATATCACAAAATTCATCACAATGCTAAATCCCTGCATGTCTCTCATCTTAGAAGCGAATATCAACCCCAGCCCCAGGAAAGTTACCGCAATCAGAATCATGAAAACAATCGCCAGGAAAATCGATGAGACATTTAGAATCTTAAACCCCATGATATAAGAGATGCCAAGAATAAGAACTGCTTGAATCAACGCTGTCGTTGCCCCTCCTGCAATCCTCCCTAAGACGATAGAAACCCGGCTCACAGGAGCCACCATGATTTCTTTTAGAAACCCAAACTCTCTGTCCCATAAAACAGATAATCCACCAAAGGTTGACGAGAAGAGAATGCTCATCCCGATTATGCCCGGGACTAAGAACCGGATATAACCTACATCTCCGGCCACTCCTGGAATAGCCATTCTTCTAAACCCCAACCCGAGAAACGCCAGAAAAAACAACGGCATGGCTAAGGCTCCGACGATTCGAGACTTTGCCCTCCAAAACCGCTTCATCTCCCTCACCCACAATACATAAACAGCGGTTTTATTTATCATCTTCTCCTTCCGAATCTTCTTCTTAGTATCTCTCTGTTCCGCTCGGCCTGGCTGGCCTCTTCTTCTCTAATGGTCCTTCCAGTAAAATGGAGAAAAACATCTTCGAGGCTTGGTTTGCGCAAATGGACACAGGTGACATTTACTCCGTTTTCTCTGGCAACATTAATCAATTCTGGAATTCTCCTTTCTCCCCTCTCCATCGTCAAGCTCAAATTTTCATCGTGCCTCGTTATATTCTTTATCCAAGCCAGGCTGTTTATTCGGTTAACAAGAGCATCAGCATTCCCTTCAATTTCCAGGAAAACAACGTCTCCGCCGAGTATATCCTTTAATCGACCAGGGGAATCCATGGCAACAAACTTCCCTCTATCCATGATGGCGATTCTATCACAAAGGAAATCCGCTTCTTCCATGTAATGAGTAGTCAGAATAATTGTGACCCCGCCCTCTTTATTCAATCTTTTAATATAATCCCATATGTGACGTCTCGTCTGTGCATCAAGGCCAAGGGTAGGCTCATCGAGAAACAGAACATTAGGCTCGTGGATAAGTCCCCTTGCAATCTCCAATCTTCTTTTCATACCTCCGGAATATTTTTCAACCAACACTTTCTCTTTCTCCGTCAGCTCAACGAGCTCGAGGACCTCCTTAATTCTTTTTTTTCTCTCTTCTTTCTCTATTCCGTACATCATCGCGTGAAATTCCAGGTTTTCCTTTCCTGTGAGCTTTATATCAAGGGCGGGCTCCTGAAAAACAACTCCGATGGAGCGCCTAATATTGTCTTTATTCCTGGAGATATCATACCCGGAGACATCTCCGTATCCTGAAGTTGCCTTGAGCAGGGTGGAAAGCATGTTTATGGTCGTCGTCTTGCCAGCGCCGTTTGGCCCGAGAAGGCCAAAAAGCTCACCGGTTTTTACTGTGAACGAGATTTGGTCAACAGCAGTAAAGCCGTTAAATACTTTGGTTAAATTCTTGACCTGAATTGCGTAATTACTCATTTCACTATGGATAGAAAACTGTACTTAAATAAGATATATTATATCAATTTTTCATGAAAATCTTCTTTTTTCTAGGCTCCCGAATGCCTTGAGAACGAAAGGAAGATTATACGAAAAACCATGGAATTTTTTCCATAATTATGGCATTTTTTCTAGGATAGATGATTAAGCCATTCTCTTAGTTCTTTCCTCTTATGCGCTTTTATTTTGCTGAGAATAAAAGAATTATAATCATTCTAGACTATAGTTTTCTCATTCTAGGATGTTGGCATCTTTTTTGCTATTTATTATAGCAATTAAGATTTATGGTCCTGTTTGGCTGGCTGGCAGGGCTCCTCACCCATCCTCCAAACCCACTTAATCCCCAAAACAGCCAGCTTCCTTTTATTTTATGACTGCCAGGAAAGGACTTAAAATTTTTAGCAGCAAAAAACTTACAATCCCCACTGAAACGGCAGCACAGAATCCGATCCAGAAAGGTTTGGCTCCAAGCTTCTTCAATTTCTTAATATCTGTTCCGAGTCCCACCCCAGCCATAGCAACGGCAAGAAAATATCCTGCCCATTGCTTGACTATTGAACAGAGGCTGTTCCAGGCCCCTGCATTCCATAATAAGTTCTTGCTCACAACAAAATAGTCGCCCATGGACCTGAGCACAGCCATGGCGATGAATCCAAGGATGAAAACCGGAAAGAGCGAAATAATGTTCACTTTTTTTCGGAAGGGTGATCTATGTCTCTTGACATATGTATAGGCCACAAACGGAATGACCAAGGCCATAAACGCATTGCGGACAAGTTTGGTCACGATGGCCACATCTGCTCCTGTAGGATTTACCGCCTGAGATTGACCAAGCCAAAGCTGATCATACATGATACCAGCACCCGCCACCTGGGCGGTTTCATGGATGGAAGTTCCCATAAATATCCCTGCTTCCACATGAGAAAGGGATAGAACCAAATGACTCAGGTAGGGATAAAGAAACATGGCTATGACACCAAATATTGTAATGGTTCCAACAGCGTAGGCTACTTCATCCTCCTTGGCTTCGATAGCTGGACCTGTGGCCACAATTGCACTCGCCCCACAGATTCCTGTGCCGACTCCGATCAATGTACCGAGTCTCTCTGGAAGACCGAGTTTTCTTGTGACAAAAAGAGTCAAAAAAATCCCTGTTGAAATGCAGGCAACAACTATACCCACACTCAAGGCTCCTATCTGGAGCACACTAAAGATGCTGAGTCTTATTCCCATGAGTATAATGCCGAGCCTGAGAAGCTTCTTAAGACCGAAACCAATCCCTGACTGGAAACTTCGGGGAACACCTATTGTGTTCTTGACTATTATGCCTAAAACAATAGCCATCATGATGGCACTCACCGGGCTTTGTTTTAATTTGAGAAGAACTGTTAACCATTTTGTAAGCTGGATCCCGATTATGGCAATTGCGACTGTAAGAGCAAGCCCAGGGATAATTTTTACGGGATTCTGAATGCCAAACAGGAAGTTCAGAATTTTTGAATCTTTTCTCTTTTTCATCTTCTCATCTTTATTTCTTTAGACGAATTTACATTTAAGTGTCCATGTCCTAGTTCGGACCAGACGCCGCTTGGCTTGGATTTCTTTGCGATCTCATCTCTGGAGAGAGATAAGCAGCGAATTATAGCCTCATTTATATAAAAAAGAAAGAAATTCTCAGCTTCACTAATCTCTTCTTGGCATCCTCGAATCTTTCGAATCATGCTTATAATAGACTCCGTAAAGATCGCAAAAGTGTTTGAAGTTCCGTTTGAAGAAGTGTTCTATCTTGATAAAGACAAACCAAAAGATTAAAATTATAAAGAATTTAAATTCCCAATTGGACTTAGTTTAAACTTCTGATACTAAATTAAAAGGACACATAAGGAGATTGATATGAAAATTAAAATCCTTTTTCTTGCCTTAATCTGTATTTATCTATCAAGCTGCGCATTAGTCTTCAAAGGAACCAAACAAGAAGTAAGTTTTAGAAGTGATCCCCAAAGGGCAGAGGTCTATGTTAATGGAATACGTATGGGAGAAACACCACTTACCTTGAAGCTAGTAACTAAACAAACATATGCAATCGAGTTTAAAATAGAAGGCTATAAACCAAAATCGGTTCAAATTAATAACAAAGTTGGAGCGGGATGGGTCGTTTTAGATATCGTGTTGGGTTTAGTCCCTGTCGTCATTGATGCTGCAACAGGCGCATGGTATTCATTAGACCAAAAGAACATTGATGCGGTTCTTGAAAAACAACAAAAAAAACCAATTGATCCAAAAGACTTAGAAAAGTTCTTATATTAAAAGAATATTTAAATAAGAGTTGACCTTCTCTTAAATATTCTCCTTTGTAGATTTAAAAAATCTGCTAACTTTGCTGTTTCCTTTTGCCATCAATATTGAAAATAGTGACACTATTTGCAAATTTGCTTGCTTGTATAAATTGACATGTGGTTTCCTTTTTTATTCCCAGGAAAATTCGGAGATTAGTATGGTGGCACGAATTATTCGTAGCGGATGGAGTCGACCGGATTGGCCAGGGCGGTCTTGATGACCTGATAGCTTATCGTAACGAGCGCCACTACAAAAGTAAACGCCACCGTCGCCACAATCCCTGCCGCATCCAACTTTGTGCGGGATACAAAAAGATTCAGGAACATCCTGGCAGCAAAATAGGCCGAGGGAACAGCGATCAGATTGGCTATCAGAATGATCTTGAGGAACTTCCGCGATATCAGGAATATAACTTCCGGCACAGATGCTCCCAGTACCTTACGGATGCCGATCTCTTTTCTCCTCTGTTCCAAAAGGAGCGAGGCCAGACCGAATAATCCCAGACAGGAAATAAACACAGCCAAGAAGGCAAAGCTGTTAAAGAGTGTATTCATAATCCTCAAAGGAATATAGAGCCTCTCAAACCAATCATCGAGGAATTGGTACCAGAACGGGAATCCCGGCGATACTTCCTTGAAGACCTTCTCAATATAAGCCAGGCTCCCGGGTATATCTTCAGGGCTGATCTTAATAAGAAGGTCGAAAAACCAGCTAGGTCGAATACCCATAACCATTGGAGAGATATCAAAGATAAGCGGCTTATGGTTGAAATCCTTGACCACACCAATGATCCTTCCCTCTCTGCCTGCCAGGACGACACGCTTTCCGATCGGGTCTGTCATTCCCATAAAACGGACTGCCGATTCGTTGACTATATAAGCCTCTGAAGCGTCTGTCAGGTATTTCTCGGAAAAATCCCGACCCTGCACGATCTCAAGATTAAACGTCTCCGCGTAATCATGGTCGACATACAGAAAATCCAATTCCACTTCCTTATCCGGATCCATGCCCTCCCACTCGAAATCATTGACATTGAACAGGAAGTGGGGAGGAGCAGAGGCAAAAGTAACATTAAGGATACGCGGGTCTTGCAGCAGCTTATCTTTAAAGGTTTTATGGGAGTCTCTTAACTTGTCGTTCATGAGAATATGTACGATCTGCTCACGCGAGAAACCGAACTCAGTGTTTCGGATATATTGCATTTGTTTATAAGCGACAACAGTCATGATGATCAACAACACAGATACGGAAAATTGGCTGACAACCAGAACAGTTCGAAGAACGGACCCCTTCCCTTCTCTGCTGATATCTTTCTTCAAGACCTTGGCCGGCTGAAAGGCGGAGAGAAAAAATGCCGGGTAACTCCCTGCAACAAGGCCGGTGAAAACAGCCGCGCCAACAAGCGAAAGGGGAATGAACACATTCCCGGAGCCCAGAAGAGTCATCTCTTTACCTTGAAGCCTGTTGAACACCGGAAGGAAGAGATCAACCAGAATGACCGCCAGACAGAATGATATCAATGAGAGAAGAACAGATTCTCCCAGGAATTGCCTGATGATATCCGACCGTCTGGCACCGACCACTTTTCGCATCCCCACTTCCAGAGCCCGGATACTGGAGCGGGCCGTTGTGATATTCATAAAGTTGACGCAGGCGATGGCCAGGACCATGACCGCGATCACGCCAAAGATAAGAACAAACCTCCTATCACTACGGCCTCCCTGCATGATATTCAAGTGGGCCTCTCTCACTGGCTGAAGAGCGATGCTGTACTCATCTTCTGGATGGTATCTCTGGATGATGTCGGCGATCTTGTGGTTGAAGTCCTCAACAGGAACATCTTGCTGAAGCTGGACATAGGCATCGGCCTCGCGCCACCAGGAAGAGAGGCGCTCACTGTCATAAAGCTGGAGTGAGGCCATGAAGTCAAATTGAAGGTGCGAATTGTAGGGGACCTTTTCTATGATACCGGTCACCTCGAGATCCTGGGTGTTGTTCCAGCGGAGGATCTTTCCCATGGGATCTTCGTCACCAAAATACTTTTGAGCCGCCTTTTTAGTAACGACCACAGAATTTCGATTATTCAAGGCCGTCTTTGGGTTCCCTGCGATAAGACCATAGGAGAACATGGAGAAAAAAGAGGGATCGGTAAAAAAGAACCGCTGTTCATAGAAAGTGATGTCGCCATACCGGACAGCGCTGGGGTAGGCACGGGTCCTGACCCGGGTTACCTCAACAATTTCAGGATATTCTTCCTTGAGGATTTTAGGCAGAATATAGGGAGTACTGGACATTCCCAGATCGCCCGGATCGTCGGCTTTTTTGAGAATAATGCGAAAGAGCCGGTTGCTGTGAGTGTGGAACGTATCATAGTTCAGCTCGTCATAGACCCAGAGGAAGATGAGGATGAAGCAAGCCATCCCCACGGTCAAGCCAGCTATATTGATGAAGGAATAGCCTTTGTATCTCTTGATGTTCCTGAAGGCTGTTTTGATGTAGTTTTTAAACATGGGAGTTCCTGTTTCCGAGCATCCTAAAATATAACATGATTTTCAGTCTGTAAATAAGCAAATTTCGTGCCATATTGGAGTACTGGAGAGAAAGCTTGAGAAAAAAGGAAAAAACGAGATTTCAATGTCCGAAATTGGATACAAAATGTTCATATCCGAACAGACACAGAAATTCGTGACCCCATACTGCGTCCCCTTTTTTAGGTGGCGCAATGATAGGGGAAAGGTCAACACCTCCCTGAAAATTATATCACCACGGAGATTTACATAGTTTTTCTTGCACTTCCCCCCTTAGCTGTTGATTTCTTAGGGAAATAGCTGGCACGCCCAGTCGACACGTTTCGAACTTTTTACTCCATGGCCAAGAGAGCCTATGAATCTAATACACTTGAGAAATTAAGAGATTTCTTAGCTGCAGAACCGCCAGAATTTCAACCTGAGACAATCAGAAGACGGGACTTTTTAAGGCCGCCTCTTTCGAGAGGCGACTTTTTTATGTACTGTTGTCTTCTGCTTTGACTTTTTTAAGTCTAGAAATCAAAATTGCGAACGTTATTGTACACTAGCCCTCATCTTGCTTTTGTTGTGAACAATAAATAATGATTAATACATACTTAATTGGACAGAGAATGTTAATTCGGTGTTGGTTATCCGCATTTTAGAACTTGACATTTTTCTCCAGAGAGTTTACATTATGTAAGAATGTAAGGATATAAGGAATCAAGGAGCTTCTATGAATTACACAGAAACCTCAAAGGTGACGTCAAAGGGCCAGGTGACAATTCCCTCGACAATCAGAGAAATTCTCAAATTAGAACCGGGATCCACAGTTATGTTTAAGGTCACCGACAGGGGAGTTATCCTTTCTCCTTGTGAGATTAGTGAGAAATCCCCTTATACTGCAAAAGAATGGAAAAAGATCGAAAGGCTGGTCGCAGAAAAAGGTAAAGTCTATAAGACTTCTGCTGCTGCCAAAAAACATGTCGAATCATTATGAGATTCGAATTTAAACCGTCTTTTGATCGGTCTGTTAAGTCGCTTTCTCCCAGCGTTAAACAAGAAATAAAGGAGTTATGTTTGCACCTCGTCGATGTCCTCTCCGGAAAGAAGGATCTTTCCGGAGGCCTGGGGCTTAAAAATGTAAGGAAGAATTTCTGGGAGATTCGTAAAGGTTTAAAGCTGAGGGTCCTTTTCCGATGGAGAGCCGACCATATTGATTTCATTTTGGCCGGGACTCACAACGATATTAAGAAATACTTAAGAACGTAACGTCCCAGGAGAAATTTGAAAGTGATTGACCTATCAAAGTGGCAAAAAATAAAAAAAGAAAATAAGCCTTTTTACCAAGAATTTATACGGAACCATATTATGTCCACAGGAAGTGAATTGCCATAAATATAGATGCTTGATAATAAGCTGGCACGCCCGGAGGGATTTGTACCTTCAGCCTTCAGATTCGAAGTATTAAATTATTTTTTCCCGTTCCTCGCTCTTCTATGACTGTTTCTTGCCTCCTATATCCCAATATTACCTTTATCTTAAGCTGAAATCCCGTTAATCATGAAATAATTAAGGATAAAATTCTAATGTTAGCCTACTCCTTATAAAGAGTTAACATAATAGTTCTTAAGCGACGCAAAAAATTATAGAAAATTACTGATCCCTTGTCCTGGAGGGGAAGTCAGGATTTCAGGTCTCTGGCTTCCACACTGCTCCATTGCCTAAGGAGTATCATTTATAGTCACGAATACGAGCTTTCTTTCGTAACTTTTCAAGAATATCTTTAATTTCCAAATCAGTCATTCCTTCAAATTGGATTGTTTTATCTCTCCCCGCGGATGCACCAGCTATTCCACCAAGGATTAATCCATTAAAACCTAAGAGTGCGCCACCAATTAAAGCATTTTCCCCGGCTGTAATTGTCCCTCCAAAAAAATCAATGGATCCGCCTTCTGCAAGTCCCAATATTGCTCCTGTGCCCGCTCCTATTAATAAACCAATTCCAAGGCTCTGAAAAAGCTTTGATTTCTTAACAATTCTAATAACCCTAATATCCCCTATTCCAACAGATACATCTCTTCCTTCGGTATTCAATAATAGAAGTGAATTCGGTTTAACTGTGATTAGTTCCCCTTCTATAAGCTGTCCGTCCTTTTTTGCGACTTTAAGCTTAGCACCTTTATTTTTGGCATACAAGTTTGCTGATAGGGTCAGCAAAAAAAAGACAAGAACCAAAGTTATTAATTTTTTCCCTTTTTTCATCTTGAGCCTCCTCTGCTAATTTAATCTCTAGCAAGAGGAAAGTTGTTATAACTTTGTTAAAAGTATGTAAAAAGTTTGTTAAGATTTTATCGCCTTACGAGAATTTCTACCCCCTCAACAGTCTCTCCTAATGCTATGCTAAATATGCTCTGCTACCTTTTTCTATCCAGGGAAGTCAAAGCTTTTCCAGATGAAAAGCAACCACACCTGACGTGATAGCTTTCGAACTCATAAAGAGAGCATATGAATCTAATACTTTGGAGAAATTAATGGGTTTTCTAATCGTTGAACTATCGGGTCAGCATCGAGATATGGGTGATCATGCTTTCAGGTCCCATCGCCTTGCTTTTAGCGCTTATTACCGTCAGCACAAAAAGGAAATTCTTATATTTCACGTAAAAGCACCACTTACATTGACTAAACAATAGATAATTTATCCCCCATTCGATTGGATTTATGTCACTGCTTAGTTAATAAAAATCAGGGATTTCGCATGACTTTAATCTTTAGATGACTGGGGTATTTCTTGGAGCGGTATACCTTCATCTCTGCCTTTTGAAAATCTTCTGCCTTGGCATGGTAAATATCCAGGAATTTCTGGGGATTGCGGTCGATCACCGGGAACCAGGTGCTCTGGATCTGCACCATGATGCGGTGCCCTTTGAGAAAGCAGTGACACTTATCCCGCAGGCTGAATTCAATTTTCGTCACCTGACCAGGTACGAAGGGTTCGGGCTTTTGGAAACTGTTGCGGTATTTACCACGAATCACTTCTCCTGCCAGCAGCATTTGATAATCCCCCATTCGTACCAGCCGGGGATTAGGCTCTATATCCTGTGCTTCTCCCGGATAAACGTCGATTAACTTTACCACCCAGTCGGCATCGGTACCGCTGGTGGATACATAGATGCTGGCGATTATGGGGCCAGAAATGGTCACGTCCTCGGTGAGAACATCTGACTGATACACCAGTACATCCGGCCGGCGGGCGGCAAAGCGCTGGTCCTCCACCATCCACAGGTGGGCCTGGCGGTTCAATGTCCTGGGGGAGAAGGGCACCGGTTTGTGGGGATCGCTGATGTAGGCATCATTGGCCTCATCTGACTCCTCCCCCGGTGGAATAAAGGATAGTTGTCCATCATTATTTAGATAGAGATTTTTCTCTACCGCCGCGGCGGGTGGCCACTTTTTGTAGGATTTCCATTGATTGGAGCCGGTCTCGAAGACTAGGGCCTCCGGTAAATCCAGTTGCCCCTTGTCTTTAAGGTAAAAATTGAAAAAGGGCAATTCTACCTTCTCCCGGTAATAAACTCCGGTTTTTTCTTTAAATTGAATGGGATGTAAAAAATCCCCCGCCATACTGGCCCAACCACCATGAAGCCAGGGGCCAATAATGATAGTGCTTTTATTGTGGGGATTTTTCTTTTCAATGGTATAGTAGATGCTCATGGGGCCGTAAAAATCTTCGGCATCGAACCAGCCGGCCACATTCAAGATGGGATGTTTTATGTTATCCAGGTATTGCAGGACGTCCTGTTTTTGCCAATAGTCATCGTAGTCACCGTGCTCCATGTATTCATTCCAGGTAGGAACGGTGTTCTCGAAGTATTTTTTATTGACATTAGCCACAGGTCCCAGCTCAAGAAAGAATTTGTAGCCATCAGGAGTGCCATATTGGAATGGCGCCTCTCTCTTTCCTGAGAGGCCAGTTCTGATCTTGGCGCTGTGCCGCAACCAATTGAAGGTGTACATGAGGCGAAAGGCACCGTTATGGTGAAAATCATCACCAATCCACATATCCGCTGGAGAGGCCTGGGGTGATGATGCTTTTAAGGCCGGGTGCGCGTCGATCATGCCCATGACAGTTTGCCAGCCGGGATAGGAGATGCCCCACTGTCCAACCCGCCCGTTGTGATTATCAATATTTTTTAACAGCCATTGGATGGTATCGTAGGTATCGCTGCTCTCATCGGTGTCCTGAGGCCCCCGTTTAACGGTCTTATGGGATTTCATCACCACAAAATCTCCCTCCGATTTGTATTTGCCACGGACATCCTGATAAACAAAAATATACCCTTCCCGGGTGAAAAGCATGGAAGGGCCCAATACATCAATATAGGCGTTTCCACCCCATCGGGAGGTAATATTATATGGGGTGCGTTTTATCATGATAGGATATTTTTCCCCTTTATCTATAGGATCATAAATCTGGGTGTACAACTTCACCCCATCGCGCATGGGAATCATGGCGACCTTGCGGGTGTAATTCTCCAGAACATAGGCATAACGGATTCCCTCTTCATTACCGGGATTGAGCTCTATGGACTTCTTATAGTTTTTTATGGCCCGCTTTTTATCCCCCTTCACCATGTAGGCCATGCCCAGGCTGTCGTAGGTATTGAAGGCTTCGGGATACGCCTGCACATTTAATTTAAAAATCTCAATGGCCTCGGTAATCTTTTCCTCGAGGGTTAAGCGGATGCCCAGACGGTTCAACTGCCGTTCAGCAAAGTCATAGCGGTCAAACTGCTCTTTCTTCAGACGATGGTATTGCTCGATGGCAGATTTTATCCCTTTCTCAGCGATGGTTTTGGCCAAAACCTCGGCAATGGATTGTTTGCTGACCTGTTGGTCTTTTCCATCCTCCCTAAAAAGGACATTCCCATTAACATAACCAATAAAAATAGCAAATATAAATATAACAATAATTGTTTTTCTTGATGCTTTTGCTCCCATATTTTCTCCTGAATTGATCAACCTGTGTCCATCTTAAAAAGCCCAATAATGGAAGTCAAGAGATTTAAATATTTGGGCTATTTCCAAGCGGGTACCTTCCGCTTGTCTTTATCTTTTTTTTTCTTTTTATCCCCTTCCGGTTTCATTTTATAGGGCAACCCCTAAGATAGACCTAACTATTGAAATCGAGAAGTTGCAACCAAACGTGAAGGTCTTCCCCAGCTCTTCTTATTCATACCTCAGTGAATCGACCGGGACGGCCAGGGCGGTCTTGATGACCTGATAGCTTAATGTCTTCAAGAAAATCGGTTTAATTTTCAGAATTAGTTAATTTATTGAAATATTTTTTTATAATTTTTTGCAACTAAAAGTTAATGTATGACGTATAATTATATATAATATGTTTCTATTTTATAGAATGATATCAGATGATGAGGGAATAAAATGAAAGGATTAACACGCAAAGAAGAATTAAT